>Ga0209605_1002672_pt1 | contig 16723 bp, 12 predicted proteins | sample AD_UKC035_MetaG_FD_184408 | JGI IMG/M metagenome (GOLD analysis project Ga0209605, IMG submission 184408) | Active sludge microbial communities of municipal wastewater-treating anaerobic digesters from USA - AD_UKC035_MetaG (SPAdes) (version 2) | ecosystem: Engineered > Bioreactor > Anaerobic >...
CGCCAGCCACCAGCCCTCCGCTCCACCGGAGGGGCCGATCCCTCAGTTTCCCCCACAACCGTCCAGAGCAGATCAGTGGGGAATTCTGACTGTCGCCGGTGGGGAATAATCATTGTCGTTGACCAGGGCCGACCCCCGGGGCGAATTCCTGGCTGCGTTCTATGCCGAGCCGGTCTATCGGTTGCTCCGGCTGCCCGGCCTCGGAGTGAAGGACATGCCGCCGGTCAACCAAACCGTCGGCCAGACCATCGGCTACCACCTCCGCACCGGCGACCACGACATTACCGCCTATGATTGGCAGCAATACCTCGACTTCGCCGACCGACATGTCCGTGCCAGGCGGTAGGTCTTCAATCGTGTATCGAACCAGCTTCGGCCAAGATCGAACGGTTCCCTCGCTAACTGAGATCAACAGCCGGCCGTTCCGCCCCAGCGCCGGGGCGACGGAGCGAGCACGATCGCCACCGCACTCCCTCGGACGTAGCCGGCAATTCTTTGCCGACACCTGCCGACACCAAACACCCCTAAATGCTCTCGAATCGTGCGGCCGGCGGTAAGTCGCGAACGCGCATTCTACCCTTGAAACCATTGGGTTTTTTGACGTTTTGGCTGAACGGAGAAGAGGTCGAGGGTTGTTTGTGTGAAACAAGTCAGTGGGTGCTGTTGCGGTTCTTAGCCCAGTGCGAGAACAGGGGCTACATCCCCCGGGGCTCCAACCCGTTTACGGATAGCGAGCGATTCAATGACCGCTAGGAAGGCGCGATCGAAGTTTGCCGAGGAGATGGCCAAGCTGCTCGCGTGCGCGAGGCGGCTTCGGGCCCTGGTGGAGGACCGCGGGCCCAACTCTTCCTCCCGCATTGCCATCGGGCCGGGTCCGGGGTAGAAACCCATCCGTGAACGCCCCTCGGCCCAGAAAACTTGCCTGCCCGAACCGATTCACCGCCCGCCAATGAACCGTCCTGTTCTGTTTGTCGCATGCGTTGGCTTGTTCGCGTCAGCATTGGCACTGGGAGCCGCCGCGCAATACCCCGGCTGGCAGCACTCGGGCTCAATCTTCATTCTCACCACCCCGGAGGGTGCGGACTTGCCGGCGTCGGCAACGGAGCGGGATTTCCCGTTGCTCGTGCGACTGCACCAGGACTTCTTCGATTTCAGCCAGGCGAAAAGCCAGGGGGAGGACCTTCGCTTCTCTGCCAGCGCCGGCGCGCCCCTGGCGTATCAGATCGAGGAATGGGATGGGGCCCGCGGCGTGGCGAGCTTGTGGGTGCGCCTCCCGGTCATCCGGGGAAACGCGCGCCAGGAAATCAGACTGCATTGGGGCAACGCCGACGCGGCGAGCGAGTCGAGCGGGGCGGCGGTGTTCAACCTGTCCAACGGTTACCTCAGTGTCTGGCACATGAGCGATCCGGTGACGGATGAGGTCGGCACGCTCGCTTCTGCCGATGTCGGCACAGGGCCGACGGTGGGAACCATCGGGCTGGCCCGGCATCTGGCCGGCAGGCAGGGAGTGTTTGGCGGAGAGGCCATCACGAATTACCCCAGCGGTGCCAGTGCGCACAGCACCGAGGCGTGGTTCCGGCCGGAAAGGCCCAACGGCACCATTCTCGGCTGGGGCCGCGAGCAGGCCCAGGGCAAAGTGGTGATGCAGTTTCGCAGCCCGCCGCATGTCAGCATGGATTGTTACTTCTCCGATGCCAACGTGGCCAGCCGCAGCGCCATGCGCATGTCGGAATGGGCCCACGCGGTCCACACGTATGACGGGACGGAGGCGCGGCTTTACATCAATGGAGTACTTGAAGGAACCAACAGAGTCCGAGGATCACCCTTGAATCTCGGAAGCCCTGCTCGCCTCTGGCTGGGAGGATGGTATGACGACTACAGTTTCGTCGGCGACCTCGACGAGGTGCGGATTTCCAGAGTGGCGCGCTCGGCCGATTGGGTGCGGCTTGAATACGAAAACCAGAAACCGCTGCAAACCCTGGTCGGGCCTGTGGTCCAGCAAGGCGATGAACTGTCCGTGTCGCCGTCGCGGCTCACGGTCCTCGAAGGACACACCGCCGCCGTCACCGCACACGCCGGCGGCGCGCGGAAGATCTATTGGATTCTCAAGCGCGGCGGGCGCGAGAGCGTGGTTGCGGTGGACCGGTTCAGTTTCACCTTCGATGCCGGTCGCGTGACGGGCGACCAGTTGGCCACTCTTCAGTTCAAGGCGATCTACGCCGACGCGGTGAAGACCAAGGACATCGCCATCACGATCAAGGAAGACATTCAGGAGCCGGCGTTCACGTTGACAGCGCCCGCGAAGTGGGACGGGCGCGAAACCATCGAAGTGGCGCCGGTGATTTCAAATCTCGCCGCCATGAAAGCGAAAGGCGCGGGCGAATTGAAACCTGCTTGGAGCGTTTCAGGTCTCGCCACGATCAAGGAAGTCGCGCCGGACAGGCTCATCCTCAAGCGCGCCCAGAACAGCGGCCAACTCCGCGTCACGCTCTCGCTCAGCAACGGCGGTACCGCCACTGCGCACACGACGACCATCATCGTTCGCGAGCCGAAGCAAGACGCGTGGGTGCAACGCATGCCGGCCGATGACGAGAAGCCGGAGGACAACCAGTTCTACGCTCGCGACGACAAGAATGAAGGCACGCTGTTCTGCAACGGAGCTTTGGCCGAGCCCGCTGACTCGGTCTTCTTGCGTGTCTATGCCGACGACACACTCCTAACGACGCAAACGCAGAAACCGAACGCTGACCGCACCTACGCGCTCTCCGCCAAACTCAAGCCCGGCCTCATCAAATACCGCATCGAGTCCGGCGCGAGGACCGCTGGCCACGAGACGGTCCAGCACACCGCGACGAATCTCGTGTGCGGCGACGCCTACCTGATTGACGGCCAATCCAACGCGCTCGCCACGGACACCGACGAGAAGGCCCCGGCGGAAACACACGAGTGGATTCGCAGCTATGGCGGCCCGCAGGGGGACGGCCAAGGAGAGCACGTGAATCTTTGGTGCCATCCCGTCTGGAGAGCGCGACAGGGCGAAAAGGCAGAGCTGGGCTATTGGGGCATGGAACTCGCCAAGCGCCTCGTCGAGCGCCAGAGCATTCCGATTTTCATCGTCAACGGCGCCGTTGGTGGCACCCGCATTGATCAACACCAGCGCAACCCTGCCAACCCTGAAGACATTTCGACGATTTACGGTCGCCTCTTGTGGCGCGTGCACCGGGCGAAGCTGACCCACGGCATCCGCGGCATTCTGTGGCACCAGGGCGAGAACGATCAGGGCGCGGACGGTCCGACTGGCGGCTACGGCTGGGAGACCTACCAGCAGTATTTCATCGAGATGTCCGGAGGCTGGAAGCAGGACTACCCCAACGTCCAGCACTACTACCTCTTCCAGATCTGGCCCAAGGCGTGCGCGATGGGCGTGGACGGTTCCGACAACATGCTGCGCGAGGTCCAGCGCACTCTGCCGTCGCTCTACTCGCGCATGAGCATCATGTCCACACTGGGCATCAAGCCGCCCGGTGACTGCCACTACCCGCTGGCTGGCTGGGCGGAATTCGCACGGCTGATCCAGCCGCTGATCGAGCGGGACCACTACGGCAGGGTCTGTTCCCAGCGCATCACCCCGCCCAACCTCGTGGGAGCTGCCTACACCAGCGACCAAAAGGAGGCCATCGCGCTGGAGTTCGACCAATCTGTCGTGTGGACCGACGCCCTCGCTGGCCAGTTTTACCTCGATGGAGAAAGGGGCAAGGTCGCCTCCGGTTCCGTAACCGGAGATGTGCTCACGCTGAAGCTGGCGGCGCCCTCAACCGCCCAACACATCACCTACCTCGACAGCCAGACGTGGAACCCGGACCACCTCCTCTACGGCGTCAACGGGATCGCGGCCCTGACGTTCTGCGATGTGCAGGTACAAGAACCTCCATGAACATCAACCTCCGGCTCCTCTTCAATGCCCTGCTGGCGCTCATGGCGCCGGGCACCTGGACTTCTGCCGTCAACGCCGCCGAGGCCGCGTCGCTGCAGAAACCCAACATCCTCTTCGTTCTCGCCGACGACCTCGGCATCGGGAACGTCAGCTGCTATGGGGCGGATCGCTACCAGACGCCCAACATTGACGCGCTGGCAGCGGGCGGCATCCGCTATACGCACGCCTACCTGACGCCGCTGTGCGGACCTTCGCGGGCGCTCATCCTCACGGGTCGCTACGCCTTTCGCACCGGCGCCGTGAACCAAGATCGCACGGGACTCATGAAGCCCAGCGAGGAGACCTTCCTGGCGAACATCCTGAAGCCCGCTGGCTACGTGACCGCCTGCATCGGCAAGTGGGGTCAGCTTCCGTTCGGCCCGGCGGAATTCGGCTTCGACGACTACCTGACGTTCCGCGGCAGCGGCGTGTATTGGAACACGCAGGCCAACGGGCAGCGCTACTTCGTCAACGGCAAGGAGATGAAGCTCCGCGACAAAGAATACATGCCAGCATGAGCGATGCGCCGTTTGCCGAAATGCTCGTTCCCGCCGACTCGAAAGACGCCTCCGCTCTGGCCGCGCGCAAGCGGTTGCAGGCTGTCTTGGACACGTTGAATCCCGCCGCCGGCGTTCTCGATGACGGCGACGGCACCGGCCGCCATGCCAACCGCAGGAACAAGCAAGGCGCCGCGAAGTCCGCCGGCTCCAGCGACGAGTAAGCCTGATTGTATGAAAAGACTGCTCCGTCTCTTGCCCTGCCTCGTCTCCGCCACGCTGCTGCACGCCGCCGACCGTCCCAACGTCCTGTTCATTGCCGTGGACGATCTGCGGCCGGAGTTGGGCTGCTATGGCAAGGACTACATCCACAGCCCGAACATTGACCGCCTCGCCAAGGCAGGCCTGGTCTTCAACCGCGCCTATTGCCAACAGGCGGTTTGCTCGCCGTCGCGTTCCAGCCTCATGACCGGCACGCGCCCCGACACCACGAAGGTCTGGGACCTCGTCACGCATTTCCGGGATGCGCTGCCGAACGTCGTCACGCTCGGCCAGCAGTTCAAGAACAACGGCTACTTCGTGCGAGGAATAGGCAAGATTTACCACGGCGGCTACGACGATCCGCCCACGTGGTCGGCGCCGTGGCAGACGCCGAAGGCCCCGCAATACGCGCTCAAGGAGAATGTTGCGCTCGTCGAGGCCGCGCCTGCCGGCGAACCGGACGGTAAAGCCCCGGCCAAGAAGAAGAACAAGAAAGCCGCCAATCGCCCGCGCGGACCGGCCTTCGAATGCGCCAACGTGGCGGACAATTACTACCAGGACGGCAAGGTCGCCGACCTCGCCATCGCGACGTTGCGCCAAATGAAGCAGAAGCCGCAGCCGTTCTTCCTCGCCGTCGGTTTCATCAAGCCGCACCTGCCGTTCATTTCGCCGAAGAAATACTGGGACCTGTACGACCCGGCGACGATCAGGCTCGCGCCGAATCCGTTCCGCCCCGAGGACGCGCCCGAATACTCCATCCTGCCTGGCGGCGAACTTCGCTCCTATCATGGCGTGCCGCAGGGCGACATCCCGGATGACTTCGCGCGCCAGCTCAAGCACGGTTACTACGCCGCGGTGAGTTACACCGACGCGCAGGTCGGCAAAGTGCTGGACGAACTCAACCGTCTCGGCCTTGCGAAGAACACCATCGTCATCCTCTGGGGCGACCACGGTTGGAAGCTCGGTGAGCACAGAGCTTGGTGCAAACACAGCAACGTCGAGAATGACGTCAACGCGCCGCTGCTGCTCTCCGTGCCCGGCATGAAGACCGCCGGCCAACACACCGACGCGTTGGTCGAGTTCGTGGACATTTACCCGACGCTGTGCGAACTCGCGGGGTTGCCGTTGCCCGGGCACCTCGAGGGTACCAGCCTCAAGCCGCTGCTCGACGATCCCAAGCGCCCGTGGAAGAGCGCCGCGTTCAGCCAGTATCCGCGGCCGAATGGCAAATCCGGCGTCGGCCCGCTGATGGGCTACACGATGCGCACCGACCGTTATCGCTTCACCGTCTGGGTCGGGCGCAACGACCACTCGCAGGTGGACGCCATCGAGCTTTACGATCACCAGACCGATCCGCAGGAAAACCTCAACGTCGCCATGCTTCCTGCGAACCAGGCGCTCGTCGAGCAGCTTATGGCCCAATGGAAAGCCGGCTGGCAGGGCGCGAAGCCGCCGGTGGCCCGACAGTCTGTCGGTCTTTGAGTCTGGCCCCCGGCGCACGTTCCGTTTGTTCTTCATCGGCGATCCGACCGCCCGTGCTCCTCTGCCTTGGGGCAGCGCGAGGCGATTGGCCGACCATCTGGGCCGGCTGGTATTCGGGCCGTTACCCTGAGTCTCACAAGCCCGCGGAGATGCGACGGCGCACGGGCCGTCAACCCCGACGGCGCCCCGTTTGCTGAGGCGACGGCGGCGACGGCGGCAATTCGATCGGCTCGCCTGTTCACTTCGCCCAGCGTGGTGGGCGACGGGCTGGCAAAGCCGGACCGTAGACCTGCCATCTCACCTGCACGCGACCGAAGTCACCGGAGTCCTACGAGCAGGATGAACGAACGCGAGGCTGCGGTGACCGCGCCTCGCCGGGACGATGATGCGAGTCCCGGCACCATCGCAGTCTGCGCAACGGACCCGGAAGTGTTTTGCCGACAGTTGCCTACACATGACGTCGCGAAGTGGTGCCCGGGTGTGCAGCAGGCCGAAAAACGTCAATAGGCGTTGGACCCTTGAAACCACTGGTCGTTCTGGTGTTTTGGCCGATCTCCTCGAAGGTTGAGGATTGTCAGTGCGGCACAACCGGCACGAGACCCTCAGCATCGCGGGCCGCATCAGTCCGAGTAGGCTGGCGCAGAATCCAACGCATTGCCCATGCCTTTATGCCGAGCGCGGGCCGTGCTGATCGCGTGGCGTCCCGGCATGGCCATTGTGCGACCGGCACCGACCGAGCGCAGAGTGGTTGCGCCGCCGATGGGTTGAGGCACATTCTCCCGGTCGGAAACCATGAAGGCCCAGCGCACCCGCCGCCAGTTTCTAGCCCGCGCCACCACAAGCGCGTTTGGGTTCTTCCTCAGCACCCGCCCTGGCTTCGCGACGGCCGCGGCCGCCAACGAGGAACTGAACCTGGCGCTCGTCGGTGTAGGCGGACGCGGCGAGTGGTTTGTCGGCGGGCTGCCGGGCATGAGGACGCGCTTTGCGGCGTTGTGCGACACCCAAGCCTATCGGCTGGATCGCGCGGGCGCGAAGTTCCCCGAGGCGAAGCGTTACCGGGACTTCCGGCGGATGCTCGACGACACGGCCGATCGCCTCGACGGCGTGGTGGTCGCGACGCCGGACCACAGTCATGCCGTGATCAGCGCCCGGGCGTTGCGCGCCGGCAAGCCGGTCTTTTGCGAGAAGCCGCTGACCCGCACGATCAGCGAAGCCCGCGCTCTCCGTGAGCTGGCGGCGTCCACCCAACTGGCCACTCAGATGGGGAATCAGGGTACGTCCAGCGACGCGTTTCGCCGGTCGGTCGAAGTTGTCCAGTCGGGCGCGCTGGGAGGCATTCGTGAAGTGCTGGCCTGGAACGAGTCCGGCGGGGGCGGGCCGCATCCGCGCCCGACGACCCGCGAGCCCGTCCCGGAGGACCTCGACTGGGACGTGTGGCTGGGGCCGGCGGCCGCGCGCCCGTACCACCGCGAATGGGCCAATTGGCATCGGTGGCGCGATTTCGCGACTGGTCAGCTCGGCAACTGGGCGGTGCACTCGACCAATCTCGCGTTCAAAGCCTTTCGTCTGGACGAATTTTGGACAAGCGCCCCAACCGACTTGCCCGAAGGGCACCACTTCCGCGTTTCGGCGAAGGTGTCCGAGAGTCTGGCCGACACGTTCCCGAAATGGGAGCTCATCGAGTTCTCGGCGCCGCGTCGCAGGGATCAGCCCGCCTTCACGATGATCTGGTGCAACGGTCGTGCGCCCGGCGGACGCGAGCGCATCGAAGAACGGCTGGGACGGAAGCTCGACTGGGGCGACGCCGGGGAGAAGAAATGGAACGACTACGCCGGCCTGCTGATCGTAGGGTCGCGCGGCATTCTCCATTCCACCGGGCACAACATGTCGTTCTCGTTGCTGCCGGAGGCCGACTTCAAGGACCTGCTGGGGCCGCCACGGATTCTGCCCCGATCGCCGGGGCACGAACGGGAGTGGCTCGACGCCATTCGCGGCGGGGCGCCGGCGTGCTCGAATTTCGTGGACTACGGTTCGCTGCTGACCGAGTTGCTGCTCGTCGGAAACATCGCCACGCAAAGCGAGGGCGCGATCGAGTATGATCCGCAGGCTGGCCGCGTCGTGGAGAACGAGTCCGCCAACCGGCTGTGCAAGGCCGTGTATCGCGATGGCTGGACGCTTTGAAGGAGACCAACCATGCGTTACCCGCTTCGTTGGGTTCTTCCGCTCACCTTGGGGTTGGCGTGTCTCTGCAGGTCGGCCGGCGACCTCATCCCGGAGCGTCAGCGCAAGACAGATTTGGGATGCAGCCCCAGCCAAGCCCCAGTTGACGCCGAGGCAGCCCCGGCGCGTGGTGGTTTGGAACACGCCTGCGCACTTGATGGAGAACGACCCGCACAAGGGTTACTGCATCCCGGACGGAGCCGTTGCGTTGGAGGCGATCGGTCGCAAGACGGGTGCCTTCCACCCGGTGACGAGCGACGGCCTGAGCGTCTTTCTGCCGGAGAAGCTCCGGGCCTTGGATGCGGTGGTGCTGAAATAGAGCCGCAGGTTCTGGCTACGGGAGCGGATGACTTGGACGCGCAAGGGATAGGTGATGGTGCGGAGGGGGAATGGGAGGTGATTGAAGTTGGCATGGGTTGCTCTATTGTATGGGTTAGCGTATGGCGGGCTCGATGCTTCCCGCTCCCCAGGAACTTCGTTCCCGATTGCCCACCATCGTCGGGAATGTCGATTACCAGAACCTGGAAAGTCCGAATTGTCGCCACACGGACGGGGTCGGGAGACGGTGTCAGTGCGGTGTGCCATTACCGGGTGGGGCGACGGAAATCACGGGCGGCAAAGGCCCGGACAGGCCGGAGCCGTGAGTTGGCGTGTTTGGTGTCTGGTGTCGCCGCCCGGACACGCTCGGGCCAGGGGAGGACTGCGCCTTTCTGCTCCAACGGGAGGCGCCAATGGGTGATGGCTTCCGGCTGTGACATTCTGACGCCGTAGACGCCGGTCACGGCGGGACGAATGGGGAGGCTGGACCAGGAAAAAGGTGGCGGAACCCAGTGGATTCGCCACCTTTTTGCTATCGGAGGAGTTGGTTGAGTCGGGGCCAAAGGGAGGGGGTGGGGGTGGTGAAGCCGAGTTCCCAATTCAAGAGGGTGCGGCGGCTGACGCCGAGGCGGCGGGCGAGCTGGTGTTGGGTCAGACCTCGTTGCAGGCGTTGGGTTTGCAGCAGGGTGGGGAGGGGAGCGGCAGCCCGGGTCCAGGGTGGCCGATCGGGTCGGAGGGCGGTCAAGGTCAGGCAGCAAAAAGGTCTCGAACCCACCCCTTCCGCCAGACCGCCGCAGGCGATGCGGACGGGCAACGATGCTCACCGGCAACCGATGCGGGATTCAGCGCGCGGGTGTTTCGACGACGGTCCGTTCTACGCCGGATTGTCAACGGTCTGGATGCGGCGCCATTGCCTTTCTCGACCCCCGCAACTCGTATCGACGCGGGTTGAAACTCGGCGTGGGTCTGGCCGGGGCCCCACGCCTGCCCCGGCCGGCGCCACCCCAGCCGGTTCCGGCCTGCCGCACGGCACAAACCCCACTCACCGCCACCCCGATCCCCCCCAGCTCTTCTGCCAGCCCCGCACGCCTGCCGAGGCAGCACGATGCGTCTACGCCGGGGCGGAATCAACATGGTGCTGATGAACGCGACAGTGCCGCGCTCGATGTGCCAGGGTCCGGAGAATCGTGTCCAGGACCGCATCCAGTTCTTTGGCCAGATCCTCCGCCAGAAAGCGGAGCACGAAGAAGCCCTGCTCCTGCAAGAGCGCGTCCTTCTGACGATCCCGCCGGTAGGCTTGGGCATCCGACAAGTGCTGGCCACCGTCCAACTCGATCACCACCCCCGCGTCGGCACACAAGAAGTCCACCTCCATACGGCTCACGCTGTCAAAAGGGATCGGCAGCTTCTCGTTCAATCGGAACCGGCCCGCCGTCTCCGAGAGCGTTTCCAGCCGGCGATAGAGAAACACTTCCGAAGCGCTCCGCGCGCGATCGGCGCCCACAGCCTCGGACAAGGGGGCGCGCGCCGCGTGGACGAACAGGTTGGCCAACGGCGCATCCACACCGTCGCGAATCAGCCTGCGCACACTGGCGGCATAGTCGCGTTTCCATTCCGGATTCACAGGCAGGGGCACATCCGTAGGCCAACCGGGCAGGGCGCTGGCGGGCAAGAGGATCGCGTAACCGACCGCCTCGTATCCCTGACAACGGCGATCGAACATCCGCGAGAGCATCGGTACGTCGAGGTCGGCATAGTCGTACACCCGCACTTCTCGTTTGCCCGCGTGGAGCCGGTGCAGTCGGCCAACATACTGAGCGATGGTGCCGCGCCACGAAACCGGCAAGGCCAGAAAAAGCGTGTCCAGTGGCGGGTCGTCAAAACCTTCGCCGATGTACTTGCCAGTCGCCAGAAGGACTCGACTACCCGCGGCTGCGGGTTCTGCCAGGCGGCTCAGCGCTGCACGCAAGGCCTTCCTCCCCATCCCCCCTTGGAGCGTGATCACCTGCGAAACACGCGGACGGAGTTGGTCTGCCAGTTCCGTCAGGTGCTCGGTCCGCTCCGTCAGCACCAGCGGAGATCGGCCATTGCGCAGGGCTTCCAGGACATCCTCGCAGATCATCGCATTGCGGCTGTCGCAGTGGGCGAGTGCCTCCTGCAGTTTCTGGAATTCGATCCTGGAATCCTCGTCGGGAGCGAACGGCGACCGGAATCCTGTGGGACGGACGATGACTTGATGGGTGAAAGGCCGGGCTGCAGCTTGTTGTCGGGCGTCCACACGGTAGCGGATCGGCCCGCATTGCATGAAGATGATGGGATGATGTCCGTCCTTGCGCACCACGGTGGCTGAGAGCCCGGTGATAAACCGGGCTTTGGTCCGACGCGCGACCTGCTCGAAGCTGTGGGCGGAAAGATGGTGGCATTCGTCGACGACCAGATGGCCGTAGTCCGCCACCCGATCGTCCACCACCCCTTTCCGCACCAGGCTTTGCATCAGGGCCACGTCCAGAGTGCCGTTCAGCTTCTTGCGGCCACCGCCCAGACGCCCGATCTCCTTGGGTGATGTTCCGAGGAAAGTCACGAGCCGATCCACCCACTGCTCGAGCAATTGTTGGCGATGGACCAGTACCAGTGTGTTCACACCACGCTGGGCGATCAACCAAGCGGCAACCACCGTCTTCCCAAATGCAGTGGTGGCCGACAACACGCCGGTATCATGCGCCAGCAGAGCTTCCGCTGCCGCCTGCTGTTCGGCACGCAGCTCGCCTCGAAAACTAACCACCAGCGGGCGACCACAGAATCGCTCGTCGCGCACCACCGATCGGATTTTCAGTTCCTTGAGGACCCCGTTGACCTCTTCGAGGCAACCCCGTGGAAGACCGAGGTGTTGGCCGCAATCCTCCGCGCAGGCGATCACCCGTGGCTTGTCGTAGGTCGGCAGGCGCATCGCCTGGGCCCGGTAAAACTCGGGATTCTGAAAGGCGGCCAGACGAATCAAGCGATTCCGCAATGCTGGCGGCAAGTCCTGCTTGGTGAGGTAGATCTGGTCTGCCAACACGATCTCCAACTGAACCGGCAAGGTGCCTTGGACTGGGACTTCTCTTCTCCGTCGCGAGGGCGGAGCCGTCCAGGGGGCATCATCCTCGCCTTCCGTTGCGACCATTCTGACGCCCACGATCCGTCCCCGGCCCTCGGCTGCCTGCACGACGCCATCGAGTTGTGGCCGGGAGACGCGCCGGATCGAGGCCAAGAACGCCCATGGATCGGGATGCGGTTCGAAGGCCTCGTCAACGAACGCACTGTTGCCCTGATCCCGGGCCCGCCGCTGCAGGGGCAGGGCGATGAGGTTGCCGAATCCCCCTTTGGGCAACGTATCCTGGTTCGGGAAGAGCCGATCATACGACCGCAATCCCAACTCGGGCCGACGCTCCATCGTCTCCGTCAAGACGAGCGATCCCAGTTTGCGCGCGAGATTCGCTGGTACGGCCCCTTCGAAGAAGATCCAGACATGGCCCCCGTTGCCGGATCGAGAACGTTCCAGGGATGCGGGAACGTCGAGCCCCTGGCAAGTCTCCAGGAACGCGGACGCGTCTTCGCGCCAGTGATCCCCGTCGAAGTCCACCGCCAGGAAGTGACAAGTCTCGTCCCGGAGCATTGGGTACAGCCCCATCACAAAGTCGCGTCCGGCGCCGTCGCGGCCCGACAGGTGCCAACGAATGACCTCGTCGGTCACCGGGAGAAACCGCTGGTGCGGACATTCAGAACACTTGACGCGCGGTTTCTCGCACACCCCGCGCACCCACTCGTGGTCGCAGGCGGGCTGGTAGCCCGACCGTCCCGTCTTCCGGCTTTCGAATCGTCGCGGATAGACATCGTCACGCCCGCGAAACAGCGAACGGAACAGCGCGATCTTCTCGTTGGCTGACGAATGTTGCGTCAAAGGAACACCGTCCTTGGTCGCAGTGTCCACCACCCCTGTCGCAGTCGAGGCTCCCGCCACCCTGGTCGAGGTCATGCGCCGACGATACCGCAACCCTGCTCGCGAGTCGATCCCATCCCTTCGGTCGAGTTTCTTGATTTCCGGCCTGCAACCGCGCTGGAGCGCTGGGTTGGCTGCGCCTGAAGGCTGGCTGGGTGGAGCCGGTCCCGTTGGGCAAGCGACAAAGCGGCGACCCGAAGGATGATCCACTTCTCGCGTGCGCCCTGGCGGCGCGGGCCAGGTTTGTGGTCACACGAGGCGATGGCTTGCTGGCGTTGAGCAAGCCATTTGGTATCGAAATGATCACGCCGGCACGGTTTCGGATTTGGCTGCGCGAGAACCGGCAGCCGGGAGCCTGAGAAAGTCAGTAGTCGGTGTTAGACCTCGTTGCAGGCGTTGGTTTTGCAGCAGGGTGGATAGGGGAGCGGCAGCTCGCGTCCAGGGCGGCCGATCGGGTCGGAGGGCGGTCAAGGTCAGGCAGCAAAAAGGTCTCGGAACCCACCCCTTCCGCCAAGCCGCCAGGGGCATTCCCGGCGGCGGAGGTGTCCGATCGGGACAGAAGGAGAGTTCGGACCCGAGCGCCCGCATCGGCTCACCTGCGCTCAAATGTCAACTGTGTTGATGCGACCCCATTGCGGAGGTCGCCCGCCGACGGTGCCAAGACCCTGGAGCAATTCGAGCCCGTGTTGTACGAGCCAGCGGGTCGGAGCAAAGGGATTACCCAGAGCATGAAGGCTCTCGCATGCGCCGCCAGTGAATTCCCGTACGCGTGGTTGTCAAGCGGAGCCCGAGAGGATAGGCTCCTTGCGTGCGAGATTTGTCTACGATCCTCTCGCAAGCCGCTCAAACGGCCCGCGAGTTTGGCGCCACCCGATTGCTCCTGTTCGGCAGCGCGGTGGAGCATCCCGATCACGCGCGGGATCTGGACATGGCGTGTGCGGGCGTGCCCGGGTGGAAGATCTTTGAGCTTGCGGCTGCGCTTGAAGAACGGCTCCGCCTGCCGGTGGATCTGGTGCCGTTGGATCCGCCGACGGCTTTCACCCGACTGATCGAGCAACGGGGGCGCGTGCTTCTGTGACTGCCGACGAACTCAGATCCGAGATCGCCGTCGAGTTAGGGGCGTTGAGGCAGATTGTGCAGGAACTCGAGGCGCTGCGGCGAGACCTCGCCGGCCGCACGCCGACCGTGCGCGAAAGAACGGCCGCCGCAGCCTTTCTGGCCCAGTTCTACGGCGGGATCGAGAATATCCTCAAACGCCTGAATCGGCATCACGGGGTTGCGTTGCCGACCGGCGACAACTGGCACTTCGATTTGTTCAGACGGTTCTGCCCGCCCGGACAACCGCCATTGCCCACGTTGTTCGACGACGCGCTGGCGCGTCAGCTTGGCGCGTTCCGGCGTTTTCGGCACGTGGTTCATCACGGTTACGGGTTTCAGATCGAGTGGGACCGGATGCGCGAAGGCGTGGAGCAAGTGGGTGGAGTGCTTGAGTCCGTGCACAGCCGGGTTGAAGCCCACCTGAAAGCGCTCTGATCGAGACGGGAACGGACAAAGCTCGCCTTCTGCCGAGCGGAGCAGGTGGCCAGCCTTGATCCCTGTCCTTGGCAGAAACTCCATCCGAGGGCGAAAGGGCAGGGGCGATCGAGTCCCGTGGGTTGGGGATCGGGTACAACGATCCGAAGGTGCGTCTTCCATCGACGCCGATGTCGGGGAAGCCAGACCCAGAGGGCACGGTCCAGCGGCGTCAGGCGGGGGCGTTTGGCGGTGCGGTGGAGCACCAGCAGTTGGTGACGGAGGGCCAGGCCAGGTTTTCCAGGAGCAACTGCCGACGGCCCATCAAAGCCGCCATTGCGAAGCGGAGGAGCAGAATGAGCCAGCAAACCATGCTGCCGAGGATGCGCACAAACCTTTGAGAATCCGAGCCTTCTCGCGCTGGATGGCATCATTGCCAATGACAGGCGTACTGAGAGCCCGGAAAGGGGAACCCACTCGCCTGAGGAACCGAACCTCTCCGCAGCGACGGTCGGAGGCTTGCCAGGATGGCCCGCCTTGTCGAACGCGCTGCGAGTTTTTAGGGTTCCTGAACCTCAAAGGTCCGGGGAGGGTCAGGACAGCGGGCGATGTTTGAAACACTCTGGAACCTCTTCCTTGGTTTGCGGAGCTCCTTCCTGCTTGTCGGCCCCTACGCGTTGGGGTGAAAGTCGCGGAATGCGAGCAAGACCGATTAGCCGGCGCCGATTCCTGGGCGCTGCGGCGACCGTAGCCGCGCTCAATGTCGTTCCCCGCCACGGGTTCGGTGGTGCGAATGACAAGCTCAACATTGCCGGTATCGGCGTCGGTGGCATGGGAGCGGCCAATCTGGAGGCCCTTGCGTCCCAGAACATCGTGGCGCTCTGCGATGTGGACCCCGATTATGCCAGCCCCACGTTGAAGAAGTACCCCCAAGCGCGGGTCTGGGCCGACTACCGACAGATGCTGGAGCAGCAAAAGGACATCGAGGCGGTGATGATCGCGACGCCCGACCACACGCACGCCGTGATTAGCATGGCGGCCATGCGTGCTGGCAAACACGTTTATTGCCAGAAACCGTTGACCCACGATGTGTATGAAGCGCGTCGGTTGGCCCAGGTCGCCAAGGAAACCGGCGTGGCGACCCAGATGGGGAACCAAGGCCATTCCGCCGAGGGCATTCGCTCGGTCTGCGAGTGGATCTGGGATGGCGCGATTGGCGAGATTCAGACCGTGGACGCCTGGTGCAGCCTTTCGTACTACCCGTGGGGCCATGCTGGCTGGAGTTCGAAATGGGGGACCCGTCCCCAAGACACGCCACCAGTCCCACCGCATTTGAACTGGAACCTCTGGCTCGGCCCAGCCCCGGAGCGGCCCTACCACCCGGCATACCATCCGGCCGTGTGGCGTTGTTGGTGGGACTTCGGTTGTGGGATGATGGGCGACCGCGGTGCACACACTCTCGATGCGGTTGTGTGGGCGCTCAAGCTCGGCCCGCCGGTCAGCGTCGAGGCGACCTCTTGTGGCCTGAATCCCGACACGCATCCGCTCTCGGCCATCGTCACGTACCGTTTCCCCGCACGCGGGAGTCTGCCGCCGCTGCGCTTGACGTGGTACGAAGGCACCCGCCCGCCCCGGCCGGACGACATGGACGAGGAACTGGATTGGCCACCCGAAGGCGGGGCGCTGTTCAACGGGACCAAGGGCAAGCTGATGTGCGGCGTCTACGGTGAGGGGCCGCGACTCCTGCCCCAAAGCCTGAACAAGGCTTACCCTCGCCCCACGAAGACACTTCTGCGTATCACGGGCAGCCACGAAATGGACTGGGTGCGCGCCTGCAAGACGGGTCAACCGGCCGGGTCCGAGTTTGGCTATTCGGGCCCGCTCACGGAGACCTGCCTGCTCGGGAACATCGCCAAGCGCGTCGATGGCCGCATCGAATGGGACGCTGCCGACCTGAAGGTGACCAACCTGGCCGAGGCAAACCGTTACGTGCGGACCGAGTATCGCCGGGGCTGGAGCCTTTGACCGGGAGGTACTACTTTCATCGCCCATAGCCGACAAGCCAACGGCTATGCCCGGCTTCCGTCCCCATCCCCTGGAGGTGACAGCGCGGACCCGTGCCCTCGACCACTTGGCCGACCCTGTCATTGGCAGACACTCCATCCGAGCGCAAGAGGGCAGGGGAGATCAAGTCACGCGGGCGGGAGTTGGAAGGGGGCGGGGGAATCGCCGTGGATGGGGGAGTCAAGGGTCTCGCCGGCGGGGCGAGGCAACGGGGTCGGGAGACGGTGTCAGTGCGGTGTGCGATTACCGGGGGGGCGACAGGAATCACGGTTGTCGAAGGCCCGGACAGGGTGTTGCTTCGGCAAGCGTGCGTGAAGACTCGGACGGGATCGGCGTAGGTTCTGCGGCAGCGATCGACAGCCGAACCACGCATGAGCGCCGAGACATTTACGACGAGCGACCTTCACCGACTGCAAA
>Ga0209605_1002676_pt1 | contig 16708 bp, 14 predicted proteins | sample AD_UKC035_MetaG_FD_184408 | JGI IMG/M metagenome (GOLD analysis project Ga0209605, IMG submission 184408) | Active sludge microbial communities of municipal wastewater-treating anaerobic digesters from USA - AD_UKC035_MetaG (SPAdes) (version 2) | ecosystem: Engineered > Bioreactor > Anaerobic >...
CCCCGAGAAAGCATGTTAAACCGCGAAAACTTCCGTAAATACGGTTGCCCCTGTAGCTCAGCAGGATAGAGCAACGGATTCCTAATCCGTGTGCCGCGCGTTCGACTCGCGCCAGGGGCACCAAATAAATCAATTACTTAACTACGGATTGTTTGTTATTTCCGGAAGGAAAAACTTCGATTGTGCTTGAAATTGTGTCTGTTTGCGCTTGAAGATAGGCTTCTTGTTTCTGTGCGGCAATTTTGAGATCGGTTTCTGACACTACATTATAACGCTCAAAAACTGATCTTGTTTTATGTCCTGAGATCATCATTACAACACGTTCAGGAATACCCGCCCGAACCATGTTTCTAACCGCTGTGCGCCGAAAATCGTGAAATAGTTTATTTCCGATTTTAGAATTAGCGCAAGCACTTTCCCATGACTTTCTGAAATGCTTAATCTTGTCGGTTCCTGTTGGATTCGTAAAAACATAAAGAGATATTTTACCAAGTTCTTTTTGCCGCGCTTTCTGATTCAGGAATACAGCCTTCAATTCATCATCAAGATAAACCGTCCGGCCTTCGGCGTTTTTTGTTTCGCCTGATTCCAGTCTGACAATGTTATTTTCAAGATCAACTTGCAACCATTTCAAATTTCTTATTTCAGAAACGCGCCAGCCTGTCTTATATGCGAATGTGACAAGGCCTTTTAGATAAGAAGGCAATGCTTCGCGCAATGCGATAAAATCACCATGCTCAAAAAACCCTTTTCTTATGTTATTTTCTTTCAACATGGGTATATAAGGCACTCTGTCAACCTTCGGCGGTGTTTGCCTCAATCCAAGATTCAATACCCTCTTTAATGCTGATAATTCCCTGTTAATTGTTGCATTGCTTTTCTTTTGTTCTAATCTCTTTTCAATATAACTCTGAATACGCGGTGTTGTGATTTCCGGTACCCTGTAACCTTCAAAAAATGTTTTTAATTGTCTGACACTCAATTCAGCACGATCTAATGACTTCTTTTCATTAATGCGATAATCGGCCAGAAAATCATCTGCAAGGTCATTGAATCTAACCTTGTCAAAATGAACGCCCGGAATCTTGCCTTCGGAAATTTCACCTTCTCTCATTCGCAAAAGCCTCTTTGCCTCCGTTTCTTTTTTTGTCCTCGCGGTTTCTCTGTAAGGCTTGCCGTTCCTGTAATACTGAATCCAGAAAACAGCTCCACGCTTGTAAATGCTTCCCATAGTTCTTTCTCCTTTCCATTTACTTTTTCGTTCTCAGGTTTGGTTTAGGTTCAGGTTTATCTCCCTTTAACTCCAGGTAGCCTAAAGCCAATTCAAGGAATGAAGGGATTTCCCTTGCGCCATTTTCCCAACGGTTTACAGTTATCACATGGCATGATAAAGCCTTTGCGAGTCTCGCCTGACTGTATCCGTTAGCCTCTCTCCATTGTTTTAGGTGTTTAGGTTCCATAGTTAGCACATTAACCATTGGTTAATATAAAGTCAAGGGGTATTTTAAAGGTTAACATATTTGACAATTACTTCCTGCAAGCAAAAGTTTGTCAATCGTGACAAAAATGAATGACTTCAATCTGTTATCAATATGGTTGTTTAATTCATTCCTAATATAAAAAAACGCCCAGGCCGAAGCCCAGGCGCTAGAAGTGCCCATCAGGAGCGCAATAAGGGGTAGCGCCCCAGCGCTGGCCTCACGGCTTAAGCACACTTCCAAACTAATTTAATCATATTTTGATGGAGAAAAAAAGAGGATTGGAAATGCTGTTACATTTTTATTTTAAATTTGACATTTGTTCTCTATCTCTCTATCAATATTAAATAAAACCGGAAAGAAGAAGCATTGTAAATTATGAACCTTAAAATAGCTCTAGTTAGAATATTCTTATTCTTGTTCTTGGTGGCAGGGATTACGGCATGTATAGACGTTTCTGATTCACGAGCCGCTATTCGCATAGTAACCGGAACAGTTACTAAGATCGTAGATGGAGATACAATCCATATGACAACTCCGGAGCAGACAAAATTAAAAGTCAGGTTATATGGTATTGATGCACAGGAGTCATATCATAAAACAGATCAGCCTTATGGCGAAAAAGCGAAAAATGCTCTTTATGATAAGGTTATGGGGAAACAGATAAAATTGGATATTATCGCTATTGACAGATACAGGCGCATGGTAGGGATAATATGGCTAGATAACAGGAATATAAACTTGGAAATGGTCAGGGAAGGGCACGCAGAAGCATATATCGAATATCTTGAGGAACCTTACAAAAAGGAATTCCTGGAGGCTCAAGAGGAGGCAAAATTGGCTAAAAAGGGAATATGGTCATTACCTGAATATGAGAGACCGACAGATTTCCGTAAGAGGTTAAGGATAAAGGGCAGGGAGTAAAGATGACAAAGATTATTTATAGGGAAAGTAATGACTAAATATTCAAATGATTTTGTCCAAAACCTTATCAAGATACTTAAAGATGTGCCTATTTCGTCCAATATCAAGAAAGAAAGTGACCTTGAAAAAATTATATACCGAATTATAAGAGATTATACGGCAAAAACACTAAAGGTGGATGATGATAAAATTGATAAAGTAGTATTTACACACGGAGTTAATTGGACTGAATCAAAAATAGATCAAAATGTTAATGTTTTTGGATGCTCAAATACGAGCGATATTTTCATTAAGGAACCCCGATTGGGAACTATATATGTGGAGCTGAAATATGCACCTAGGCGGGGTGACAAAGGCGCAAATAAATTATCCGACAGCTTACAAAGATCGATAGGTCAATCAATAATTGCATCCCTGGTTCATACGCACGTTATTTGTTTGATTGTATGCGAAGCGAAAAGAAAAGAGAGGGAGAAAGATTATTCAGAGGAGCTGACCGAACTTCTAAGAAGTCATAACATTGAGTTTATAGTAAGAAATATTTATGTATAATCTGAAAAATAAAAGACAATGAAAAAACGGGGATAAATTTATGGCGGAAAAACTTGATCATAAAGAAGTGGTCAGTTTTAAGGAATTACTGATGTCCGAAGTAATTCAGTCGGAAGCCCTCATTAATCTTCTTGATAGAAAGGGTTATATTTCAAAACAGGAATTGCTGGAAGAAATTAAAAACGTGCAAGCAAAATTGCCGAAACCATTGAAGTGAGAAAGTTATCTTAATGACGCCCATAGAAGCAATTTACGAGATAAAAGCAGCTGTCGTTAATCTGGAGAGGTACCTATCTTCCAAGGATGCTGTGGTTTCTAAGAAGGCGCGGGTAAAATATGAACAATTGGTTAATGTGTTCTTCAGGGACAATAAAGGCTCTGAAACATCAAAGCATCGCCAAGAATGCTTAAATGACCAGGACTTTTTCATGAAGCTGATGGATGAGTCAGTAGAATGTTATTATTTGGATTTAGAGGGATGATAACGTTTCATCTACACGCGTTACTTCCTGTAAGAAGTAAATCATTAAATTTATCAGCCATGCAATTTTTCAATCGATAATCGATGAGTAGTTGGACATATTTCCCACATTTTACAAAGTTTGTTTTTCATCATTATTGCTACAAAATACGAAATCATGTAAATAGTTGCTAGATTAAAACAATTGAATATTATTCTTTCAGGGACAAAGAAGTTATGTTATTTAAGTATTCAATTAATCAGAAAAGGCGAGGTTCGTATATTAATTGGTTGTTGCAAACAAAAGGTGAAATGAATTGAAGCCCCCTATCGAGATTGGAAATAAATTTAAAGAAAAGTTTACTACAAAATACCGCGCTCTCGACAAATCAGAGATACCGGAAAATTATAAGGTTCTTCCCATAGAATACAAGAAGGAGGAAATTGGAAAATATCACGTTATATTCTGGCACCGATTGTTGCGAAATCTTTACGATTTACCGATAGAAATAGAATGCGAAATTCAGGACAAAAGCCATCAACGAAGTATTGACGTTCAAAAGGTGTTCCTCCGAAAGACACATGAAAATAACAATTGGGAAGCTATAGGTATAGACGAGACTACTTCTATTGCAATACAAGCCGGAAAGACGAAGCCGTTCCCTGTTAACTGGAAATACCTCGTTAGGCTCCCATTTGGCGGGGTCGTAGAGTTAGCTACAAGTGACAAAAACACAATGTTTTACATAGCCCAGCTTATTTTTCATGGACATGACAAAAAAAGCGACAGCCGGGAAGTCGAGACGTTTATCAATGATCTTCTTGGAGAGGCAAATAGACTAAAAGGCCAGTTATTCAATCCCATGAAGGAATTTGAAAGACAGGAAGGGATAGGGCAATATCTGCTCTTCAATGTTTATCTATCCAACTACCTTAGCGCTAAGACAATGCTGGATACAGCAGAAACCTTAGAAACGGAACTGCAGCAAGAGTTTTTAAGGTACGATGCAAGGACATCCGATCTGTACGATGATGAGAAAAGAAAACACATAAATCAATACATGCTCACATGTGGTATGTATTATTGTTCCGCAATCTCCTTCTTTTTCATGGCTCTTGAGGGGTTTATCAATCTTGTCTTTCACGCTTTTTTAAAGAAAAAGTTTAGAGACAAAGAATATCGAGTAGAACAAAGATTTGACCTCGAACAAAAACTAAGGCTCATGTCGATCCTATGCGATGGCTTCAATGAAAATAAGGACTTACCTGCGGAGGTTCTTTTGGGCTTCAAAAAGCTAAAAAACTACAGAAATAGTCTGTTCCATTCCAAGGTAGAGGATTCTCTGAAAGGCCTATGTTTTGTTGAAGATGGGTTCGTTTATACTTATGAAATGGACGAATACAAAGACCATTTCCTTCCCGCCCACAAAATAAAGCTTACCGTTAGTGATGCCATTGAAGTCAAAAAACTGGTGGACGACATATTGTATTATATCCTTGAGTCGATGAACCCAAACACGAGGAATACAACCGAGACATACATCCTGAAGGAACCGCACATCCAAATTACTCTCTTGGAGACAGGGGAGTTGGCAGTTGGGAAATCAGGAATGTAACTTTGTGGGCATAACAACCGCAGCAAGGCGGACTGGTAACCCGCTGCGCTCCATTCCCGCAGCTGAAGGTCACGTTGCACCTTTCAAATGATAATCCTCAACCCTAGCAACTGTCTGCTACTGAACCTTAGTAGGTGTAACAAATGAGAAATGCCATCTTCCGGTTAGGCTCCCTACCTGCCTACGCAGGCCACTCTGTTTCATCCCTCCCTTGCGGGATTTGTTTTCTCTCGTGACTTACAACCGACTTCAGGCTGGTTGTTATCGCACCTAATATTAATTTTCAAAGATCAATAAAGCGACCTAGTCCTATTTCGGTCTATCCATTCATTCATATCTTGAATATCTAACAGAATTCTTTTCCCATCTTTTACATAAGGCATTTTGCCAGCCCAAAGCATTTCCCGGATTGCGCCAACCGTCCGGCCAAGATAAAAGGCACCTTCTTTGATACTATAAAGCCTTTTTGTTATGTGGCACTGTGGATTGACAATCCGTTGCGCCTTTATATCTTGTTGATTTGCCATGCTGTTTTATTGCCCTGTGTTTGAACTGTGTCTGTATTTCATGATTCCCGCGCCTGTATGTTTGTGTCATTATTCTTCATAAGCAGTTTGATGTTTTCCGCCATTTCCTGAAGCGTATCTTTCTCATTATTTTTATTCGTTGAGAGGTTTTTTATAATGCGCCCCTGATTATACTCATCAATATAGCCGTAACTATTAAAAGTAGTTAAAGGGTGTTCGTGCCCTAAATTTTGGCTCCACGCTTTAAATTCTTCTGGATTCTTGCAAAGTATTTCTCCGAGTCTTCCTAAAGTAATTCTAAAAGAATGAGGATTAAAATATTCTATTCCGGCGTTTATGAAAGCACCTTTAAAGATTTTTCTGATTTGATTTGCTGATTTCCAGCAAACCGGCTCGATTCCGTCTGCTACAAAAGCATTATTTTTGTCTAAGATCAGCTTTGTTTTTGGAAAAATTGGGCTGTCGGGATTGAATAGCTTTATCTTGTAGAGATAATTTACCCAATCAACAACAATCTGTTCAATATCCTCTCCGACAGGGAAGAAGTAGGTATATATGGTTTTGCCAAATTTTGTTTTGACCTCTGGCGGTAACTGTTCAACAAGCTTATCATTAAGTTTTATATGCTTTAATCTTAAAGAGGCCAGCGCACTATCACGTATTCCGGTTAGAATGGTGAAGGCAATCAAAGCCCTGTTTCTCAATTCAATATCGTTACCGGAGGGCATAGAGTTGATGACGGCTTTTATTTGCTCAAGAGAGGGGGCAAGCCGTCTTTTCTTTGCCTGGGCGATCCTGATTTCGCTTTCAGAGGGGTTAAAATATTCAATTTCTCTTACGTCAAGCCGTTTATAGCCATTTTCACGTGAAAGCCATTTAAAGAAGTCCTGTAAATGCCGGACAGTTGATAATATGGTGGCTTTGCTTAAATAATCCACTTCTGTGCTTGATTTTGCCTGTGTAAAGGCTTTTTTGAAGGCAATAGCCTTATGTTTATTAAAAGTCTCAAATCCTTGATACTTGGTATAAAGCTCATATCTTGAGATAGCCTTTCGTATGTTATCAATCGTGCTTTGGCTTTTTTTATTGGCCTCCTTCTGGTATTCAAAATAAGCTCTTTTAATTCGCTCATTATTGGGATTGCACTTAATCATGTTGAAAGCTCCTTATTAATGTCAGTGTTAACGATAGAGGGATTAAACCCTATTAGGTCTTGATTATGTATCGTCTGCACATCAAAGATTTCTTTGATATCGTCGAGGTTTTTAATTGAAGAGAGCTTATTTGTCCGGGTATTACACTGGCTGCATATTCCTATAATTAAGAACCTGCGCTCATTTATAATTTTTAAATCAACAAGATTGTTCCAGCTTGTCTGGGGTTTCCGACACTTGCAGCAGTAAAGCTCATTAGCGTTGCACCTGGTTTTTCTGTTGCCTTGTCTCTTTTTGATAAATTCTTTTAAATCAGAGCCTAAAACAAGATAAGGTTTACGGTTGTCAATCATAGGCAAACCGACTTTGAACCATTGCCGGACTGTTCCCCTATCAAGCCCAAAAAGATCGGCGATGTCATGGATTGAATAGCTGAGAGTTTCTTTGATTAGATTAGTGTTATATTTTCTTTTCTTTTTTGTCATATTTTTTCTAACTCAGCCAAAAAATCAAGGAAATAAAAAAACCCAGACCATTGCTGATCTGGGTATGATTATAAAAACAAAAAAGTTATCTAATCAATTGAATTAAAATGCGTTTTTCGATTTACCTGCCATTTTTCGAAAAACCTTCGTTTTTTCTCGCCATAATCTCTTTAAGATAATTAGATATCGTGCGGTCTGTTGTTGCTCCAGTCGATTTCATTGCTTCTGTTATTAATGCTATATAGGATTTTTTATCTATCAGGTAATTTGGATGTTTAGCTAATAATTCTGCCACGACTTGAAGATTAGCTTCTTTAATTGCAGTTTTCTTTTCTCCTCCTTTTATGCCTCGTTTCCTTTCCTCCATTTTAGCTGTCCAAAACCCTCTTAATTCAAAAAATTTACTTTCTATTTGAGTTTTTATTTCATCGAACAAGATCATGTGGAGTAAAGCTGCTAAGGGGGGAGCCTCGCCAAATTCGAGTACTCTGAAAAAATGGCCAAGGGCTAGCGAGTACTTAAATATTTCAAAAAAATTACGACAATCTCTAATATCCATTCTGTATAATAATTCGCTAAAATTATCCCCCTCTATTATTTCCGTAATCACATCATGCAGGTCATCTTGAAGAATAGAGTAACCGAATGTAAGGGGGGTGCCAGGCGGCAATTTGTTTTTAAAAGCTTTGTAAGTATTTGATTTTTTATTGCCGATTAATCCAAATCGAGTTAGGATATTTAAACAATCTTCTTCATTAGGAGGGAAATTTATATCATTTGCTAGGCCATGCCCCTTTGAGGGATGTCCTATAATCATAAGGAAACAGACAAGGGAAGCGAAACCCATCGCTTCTATATGACTTCCTTTCATGACATAAAAATCTTTAACAATTTTATCATCAGCCTTAACAGCCTTTTCCTTTTCCATCTCCATTGCATCCCCCCGCACTGTTCCCTGAGTTATCGAGACCAAGACCGGCAAGAATTTCCGGTTTTTCTGTTCGTCAACCTATGCCTCAGGTAAAAATTATTATAACTAAATTGTAATTAGAACACCAAAAAAAAGATGATGAACCCTAAAATAGGATGTATGTTTATTCAAGATGTTTCTTATTCATAATATGTCATTTTCAACTAAAAAAGTACTTAAATCCATTTTGGCTAATATTTCATTGACATACAAGACTGTTCTTTTTATACTCTGTACACAAAAAGAACAACCTTTGTAAAAAATAAGTTCTATAAAAAAGATATGAACTATACAGCTGACCAGATAGACGCAATTAATACCCTTGATAAGAACCTTCTGATTATAGCCTGTGCTGGTTCAGGGAAAACACAGGTTATTTCAGAACGAGTTATCAATATTCTGAAACATGGCACCCCCCCTTCAAAAATTATTGCTTTTACCTACACTGAGAAGGCAGCAGGAGAACTACAGGCGAGAATTCTAAAGCTCTGCCGTGAACAATTACCAGAACTAAAAGGGTTAGCAGAAATGTATGTAGGCACTATTCATGCTTGGTGCTTGAATGTTTTGCAAGACTATAAATATGAGTTTCAAAAGTTTTCAGTGCTTGATGAAATCAAGTTAAAATTATTTGTTGAACGAAAATTCAATACTATAGGAATGAAAGGCCTGGATATGGAAAGGTTTAAAGATACAGGTTTTTTCATTCAATTAATGGGAATACTTCGGGAAGCGGAATTTAATAAAGATGTTCCGGCAGAACTCCTTAAGGCGTTAGAATCTTATGAAAAAGAACTTGAGCAAAACTGTTACCTTGATTTTACGATGATTATGACAAAGGCATTTCAGTTTATGAAAAGCGATGATGCCTTTCGCAATAGAATCAAAAACAACATTGGCTATCTAATCGTTGACGAATATCAGGATGTAAATCCTATTCAAGAATTAATTGTAAGAGAACTTTACGAATTAGGAGCAAACACTTGTGTTGTTGGTGACGATGACCAAACGATTTTTCAATGGCGGGGCAGCAATATTGATTACATTCAACATTTTAAAGCTCGCTATAAAGAGGTAAGGGAAGTAGTTTTGAATGATAACTTTCGTAGTTCAAAGGCAATCGTTGACGTTGCCTTAAAAGTTATCACAAATAATTCAACCAGGCTTGAAAAACAGATGATTGCAAAAGGTTTTCAGGCCTATGAGAAAGGTGACATCCTATATAATCAATTTAATTCCGTGGAAAATGAAAATGCTTTTATTGTAAATTCTATTCGTCAGTTACGTGGTATAAAATTTCAGGACAAACCAGAAACAGAACCTAGAGGTCTTGATTATTCTGACTTTGTAATTCTTGTTCGCAAGTGGAAAAAGGCAGAGGCAATTATTGAATCATTACAGTTGGAACAAATTCCTTTCATCGTTTCCGGTGTAAACAATCTTTTTCAAAGATCAGAAGTCAGTGCATCAAGAGCAATCTTCACTTATCTCAATCAGCAAATTGATAAAGACACTCTTAAGCATCATTGGCTTTCACTTAGCGAGAAAGTAAGTAATGATAAATTAGAAGAAGCAATTGCATTTCTTGATAAAAATAAGCCATCGAAGAGTACATACTACGAACGCTTCAATATTCAAGCTATTTTCCAAGGGTTTCTTGACAAAGCAGGCATCCGTGAAGATCTCTTTGCTACTGATGATGAACAGGCAATAACTGGTTTTAACAATGAAGAAATAGTTTTTTATAATCTAGGAATGTTTAGCCAAATCATCAATGATTTTGAGGCGGTTTATTTCACATATTCTCCTGATAGGAAACTTTCAACTTTTCTTAATTTTCTACATTACTCAGCATCAGATTATTACCCCGAAGGTTGGCAGAACAATACCTACAAAAATCCAAACGCCGTGCAAATAATGACCGTTTACCAAGCGAAAGGTTTGGAATTTCCTGTTGTGTTCGTTCCTGGACTTAATAAAAATTATCTGCCATCAAAACAACCATCAGGGAAACAAGTATGGCATTTCATTGACCGCAACCTCGTTAAAGGCGTTGAAAGATATTTTCCAAGAGAGGAGGACGAAAGACGATTAATGTATGTTGCGATCACCAGGTCAAAGAAATTCCTTCTAATAAGTCGTGCACCAGATGGTAGGCAACAAGGTAAAGAATCTATTTTCGGCAGAGAAGTGCGTAAATCTGACTATACGATTATTTCACCTACCCGTACATACTCTGAAAGGCTTTACATTGCTCCAAAACCATTTTTGGAATTAACTAACATTTCCCTTAGTTATTCTCTATTGAAGGCATTTTTTGATTGTCCTTATAAATTCAAGTTTTATACCTTCTATGGTTTTCAACCACCTCTGGGAGCTCGTATAGGTTATGGTTCGGCTATTCACAACACCCTCATGGAACTGCACAGAGAGTATATTGAAGGTAATCATGTTTTGAAAACGCAATTAACTCAACTTCTGGATAGACATATAAATTTCCCTTATGCCACTGACGCAATCATAACAGACATGACGGTAAAGGCAGATAACGCAGTAAATATTTACTATGATAAAAATTCGCCAGAGTTTAAACATATTGAATTTGCTGAAAAAATAATTCAGCTAGATTTAGGCGATGGAATAATAGTGAATGGAAAAATGGATTTAATTAAAAAGAAAAATGTTGATGGTACTTTTGAAAAAACTATTGTTGATTTTAAATCAACAGAGGATGCACAAGCATATAATGCAACTCTTGATCAATTACAGCTTTACGCACTGGGTTATCGCGCACTGACGGGGGAAAATGCGGATTTCCTACAGATATACAACCTTGACACAAATGAAGGCTATAAAAATGAATTAACAGCTAGCGACCTTGATGGAATAAAGAATAAAATCATTTCAGCAGCAAACGATATTAGGAACAATAATCTCGACCATACCTGTAACGATGTAGATTGCGTATGCAGGTTTAAAAAAACAAATTGAAGGTGATTTATGGCTAAGAAATACACTGGCAACTTATCTTTAGACTGGTATAATAAACAGAAATCAATCGCATTATTGGACCAAATCCAAGCAGAAGCCACTTCTGCAATTCCTGCTCCTAAAATTAACTGGGTAAATAAAGATGAGGCATTATTCTATGAAATTGACTTAGATAATGGAATTGGTCAAGAACCATACTGGGTCAATAGAAATGATATAAGAGTAAAAGAAGCAAGACCTTTAGTTCATCAAAAGACTTATGCAGCTGAAAAAAAAGATAAGCCCGGTAGTCTTGCTGGTATTTTTTCATATTTTAAAGTTAAAGAATTTATCAAAGAAACGGAAGAAACAGATAATATCCTAATCAAAGGTGATAATCTTATCGCGTTAAATACCTTAAAAAAAATTTTTGAGAATAAAGCTGAACAAGACAGAATAAAATGTATTTATCTTGACCCACCATACAACACTGGTCAAGCATTTGAGAATTATGATGATAATATTAGCCAATCAGAGTGGTTAACTCTAATGCGGGATAGGTTGATTATTCTGCGCGAATTACTGCGCCAAGATGGTGTAATATTTATTCAGCTTGATGAAAAAAATATTTTTCATATTCGTGTAATGCTTGATGAAATATTTGGTAAATCAAATTACACGAACCTTTTTACAATTAAAACATCAGACCCGTCTGGCCTGAGAACTGTTAATCCTTCGCCTTATGATTCAGCAGAATATATTATAATGTATGCTAAAGACAAACCATCATATAAATACGAAACTCTTTACGTTGAATGTGATTATGATAGTAGCTACTCAAAATATATTGAAAATATTAATGAAACATATAGCAAATGGAAAATATGTTCACTAGGTGAGTTTTTTGCAAAGCAAAAAGGATATTCGTCAGTTGATGAAGCCCGGAAAGTAATGGGACGGCTTGATTTTTTAAATGCCGTTGGGGTATTTGCAAAAGAAAACAGCGAATCTGTATTTCAGTTAACAGCAATTGCCAATGATGCTGGTAGAGAAATTGTTGAACTCAGGGACAAGTCAAAAAATACCTCTAACAAAGTTTTTAATTTGCAAAGAGAAAAAGACGAAATCTATATTCTGAACGGTCGCCAGATATATTTTTATAAAAACAAAATGCGATTAGTTGATGGCAAATATGTTCCAACAATTCAACTGACAAATATCTGGACTGATATTCCATATAATGGAATATCTAAAGAGGGTGGTGTCAAATTTAAGGAAAGCAAGAAGCCAGAAAAACTCATTAAAAGGATTATTGAAGTTGCAAATACAAAAGAAGGTGATTATGTTCTTGATTGTTTTGCTGGTTCAGGGACAACTTGTGCAGTTGCACACAAAATGAAAAGAAAATGGATAGGTGTAGAAATTGGAAATCATGCTGATTCGCACATAATTCCTCGCTTAATAAATGTTATTAGTGGAGAAGATGAATCAGGCGTTACAGAAGCGTGTAATTGGAAAGGAAGCGGGTCATTTACATACTATCATTTAGGTCAATCAATAATTAAAATCAATAAAGACAGTACAGGTGATTTCAATTGGATACTTGGTAAGAAATTCATTGAAGAATCATTGCTGCTTTCCTATGACTACACAATTGACAATACTATAAACATCTCAGTCGATAAACTTTTTTCTGATAAGGAAAACCAACCTGTTATCGGTGTTCAAATAATCGGTTCAAAAAAGCGTGTTGCGATTGTTTCTTTAAATGAACCCAAAGGAAAATTAGGCAATATTACCTTTGATGAAATGCAATTACTATACCGCACAGTAAAGAAGAAGTATTCCCCGGAATATATTAACATCTTCACAAATAGAGGAATTGAAATAGCCTATGATTCAAAGCCTGATGACCTTGATGTAATAAAAGTGCCTTATGCAATATTTGCAGAATTGGAAAAATAAATTATGGCAAAGAAAAAAGAACAAACCACATATTTTGAGAAGCATTCCAAGTTGCTAAATAATGTTGTGCAAACATACCGAGAAAGTGCATCTTCTTATAACTTGTTTGCTACGAGTGACTTTGCCATTTTTAATTCCATCGAAAACGGAATCACGAAACATTCCCTTCGCTATTATCAGATGGATGCCTTGTATATGTTAGACTATCTCTTAAAGTGCAACAACAACAAACCAGAGAAAAAAGATTTACTCGATATTGTTGATGAAGAAAATGGGAAAAAAGCGCCATTCCTCAGCTTTGAGATGGCAACTGGTTCCGGTAAAACAATGCTTATGGGTGCATCTATTTATTTTCTCTGTCAGAAATATGACATAAATAATTTTTTAATCATTACTCCTGCATCTACTGACATTTATCAAAAAACAATTCGTAACTTCGAGATAGGCAACTATGAATCAGTTTGGGCAGATGACACACCTTTCACCTTCAATCTTATAACAGGCGATAATTATACTCAGAATTTATTTTTTGATTACAGCAAAGATGCAAACATATTTATTTTTAATATAAGTAAATTCGGTTCAAATGCAACTAATACAGAACTGACATGGGAATCTGCAATATGGCAAGACGAAAACGGGAATAATATTTCTATAAAACAATTTCTCAAAGATAAAAAACTTATCATCATCACAGATGAAGCGCACCATGCACAAACTAAAGTTGCTTCGAAAATAATCCGTAATTTTCATCCCTCGGCAGTATTAGAATTTACTGCCACCGCCATTGAAAATGAAAAAGGATTGGACAAGAAAAATCAAACTATTATTTACAAGTATAACATCAGAAGGTTTCTTGAAGATGGTCACGGAAAGCTGATTAAGGCAGTGGCTTTATCCACCGGGAATAAAGGAAGGCAATCAGAGATTAGTGATAATGAAAAAATGAAACTTATTACACTGCTTCTAATTCACTTGTTAAAAAAGGAATCTGTGCTTTTAGATCCTAAGAGCAGAAGTCTAAAACCTGTTGCTTTTGTTAAGGTCAAGAACGAAACAAACTATACCCAGAAAGTATTTCAATACGTCAAAAACGAGTTGGCAAATGATGTTGAAAATATAAATATCATTTTGGAAAAGATAAAAGCACAAGACCTTGAAATCACAACTTTGCTAGCCGAACTCTACAAGCAAAAATATCAAGGTAAAATAAAATTGCTTAGGGAAGATATTCAGAAGGCAGCAAACGCAACAATTTTCTATTATGGTCAATCTGACAAGGATACAGAAAAAAAATTTCTAAACATCCGCAAGAACGATGTTGAAATAGTTGTTTATATGCAGCGTCTCGATGAAGGAATTGACTTGCCAAATATTTATTCAATGGCAGTTATCAATGATACAGAAACAGATTTTAAAACTTCAGTAAAGCAAATCATTGGTAGAGGCGTTAGATTGAATAAAGACAAACGAGAGTTTGATGACGAAGAAGATTTAATGAAGTCCAATGCTGAAAAACTGCACATTGTTTGCGACCAGGGTAAAAACTTTGAAGAAGTGATTGTTGCGATACAACAGGAGTTTGGTTTAAATAACAAGTATCTTAGCTTTGATAAAGTGCGCAAGCCAGTCATTAACAAAGCAAAATCAAATCTTCTAACAGGGAAATACATTCCTCACATCAAGGCCGACCTGAAAGCCAAGCAGGATGTGAGTCTGTTGTCACTTATTACAAATATTGAGGGTATAACATCAAGCTTTTGTGAAGAGAATTGTTTTGAAGGCGAAAATGACACAACGAAGAGATTTCTGAAATACAGACCTGAACAGTTCTTTTTGGAAGTGGATATTTTTTCCGATAAGAATGTTTACCACAAACAAATAAAAGAAAAGGGTGGTAAACCCACAACCTTGCAGATAACCGAGAAGGAAATAAAACAAATCTATGGCATTGTGCAGAAGAACCTCCATTGTTTGCCTGATACAAAAACAACAAGAAAAGCATTCCGGGACTATGTTGATACTTTCAACCACAATGGTTTGCAGTATTACAAATTGGACGATGCGGACGACAAACTTGCATTAAAACTATTTGTAGATGCTTTCAGCTTTTATTATAGAAACAAAATAGAAAAGGATTACTTCGTACTGGATTTTCAACAACTCAGCGATGAAGATAGCTGGAGCTTGAAGAAAGAGTTCAATGACTATGCATTAAAGATTCCAGAAGACCAGATTGAAAACAAAATGCGACTGAAAGTAAAAGATAAAAAGAAATTCATTGAGTTGATTGAAAGCCAATACCACTTCTACGGTTACGAAAAATCGGTTTACGACTATGAAAAGTTTGATTCATATACCGAAATGCAATTGGCTGAATATGCCGATAATATTTTGATGAAAGTCGCTAAAGAGAAGCAGCCCTTTTGGATTCGTAACCAGCGTAACATTTATTTTACCTACGGCTCAAAAAAGTATTATCCGGACTTCATTCTTTTTAAAGATGACATTATATATGTAATTGAAACAAAGGGTGAGGTCTTTTCTGATACCAAGAAAAACGCTTTACTCAAAAAACTGGATGATGTCCCCGGTGATGGAGCCATTAAAGGTTTCAAAGGCCTCTTGGTATTTTCTTCACAGATGGAGAAAATGGGAATGGATTATTGGGCATGGGATAAATTTATAAAAGAGTCGGAAGAATCACTCACAAGACAACAATCAAGAGAACAACTTATTTCAGAACCAAAAGAGGAAGAAAAGTTCATTAAATACATTCCTGCCTATTCACCTGCCAAAGCATACGGCAAATTCATTAAAAATCAAAAAACATCCAAGCCTGACGGTTGGTTGTTTATAGAAAACAATACTGAGAAACTACCGGAGTCTGTTTTTGCAACTCAGGCAAAAGGGCAAGCACTTTCTCCTTCTTATTCTCATAATTCCTGGATAATACTTAATCACACAAAAGATATTGATAAGGCTGTTGGGAAAATTGCATTAGTTTACTGCAAAGAAATATCTGACGAATACACTGGTAACTGCACCATCAGAAAAGTAGAAATATTGGAAAAAAATGTAAAAGGGCAATTATTTCCTGAGAAGGCAGTAAATCTTGTAGCCCTTAAAGCATCAGTTGAAACAATCACAATTAATAATATCACATCAGAAGATGTTATCCAGATTGTTGGTTTAGAATATCAATTCTAAGAAAGCCAATAGCCTGCATGATAGTAAATTGACTAGACATTACTTTTTTGCTCTTCGTATGCTGCCCAGAAAGAGATTCCTTGCCGTAATGGAGGGGTGTGGCTCCGGTCTATCTCCGCTGTGCCTATTTTTGTGCTTATCATATCCGAACCTCTTCCGACTCTGGCCGACTCTAGCCAAATTTTATTTTTAAAGTTTATTCAATTGTGATAAGCATTTAAAAAGAAAAACGGGTGGTTATGTTGCCACCCGCCTTTCTTTGTTTTTTGTTTCCTAATCCGTGTGCCGCGCGTTCGACTCGCGCCAGGGGCACCAAATATATTAACAGGCTTGCGCCTAATTCCATTTCTTCGTAAAATATCATTTCTCAATTTTCCCAATTCACTCAAATATTTTA
>Ga0209605_1002687_pt1 | contig 16649 bp, 8 predicted proteins | sample AD_UKC035_MetaG_FD_184408 | JGI IMG/M metagenome (GOLD analysis project Ga0209605, IMG submission 184408) | Active sludge microbial communities of municipal wastewater-treating anaerobic digesters from USA - AD_UKC035_MetaG (SPAdes) (version 2) | ecosystem: Engineered > Bioreactor > Anaerobic >...
CTGGCGAAGGGTGGGGTCTATGAAAAACCATTACCTCGTTGAACAATACCACTGCAACTCTTGAGCCCTCACGCTGAATTATTTCTCCGCCCATCGACCTGAACAAAGCTTCGATGTCATGCCAGCGAACTGTACCACTCACCGGGCGGGCAAATATCTGTTCAAGAGTTTTTGCATGCTTTCTCTGCATAATTTCATTTTACCTCAAAACACCTGAGGATTAACCACTTTTTTTACTCCGGATTTCGTCAGGAATTGCCGATGAACTATCTGACTAGTCGAAAACTATCAGTTCCACCCGGAGGAACCATTGCTATGACGATAAAAAAGGCAAACACTGGATCGAATAAAATCCTGATCAGGAGCGTATTTGTGCTATTACTGCTCCTGTTGACGGCAGGAGCAGGCCAGGCTGCCATTACCAACCAGACAGCCGTACTGTCTTCAGATCTCAACGGCGACGGCATTGCCGGCATCGGCGATACGATTACCTTTTCATGCCGTTCGACCACGACCGATCCGAGCCAGTACCCTTATGTGAACCTGAGTGCATTCGGGAACCCATATTTTCCTCTGGTCAACATAGCTGGTGATTTTTATTCAGCTTTTCTTACTGTTTCTCCGGGCAGTGTAGAAAACAACACCGTACAGACCTTTCAGTTTGCCGATGAAGGTGGCGTTCGCATTGGCGGCAGCCTTCTCGTTGATAACCGCCGGCCCAATTCTCTTTACGGCCCGTCGGCAACCGGAATGACCGGTCTCAGCAGCGTATATAAGGTTGGTGACAACCTGCAGATCGACATGGAAATGAGCTCTTCTTTCGACAGCGACGTGCCGAGAGCTAACCTCACCAATATCGGACTTGGTGCCAGTCACATCATGTCACGCGTCGGTGGCCCCGATTCGGCGCCGGTATATCGCCTCAGTCTGACCTTTCCGCTGAACCGCGAAGGAACAGCTACTCCGATAAGCGTTGCCGCCACAGATGATGCCGGCAACAGCCGCAGCTGGGATCTCTCGGTATCTTATGACACCAAAGAGCCTGAAATTCAGTCGGTCACTGCCGTTAACATGACCACCGGCAAAAGCTGGGTAACCTCGGGCGATACGATACGAATCCAGGCAGTGGTCAGTAATTACGACTTTGACAAGCTCGTGATGTATCATCCGACTCTTTTCGCTACCGGAATCACGATGATCAGAGTATCTGGTAACACTCCCGGTACCGAAGCCGTTTATCAGTATGATTACTTTCTCGCCGATGTTCCTGATGTACAAAGCAACTTTGTCACTTTTGAAGTAAGAGCAACCGACGATGCAGGAAACCCGAGCAATCCACGCACCTCGAACCCGCTCGCACTTGACAATATACCGCCTGAATTCGCTCTGCCCCTTGGCGTCAACGTAATTGAAAACGGCGGCATCATCGGCGACAACATCGCCATAATCAACGACCAGCTGTATTTCTACGGCAACATGTCGAGCGTGATGACCGATGTTCTCGTTACAGTCGACCTGAGCGCCATCGGTGGCGTCTCGAATCAGATCATTCCGTTCAACAATTCAGCAACCACAACCTTTGAACTGCTCTATACGATCGGCCAGTATACCTCTGAAAACACCATGCCGCGCGCCTTTACCATCACCGCCAAAGATACGGCCGGCAACCAGATCAGCCAGGTAATTCTGCCGATAGTCTATGTCGACAACAATCCGCCAACGCTCAGCGCTGCGCAGATCGAGAACGTATCGCGACCCAACCAGACTATCCGACACGGTGACCAGATCGCGATTTCGGGCAGTGTCGCCAATATCGATAACGGAAACGTCTGGGTGAACTTCGAGCGTATCGGTGGCGCCGCCAGCAGCACTCTGGCTCCATACAGCGGCACCACATATCGTCTCGACCACGTGGTGGGTGACCCGACCTCTGGCCAGCCCTACGACCAGAATGTGGCTTTTACAATTTATGCATTCGACGATGCCGGCAACATGGTTCAGGCGGTTACCAGTCCGGTCATGATCGACAATCAGCCGCCGCTGGTTCTCGGGTCTTCTTACATAGCAGACCCGGTGCTGACAACGTCTCACCCGTTCGTCAGAGTTAACGACCGCATCACTTTCAGAGTTCAGCTCGCCAGTTCATCGGCCACAGTGCATGACGGAGAGACGGTAAAGCTCAATCTGAGTGAATTCGGCGAGACGGCCGCGGTCGACATGATTTATGACGGTGTTGCCTCTTACAGCTATACCGCCGATGTTCCCGCCGGAACTATCAACAATGAATATTATTTCACCTTTACCGCCACCGACAATGCCGGCAACAGCAGACCCGGAACCATAAAGGTAAAAATCGACAATCGCCCCTGCGATGTCGGCCCGATGGCGGTAAACTGGCTTACCGACCTCAACAAATCAGGAGTTGTCAATATCGGCGATCGTCTCGAGCTGATCGTTCCGGTAGATGACCCGGATGCCGGCACCTGTACCATCGACCTCTCGCTGGTCGGCGGTGCCAGCTCATACGTCATGAGCTACGACGCCGTATTGCGGCGCTATTACCTGATTCACGACTGTCTTGAATCTGCCACAGAGAATCCGAGCTACATTTTCAGAGCTTCGGTATGGGATAAGGCCGGAAACGTGATGAATTCGCTTTCTTCGCCAGTCGAAGTCGACTGCAGACCACCTTTTATCGAATACGCTTCGGCTACGGTTCAAGATCTCAAGGGCAAACCGGGAGTGGTCAACATCGGCGACAAAATCAGCATTCTCGCCAAAGTCGATCTGGGCCGGCTCGATGGCGGCGTGCCGACGGTCAATCTGACAGCTCTCGGTGGCAATGCCGCTCAGCAGTTACTCGATGACGGTGCCAACAACGATGGTATCGCCGGAGATGGCCTGTATGGTTATACCCATACGGTAATTGCCGGCACAACTGACGGAGCCAACACCGCTTTTACCGTACAGATCACCGACAATGCCGGAAACCGCGCAATTGCAAGCACTGAACAGTTGTTCGTCGACAATAAACCGCTGGTAATTTCAGCGATTACCGTCAACCAGATATTCGACAACAACGGCAACAGCATCGTTGACCTCGACGGCGTCTACACGACCTTTCCCAGTGTTGCTACCGACCAGGTTCGCCTCGAAGTGATGATTCAGGGCAACCCCGGCGATATGGGCACTCTGACCGTCGATCTGACGCCGCTGGGCTACAGCGACAATGCCAGTTCGGTTCCTTATGTTGCCAATACCAGCGGCTGGAAAGGCACCGCCATCTATATGCCGATCGTCGGCACTACCAACCGCGAAACCGTTCAAATGTCTGTCACTCTTACCGATGTTAACGGCAACGAGCTGATATCGACCACTTCCAACAGTATTACCGTAGACAACCGCCCCCCGAAGATCGAAATATATCCGATTTCATTCGTTCTCGACAACGGGCGCATCGGCGAAGCCAACCTGGGTGACGTCATTCAGATCAAAGTCAAACTGACCAATCATGACGGCATTCTGCCGATGATCGACTTTACCAACCTTTATCTCGAAAACGGCATGACACCGCCGAGCCCGACACTTTTCCCGCCGAACAATTTCGGTGGCAACGAATTCACCTACCAGTGGACAGTGCCAGAAGGGCTGGGAACACTCTCGGCACTCACCATTCTTGCCTATGACGAATCAGGCAACATGGCATACAGTTATACCAACCAGATCAGATTTTTGTCCAAGATACCGGTATTCGCCGGGTTCCCGCAGACAAGAGCCGATCTCAGTTCGGATACCGTTCCTCTGAACAGTCCCAATCAGATTGCCAATCCCGGCGACCAGGTCACGCTCACCGTTGTAATGACCTCACTTTACAATACCTACAACTCGCCACCAGCAACTGTTCTGGCTGACATTCGCAGCCTCATCAACAGTTCGCAGGACGATTCGTCGTCTGCCTTCTTCGACGGCGACATGAAAACCTACTGGATTCCGCTGACCTATCAGGCAGCTCCGACCAGCGGGCCCGGCAATTACGTCTATCGAGACGTTTTTACGGTTGCCGCCGGCGGCGTAGATCTGTCTGAGGCTGTGTTCAAGACCAAAGTTCTGCACCCTGATACCAGTTCTATAGTTCTGGCCGAAAGCACGATTACCTGCGATCCCGAAAACCCCTTCGGCATCGATACTCAGATACCTTTTGTCAAAAACGTAAGAATCAGCGTACTTGACGAAAACAACGACAACATTGCTTCGAACGCAATGAACATAAACGACCTGTTACTGGTCAGAGCAGAAATCGAAAGATTTCCGGATCCTGGTTCTTCAAGCTTTCTGCTTTACTTCAACGACGGAACAACTCCGATATTCGACACACCGCTCTTCAATGTTGCGGGCACCAACTTCTGGGAAACCCAGTTCAGAATCGCCACGACCACCATCAACGGCTGGCCGGCTCTCGATGGCGAAAAGGTTAAATACCGGGTAATGGCCTCGGATGACGCCGACAACCTGTCAGCCCTCTATGCCGCTACGCTGGCGACCTTCACCATCGACAACAGCCCGCCCCTGATAATTGACGCAAATGTGCTGATCGACGACCTGAACTTCGCTTCTGGAGTGGCCAACGTTGGCGATGGCTACATCGTCGGCCAGGGCGACAATGTCCGCTCAGACGGCATTCACGCCTGGGTTCAAGTCGCTACCGGCACCGACCTGTTCGATGCGAACAGCCGGCCAACCGCATATGTCGACTTTTCCAGCATTCTCGGCACAACTACCTACCCGCTCGACAATTACAGTGGCGGAACTGTTGCGTCGACTGCAATTTCCTACGAACTTGGCAGTGCGGCTGTCGATCTGGCAACCTATACGGTTCGCATCTACGTTAAAGACCGGGCCGGCAACAAAAGCTTCATCGACAAACAGGTCTACGTCGACACCACCAGACCAAGCCTGGTATCTGCCTTCTACAACGGCAGTCTGCTTACACTCGACTTCAGCGAACCTATATCGACACCTGATTTTCAGAATCGTCTAGGCTATGTCAGACTGGGCAACAAAATGGACCACTCTGACTACCAGGTGCCGGCAGCGGCGACGCCTCTCGACCCGATCAATGATTTAGTGATTATCGAGAGTATCGAATCCTCACGAGTCAACATTCAGATCTCTACATACACCAAGAGCATCATTGCCGACTGGGGTCCCGGAAATCTCTACATCTCAATTTCGCACAATACCGCGACCGGCGAAGCACCGTCGCCACTGATAGTCGGTTGGGATCAACCGCTTGGCCGTGATGTTGCCGGCAACTGGCTGAAACCTCTGCCGAGAACGCTCGCAACTTTCCCGGTCACTATCACTCAGACCTACACGACCAGACCAAATCTGGTAAGGGCGCGCTACAATGCCAGCACGCCTTCCGAACAGACCTCGCTCTATCTCGACTTCGACAAGGATATGGACATCAACACGATAGACGAGATAACACTGTATAACCTGGCTATCTGGCGCAGCCGTTCCAATCCCGAAGATCATTATGGCAACCGCTACCGGTTTATCACTGCAGCGGCTTCTGACACAATCAACATGACGAAGAGCAGTGTAAGAACAGTCTGCATCAACCTTTCGCAGGAAGCACAGGACTGGATCGCGCTCAACTATACGAGAACCGGTTCGCAGTTCCATATGCAGATCAACGGCACCGAATATGAACCGCCTGATCCACTCGACCCGGCGCCATTGATCAGAGACTTCGACGGTAATCGCATAAACCCGATTACCTATCAAAACGCGACACCCTCAACCCTGATTCCGCTCAACACGCAATTCTCGGTCAGAGCCACCGCGCTCGATCTTTCGAGCACGACACCTCTGCTGCAGATCAGCTTCCAGAACAACCCAGAACGGCGCGTAAGACTCTACCAGGATCCTTACAAGAACCTGGCAGAAACCATCGAGCTGAGCCGCGATCTGCCCATGGATATGTCGATGATCTATCTCCATGAAAAAGGCGACCTGTCGGGCCGTTCGATACCGCTCAGCCAGACGATGGTCGATTATGCCCAGTATAAGGCCATCAACCTGAACTATGCGGCAAACTCAGTTAACATACCTCTCACCGCCGAAGCCCTCAAGACCATGTTGAGCTGGGGCACCAGCAAGTTTTTCATCGCCTGTAATTCAGGTGCATTCAAAGATCTCTGGGGCAACTCAAATATTCGCTACCCGGCACAGGGCAACGAAGCATCTCCGATTGGCACAATCACTTTCCCCGCAGGTATCGCCAGCCCGAGAATTCAGTCGGTTGCGATAACTCCGGCCAACTCGATGTCGGCACAGCAGATTCAGCTTTTCAAAGGTCAACCCGTAGGAAATCTGTTCTACGAAATCGCATTTGAGACAGCAACCTTGTCGGCAGATGTCTACATACCGATCGACCGTACCAAGGAACCCAAACTCGAACTGTTCACGCAGGATGATCCGACACTGCCGCGTGATACAGCGCAGTTCGTCGCCTGGCTCGATCACGACCAGGGTGGTATTATCCGCACCGTAGCGCGATTCACCAACAACAGTGACATGACCAACACCGCTATACAGCGCAAACCGAGTATGGTCAAGGTAAGCAACTTCTCTGACGTATACAGCGGCAGCCAGAACATTCTGTTCACCGACACAGCATCACTGGCCTACAACCTGGCCGACAAAGACAACTCGGTCAATGGCTTCAAAAACGCCAGTTATACCATGGTGCTCGACAGCAAGATACCTGAACCGCTCTATGTCATACCGACTGGCACTATAGGCATCACACCAGCCGGCGGCAAGACGTTCGACCTGGTCTTCAGCGAAGCCATGGATCAGACAGTTGGCAGCTCATGGCAGCCACAACTCAGACTGGGCGATGCCAGCAACTCAGTGATGTCATTCGTCTTCTCGAGCTGGGTCAGCTCGACTACAGCCCGCTTCACCAACTCGGCCAACTTCGACGCCAACACTCAACAGGGCACCTACACCTACTACGTATCGGGCGGTTTCGACGAAGCCGGCAACCGGGGCAACAATGATGTAGCACTGAGCAGCAAGCTGCAGATAAGGTCGAAAGGCCCAACCATTCTTTCTTATCGCGTAAACACCTATCAGGCGACTACAGCCAAGTTCAGCTCGCCGACAGGAGACTTGACCGATGCACCATTCAGCCCATACGTCGATCCGAAAATTGCGACAATTACCGTTAACTTTCAGGTATCACCAGTTGCGAACAGTCTGTGGCTGCATATATACTCGGGAGAGGAATCTCTGGCCAGCATGCCGATCACTCTGGTCGGAACCGAAGGCAAAGCAACCTGGGATGGGACACGAAATGGAGTTTCGATCGGAACGACCGGTCCGACCACTTATGTGATGCGCGTTTATGACGATGCCGGTAATGAAGGCAGCAACCGCGGCAACATTACTTATGACGGAAACGCACCGACAGTGACTTCATGGAGCTTCTCGAACGTAAAAACCTTCAACGGCAAGGCATACTTCAGCCCCGCCGTAAGCTCGTTCGCCAAGGTCGATGTCTTCGGCCCGTCCAGCGGTCAGGCACTCAGAATGAGACTCACCAGCCCGGGCATCGGCACTGAAACCTATCCGTTGTCAGCTTTGACCGGTGGCGGCTATACGATCAGCTTCGACGGCAAGAACACTGAAGTTCCAGCCGGACTGCTGCCGGAAAGTGAATACATGGTCGCTCTCGTCGATCTCGCCGGCAACCTGGGCACAGCTCTCGGCGTCAACGGCAAGGCCACATCGACTCTGGTGATCGACCCGACGCCGCCTCTCATCGATTCGATACTGACTTTCCGCCACGATACCGGTGCTCCTGTCACCCGCTTCAACCCAAGAGTTGGCAATCCTGCTCTGCTGCGGTTCGAAGTTTCTACCACCGACCCGACGGTCGCGTCAGGAACAGCTCTGGTAAAGATCACCGCCGGCTCTTCACTGATAAGAGAAATCACTCTCGAGGGCAGCGCAGCACCGTTCATCGCTCTCTGGAACGGTCAGGACAGCAACCTGCAGCCGGTAGCGGATGGCGTGTATACAGCCACCGTAACCGATCTGGCCGGCAACGTGGCCAGAATCGATCCGATCAATATAACTGTCGTCAACTCGATCTTCAAAGTGACCGGAGTCACCCAGATCGACCGGCAGAAGATCAGAGTCGACCTCACTCACGATATAGATCAAGGTGATGGCGGTCTGGCGAGCAATTACACCCTCAGCCCGTCGACACCGGCCGGCATTGGCGCCGGGTCTCCGATCACTTTCGCCAGCAACAGCGTCACGCTGCCGCTGAACGACGTTCTCAGACACGGCACCGACTATACTCTTACCATTACAGCAGGAGTCAAAAGTATCGATGGTGAACTGATCGCCACTGGCAACAACTCTGCACAGTTTACCGCTGACACCCAGGGACCGACTATAAACGCGATCACCTATGATGGACTGAACTCGCAGAAAAAGTTCAACCTGGTGTTCAGCGAACAGATCGAAGCTACCAGCGCACAGAGCAACGGGAACTATACGCTTACCAGTGGCACTGATACGGTAGCTATAGAAAGCATAGTTCTGCGCTCCGATCTCAAGTCGGTTACCGTAACCTGCTTCGACGACATCGTTGAAACGAAGAACTACACTCTGGTGGCCAGCGGGGTAAAAGATCTGTTCGGCAACCCGAGTGATTCAAGTATCGCCAGGGTAACCTTCCAGGGTCAGGATATCACGCCGCCGGTTCTCGCTATCAGTGCATTCAGCAGCCCGGCCAACGAATTCGACATCAGTGTCGTGGTCAAATCGAACGAAGACCTCTCTGGCGCACCGACCGCGACGATCACTCAGAGCGGTGGCACCGCAGTAGCATTGATTCTCAATTCTGGACCGACCAGTCGTATGTTCATCGGTGGCGCGCATCTTGATTCGAACTACCCTGGGGTCTACAATCAAGGTCACTGCCCGCGACGTATCGACCAACCTCGGCACTGCCAACATGAGCTTCTCGACAGCCTATGTCAATACGTCGGTCAGAGCTTCAGTGAAGTCGGTTGACGAGAACTTCGAAGCGGTATTCGAACCAGGCAGTCTCAAGAGCAATTCTGTCGTTACGGTTCTTCACGAAGAACTTGCCAGAGTTGGCGAAGACACTACTCTGCCTTCGATCGTGCCGAGTATAATGTCTGACCTCAGTGCCGAGCAGCGCATAACCTTGCGCGGCAGCAGCCTGAGCGGCAGCAAAAGCGGCAATGCGATTGAACTGGCACCGATCGGCAATGCCTACAGTCTTAACGTCCCGGCCGGCCGCATTATCAAGCCGGTCAGAATGAGCCTCAAGCTCGAAGAAGGTCAGATCGGAAATGGCATCGGGCTGTATCGCAGTGAAGCCTCGGGCTGGAAGCCGGTTGCGTTTGGAGTCAGCGATGGTGTCGCCAGCTTCGAAGCAACCAGTGGCGGAACCTTTGCCATGATGAAAGACGTGCTGGCGCCCCGCGCCAACATGACGACAAAGATCGGTGAAAAACCGATCCGCGAAGCGCGCCCGACCTTCAGCTGGCAGCTTGAAGAACTCGCTTCTGGCCTCGATCATGATTCTGCCTGGGCAGTGCTCGATGGCAAGCTGCAGCCTCTGATGATTGACAATAGTGGCGCTACCGCCAACTTCGTGCCGGTCGAAGACCTGATCGGCGGCGAACACGAGATCAGTCTGCGCATCGCCGACAAGGCCGGCAATATGACAGTAACTCCGGCACTGCGCTTCGTTGCCCAGCCTCCGCTGAGTATCTACGATGTCGTTCAGTATCCGAACCCGGCCCGTAACCGCGCCAGCATGCGCATCAGTACGAACCGCAACGATATCGACTGGAACGAAGTTGAAGTCAACATCTACGACGTAGCCGGGCACAAGGTTGCCGACCAGAGCAACCTAAGCCTGCGCGGCAGCACCCAGCAGGGCAGCACACACGTTCAGGAAGTATTGTGGGATTTGCGTGCCACCGGCGGCAAAGCCGTGGCCAACGGCGTGTATTTTGCCCGCATCACGGTCAGAGACCCTGATGACTGGGGCAAGAAGACCAAATACACGCACAAAATCGCGGTATTACGATAACAACCCGTAGGGGCGCGTCGCGACGCGCCCGCAACGACAACGATTACGATTACGAGAACGAGCAAGAGATGATGGAGATAGCAAGATGAACAAAAAATCGATAGTGGTGCTGACCATTGCAGTGATATTCTTTCTCGCCAGTGGCTGCGGTGGTGGAGGCGGCAGTGGCCGTTACACCATTCCACCCGAAATTCCGACGCCAGGTACCGGCGGCGGCGGGGGTGGCACGGGCGGTGGTGGAGTCGGCGAAACCGACCCTGATTCTCTGCTAGCTTCGGGCTGGGAAGACTTTCGCTACGGAGCATTCAGCAGCGCTATCAACAAGTTCAATCAGGTATTGACTATAACCAGCATCACCGAAACCCAGAAAATTCAGGCTTACAACGGTCTTGGCTGGGCATTAACCAAGTCATCAGGGGTTGAATCAGGCTATTCATCATTCACTCAGGCCTCATCTTCTGACAACGAAGCTCGGATCGGGCTCGCTGCCGCACTGATTCAGCGCGGTCAGAAAGCCGGAATCACTCAGGCGATACAATTGCTCGAAGCAGTTGGACTAAACAATACAGCCTATCGTTTCACCTCGACGCATCCGATCGGAGTGAGCAATGCCGAAGCGCATGCCATGCTGGCTTTCTGCTACTTCTGGCGTGGTGGCGTCGGTGACGACGACAAGGCAAGATCGCAGATCAACATTGCCAGATCTGAAGACAGCTCCAACGACAGCGCTGTTGCACAGATTCACAAGACCCTGCAGGATATGGGTCTTACCGGGATATGAGGTAAGGGCACGGCGCGCCGGGCCCTTACGATAAAAAGTTTGCAAATATAGTTAATAAACGCAACAAAGTTGCCGAATAGATTGATAACCAGTTCTATCGACTCGTAAGGGGAAACAATATGAAAAAGGTTTTAAAGACGCTCTTCCTGGCTGCTCTCAGCGTAGGAACCATGAGCACCGCCTTTGCCGAATCTGCCGGTCAGGCTGGAGCCTACCTCAAGATGGGCGTTGGCGCCAGAGCACTCGGTATGGGAAGCGCCTTCACAGCGCTCGCCGATGATTCGACTGCCGCATTCTGGAACCCGGCCGGCCTTGCCCGACTCGAAGAGTCGGAAGCTTCTTTCATGCACGCCGACCTGACCATGGATCGCGAATACAACTTCTTCAACTACGCTCATGTTCTCAAAAACAAGAGCGGCAAAAAAAATGGCGTCGTCGCCCTTTCACACATGACATTCGGCGTCGATGGCATTCCCGAAACCAGAACAGCGACCACCAACTGGGATGGAACTCCTCTGGTAAGCGGAGACGAACCTGCCACAAGATCTGACGGCACTTACAAAGCTGGCGAAAATGTCTGGATTTTCAGCTATTTCAAAGACACCGAAAAGAACACTTTTGGTTCTTATGCCCGCAAACTGTCTGATAAACTTTACGGCGGCGTGAACGTCAAGTATCTCAAACACGAACTGTTCACCAACTCGGCCAGCAGCTGGGGTCTCGATTTCGGCTTCCTCTACGAAGCCTGCGAAAAAACCACTCTTGGCCTGTCGATCCGCGACCTCGGCGAAACCCTCGACTGGAATACCGCATCAGGGCACAAAGACGACGTACCGGTAACCACGACCTTCGGGGTTGCTTACAAAGCGCGCAAAGACCTTACTCTGGCCGCCGACATCAACAAAGTCGAAGACATGGATGCCAAACTCTTTGCCGGTGCAGAATGGTGGATGAAAGATTACGCTGCCCTGCGCCTCGGCAGCAAAGATGGCGACCTGACCCTCGGCGCCAGCTTCAAACTCGACACCTGGCGGTTCGACTACTCATACGCCGACGAAACTCTCGGCGATGCACACAGGATTTCCGCCTCGAAAAAGTTCTAGTGTAAAACCCGAACTGGATTCCCCTTTTCTTTTTAACTCGTCTTTCTCTTGCATATAAGAGAAAGATGAGTTAGTTTTAGGGTCGAAATTACCGTTAAATTCCGGGAGGGTTGTTATGGAAATTAAAATCGATGTAAGAGCCAAAGGCAGCGATGTTACGCTTATCGTCATCCGCGGCGAGATCGGCACCGAAACGGTCGATCAGTTCAAAGAAAAAATCGATCAGATCATCAACGACGGCAAGAAAAAGCTCGTCATTGACCTGCAGGAAGTTAACTATCTCAACAGCATGGGCCTCGGGGTCTTCGCTTCTGCTCTCAAAAAGCTGAAAAAAAGCAATGGCGACCTCAAGCTCATCAACCTTTCGCCAACCGTCATGGAGCTGCTTGAACGCTCCCGCCTCGACAAGGTATTCGACGTATTTGAAACCGAAGAAGAAGCGGTAAAAAGCTTCGGTTGAACAGCACCCTTAACCTTGAAATAAGCGGTGCCAGCCAGGTTTTTGGCATTATCGGCGATCCGGTGAGCCATTCTCTGAGCCCGGTTTTCTGGAACCGGGCTTTTACATTCTGCGGCATCGACGCCGTTTATGTACCCCTTCGAGTATGCCGTGCCGACCTTGCCGAGGCGATTACAGGACTGAAGGCTCTGGGCGTCAGGGGCATCAATGTAACCAGTCCACACAAGCATGCGGCAGCGTCATTCTGCGATACGCTGTACAGTCCGGCTGATAAAATCAGTGCAGTCAACTGCATAAAATTCTGCGAAGACGGACATCTGGAGGGCTGGAACACCGATGTCACCGCTTGTCTTCGGGTTCTCGAACGACCCGGAAAGTTGAAAGCCGGCCTGGTAATGGGAAACGGCGGCGCGGCGGCAGCAGCCAGTCAGGCTTTGCTGCTGAGCGGCGCGCGTGTTTTCCAGATCGCCCGAAGTTTCTCTGGGACTATTGACTCAGAACCTCAAGATATTATAAAAAGACTGGCATGGCATGAGAAAAACTTTGCGCAAGCAATAGAAGAATCTGATATAATATTCAACGCGACCCCACTGGGGTGGCATAAAGATGATTTTGTTGCAGAACTCAAAGAATTTCTCAGCAAAAGCAAGTTTTATGTCGATTTTAATTATGCGCCAGCTTCCAGGTTGGTGGCAACGGCCCGGCAAAAAGGCTGTAGCGTGATCGATGGCCGGGAACTGCTGCTTGAACAGGGGCTTGAATCTTTCAGACTGTTGACCGGGCAGACCGCGCCCGAGCAGGTGATAAGAAGGTGCATTTTTGGCGAGTAACCCCGGGTTACTTGCGTTATAAGGTAAATTGAGGCATTATTTCTGATAAAGAAATAAGGAAGGAACTGCAGAAATGAATCAAACTCCTCCTGCCGCACCAGGGGCACCAGACGGACTACCATCCGCTGGAGCACCGGCCGCATCATCGGCTGGAGGGCCACCTCCAGGCCAACCCACGCCCAAATCGGCGGCGGCTACCTCGATTCTTTCCAAGAAGCTGCGCCTTGGCGACGCCCTCATTCAAGAAGGCCTGATCAACGAAGAACAGCTGCAACAGGCACTCGCACTGCAGAAGAAGAGTGGCAAGCGTCTCGGCGCAGTTCTCGTCGAAATGCATCTGGTCACCGAACAGGATATCGTTCAGATCCTGTCAAAGCAGCTGCGCATTCCTTTCATCGACCTGTCGAACTACCTCATCGACCCGGTCATCGCCAAGCTGGTTCCTGAACATATTGCCAAGCGCCACATGCTGATTCCGATCAACAAGGTCGGCAACAAGCTCACCGTGGCCATGGTCGATCCGCTCAACATCATCGCGATCGACGATATTCAGCTGATGACCGCCCTCATGGTCAAGCCCGTCGTCGCGACTCATACCGATATCAACAAAGCCCTGCAGGATGCCTATGGTGCCGTTGCCCAACAGGACAAACTGATGGACGACCTCGAAGATATCGGCCACTCAGACGAAGAAGACCTCGACGGCCTCGGCGAACTCGGCGAAAACGACGCGCCGATCATCAGACTGTGTAACCTCGTTATTTCACAGGCAGTTCAGAACGGTGTTTCCGATATTCATATCGAGCCCTTTGAAAAAGAACTGCGCATCAGATACCGCCAGGACGGCATGATGTATACCGCCATGCAGCCGCCGAAAAAGGCGACAGCCGCAATCACGTCGCGTATCAAAATCATGTCGTCGCTGAACATCGCCGAAAAGCGTCTGCCGCAGGACGGCCGCATCAAGATCAAGGTTTCCAACCGTATGATCGATCTGCGCGTCTCGGTTCTGCCGGTTATCTGGGGCGAGAAGATCGTTATGCGTATTCTCGACCAGACCTCGCTCAAGGTCAACCTCGAAGATCTTGGTTTTGAGCCTAAAACCCTTGAACGCTTCAAATCAGGCGTTGCATCGCCATATGGCATCATTCTGGTTACCGGCCCTACCGGCTCGGGCAAAACCACAACACTTTATTCGGCACTGACTTCGGTTAACTCGATCGATACCAACGTCATGACCGCCGAAGACCCGGTTGAATACATGCTGCATGGCGTCAACCAGGTTCAGTGCAAACCCGAAATCGGCCTGACCTTCGCCGCCGCGCTGCGCTCGTTCCTGCGCCAAGATCCCGACGTAATCATGGTTGGCGAGATTCGCGACTTTGAAACGGCAGAAATCGCGATCAAAGCGTCGATGACCGGCCACCTTGTTCTCTCTACCCTGCATACAAACGACGCGCCCGGTACCATCGGCCGTATCGTCAACATGGGTATCGAACCGTTCATGGTTACCACCTCGGTAATTCTGGTTCAGGCCCAGCGACTTGTCCGCAAGATCTGCAAAGACTGCAAATTCGAAATCAAACCGCGCGCCGAACAGATCGGTCAGTTCGGCATCACGCCAGAACTGCTGCGCCGCCTCGATCTGCCGCACATCAACGAAAAGAACATGATGTTCTATAAGGGCAAAGGCTGCGAATCGTGCGGCAACTCAGGCAGCCGAGGCCGCGTCGGCGTATACGAAGTCATGATGATGTCTGAACGCCTGCGCGACATCATTCTCAACGGCGGCTCGACCGATGACATCAGGCGCCAGGCCATTGAAGAAGGCATGTTGTCACTGCGCGAATCAGCTCTGCGCAAAGCTCTGATCGGCATGACATCTCTCGAAGAAGTCGTTCGCGTCACCATGGGCGAGCACTGAGTCGATGCAGTTGTCTCTCTACAGAATCGAATCTTCACTCCCCCGCTGCCCCGGCAGGCGAGGGAGTGTTGTTTTTACCGACTTGCGAAGAAAATAAAAAAAAGATCCATTAAGGAGTGCGGAAATGTTTGTCCTGAACGATTTGCTGAATCTGGTCATTGAAAATGGGGCATCAGACCTTCACATTACCGTGGGTACCCCGCCGGTAATCCGTGTCGACGGCGAGCTTATCCAGACCGACCTCGACGTTCTGACCCCGATGGACACAAGATCTCTGATATATAACATGCTTACTGCCGAACAGCAGAAAGAGTTCGAAGAAAATTTTGAACTCGACATGTCATATTCGGTTCATGGCTTCGGGCGTTTCCGCGTTAACGTCTACAAACAGCGCGGTTGTATCGGCGCCGCTTTCCGAATCATTCCAACCAAGATTCCGAGCCTTGAAGAGCTGCGTCTGCCTGAAAAGCTGCGTGATTTTACCCGTATGCGCAAAGGCCTGGTTCTGTTTACCGGCCCTACCGGCTCAGGAAAATCGACCTCACTGGCCTGTCTGATCAACATCATCAATGAATCCAGGCGCTGCCATATAATGACGATCGAAGACCCGATCGAATACCTGCATTACCACAAGCGTTCGGTCATCAACCAGCGCGAACTGCACATCGATACCAAGTCTTTCTCAGAAGCACTGCGACGCGTTCTGCGAGAAGACCCTGATGTCATTCTGGTAGGCGAAATGCGCGACCTCGAAACTGTCGGCGCCGCCTGTACCATGGCCGAAACCGGCCACCTTGTCTTCGGCACTCTGCATACCACTGACGCTGCCCAGACAATCAACCGTATCATCGACATGTTCCCGCCGCACCAGCAGTCGCAGATCCGCTCGCAGCTGTCATTCGTTCTGCGCGCAGTCGTTGCCCAGCAACTGCTGCCGATTGCCAGTGGAAAAGGCCGCGTCGTCTGCAACGAAATTCTGATCGGCAACCCCGCCGTAGCCAACTGCATTCGCGAACAGAAGATCTCGGGTTTGTACACAGTTATGCAGACAAGCCACGAAGACGGCATGATGACCTTCGAAATGTCACTCAGAGACCTGTATCTGCGCGGCGACATCACTCTTGAAGAAGCCATGGTTCACACCATGCATCCGAAAGAGCTCGAAAGAATGCTCAAGAGCGCCTGACCAGGTCAGGCCGATGAAAATCAAGCATGTTCCCTGGCTCAGGTGCCTGGACTGCGGCAGTCAGCTTTCGATAATAGCCGGCCCCATAAGCGAAGAACAGATCGAGAATGGTGTAATCGGCTGCAATAAATGCAGACGACTCTATCCGGTTCTCGGTGGGGCGGCTGTTTTATTTTGCCGCAACAGCGGCCATTCTCTCAATCCAGCCGAGA
>Ga0209605_1002714_pt1 | contig 16532 bp, 12 predicted proteins | sample AD_UKC035_MetaG_FD_184408 | JGI IMG/M metagenome (GOLD analysis project Ga0209605, IMG submission 184408) | Active sludge microbial communities of municipal wastewater-treating anaerobic digesters from USA - AD_UKC035_MetaG (SPAdes) (version 2) | ecosystem: Engineered > Bioreactor > Anaerobic >...
GTTGTCAGAGAACGGCTCACGCCAGAGCGGGCACCGTGTCGGCCCAGGCTTCGATGACGGCAAGAATGGCGTCGTCGCTGTAGGAGGAGACGCGGATCTGGTCCCGGGTGAAGGTCACGTAGTAGGTCTCCCCGGAGGGGTCGTGACACCGCAGAGCGACAGAATAGCTCTCCCGCTCCTGATCGTTCACCGGGTCGCCACCCATTGCAGCGGTCATCTCGGCGTCGGCCAGGATCTCGCTCTTCATGGTTGCGAAGGCTGCGGTAGACGGTGCACGGACGGTCACATATCCAACAGTCTTGGCGTCGTCATCCTCGTAGATGACACGGGCGTTGTAATACTCCCGGGTCTTGGTGACCGGGTCCATGGTTACACCGCCCACCTCATACGAAGTGCACCCGAAGGGGTTGGTACTGATAACGGAGGCCACCACCGTGTTGAGCGCAGCGGCATCTGCAAACGGGGTGGTGAGTTCACGAACGGCACTCTTGGTGACGCTCTGTTCAACAAAATCTGCCATGATTGATGCTCCTGCCCTTGATTGAGGGCTGTGAGCAGGTGGGGTGGAGGATGGTGATAAAGTTTGAGGGGGGTGGGGGAACGGGGCTTGAAATGGTTTTAGAAATAGAATTTACAAGATTTGAATTAAAATGAATTTTCAGTATGACCAGGTTTCATGGCTTAAGGGTGCCTGATTCAATATATTTCGATAATGCTTCCATTGTGGCAAAAACTCGTCCATCAATCCTTTAAAATGGTCATTATGTTTCCGCTCAAGCAGATGCACCATCTCATGGACAACCACGTACTCCAGGCACTGGACTGGTTTTTTTGCAAGTTCCAGATTAAGCCAAATTCGTCGGGATTGAATGTTGCAACTGCCCCATTTAGTCTTCATTTTCTTTACACCCCAGTCCTCTACGGTCACCCCCATAATTTCTTCCCATTTGCTAATCAGGGGAGGAATCAGTGCTTTGAGTTCCCGACGGTACCACTCAATGAGAACCTGCTCGCGTTTCGATCCATTACATCCAACAGGAACATAGAGGTCGATTCTGGTTTTATTCTGCAGTTTCACTTTTGAAGGGCCTGATTGTTCGATGATGTTGAGCAGGTACCGATTCCCGAAAAAATAGTGACTTTCCCGATAGATGAATTCCCGCTCACTCTGACGTTCCTGAGCTAAAAATCTGCTCTGTTGTTTTTTAATCCATGTTAACTTCGATACTATTGCCAATCGAATGGCTTCGTCATTAACCCGGAGTGGTGCTGCGATGCGTATACGACCATCAGGTGGATACACTCCGAGATGAAGATTTTTGATATTTTTCCGTACCACATCGACTTTGAGCCCTCCCACCTGTATCTGGTGCATTCAGGTATACTCCTCCTGATTCTTCACAATGTCCAGGATATGATCGGTTTTTTGCTCGTCTTTGAGAACGTCCTCAATTGCATACCTGACCATTCTGGTCTTGATGGGATTATACATCCATCCCTCCTGTTTGGTATTGACAATGGCCTCGTGGACCGCAAGGACTATCGCTTCATCTTCTCCGAGATTGTCGTACAGGGCGCGTTTTGCCGGGGTGTCCAGAACACGGGAATACCGTGGGTCGCCTGATTGGTTCCTGATCCGCCGTGTCAATTCAACAATTCTTTTCAGGTATTCTTCGTAGGCTATTGCCTGAGCCCGGCGTTCTCTGATAAGTGCATCAAGAAGTGCTGACATCTTCTCGTAATATTTCGGGTTAACTGGGGATTCATCGGTGATCAGTTTGCGGACGTTGTTTTCGATCGTTTCGGTCACTGCTTCAGGATGTTTCCGTATTGTTTCGGGTAAGAGGTCAACAGCGTCTACGCCTCGATCCACAATAAGCTGGACCAGGGAGAGGTCATCGAATGCAGATATCTTGACACTCTCTTCAGCCCTGATGTAGGTATCAAGGAGATGCCGCATGGCGGGTTCAAACATCTTCATGTCGATATAATCACCACTACCCAGCTTGACCGCTTCACGGACATTCTCGTAGTGAGTGACTTCGGCCCTGATCACATCTGCCTCCGCATCGGAATACCCGGCACTCCGCATCTCATTAGCGAGGTTCGCATACGCTCGCAACAACGCTGCCACTTGCTTGTAAAGTGCTATCCGCCTTGGCTCGTTATCCGCCAATTCAGTCGGATTTGTGGTATCAGACGCACAGAAATAGCGGAGATACGCCGCCGTATCGTAGGGGGATTCGACCGGTTCACAGAGTGCTTTCACCGCTTCCCTTGCCTCCTCCAGTCGTTCACGCCCCTTTTCCAGCCGGTCTTTGAGCAGCCCGATGACATCTTCCTTGTCGTACCCGCTGAAGGCCTCTCCCGTGTAATCCTTGATCGATTTTTCGAGCGATCTGAAGAGGTCCTTGTAGTCGATGATGTAACCGTATTCTTTGTCCTCACTATCGAGGCGGTTCACCCTGCAGATTGCCTGAAAGAGGCCGTGATCGTGCATTTGCTTATCGATATATAGGTATGTCGCAGGAGGGGCGTCAAAGCCGGTGAGGAGTTTGTCAACAACAATCAGGAGTTTCATCTGCCCCGGTTCTTTGATGAACCGGTTCTTCACTTCCTGCTCGAACTTCTCGACCTTATACATCGCTTCATCTTCAGGTTCATCGAAATACTCGGCAAGCATCCTCCGATATATATCGTATTGCCGGAGCTTTTCGGTCAATCCCTCACCGGTCTCTTCGCCCCTGATGTCAGCCGGTGATGGTTTATAGGACGTGATGATGGCACATTTTCCAGCCAGATCGGTTCTCTGAAACATCTCGAAGAACCTGCAGGCTGAGTAAATGCTTCCAGAGACGAGCATAGCATTTCCATGACCACTCCTAAGGCGGTCTCGTGTCTCCATGTCAAGCAGGATATCGGCGACAATCTTTTCCAGCCGGTCCTGGGCACTGAGCACTTTCTGCATCGTTCCCCAGCGCTGCTTGAGCTGTGCCTTGGCCAGGTTGGTCAACCCATGGGTCTTGATCTCGAACCATTGGTCGATTCTTTCCTGGGATGTGATGCTCTGGTCGATATCACGGGCCTCGTATTGCAGGTCAAGGACGACGCCGTCGTGAACCGCTTCATCATACTTGTAGGTATGGATGTAGGGACCGAAGATCTCGATGCTCTTTTGCTTGTCCTGGTGTAAGAGAGGAGTCCCGGTAAATCCGATCAGCATCGTGCCAGGAAGGAGCGCTTTCATTGCCTGGTGCAGTTTGCCTGACTGGGTGCGATGACATTCGTCAACGAACGTGAAGATCTCCCCCTTCGGAGAGAAGTCTTTCGGCAGGTGTTTCCTGATCTCTTCCACGTAGTCCTTGATGTCCTTCTCGCTGATGTCCTCTCCACTTCCGAACTTGTGAATCAGGGAGCAGATCAGCCATTCCTCGCTAGTGTTGAGCACTCGCACAAGGTCACTCCCGCTTTGAGCGCGGTAAATGTCCTCATCAACTCCTAAAAATGTCTTCTCGATCTGATCGTCAAGCTCAGTTCTGTCGGTGATAAGCAGGACACGGGCATTTGTGATGTTCTCGCGGATCCACTTTGCCAGCCACACCATGATCAGGCTTTTTCCGCTGCCCTGTGTATGCCATATGATCCCTCCTTCCCGGCGTTTGACCCGCTCCTGTGCCGCTTTGACACCGAAATACTGGTTGTGCCGGCAGGTTTTCTTAGTCCCTGCGTCAAAGACGATAAAATCATGGACGATTTCGAGCAGGCGGTCTTTACTACAGAGCTGCCCCAGTTCCCGCAAGAGTGGATTTTCTCCTGCTTCTGGCAGAGTCCTGCTCTCCTTCCAGCGAAGATAATATTTTTCCGGGGTCTCGATCACACCATACCGCATCCCCTCGGTCTCATTGCCTGCCATCACAAGCTGTACCGTGGCGAAGAACGGCCGGATGAATGTCTTCTTCTGATTGTCGAGGTTCTGGCGGATTCCTTCGGTGACTGATACGACTGACCGTTTCAGTTCCAGCACTCCAACCGCGATACCGTTGACGTAGAGGACAATATCCGGCCTTTTAGCGTGTTCCCCGGAGATAGTGACCTCTTCAGCGATTGCAAAATCGTTATTGGTAGGATTATTCCAGTCGATCAACCAGACAGTCTGGTGGTGCTCTCCCACATCGGGGCGGACCTTTACCCCGTAACGAAGAAGCCCGTATACTTCACGGTTGGCATCGTAGAGGGTCTTACTACCGCTCACTGCTCGTGCTTTACCGAGCGAGAAGATCACCTTGCCGATGGTCTTTTCAGAATACTGCTGGCGTTTTAACCAGTCGGTAAGAAGCGCCTCTTCGATATTGCTGTTTTCTTCGCGGTCCTGCCAGTCGCCAAGGTAGCGGTAGCCGAGATTATCGTCGAAGAATTTGATGACCCGCTGTTGCGTTAGAATCTCCCGGTCTCCGATGCTACTCATCACTTTCTCCTGAGACTTTCCAGTGGCCTCCCTTTGCCGGGCCGATGCGTTGCAGTTTTCCTGATTCTTTCAGTTTTGCTAATTGCATCTCGACAGCCCGGGTACTTATACCCAGTGTATCGGCCATCTCCTCTATGGTGATCTCCGGCTGCTTCCGGATCATGGCGAGGATTTTCTCCGAAGTTTTCTCCGAAGTTTTCTCCGAAGTTTTCTCCGAAGGTTCTTCCCCAGGTCGCCGAGCCTCGACCCTGCGTATGATCGTCTGGAAGCCGTCTGTGATCGCAAATTCAGGTTCGGGCAACCCGGCGTCCCGGCACCTCCGAATCATGTCGCCGATCCCGGTGCCCATCCGTTCAATGTAACGGGTCAGGTACATTGGTTCTGCAAGGAGCGGGTTGCCGGGGACCGAACCGTGTGCAGACCGGAGCTGCTCCAGGGTCAGCGACGGGGGCAGAGCCCCGGGGTTCCAGACCTCCAGGCGGTCGGAGAAGAGCATGACCTGAACGCTGCCACTGCTGGTGTAGTCCCGGTGGGCAACCGCGTTGACGATCGCTTCTGCCACCACCTCCCGGGGGATTTCATAGGCCACCGGGGCCTGAGAACCAGCCTCGCGGGTGCCGACCGAGAGGGCGATCTTGCTTAACACAAAATCGATGGCCTGATCCACCAGCGCAAAGACTGTGCCCTTGTAGATCTGGTAGGAGGGGATGGGTTTTGCCACGCTGGTGCCGTGAAAATGGGCGCATTTGACTTCCGATGAGAGGAGGTACCGCTGTGGCTGTTTCCCGAAGAGCAGGACCGCGGCATTCGTCAGTCTCCCATCGTCGAGCAGGTTCAGGTGTTCGAGCAGTTCCGTGGCATCTGCATCCTCATCAAGCGGGAACTGCCGGATCGCTCTCGCGGTGCGAACGAACCACCGCATCCGCTCCGGGTCGAGGTCGGCGAGGGTTGCTTTCATGCAGGGGGCTGCATCGAACGGGACCGACCTGACGAGCTGCTTCTCGATGAGGTAGTCAATGAGTGCAGCGTAGAGTCCGGCAACGAGCTCTGCGGCGGTAGAGAACCGTTTCCGGATGAGCCCTGCCTGCGCCTTGCCGATGAGGGAACGCATCTTCGGGTGCCGGTTTTTGTCATCTCTCCCCTTGACGTAGATGAGCCGGTACTTGCCTTCCGTTGTGGCGAGGTCGAATTCCTGCCCGGTAGGAGAGATGCCGTCGGCGTTTTCGGAGCCGTACTCGTATCCGAACAGGCCGACATACAGGTCACAACGGCGGACCTCGTCAAGGTACAGGTTGTCGGGACGCCGGTCGGCGGCAGGCATGTCTTCGAAGAGGAAGACCTCGAAGAACCGGCGCATCAGGGCATCGCCTCGCAGGTAGTCGCGGAGTGCCGCCCGCTCCGCTGCAAACTCGGGCTGCACGCTGCTGATGAAGATGCGGATCGGTTTCACGCCGCTACCTCCGCCTCCTGCGGGGTTACCAGGCGGACCTTCCCGGTGAGGAGCTGCTGCATCATGCCCTGCTTGATCTGCTGACCTTTTCCGAGGCGGTGTTCGAGGGCGGCGATCTCATCGTCCATGTCGGAGAGGACGGTGGCGATAGCGGTTTGTTCAGGGCGGGGAGGGACTGCGATGTAAAATGATCCAATCTGATTATAGTTCAAACCCTGCCGATTCCCTCCCGCTTGATAGCTATCAATCTGTCTTTGCCCGTTGTTTGAAAGTAAGAAATAAGTAAGATACTTCGGATTTAATTTGTTCTGGTCTGTTCGAATTTCACAGACATGCTGATTGACATTGCCTCCTTTAATTCGAATATCTGCCAGAGTAGTCCGCCCTATTGAAGCCCCGGTAATATTTAATAGAACATCTCCTTCTTCGATTTCACTTGAGGGAAAGGTGTAATGAATCTCATCGGTAATGTGCGCAAGATCATCAAGAATAAGATGCCCCCAACCTACATTCTGGCTACGAATGAATGGACGCCCGCTTAAAGAATAAACTCTTTCCCCGCCTGTTGGTGTAATACCGCTACCGATACGGATTGTAAGATTATCTAACTGGCACAAGCCCCAATCCTCCGGAATCACCCCCACCTCTGTATTCTTATAACCAGAACTCTTCGCAAACCCCGGCAACCTCGTCTTCCCGGTCAGGAGCTGCTGCATGGCGGCCTGCTTGATGGCCCGCTTCTTGGCAATCAGCGTCTCCAGCGCCCCGATGAACACGTCTGTATCGGAGAGGGCGGCGGCGATGGCGGTTTGTTCGGGGAGGGGGGGGAGGAGGATAAGGACACTGTAAATACTCGTGTTTGATGTATGTCTGACTGTTGAACCGGTCGCTTTTTCTTTGATAAGATCGAGATATTGGCGAGAGAGAAGGAAACAATAGAGAAATCCTACGTCGATGTCTTTACGCTTAATCACTAGTTTTCCAATTCGCTGGTTATGTAATATTAATTCATCAGATTGAATAAATGCAGGCTTTCCAAGAAGATTGCAATCAGGGGTAAGGTCTGTCATTACGATTAGCATGTCGCCATTGTGAAAAACCATATCAGGTGCATATTTTCCAGAGTATCGCTTCGTATTTCTTCCATCGAAATAGAGGCCTCCGTTGAGCCGAAAGTTACCAGGAGTAAGCAATATTGGACCCATTATGGAGAAATATTTACTGCTGAATGCAAACCCTGGCTTTAGTGAGAATAATTCACCAAGAGATCTAACCACCCAATCCTCCGGGATCACCCCCACTACCGTCTTCTTGTATCCCGGCTTCAACCCCTCCCCTCTCATTCGACCTCATCTCCAGGACTAAGCAATCGTGCATCGTTTATAACGCCAGGTACATCATTGGGCGGGTCGAAGATCAGATCGTACAATACATCCATCTCTTCGAGGGTGTGCCGTGTAATCTCCTGCAATTCAGGTAATGTGTCAATCAGCGGGGAGCCTGGTGTATAAAATTGAAGCGGGTTGAAATTACCTTCAGGGTATCGCGATTTCGTTGCATGAGGTGAGGTGATTATCGAGAGATAGAAGAGGTTTTGTCCTATTCGAACTATTTTGAGCACTACATACATCAAATATTCAAAGGATTCCCTGTTCGGGAGAAACGCGGCGAAGAATGAATCCAATCCATTTCGCATCGCTTCTTTTTGTTCGGTGGGGATGTGTATTGAATTGAATAGTGACTCAAGCTGTGTTCGTAACTCTTCCTTTTTCGCAGCAAACACCTCATCACTGATTCCCTCAGTACGAATCCTTTCCTCTGTTTTATCAATTCCTCTATTGAAAAAATCGATTGCAAAAAGATGCTCTGAAAGTGCCTCTGCCGATAGATTATAATCTACAACAGTACTGATATATTCATCGAACTTATGCACCAGGCTTTTAATGGACGATGCAAGTTCATCTAAATCGATCCCCGATGACTGGAGCATCTCACTGAATTCAGGATGAGTATCCAGGTCTTGATTCAGAGCGGGAAGATCTTCTGAGATTTTAGTAAGTGGTCTTTTGTAGACTCTTAAGGGATTATGACCGATCTTCCCTTGTAAATCATCCTCGGATACTATTTCAAAAAGAAGTCCTAGGGACTTGACTGCCTTTTCCACTGCCTGCTGGAGATAAAAGACGGACTGGGGATAGTGCTCCCTGTGATACAGGATTATGGAACTGTCAAGGTCTTCCAGTGCGATGAACAATAAAGTATCAAAGGTTGGTTGACCTTCTTCGGGAATGAGTTCTACCGCATCCATCCCTGGGTCCTCAATCTCATCGATATTCCCTCCTCATCACCACGACAGCCCCATCCTCTTCAGGTGCTCCTCGACCTTCGCTCTGAACGTCTCCACTTCCCGCTCCAGCTCCGGTAGCGGGCGGGCATACCGCTCGTCCAGCTCCTTCACCCGGGCCGCGAGCCGCTGGGTCAGTCGCTGCACCTCGCCCTCGATCCCGGCCCGAATCGATGCAAACCACTTGTCCTCCACCACCAGCGTCTTGACGTCGTCTTCAGTGAGGGTAGAGTATCGGGTGAGAGCCTTCTTATCCAGCACACCTCGGGCATCCTTCACCGCTTTCCCAGCCCCGGACTCCGCCTCGAGGAGCTCCATACACCGCGCCAGGGCCTCGCGTTCATCGGCAAATTCCGGGTCTTTGCCGATCTCCCTGAGCCGGTCCTTCACCGCGGTCTTCGTCACCTTGCCTTTCTCGTTCGTCACGTCCTCAAGCAGCCCCTCTTCCCCGCTGTGCTCCTCGACAAACTCCTCAAGCTCGCGGGCAGCAGTCTCCTGCAGGGCTTCCAGTTCCTCGATGGCAGCCTGTTCCCCGGCGAAAAATCGGGCAACAACGAGACCTGGCGGGACCAGGTCCATCTTGTATTTCTTTCGGCCGATGGTTAGGTCTGGGGTCTCCTTGATCTTCCTGTCCTTGTCCTCGATGATCCCGCGGGGCTTAGCCGCCTCGATCCATCCATCGGCTGCGACGAGATCGAGGTCGTCGTGCATCACGTCCGCCCAGTAGTCCATCTGGCACTGGTATACATCGTAGGGGTTGAGCAACGGCAGGTCGGTGAACCTGACAAGCAGATCTTCCGAGAGGGTATGAATCAACTCTTTCGGTTTTCCTCCGCGGTCGAATCTCATGAGAAAATCTTTGTGGGTCTCCTGCCACCGGTCGAATACTGCAACTACCCGGTTGGCATAAACCGAAAATTCCGGGTTGACAAGTATGGCTGCCTTTACCTGCAGCCCATTGACCTTAGTATCCAGATATCCCGGTCGGCCGTTCGGCTGGAACAATTCGCCCCGCAGAGAGGGAAATACATCCCAGTAGGGCTGCAGGGCATCGACATCCCGCTCGGGGATACCGCCATTGAGGTGTCCATCAAGGTCATGGAGGTCCTCGGGCTCGCTGGAATCAATGTAGCGCGGAATGTTCAGGTTGTAGTCGTTGGCCAGGCTCGCGATCTCCGCGACCGGTACCATGCGGGAGTATCGTGGCACTTCAGCCTGCCTGGTGAAGACATCCACGATCTTATGGAGGTCCTGCGAGCGGAGCCGGTTCTTGTTTCCATCCTTGATGAACCCTTTCGAGGCATCGACCATGAAGATGCCAGATCGGGTACGGGCGTTCTCCTTGTCGATGACGATGATACAGGCCGGGATACCTGTACCGTAGAAAAGATTCGGAGGTAATCCGATGATCCCCTTGATCAGGCCGTGTCTGATGAGGTTCCGCCTGATATCGGCCTCCCGGTTTCCACGGAAGAGCACCCCATGCGGGAGGATGATGGCACCTTTCCCGGTGCTTTTCAGGGATTTTATCAGGTGTAGGAGGAAGGCGTAATCCCCGTTTTTTGCCGGAGGGATGCCGTACTCGAATCTCCCAAATATGTCATTGGCAGGGTCAAGGCCGCTCGTCCATGCCTTGGAGGAAAACGGCGGATTGGCAACTGCGAAATCGAAGGTCTTCAAGCTGTCGTCTGGATTCTTGAAATGTGGGACGGAAAGGGTATTCCCGCGCCATAATTCAGCGCCTTCGTGTCCGTGGAGGATCATGTTCATACGGGCCAGGGCCCAGGTGGCATTGTCCATCTCCTGGCCGTAAATCGTAATCCCTCGAGGGGTCTCGTCAGCGGCCTTGAGCAGAAGAGACCCTGATCCGCAGGTCGGATCGTAGATGGTCTGGTCCTGCCGAGTACCAGGACCAACCCCGACCACTTTAGCGATAACCCGCGACACCTCGGCCGGTGTGTAAAACTGCCCCTTGCTCTTGCCAGATTCAGTCGCGAAGTGACGCATCAGGTACTCGTAGGCGTCACCAAGGAGGTCGTCGCCTTCCGCACGGTTGCTCCGGAAGTCCAGGCTGTCGAAAATAGAAACGAGCTTGGACAGCCGGTCCTGCATCTCCTTCCCCCGCCCGAGCTTGTCCTCGTCGTTGAAATCGGCCTGATCGATGACCCCCTTCAGGTGGTTGGCTTCGGCGAGTTTTCCAATAATCGTGTTAATCTTTTCACCGATCTCCTTATCCCCCTTCAATCTCACCATATCGGCGAAACTGCCGCCCGCGGGTATCTCGATAAGAGGATTTTTTTTCCCTGAATACTTATCCGAGACATATTTCATGAACAGGAGCGTAAGGACATAGTCCTTGTATTGAGAGGCATCCATTCCTCCACGGAGTTCATCGCAACTGCTCCAGAGTGAGCTGTAGAGTTCGGATTTTTTAATTGCCATCTTCATCCCCTTTGAATGAGGAATTTGCCACTAGCAGAATATGATGATAAGATGTCATTCTCGAATCGGAGCACCGTTTCGATGTATACGATGAATGTCTTCATTGCATGTTCCACCCTCGGGCATGAACCTTATCATAAATCTCATTTTTACTGCAAGTAAGATATGGCCAGAATCAAAAATATCTGTCGATTTTATTATAATTCTATTATTTGACCGTGGTTCTGCTGCAGACTAGGTTGATCAACCAATTCCTATGGTGGGTGATCCATCACGGATGATTATAACGCACCGAAATATCTACGATATAGTAAAATCCAATTAACAATTGATTATGTGGCGGGATCCAGAAATTGTCAATTTTAAAGTGACATATGATGGGAGAGCCATTGCTAACCATGAGATTGACGCTAAGATATTGGCGGATTCACTTATCGGCGTTTCAGCAGCAGTAGAAGAAGCCAACCAACTTATTAATGGAACGAGCTCGGAAGTTTTTATAAAAGTTAGAAGTAGTTTTAAGCCAGGATCCTTCGAAATTAATCTGGTCCAATTTTTAATATCTGATGGTATTCAAGCGGCCACCAATCTTATTACGATATTAGGTTTTGCAGGAATCGGATCTTATGGGGTACTCCAAGTAATAAAGGCTACAAAAGGCGGTAAGATTATTAAAAAACAGAGTGTTGAGGGGGGTTATTCTGAAACTTATTTTGAAAATTGTACTAATCCAATAGTCCTTCACGATCCAGTGATCCAATGCTATGAAAGTGAGATCATCAAAGATTCGGTTAAAAGAGCAATTAATCCTTTAAATTACACAGGATATGATACGATTGGTTTTTCATCAGGAGACAACCAACCAGAGATAGTTACCAAGGAAGAATATCTTCCTTTAGTATCCCCTGACATTGAACCTGACGAAGAAGGTCAAATCCTTGATACCGTGATTGGAGAGGGGATTTATGGAATTGCACAAACCAATTTAGAGGGTTATGAAAAAGGGTGGAAGCTTATCCGAGATGGAGGAATTTTTTTTCCAGTTACAATTTTAGATAAAAGATTTTTAAATGATGTAAGAAATAGGAAATATCGTTTTTGCAATGGTAGTGCAGTTAGAGTAAAACTTCGTGATATTACAAAAAGGAAGAAAAATATTGTTCATGAATATGAGGTTATTGAAATTATTGCATTATATGAGCCCGGAAGCAGTATTCCAAAAATTCAAAGAAAGGATCAAAAGGAATTGTTCTGAAATTGAATTATTTTAATGCAGCCAATTCAATCATCTTTTCCTGTAAATTTCCAGTTATATCCAGAGTGATATTTGTAATTTACCAGGAATCTATCCCCAAATTTCTTGATTCCCTAATTATTGCAATTTCATTCGTTGGCTCGTGGAAACAAGATAGATCTTTTTACCCCTCCACCTCCTCCCTCCCCACAAACACCGCCGCTTTCCTCGCCCTCCCGTCCAGGACATCCATCACCCTCGCCAGTGGCGACGTGTACAGGAACGGGTCAATCCAAATGTTCATCGCCTTCCCTGACGCCGACCGCTTCGCCACTCCCACCTGAGTACCGTTTGCCAGCAGCAGGACCGGCACGGTTTCGCCATCCAGGACCTCGGCCACATCGACGAGCGGGATGCAGAAGCCGCGGTCGTCCAGGTCGGATCGGATCACCAGGTCGTCATCCTCGATGTAGAGCCGGCCACACTTCTCGAACGGCGACTCTGTGTAATTCGTTACATTCCAGCGGGAGAGGTCGACCGGCTCCTCTTGCAATTTCGGCTCGCTCTCCGACGTGATGGAGATGGGTTCGACTAGGATCCGGGATGGGGAGCTCTCCGCCAGGACCGAAGCGGTCCCGGTCTCCGGCTCCTCTGTCGCTGTCGCCTCCTCGCCGTTGGAGAAGAACCGGACGAGCCGGTCCCACCCCTCGCGGATCAGGTCGAGCACGGTACCGCCTCCCGGATGAGCAAGGTCTGTCCTGACCGGATCGTTTTGGATTGCTTCCTGTTCCGGTGGTAGTGCCGGTTGTACTTCCGTATCAGGTCTGGGTGGGCTGCCCGGTATGCCTTCTGCCGGGCAATCTCCTTCTCGCGATGAGCGAGGTAATACCGCTTCCACTTCGGCAAGGCCTTGCGCTTCTCCTCGCCGATCATCGCAATCAGCCTCGCGATAGTAACGGTCCGGCGTTCCCGGCTGCCTGCATCAGCAGGTGGATGAAAGAGGATCTGCATAGCCCGCAGGTCGTAGACGAGCATCATTGCCTGCCCTCCGTGAGAGCCGAGATCTCCGATTCGACCAGGTAGAGCTGATCGGAAAGTTGCGTCATCCTCTCCTGGATGATGACCCGCCGCTTTTCCAACTTCTCCAGCCTGGTCGCCGGGTCGGATATGCAGAGCAGGCACCTTGAAGGGGTCATCCGCTCACCTCCCCGTGTGCCTGGGCCTGTACAGCCCTCTGATAGCAATACTCGCAGAGCTTGGTATCGGTCCCGCGGTCGATATACGCGGCCTTGTCCAGCTCGCAGATAGTGCAGCGGCCTACGGTCGCTTTCAGGTGTTCCATCCGGGTAACATCGAATGTGCCCGGGAGGATGGTCGCGTGCCGCTGGGCCCGCTTCTTTGCGCCCTGGTAACAGGTCTTGCAGATCCTTCGGGCGGTCTTATCCTCCCGTCCCCGGCGCTCCTCGGTCAGCTTCTCAATATAGAGCGACCAGGTACCCCCGCACACGTAGCAGGGGGTCTTCTCCGGGATGTCGAGCGGCTTATAGTCCCGGGCGTTGATCTTCGGCCGTAAACCGGATGACTTTGTAACACTTCCAGGAATTTCCGGTGTTGAAGTGCTCTGTTGAAGTGAAAACGGACCAGTTTCTGGGACGGTTTCCTTAATTGCGGGAGGATTATTGGGATCTGGCGATGGCACTTCAATAATTCCAGGATCACAGTCACATGCAGATGCACATGCACGCCCCTCTTTTGGTTGCTGTGTTTCTGGAGATTTGTTGAAGTGATCATGAGTACATAAATAATTATTATTATTAATAGGGTTATTTTGAGAATCAGGCTCGTTTAATTCATTTCCAAATACTTCAACATTTGATGCGTCTCGATGGAAATCATCAGGATTTTTTGAAGTCTTTGAAGTGTCATCACCATCATTGTCCAGCCAGACCGCACCGCCTGCACACCACGATGCAAAGATCTCGCGGTCGAAGGTATAGGCGTTGGTCCTCCTCCGCATCGAGACACCGCAGGCTTCGTCATCGGTCACGACCGTCCGGTCACAGTAGGAGATTGCGGGGCACTTCTCCAGGAGACCGGAGTAGACCTTGCCGTGGGTGACATGACCGTGGATGCACTTGTGGATGTTCCCGCTGGTCAGGCCGGATGCCTTCTGGAGCATCGGGACCGTGAACTCGGGCCACTGGTGATGCTGGATGACAGCAAGCAGGTCGGCCTCCCGCTTGGTCAGCTTGGTCTCCTGTCCCCCGGCGGTCCCGTTCAGCAGGCCATAGAGCCGGGTTGCTTCCTGGAAGTCCTCGAGCGTTGCAGTCAGGCAGACCACCGACCCGGCACGCTGCTGCTCCCGCTGCATGAACCGGAGCACCGTGTTCGACTTGATCAGGTCCAGCAGCATCTCCGGGTTCCGCCGGTTCGCGGCAGCCTGGAACCTGATCCGGGCGGAGAACGGGATCACTACATGAAAACGCTGCTGCCCGATAATCTCCCACATCGCCCGGCAGACCTGCGTCTCGGGCCGGTCCTCGTCAATGCAGACCGGGAGAGCCTGGTCCCGGACCAGGATGCGGGCCAGCACCCGAGCGTCCTGCTCTTCGGTGTCGTCGATCCAGCAGGTGAGCATTCGGTTGAAGACCTGGTCATCGCCGGCGCCTTCGACCTTCGCGACCCACCAGATGCACCGCTCCGGGATGGTGCAGAACTGCGGTCTGCGGTCCTTGCTCACAGTCCGGTAAATGAACGGCTTGCGGAAGGAGGTAGTGACCCCCTTCAGGATCTCTGCCATGTCCTCGGAGAGGGCACGGTCGTCGAGCACAATCACGCTGCCCGGCTGCAGGTCTTCCAGGTAGAAGAGGGCCTTGTTGCTCATCGCCCCCTCAAGCCGCAGCTGCTCCGGGACCTGCCGGAGCATGGTTGCAAAGGTGTGGCTCTTCCCCTTCCCGCTCTCGCCGGTCACGGAGACGTGGAGGCCATTGGTGTTCAGGACCGACCGGGAGGCGAGCGACATGATCATACACTCTGCAACCACCTCGTCGCCTTCATGGTCGAGGGCGAAGGTTCGGAGCATCGACTGTTTCGGGTTGCCGTGGTGCAGGACTGCAAGGGCTTCCTCGCGTCCCGGGAGCTCGCCGAGGTTGATCGGTGGAGAGGCCCCGGTCCGGGATCCGGAAGGTGGGCGTGCCGGAGGCCTCCTGCTCTTCTCCTTTTGAGGTTCGAACTTCTCGCGGAGTTCCTTCCACCGCTGCTCACCGCCACCGCAGGAAGCATGGTGGCACCCTGCATAGATGGCCCCGCTCGGAAACTGTATTGCGAACGCCCCGTCCCGGTGGGAGCCGGAGAACGGGCATTCGTCCAGAATGTACAGCGTTCCACCCTGGTAGGGCTTCTCGTGGGCAATGCCGACGCCATGCTTTACAAGCCATTCCCGGAGATCAAGAATGTTTTTATACCCCTTTGTTTCCGGTGGAGCGCACGGCAATGCTTCGGCCAATTGACGTAATGCTTCTTTTTCAATGACCTCCACCTGATCAACACCTGATAGCACGAGCGATTTTCGGTGCGGGCGGTCCTCAGTATGATCACCTTTTCGCGAGACGGTTCCGTACATCTTCCAGATACGGGCCGCGTTGAAGTTCGCAGTGTCCACAGTGACCGCGCTGTTGGAAAACATGGTTTCCAGCACCTCCAGGCATCGCTTGACGAGGTCCCGGCTCTCGTCGTCGTTCGGAAGGTCGATCCGGTAGAGCAGGTGCGCCCCGTTGCCCGAGTCGGCCATAACAGGGTCCGGCCACCCCCGCTCCCTCCCAAGATACGCGGCGATCTCGGCTGCCCGGACTATCGCTGCCTGGTGCTCCTCGTCGGTCGACGAGACCCCGGATGGCCTCACCGGGTCAATGTCGATGGGGAACCAGCGCCGGTGGATAATATCAGTGTCCGCGGTCGTTGCGTCCTTCTTCGAGAGTCGCATCTTGATGCGATTCGCCCGCCGCGAAAGGAGCGCCGGGTTCACTTCGTTCAGGGTGACGTAAATGCCGGCGGTCCCGCTCGCGTCCAGCGGAGCTATCGATTTGGCCAGGGCCTCGGGGTCATCGAAGTACCCCGATGCCATCCCCTCCTCGGTAATCGCACGGACCTCAATCACCTGCCCGGATTCGAAGAGGAGGGAGAGTGCCCGGGTTATCTCTCCGGCCACCATCTGGCATCACCGGGGGAGATCATGCGGCAGCTCGCGGTGTCTCTTCAATAAGATGGTCATCGACGGCGCCACTGTCGTGCAGGCAGTTGAGGCGCACCAATGAGGCGATCATAATATCTCGACCTCGGAGATACCGCCGGTAAGCACCTGATATCGGTGCCAACCCTTCCGGTCAGTGTAGACCCACAAGTGGACCTCGCTGTTGGCCGGGACCGACTCGGACTTGAGGCGGTCGATGTCCTCCCGCCAGAGATGCGCTACTTCGGAGGCCCCGGTTAACGCCCTCCGGGTGGTGACCACCCGGATGATGAGGGTTCCCCTCGTCAACTTCCATGCGACCAGGTGGACCAGGGCGTCGGGTTCACTCGACCGGACCACCGTGAATCC
>Ga0209605_1002721_pt1 | contig 16511 bp, 12 predicted proteins | sample AD_UKC035_MetaG_FD_184408 | JGI IMG/M metagenome (GOLD analysis project Ga0209605, IMG submission 184408) | Active sludge microbial communities of municipal wastewater-treating anaerobic digesters from USA - AD_UKC035_MetaG (SPAdes) (version 2) | ecosystem: Engineered > Bioreactor > Anaerobic >...
CGTGCAGGGCGTGCAGGGCCACGGCGTGTTCGCCGGTGAGGTACATCAGGCGGCCCCGGCCAAGCAGGGCGGCGGCCTGGATATCGACCTCGCCGCTGGAGGCCAGGGCGGCATCGTAGGCCACCAGGGCAGCCTCCCAATCGCCATAGAAGAGGGCCTGGTCGCCGGCCGCCACGCGCGCCGCCGGCAGCGGGGTGGGCGTGGGGGTGGGCAGGGGAGTGGGCGTGGGGGTAGGCGGCAGCGGGGTGGGGGTGGGCGGCTGGGGGGTCTCGGTAGGCAGCGCAGAGCCGCCGGGCAGGGCGCAGGCCAGCAGCGCCAGGGCAAGGAGCAAGAAAGGAAGGCTAAGGCGTTTCATAACACCAGGATTATACCCGCTGGCAGTGAAAAATAGTCTTGCATCCTGGCCCTGCTCCGGGTATAATGTGGGCCTCAAGATTTTGGGCGCGTAGCTCAGTTGGTTAGAGCGCACGGTTCACATCCGTGAGGTTCGGAGGTTCGAGCCCTCTCGCGCCCACCATAGTATTAAGGAAGGCCCCACTCTCAGGTGGGGCCTTTTGCTACCAGAGCGCACGGATAAAACCGTGCGCTCTGTTTGTTCATCACCGCATAATGCCCTCACACCGATACCCAGCAGCGCCGCGAGCTGCTCCTGGATTAGGCCAGCCACTCGACTACTGGCCTTCCTTCACCACCAACATGATGTACAATTGTCACAGAAACTGTATGCGACAGATCGCAATTGTGGGATAAGTTTTAGCTGCATCCTTCGTGTTGAAAACCGCGCCTATGAATAAGCAAAAATGCCTTGTTAAACTTATAGGGATTGCCATCGCGTTGGCATTGCTCCCAGCTTGCCAAATGCCGGTTGGTAAACCACCTACCGCCACATCTCAACCGGCCCCGATTGCCTCTCCCAGCGCAACAACCACCGCGATTTCATCTACCCAGACCGCCACCCCGCTGCCATCTCCACAGGCCGTATTTTTGGGCAGCCTTGGTAAAGGCTCAGCGTCTGATGTAGCCTGGTCACCGGATGGCAAGCTGCTGGCCGTGGCCAGTTCGACCGGGGTGCATCTCTACAATACGGCAACCTGGCAAATTGCCAGGGCAATCCCGGTTGAGACGTTTAATGACATCGGGTGCAGCTCGCTGGCGTTCTCAGGGGATGGACAAAGCTTGATCGTGAGCGGATATGGAACATCCTTCTTGCGTTACGATTTGTTAACCGAGCAGATCAGTCCCTGGTTCGAAAATCTCGCCCTGGCCCCCCTATCCGCGCCTGTTTTCTCTCCAGATGGCAGCAGCTTTGCCTTTCTCAACCAGGTTTGTGAAAACATCGAGAGCGGTGGGCAAACATGTTCGTACGGCCTGGAGTTGCGTGAAAGCGCCAGCGGCGAGCTGCGTTATCGTCTGGAACAATCTGAGGACCAGCGACAAATTTTCATCCAGAGCATGGTCTTCAGCCCCGATGGCAAACAAATCGCCATCGGGGGATATGATAACTATCTCCGCGCCTGGAACGCCATCAATGGGGAATTGCTTTACGAGCTTGAGCACGACAGCAGCGTGGCAAGTATAGATTTCAGCCCGGATGGGCGAGTGCTGGTCTCGGCCAGCACAGATGCGACGGTGCGTTTTTGGAATGCGCAGACCGGCGAAAGCCTGTTTGTCTTGAACGGCTTCACACAGGGGCTCCAGTATGTGGCCTATCTTGAAAACGGCACAAAACTACTGATTGGCCGGTTGTATGACAATATTTTCCAGGAATACAGCCTCGATGCGGATTATTTGCCAACCACTCAGCTTGATATTATGATGGATGTTGGGCCAATGTATAGCGATTATTTCCAGGCTGATCCGGCAACGACTGTTCAGGTGTACGTCAGCCCCGATACGCTCAAAATGGCCGTCTTGCTCAATGATATGGTACAGATCTGGGATTTGGGTAATGGACAACACACCCTGGAGTTACCCGGCTATCATACCCAGCTTCGCGCGCTGGCAATCAGTCCAGATAACCGCTGGCTGGCTATAGCTGATCATGACATCCATCTTTGGCAAGTTTCCGTTCATGAGGTTGAGGTCACACTAGATGTCGATGGATACGATATCCAGGCCCTGGCTTTTCACCCTGATAGCAAACAGTTAGCCGTAGCAATCGAAGGCGGGGAGGTGGAAATTTGGGATATAGAATCTCGCCAAAAACTCCGCAGGCTGGAGCCCGACTATGGAGCGTTCGAGCTTGCTTATTCCCCCGATGGCAAAAAACTGGCCGTCGCCACCGGGCACGGGGTTCAAGTCTGGGATGTAGAGACTGGGGTCTTGTCACAAGAATTTGATAGCGATATCGGTGGAGGATACGATGAACCACTCCAGGTGGCGTTCAGCGCGGACGGCTGCCTACTGTTCCGCATTGGCACCCACAGCCGTTGGGGTTGGCATATTGAATCGGGAGAAACGTTATATTCCCTGTGGGCCAGCGAAGCCTACTATCGAAGCACCTTGAGCGCCAATCAAGGTCTGCTGTGGAGCAGCTCATCTCCTTTGCAGTTTTTTGACCTCATGACCGGTCAAGACTTGCATTCTTTCGCCAACGCCCAAGGCGGTTGCTTAGCAACCATCAGCTCTGATGGACGTTTGGTGGCCTGGGATATGTACCGCAGCATTGACCTGCTGGATGCAACCTCTGGCAGCACATTGCTTTCGGTGAAAGATTCTCTTAATGTCTCTTTGCTTTCCTTTAGCCCCGATTCCCAAATTTTGGCCGCATCCTCTTTCAACGGTGTCACCTATCTCTGGGATATCTCTTCCGTCACACAATATGCTGCCGCACTGCCCTTGCTTACCGCCACGCCTGCGCCAACGATTGACCCCACGCCCACCCTGACCCCTGAACCAATTGTTCCACTTACCCTCCAACCATTAGCTCTTCCCACCCTGGAACCCGGCGCCATCTCCTCTGAAAATGTGGCCCTATTGGAAAAACGTGGTGAGCTTGGCCTGGGCCTGGGCCGGGCAAACATGGCAGCCTGGGCGCCGGATGGTCAATCCCTGGCGGTGGGCGGCTATGCAGGCGTGTATCTATTTAAGTTCGGGGCAACGCAGCCAACCCACTTTCTGCCAGCCGATGAAACGATCGTGCTGCTGACCTTCAGCCCCGATGGGAGCCTGCTGGCCGGGCAAATGAGCAATTCTGCCATCCTGGTGTGGGAGGCCGCGACTGGCCGCAGCCTGTACCAATTGGACAACCTGGGTTGTTGGAACCAGGGCATGCTGTTTAGCCCTGACCAGCAGGTTTTGTCTGCCTATTGCATCAATGTGACCTATCACTGGAGCATGGCGGATGGGCAGTTGCTCAGCAAAGATGATACCGATGCCGACTTGCCCAATACCAGCCCAGATGGGAGCCTGGTGGTGCAGGTTGGCATGGCAACCGCCCGTTTGCTGGATGCTGAGAGCCGAGCTATCATCAAAACCTTTGATGAACCAGATCTGGCCCCTGCCCTGGCACAATTCAGTCCAGACGGGCAGACGCTGCTGGTTTGGTTTTACCAGTTCGAGGTGGCTCGTACCGGAGTGTATGGTCCGGGTGGGGACCGCGAAAGTATGATCCAGCTTTGGAACATCCTTCCAGGCCAGCCCCCCACCCTACGCGCCACCCTGATACCCGGAAAGTGGTACCCAGAGGCGGTCGTCATGTTTGAGGCTTTCCAGGGCTTGGCCTTTACCCCAGACAGCCGCCGCTTAGCCACCGCCAGCGGTGATGGGCAGGTGCAAATCTGGGACACCAATTCTGGTGAGCTGTTGAGCACCTTGCCGGATGGTCAGCGGGTTTACATCTCCCCTGATGGTCAGCAGTTGATTTCCATAGGCAAGTTCGTACAGGTTTGGGATCTTTCGCAAGAGCAACCTTCCTTGGTCTGGAATATCCCCAATTTCAGCGGTTATCCGGCCATGCTGAGCTTCATCCAAGATGGAGAGCAACTGGTATCTGGCTCTGAAGGTGCATTTCAATTCTGGCCCCAGACCGGAACGGGCTTCGCCACCTATCCTACCGTGATTGCCGCACCCAACACAGACACAAGCTTGCTGGCTGCCAGCCCAGACGGAAGGTGGCTGGCTTACAGTACCGCTGCCGAGGTGGTGTTGGGTGAGAACAACGCTGACTTTCCTGACTGGCGGGTCTTGAAAGAATTTCCTGACCAGCCATATGTATGGGAGCGCGCAGCGATCTTTTCCCCCAACAGTCTGCTGCTGGCAATAGCTGATATTGATCGCCAGGTGTTATTATATCGGTTAGACCAGCCAGGGCGCCAACCTTTGGTGTTGCCTGCTGATACTTTAATCGGCAGGTTATTCTTTAGCCCAGATAGTCAGCTATTGCTGGGGGCCTATAATTCGCAGGGAGCGACCACCTTAAATCTATGGGATACGACAACAGGACAACTGCTGCGTGCCTGGCAAACAATGGCGTACAGGATAGCCTTCCATCCAGATGGAGTAACATTAGCCGTTGCAAATTATGACAAGGGCCCGCTGCGGCTGTTCGATTTGCGCACCTGGAACCTGGTGCGGGAAATGCCAGTCTCTCCTTATGTCCGCGACATCGCTTTTAACCCGGATGGCAGCTTGTTGGTGATCGTTCACGATGAAAAGATTGAGTTTTGGGATACAGCCAGCGGCGAATTGATCCGGATTATCGAGGGTTCATTTAGCCGTGTTGCCTTTTCTCCAGATGGGATAGTATTGGCAATCGGCTTGCAGAATGGCAAAATTGAGTATTGGGGGTTGCCCGAAAAATAACCGGCCAATGCCATACCTAAACGCTCTCATTACCCCTATGACGAGCGCGTTTAACGCGCTCATGAGCGCGTTGATGTTTTACGCCAGCGCGCCGAGCGGCCGGTGCCCAGGCACGCTGCCAGGCCTTGTGGCCGCAGATCATCCACTACCCGGCGGATCGTTGCCTCCTCGGTTGCAGATTTCTTCCTTGTGGGCTATACTCAAATCATGACCGCACAGTATGCTGATACCCACCCCAAAATAGAACAGATGCAAATCGAGATCATCCGGCGCATGCCGAGCTGGAAAAAATTCGCGATCGTAGATGATCTCAACGAAACCGTCCGAGCATTTGCTCTGAGTGGGATCAAGCAAAGCCGTCCCGATGCGAGCGCAGAGCAAATCCGGCTCCTGCTGGCAGAAAGGATGCTCGGTGCTGAGCTTGCCCATAAGGTATACAGCCATGCAAGGTGATTCGATCCGGGTGATGCTGCTGGTCACGGATGTCCTGGAAAAGATGGGCGTCCCCTACGCAGTGGGCGGCTCTCTTGCAAGCTCTGTGCATGGGATCATGCGTTCTACGCTGGATGTGGATATCGTTGCCGACCTGCGGCTTGAGCATATCCCTTCCTTTGTGGCAGCATTATCTCCCGTTTTTTATGCCGATGATGAAATGATGCGGGATGCGATCACCCACCACAGCAGTTTCAACCTGATCCACTATGAAACGGCATTCAAGGTGGATATCTTTATCCCGAAGGAACGTATCTTTGACCGGTTACAACTGGAGCGGCGCATTGCCTCCGTTGTCGCCGAGGAGCCTGAGCACAGCGTGTATGTGACCAGCCCAGAGGATATCATCCTGTCGAAGCTGGAGTGGTATCGCCTGGGCGGCGAAGTCTCCGACCGTCAATGGCGGGATATTCTCGGCGTGGTCAAAACGAAATCGGGCCAGCTCGACCTGGCATATCTGCGCCGTTTGGCAAAAGAACTGGCGGTAGAGGATCTGCTCGAACGTGCTTTGCGGGAGGTGTAGGCTGAATCTACACAACGATCACAACCCGGCTTCTCCAGCAGAAGCCTGAGGGCTGTGATTAAGACTTGTCGTCATTGAGGGCGTCCGAATTCGGGTGCCCTCTTTTTGTTTTTTGCTCCCAGAGCGCACGGTTCACATCCGTGAGGTTCGGAGGTTCGAGCCCTCTCGCGCCCACCATATTGTTAAAGAAGGCCCCACTCTCAGGTGGGGCCTTTTGCTATCAGAGCGCACGGATAAAACCGTGCGGTCTGGTTATTCATTATAAAGTAGAGCCCATCATCACGCAGCTTTTACTTGCGCCACATCCAGAACTGCTTCCGCATGATAGGCGGGCTACCCATCCGCCGATCTGGTGGCTTACTTACGGCAACACGTGGTGAACCCCTACATCTGTCACAAACCATAAATCTCCGTTGGGGTCCGTAGCAGTATCCCACACGATTTGAAAGGGAACGTCCTCTACCGTCCATGTTTTACCGTCGAAGCGAAAAAAACCAAATCGAAATGAGCCTGCCCAAAGATCGTTATCTTGATCAATGGCAATATTTAAAATCCAATTTGTCTGTGAAACATCGATCCGATATGCTTGCCAATCACCCTGGTAGTATCTTGCCACCCCATGTTCATAGACAGCCACCCATAATGCTCCATCGGAAGACAAGCACAAATCACGAACTGCTTGATGTTCACCACGTATGGTAAAGCCCATATCTTCAGAGTTGAACGTAACCCATTCAGTTCCATCAAACCGATATAAGCATCTGGTAGTTCCAACCCACAAAACACCATCTGATGTTTCGAGAATTGCCGTAATATAATCAGTCGCTAAGCTAAACTGATCGGTATAGCTTATCCAGGATGCCCCATCGAAACGCGAGATACCTCCATATTTTGTTCCAACCCAGATGGCTCCATCTGCTGTTGCCGCCAATACGGTTGTATTGTTACCGGCTAGCCCATCCTCTGTGGTGTAGCGCACCCAGCTTTCTCCGTCAAAGCGCACCACACCGCTATCCATAGTAGCAACCCAGACTATACCCGCAGATGTGACAAGTACATCTGTGATAGCGTCGTCCGGCAGCCCGTTTTGTTTGTTGTATACTCTCCAATTCGCACCATCGTAGTGCAAAACCCCATCTCGACCTGTGCCCAGCCATAGCGTGCCATCTGGCGCAATCGCTATCTCTGTAACCCAACTCTCTATAGGGGGATCCTCTAACAGTTTCCACAAATGCCCTTCTAGGAAGAAAGACCCGTCGGAGTTGACGCTCATATACGGCAGGGTGGTTGTGGCTGTCAGCGGTATGGGTGTCACCGTGTCGCTGGGGGCGGGCTGTGTGTGCGTGGGCGGCAGCGGCGTGGCGCTGGGTGCGGCCGTCGGCTGGGTGCAGGCGGTCAAGGCGAGGAGCAGGAACAAGATGAGAAGACTCTTCCGATGTTTCATCTGGATTACCCTCCCAACGATCAGTTACGAGGTTATTCTACCATGTCCGCCCGCACTCGCGGCTGGCGGCAGGGGTGAATTAGCCGAGACAGATTATTATTTGTAGTATAATACTTGAAAGTATAATCTCGTTGAGCGGAGGCCGGTATGAAATTCGACTTTATGGGACGCAGCCAAGAATCGGGACTGTTGGACGACCTTTGGGAAGCCCCGGGGGCGCAGTTCCTGGTGCTGTATGGTCGGCGGCGGATCGGGAAAACGGCCCTGCTCGCCCATTGGGTGGAAAGAACGGGCCACCGCACCCTGTACTGGGTGGCTACGCCCTCCTCTGCCCTGGCGCAACTACGCTCATTCTCGCAGGCAGTCTACAACTTTGCAAACCCCGATGCGCCTGCCCCGGATGATTTCACCTACGTCACCTGGGAGCAGGCCTGGCGGCAGGCAGCCAACCTGGCAAAGGATCAGCGCACAGCCATCTTTATCGACGAGTTCACCTATATCCTGGAAGTCTCGCCGGAGATTGCGGGTATCCTGCAAAATGTGTGGGACCAGGCGCTGAGCAAGACGAACTTGCTATTGTGCTTGTCAGGGTCGCATCTAGGGATGATGAAGCGCGAGTTCTTGTCCTACCAGGCGCCGCTGTATGGGCGGGCCACCGCGCAACTTCACCTGCAGCCGATCCCCTTTGGCTGGACCCAGGCATTCTTTCCTCGTTACTCGCCCATCGACCGCGTGGCAGTCTATGCCATGTTCGGCGGCATCCCGGCTTATTGGGAGCGCATCGACCCTCGCAAGTCCATCACCCAGAACATCAAGCAGCAGCTGCTCACCCCCAATAACCTGATGCAATCTGAGCCCACCTTGCTGCTGAACGATTTTGTCTCTGACCTGCACAATTACGTTTCCATCCTGACGGCGATTGCTCACGGTGCGCGTACGCCGAAGGAGATTGCCAACCTCACCGGGCTCCCCAATGTGCAGATCCCCAAGTATCTGGGCGTGCTGGCCGAGGCCGGATTCGTGGAGCGGCGCGTTCCGGTTACAGCCAACCCGGATGCCAGCCGGGCAGGCAGGCATCATATCCGGGACCCTTACCTGCGCTTCTACTTCCGCTTTCTGGAGGCGCGCCAGCCCCAATTCTCGCTCGGGCTACAAGAACAGGCCCTGGCAGAGATCACCCGGCACATGATCGATTTCATCGGCACCTACACCTGGGAGGAGATCTGCCGTGAGTGGGTGCTGCGGGCTGGGGCCATGCGGCAGTTGCCCTGGATGCCAGATCACGTCGGCAGCGCCTGGGACCGCACGGTGCAGGTGGATGTGGTTGGGATCAACCGCATGGAGAAGACACTGATCTTGGGCGAGTGCAAATGGACACTGGAAGCGGTGGAGCGCAAAGTGCTGGCAGAGCTGGTTCAGCAAAAGGCGGCCAGGGTAGTTCCCGGGCAGGGTCATTGGCGGGTGTATTTCCTTGGTTTTTCGCGCAGCGGCTGGACGAACGGCGCCCTGGCCTATCAGGAGGAGATCAATTCCCATCCCGTGGAGGGTGAGAATTGGATCTCTGCAGGCATGCGCCTGCTCTCCCTGGAAGATGTGGACAGAGACCTGACCGAGTGGTCGGCCTGAGGGCAGGCAAAGCCTGCCAGTATTCTCCTACCTGGGCCGCCTATCTTGCTCTAACCTTTTTATGGGATAGCAGCCGCCTAAAACCACCCCACAGCAACTTTCGATGGAGTCGCCTGGTCAACGGATGGTGAGGGGCAATCTGCTTGAGGATCTCGTAATACTTCTTTGCGATCTCTCTTTCGTCTGTCTCTATGAAATACCATCCCATGATGCCCATAAACCCCACTGCTTCCGAGACATGAAATTGCTTACGTTTCGGATAGAGCAGTTGCAGATCGAATTTATTCTCAAAGACCTCTGCTACCTTTTCCAACTCTCCCCTGGCAAGCAGAATCTCTGCGTAGTTCAGGCGCGCAAATAAGTAATCCGGGTTTCGATGGATATTATCCTCAATCGCCTTCTCGGCGGCTTCCTTTTGGCCCGATCGCGCATATGCCACGCCGAGGTAGTTATACAGCATGGGCAAATCCGGGTATTTTCCGATCAATTCCAATATCTCAGGGATAGCCTCCAGGGGTTTCTTTTCAGCTTTTTCGTAAAGCAGCTCAAGCTTGTCCTTGACTTGATCAGGCAAGCGCCGGTAACGGCGGTCCTGAATCGGGGTGTCCGTAATTTCGTATCGAGTCAGGTGGACGACATCACTGCCCTCTAGTATTGCCGATATGGGTTCTGGTCGTTTTCGCTTCTTTGCCATGCCTGGTTTTTTTATTCACTCCTCGAAATATTTTCTGACCAACGTCAAAATTGCCTTTGCCACCGTCTTGCGCCGGACGAGGCGCAAACCTGTTCACTGCCTGGCCCTCACGGCGTAGAATTCATCCATTCTTTTAGAAAACCAGCATCTTCAGGTATTTGTACCTCAAACGCTGTTCCTGGATTGAAGTTGATTAATACATACTTGTCGTCGAGCGAACCGCCTATCTCTTCTACACCGTAATAGAGGAATAGTTGTTGACTGCTTGATGACCACAACGGCGGGGCGGCTATTGGGGGAACATCAGCTTTTATACAATAATCGATGAGCTGGTTGGTCTCTGTGTTGAGCAAGAGCAATCGGTCAGATGTGTAATCCAAGATTGGCTGCGTCCTCGAAGGGCATCTCGGACCCAATTTCAAGGCAGTGAACAACGAGCGGCTCAGGGGTTGATGTGAACGAAATAGTTGCCGATGGGCTGGCCGTAGCGGTGGGTGGCACGGGCGAGGGCGTGGCGGTGGGGGCGGGTGTGCGCGTGGGCGGCAGCAGCGTGGCGCTGGGGGCGACCGTCGGCTGGGTGCAGGCGGTCAGGGCGAGGGTCACGAGAAGAACGAACAGGGTCTGGTGAGGTTTCATCTGTCCTGGCCGTCTCATGGTTGCGGATTGATGCAACTTGTTGCTCGTTGATCTACTTCGTTCACAAGCCCGATGAAGTCAACGTAGGATAGAGCACTCGTTCCCAATAATAACTTGATGACATAAGGGCCATATTGGGCGACGTATTGACAGTGTTCAAGACCACCACTTTGTAGTTCATTGCACCCAACCCGATAACGGTCAGCGTTTACGACCAGGTTTGCCAACGCATCCGGAGCAGCCCATTTAGTATCGTTTTGTGAGGTTGTGAACCAGGATTCAACTGATTCTCTATAGGCACTCCTTGCCTGGCTCTCGCCCTCAAAGCGATAAACGCCTTGCAAAACGGAATTGGTTGGGTTCAAAAACGATGTGCCAATCTTTTCGATTCCCATTCGAACTGGCGCTGATTTCTCACTGGGCTCTCCCATTTCTTGCCAGTTATCCCCAGGAAGAACAGATACATCCAGCAGTAACTCCTGGATCGGGCATGGGGCAGGATGAGGAACTGGCGTACTGAACTCAAGGTGCCAGCCTCCACACCCTCCTGCGCCCAGGGTCACCAGAAACAACATGAATAAACACAGCATTCGCCCAGGTAGGGGGCTGACTTTGGGATGATGATGGGTTTCCAAAGCGTGACCTCCACAGAAGGTAGAAATACCGAAATAAATACAGCCAACAGCGCTGCCATTTCTTTGACGGGAAGATCAGGTTGCAAAGCTGTCCAACTCAAGCTGTCGGCAAAGATACGCTGGGGCATGTTACCATTTTCCTCCCTGACTTATTGTACTATCATTTCTCAAAGCAAATAAATCGGGAGTTTCATCTGTACCACCCTACCAATATCCGGCTTATAAGGCTATTCTACCACGCCAGTCCTGCCTGGCCCGGTGATACCAGCCACCCCGTCGCCCCAATTTTCTCTTGCATAACCTCCGCAAACATGATATCTATGCCTCAACGATAACCCACCACGGCTGGATTGCAAGTCGGATAGGGAGGCTATCCCCTGTTTACGATGAACGATAATTGCTCAAGAAACATTACCGCACACGCACGGGCCTGAAAGAGATTCAATAGCCATCTGATGCAGCCCCTCCCTACAACAACAAACAACATACCTACCCGCGCTAAAACGCGGGTATTTTTGTATCTCCAACGGCCTTTTTTGCCGCGCTCAGAGCGCACGGTTCACATCCGTGAGGTTCGGAGGTTCGAGCCCTCTCGCGCCCACCTCAGTATTAATGAAGGCCCCACTCTCAGGTGGGGCCTTTTGCTATCAAAGCGCACGGATAAAACCGTGCGGTCTGGTTATTCATTAATACTTGTACACCAGCCAGCCAGGGGGTTCGGGTAGCCGTGAGCGGCACAGGCGAGGGTGTGACTGTGTCGCTGGGGGTAGGCTGGGTGCGCGTGGGCGGCAGCAGCGTGGCGCTGGGCGCGGCCGTCGGTTGGGTGCAGGCGGTCAGGGCGAGGAGCAAGAGCGGGCAGAGTTTGATCCACGCGTTCACAGAAGTGTAGCCTTTGTGCTTGACAGGTGATATCATATAGTGATATCATCTGAGTGATGAGCCAGAAACATCGTCGAACCTTGGCTGCCATCTTCGCCGACCCGGTGCGCTCCAACATCCCCTGGCCTGACATTGAGGCTTTGTTGATTGCCCTGGGGGCAGAGGTGTCTGAGGGCAACGGCTCGAGAGTGCGGGTGGCTTTGAACGACGTGCGTGCGGTTTTTCACCGCCCGCACCCGCAAAAAGAGACGGACAAAGGCGCGGTCAAGTCGATGCGCCGGTTCCTGATCCAGGCCGAGATCGTCGATGATGCTAGTGAAATGGATTGAGCGGAACCAGAAAAGGAGTGACCCCTATGGCTGTGCTGGTGAGAAGCAGCGGAACAACCCGGGAGACGATGGGCGCAAACACCCTGTCGTACAAGGGCTACATCGGTGTGGTGACCTACGACGACGAGGCGGGCATCTTTCACGGTGAGGTGATCAACCTGCGGGATGTGATCACCTTCCAGGGCGAAAGCGCATCTGAGTTGCGCCAGGCGCTGCGCGATTCAGTGGAAGATTACCTGGCTTTTTGCGCCGAGCGCGGTGAAGAGCCAGAAAAACCCTTCTCGGGCAACCTGCCACTGCGCATCGATCCCGAACTGCACCGCAAGATCTTTATCCGCGCCCGGCGCGAGGGCAAGAGCCTGAATCGCTGGATCAACGAGGCGCTAGAGCGCGAAGCTGCCTGAAGCCATATCAGCACACAAAACTATATTGCGATCTGGGGCCGTCTAGAAAGAACGTCTAGACGGCCCCTTGTGTTTTTCAGAGCGCACGGTTCACATTCGTGCGAAGCTGGCGCGCGCAGGTTCGAGCCCGCCGCGGCGCTCGGCGCGCCAGCATAATATTGCACGCAGCGAATGGGATGGGCTACTTCCTCACGATCGGCAGAAAAATCCTTGTGTCTGGCTGTTCGCTGGGCGGCTGCGCCTCGCCGGGGTAAGTGGTGACCAGGGGCCTGGGTGGAAGAGGCTTATTGGATGCCATGCTGTATGCCAGCAGATCGACAACCAAAGGCCGATCGCCCGCTGACGCCTGCAATCCACCCCCGCTGCCCGAGGGTACCACATCCAATGTGAAAGTGGCGCTGGCATAGCCATGCACCTCGATCAGGTATTCTCCCTCCAGAGCCGTGAACACCAACTGCTCATCGGCCGTTCCCGGCTGGTTTGACCAATAAGCAGGTGCGCCTGTGCCGCCCGGCCGCCAGATGTACAGGTCGGCATCGCCATTGGTAACCGACAAAGTCACGGTCACCGTTTCGCCTGGGGTGAAGGTTTGGCGATATTGGGTGATCTCCTGCTCACCGAGTGTATCCCCTGGCAGTACCAGGTTGATGCTGTCAACCACCACCGAGTTCGAAACGTTGTTGGCCGCATCGGCGAACCAGGCCCCAACATACTTCATCCCCGTGCCATCTGAGAGCGTCCAGGCAGCCGTATCGGCATAGGGCAGCCAGCCCGAGGAGCGCACCGTCACCCACTGCACTGCCACCGGATCGTACTTCCACTCGCGGAAATACATCCACCTCACGCCAACACCGCCCGGGTCATCGGCCGCCAGCATATCGAGGCTTACGTTCAGTGCCCCGGTCGAAGCTGCACCCGCATTGATCACCAGGCTGCCAGACGGCGGAAGGCTGTCAATCGGCGGAGGCGGATCGGCCAGGTCCAGCGTGATGATGTCGTCGTAACGTTCGCTGATCGTCCCATCCAGGCTGCGGAATTTGACGTACACCTGGTAGACGCTGACGCCAGGATAATAGGCCAGCACCCAACTGCGCGTGGCGCTGTACGGCTCCCACTGGGCTGCGATAAAGCGGCTGCTGTTCGAGATGAGCATATCCTGGACGCCGGGAGGTGCCTTGAGTGTAAGCGTGACCGTGACCTGCTCCGTCAATGGCACGTCATCATTGATCGAGACGCCATCATCGCCGGTCAGCGAGGTGTTGAGCACGATCGTGTCGCTGCAGGTCACGACCTGCCCGTAAAAGTCAAGATAGCGCACCCAGACGGTCTTGACCCCATCTCCAGCAGGCAGCGTAAAGGGACGTACTTTGAAGGTGGATGGGAAAGCTTCCCAAGAGGTGAAGTCAACCCCATCGGTTGAAAAGGCTGCCTGTGATGCCCCGTTGGCGAGCAAAACGAGTTGAACGTTCACCCCGGTTGTATCTGCCGCGCCGCCGTTGATGGCAATACCGTTCTCGGGTCGTGCGGTGTCTACGTGGGTGGTTGCATCTGCCAGCAAGCTGTATTGGCCCAGGTTTCCCAGCACATCACGCGCCCGGGCGCGGAAATCGAAGGTGTGCCCATCCAGCCCGGTAAATGTTCCTGAGAGGGCAGTCGTCGCCGTCAGCCAATCGATCCAGGCCCCGCCATTGTCGCTCACCTGTATATCGAAGCTGTCCACGCCGCTCAACGCATCGCTGCCCGTCCAATCTACTACGAAAGCAAGGGTCGGCTGGTAAGGGGTGAGGGCTGCCGCGGACGCACCAGGGGGTGTGGTGTCACGGCGAAGTTCTACACTTTGGACCACGCTCGTGTTGCCTGCCGCATCCCTGGCCTGGTATTCCAATGTTGCAATGCCATCTACAGCAAGCACCAATGTATCTGTGTAGGTCAGCCATGGGCTGCTGTTCCAGCGATACTGGATAAGAGAGACACCCGAGGTATCGTCCAACGCGCTCAATGTGACCTGCACATCGCTGGTATACCATTCTCCGCTTGCCGACCCAGAAATGGTTGCGCTGATAACAGGTGCAAGCGTGTCTATGTTCAATCCTTGTGTCTGGGTAAGCCCAGCGTTCCCAACCAGGTCAGCAGAGTTGTATTCAACCGTATGCACCCCATCCCCTGCAACCGTGACCGGCGTTGAATAGGTATGCCAATCCCCACCATCCACCTGGTAAACCGTGTGCTCCACGCCTGAAGTGGCATCGAAAGCAGAAAGGGTAACCGTGACCGGCGATCTCCACCAGCCATCGTCACCGGCAGTGCCGGATGGAACGGCGGCTGTGGTTGGAGGCGTGACATCGAGCGTGATGGTATCGTCGTATGCGGCAATATTCCCGGCATTATCCCCGTATTGCACGTACACGGTCTTCAAACCATCGCCATCCGTGAGGATCCAGGCTTTGGCGGCGGCGTAAGGCTCCCAATCACTCCAGGTTGATCCATCGTTGCTCAACCTGACCTGAGAAATGCCGCTCAAAGCATCCGAGGCAGCCAGGGTCAAAGTAACGGCAGGGTTATTGGTGAACACCGCATCGTCATTGATCGTGATCGCGCCGTTGGGTGAGATCGTATCCAGGACGATGGTGTCGGTGTAAATCATCGAGACGTGCCCCACCAGGTCGCGGTAGCGCACATACACAGGCTGTTCGCCTTCGCCCGCGGCAAGAGACCAGAGGGCATTGGCGGTATAACTGAGCCAACCAGAATAGCTTACCCCATCGTTACTGGCCTGGTAGTCCACAACACCGCTCAGATCACTCGTGTTAAGGGTCAGGGTGACCGCCTGGTTGTTGGCGTACACGTCACCGCCATTGATCAGCACATCGCCGGTGGGTGCATCCAGGTCAATGGTGGTTTGCGTATCCCCGCCCGCGGCATACTGCCCCAGGTTGCCCAACACGTCACGCGCCCGGGCCCGGAAGCTGTAAGCTTGTCCATGCGTGCCGGTGAACAACGCCGCGGTCTGAACGGTCTCAGTGAACCAGTCTGTCCAGCTTCCGGCGCCTACCCGCACCTGCACATCGTAACTTTCCAACCCGGCGTACACATCGCCGCCTGACCAGGTGACGGTAAAGGCCTGTGTGCCCACGAAGGCGGGCAGCGCTGTGACGGCAGCGTTGGGCGGGGTAGAATCAAGCGTGATCCCATCGCTGAACGTAGCCACATTGCCAGGCATATCCCGCACCTGGGCATAGACCGTCTTCAGCCCATCGCCAGGCAACAACCCCCAGGTCTTGGCCGGGTTATAGGCCTCCCAACTGCTCCAGGTCACGTGGTCGTTGCTAAAGCGCATATCTGCCAGGCCGCTGGGGTCGATGATGGCCTGGCCCAAGGCCACTTGCATCACCGTCACGTAGACCGCACCGTCGTTAATGCTCACTGTGCCGGTGGGCGGCACGGTATCTGGGGCAACGGCGATGTAATCCGGCTTGACCACCCTGGTCCAGCCGCCGGGGCCGTAGATATCCAGCGTGGCGGTATAAACCCCCGGCGTCCAGTAAGCATGCGCAGGGCCAGGCAAAGTGCTGGCGGCGCCATCGCCAAACGACCAGGCATACGCGGTCACCGTTCCAGTCACCGTGGGCGTGAAAGTTACGCTGAGAGGCGACATGCCTGACAGGGGCGCGGCGCTGAAATCTGCCCCCGGGCAGCCGCCCGCCCCGGCAACGACCAGGTTGCTGACGCCCGCCTCGCTCCAAATGCCGCCGGTATTGCGCGCTTGAACCGAGACATAGTAGGTTTGGCCATCCAGCAGGTTGAGGTTATCGCGGTTGACGGTTGTAAGCGTGGTGGTGACCCAATTCGTCACGTCAGCCAGGCCCGGTGCGCTGCCCACCGCATAACGATACAGGCCAATCGTCTGGGTGGGCGGAACCGTCCACGAGACAGATAGGGTGGTCGTAGAGTCCGATGCGCAGGCGCGCACGGTGGGGGCTGCCGGGATGGTTGTGTCGGGCGTGCCAAGGTAATCCACTGTCAAGGTGTAGGCAGTATTGGGGGCA
>Ga0209605_1002726_pt1 | contig 16497 bp, 14 predicted proteins | sample AD_UKC035_MetaG_FD_184408 | JGI IMG/M metagenome (GOLD analysis project Ga0209605, IMG submission 184408) | Active sludge microbial communities of municipal wastewater-treating anaerobic digesters from USA - AD_UKC035_MetaG (SPAdes) (version 2) | ecosystem: Engineered > Bioreactor > Anaerobic >...
ACCGAGAACAAGATCCTGGCGCACCCGGCCAGCGTAGACAACATCCCCACCTCGGCCAACGTGGAAGACCACGTGAGCATGGGCAACACGGCCTGCCTGAAGGTGCGCCAGGTGATCGAAAACACGGCGCATATTTTGGCGATTGAACTGATGGCGGCGGCCCAGGGGATCGACTTCAGGCGCGAGGTGCACGGGGCCTCGGCGCGCCTGGGGGCCGGCACGGGGCCGGTGTATGCGCTGATCCGTGAGCAGGTTCCCTTCATTAAAAAGGATATGATCATGTACCCGTACATCGACATGGTCAGAGAGATGATCCAGGGCGGGCAGGTGGGGGCGGTGGTCAAAAAAAGTTTAGCAAGATCGGTATGAAAAACCGTGTCCTGGCATGGGAGGAAGTGGTCCTGGGAGCGTTGGAGGGGCTGGAGATTGACAGCTACCTGCAGGCGGGCGGGGCCAGCCCGGCCGACCTGGCTGCGGTCCGCCGGCGGTTGTTGGAGTAAGACGCTGCGGCAGGTTTCACTGGTTACACATACTTTGGGGGCTTAAAACAGTATATAATCAGGCTTGTTCCCTATTCCACTTTATAAGGAGTCTCTCTTGTTAACCCAATCCCTGACCCATTCCTGGTCTTTTCGCCAACTGGATAGCGATGAATGGCTGCCGGCGCAGGTGCCGGGCGGCGTGCACACCGATCTGCTGAGGCTGGGCAAGATCAGCGACCCGTTCTTCGCCGATGAGGAGAAGCGTGTGCAGTGGGTGGCTGAGCGCGATTGGGAATATCAAAGCGAGTTCCGGGTTGACCCGGCTTTGTCAAAAGAAGAGCGCCTTTTTTTGGTTTGTGATGGGCTGGATACCCTGGCTGAAGTTTATTTGAACGACCACCTGCTGGGCAAGACGGACAACATGTTCCGCCAGTGGCGCTGGGAGGTGTCTGAGGCGCTGCGCGAGGGAGAGAACACCCTGCGCATCATCTTCCGCGCCCCGCTGACCTACATCCGCCAACAGCAGGCGGCGTCGCCCCTGCCGGGCGGGGGCGACATCCCTGGCGGGCCGCATTTGCGCAAGGCCCCCTGCCAGTGGGGCTGGGATTGGGGCCCCAAGCTGCCGCCGATCGGCATTTGGAAGGAGATGCGCCTGGAAGGGTACCGGCAGGCGCGCCTGGAAGAGGTGCATGTGCGCCAACGAGTTGGCGAGAAGGCCCTGGTTGCGGTGCGGGCAGGTGTGCAAGCCTGGGAAGAGGCAGAGGTTGAGCTGGCCTGCACGCTGAGGGCGCCGGACGGGGCGGTGTACAGGGCGCGGCAGGCGCTGCAGCGCTGCCCGGGCCAGCCCCTGGCGGTGGAGGCGAGGATTGAGGTGCCTGAGCCGCAGTTGTGGTGGCCTAACGGCTACGGCGACCAGCCTTTGTACCGGTTGGAGGTGCGCCTGGAGCAGGGGGGGGCACTGCTCGACAGCCGCCAATACCAGGTGGGCTTGCGCACGGTGACGCTCAGGCGCGAGCCGGACCAATGGGGCGAGTCGTTCTACTTCATGGTCAACGGCGTGCCGGTCTTTGCCAAGGGCGCGGACTGGATCCCGGCTGATTCTTTCCCCACCCGCCTGACCCAAGGCCACCTTGAGAAGCTGATCTCGGCGGCGGCGGAAGCGCACATGAACATGCTGCGGGTGTGGGGCGGCGGCTTTTACGAGAGCGAAGACTTTTACGATCTGTGCGACCGCTATGGGATTTTGGTGTGGCAAGATTTTGTCTTTGCCTGTGGCATTTACCCGGCGGAGGATGATTTTGCCGCCAACGTGCGCCAGGAGGCGGTCGAGAACATCCGCCGCCTGCGCCACCGCGCCAGCCTGGCCTTGTGGTGCGGCAACAACGAGATGGAGCAGGGCTGGGTGGATTGGGGCTGGAACCACCCGGAGGAGGCCCGCAACCAGAGCTTGAAGGCCGGCTATGACCGCATCTTCCACCACCTGCTGCCTGACCTGGTGAAGCAGGAAGACCCCGACCGCGCCTACTGGCCTTCCTCGGCTTCTTCGGGCATTCCATTTGCCCAGCCCAACGGCGACCAGCGCGGCGATATGCATTATTGGGATGTGTGGCACGGGCGCAAGCCTTTCACGGCTTACCGCACGCAGTACCCGCGCTTTATGAGCGAATTCGGCTTCCAGGCCCTGCCAACCTATGAAACGGTGCAAACCTACGCCCCGCCGGAAGACCAGAATATGACCTCGTACGTGATGGAGCACCACCAGCGGTCAGGCTCAGGCAACGGCCTGATCATTGCCCAGATGACGGCTACCTTCCGCATGCCGAAGGATTTCGAGGCTTTGGTGTACCTGAGCATGGTCTTGCAGGCGGAGGGCATTCGCTATGGGGTGGAGCATTGGCGGCGCAACCGCGAACGCATCGGCGGCACCTTGATCTGGCAGTTAAATGACTGCTGGCCGGTGGCCTCATGGGCCTCGCTGGATTATTATGGGCGGTGGAAGGCCCTGCACTATGCCGCCAAACGTTTTTACGCCCCGCTCTTGCTCTCGATCGAGGACCAGGGCATGCAGATGAACGTTCACCTGACGTCTGACCTGGTGACTGAATGGCAGGGCCTGGTGCGCTGGCGGGTGGAGCAGTTGGACGGCCGGGTGTTGGCCCAGGGTGAGCAGCCGGTGACGGCGGCCCCGCTGGCCAATACCCTGGCAGTGGGCGTGGATTGCAGCGCGTGGGTGAATGAAGACAGTCCGCGCGGGGCGGTCTTTGTGGCTGAGCTGTGGCAAGAGGGGGCGTTCCTGGCCCACAGCGTGTGCGCCTTTGTGCCCAGCAAGCACCTGAGCCTCTCAGACCCGCAGGTGCAGGCTGATGTGACCCTGGGCGATGATGGGCAGGCGCTCATCACCTGCCGCTCGGCCTGGCTGGCGCGTTTTGTGGAGCTGAGCCTGGGCTCGGCAGATATTGTGTTCAGCGACAACTATTTTGACCTTTCTCCTAACCGCCCGCTTGAGGTGAAGGTGGCCCTGCCTGCCGGGTGGAGCCTGGAAGAGGTGCGTAAGAATTTGCAAGTGAGATCGTTGTTTGATTCGTTCAATGTGAATACCCAGTAGAGAAATACCCACTTTTCTAAGGAGAAGAAAACCATGAAACGCAGTTTTATCTTGACCAGTATCTTGCTGATCGCAGCGCTGCTGCTCTCGGCCTGCACAGAGACCGCCGCGCCGACCGAGATCAATGTGGTGCCACTGGAGCCCACTGCCACGCCGGTCCCGGCGGTTGAGGAACCAGCGGTTGAAGAACCAGCCGCTACCCAAGAACCGGCGACTGAGGAGCCGATGGCTACCGCCATCCCGGCCAGCGAAGCCCTGCCGGCAACCCTGCGCCTGCCAGACCTGGGCGGGCAGACGGTGGTGGCAGTGACGGGCAACGACTACACCCCGCTGAACTTTGTGGACCCGTTGACGGGCGAGGCGGTGGGTTGGGAGTACGACGCGGTGAACGAGATCTGCCGCCGCCTGAACTGCGTGGTGGATTGGCAGGTGACAGCCTGGGACACGATGATTGCGGCGGTGAAGGAAGGCCAGTTTGACGTGGGCATGGATGGCATCACGATCACCGACGAGCGCGGAGAACAGGTGGACTTCTCGAATGCGTACATGGTATCGCAGCAGTTCATGCTGGTGCGGGCGGATGAGACGCGCTTCAGCACCCCGGCGGAGTTTGGGGCGGACCCCAACCTGCTGATCGGTTCGCAGACGGGGACGACCAACTTCTACACGGCGGTGTATGAAGTGCTGGACGGCGACGAGGCCAACCCGCGCATCAAGCTGTTCGAGAACTTCGGTGCGGCGGTGCAGGCCCTGCTGGCAGGCGACGTGGACATGGTGCTGCTGGACGCGGCCTCAGGGCGCGGCTACGTGGGCGCTAACCCCGACAAGCTGGCGGTCATCGGCGACCCGCTGGGCACCGAGGAGTTCGGCTTCATCTTCACGCCCGGCTCAGAGCTGGTGGAGCCTTTCAACGCGGCCATCCAGAGCATGGCCGATGACGGCTTCTTGAATTACCTCAACACGCGCTGGTTCTTCTTGTACGACCCCAGCGCACAGTAGGAAGCGTGGGGCTGTCCCAAAAGTACCTTTTGGGACAGCCCCACCCCCAACCAGAGGATTTTTGGGGAGCGGCAACCCTAAAGGACGGGGGTCGCCGCTCCCCAATCCCCACTTTTCGGACAACCCCAAAATAATTATGAAACGTTCACACCTACTGCCTGCTGTCGATACGTTTTCGCGTTTGCCATACTGGCTGCTGGTCTCGATCTTGATCGGCATTCTGCTGTTGTGGGGCATCGCCAACAACCAGGATTACGGCACCATCTTCAATGCCGTGCGCAAAGGGGTGGGTACCACCGTCTTTGTCTCGCTGATCTCGTACCTGTTTGCCATGCTGTTGGGGCTTGTGCTCAGCCTGGCGCGCATCTACCGCAGCCGCCTGACCCAAGAGGTGTCTTCTTTTTACACCGAGGTGATGCGCGGCGTGCCGATGTTGGTGCTGTTGTACTACATTTCTTTTGTGGGCGCTCCGGCCCTGGTGAGCGGCCTGAACTGGTTGGGTGCGCCGCTGATCAACGCGGGGGTGATCGAGAAGGTGGATATCCGCCAGTTTGATTTCACCTGGCGGGCGATCCTGGCGCTGACGATGGGCTACGGGGCCTTCATCGGCGAGATCTTCCGCTCGGGGATCCTGTCGATTGAGAAAGACCAGACGGAGGCCGGGCAGGTGGAGGGGGCCAGCTACTGGCAGATCATGCGCTACATCATCCTGCCGCAGGCGGTGCGCAACGTGTTGCCGGCCCTGGGGAATGAATTCATTGCGATCCTCAAAGACTCGGCCCTGGTTTCGGCGTTGGGCGTGCAAGATATCACCCAATTGGGTAAGGTCTATTCAGCGTCTACCTTCAAGTTCTTCGAGACGTATAATATCGTGGCCTTTTTGTACCTGACCATGACCATGGGCCTGGCCTCGATCATCCGGTTTGTGGAGAAACGGTTGAGCAAATGAGGCTGCTGGTGAGGCGGCGCGGAGGCTCTACTCCAGCCGCAGCTTGCCAGACTGGATGAGGACGCCGCCTGAGATGTATTGGGCGTATGCGAAGGCCGCTTGCGGGGTGAGGGGGGCCTGGCTGTGGATCATCACGTGCATGGGGGTATCGGGCTGGTGTTCGCCGAGTTGGGCGATATAGGAGATGCCGCGTAGCAGGCGCGCCCCCTGGCGTTGATAAAAGCGGATGCGCCGAGAGGCGAAGTCCTTTTCTTCGGGGGTCTGCGCCAGTTCGGGCTTTTCTACTTCGATCAGCCAGGCGCAGCAGCCTTTCTGCTGGCAGTGCTGAAAGGCCAAGCGGTAGATGGCAGCGCCCAGCCCCTGGCTGCGCAGTTGGGGCTTGACCGCCATGTACCACAAGAAACCCGGCACCGAGCAGACCGGCTGCCCGGGGGCGGGGGTGACGCTTTTTAGAAATTCGTAATACACCAGCCCTACGAATTGGGCCCGGCCGTGCGCTGCGGTGGGGTCCGGCAGGGTGGCAGCCAACAGCTCATCGCCAGGGGAACCGGCGGCGACCAATTCCTGCAAATACGAGACCGGCAGGCGTTCGTTGGGCGGGAAGGAGGCTTCATACAGCTCCAGCCATTCTGGCAGCAGGGGGTCGTTCAAGTCTGTGATGGCATGTAATGTAAGCAGTTTTTCAAGCATGTTCCTATTCTACATCATACTTGCGCTCGTCTGAGCTTGTATTTAGCCTTTTTTTGCGGTATGCTGTTAACATCTGGCTGTGGCAATGGAAGGAGGTAGGAGATGAAATCGGCGCGTTGGATCTTGTTCATCAGCCTGGGGATGGGGTTGGTATCTTTGGGGGTGGTGGCTTTCCTGGTGATGGCCGACCAGGGTCAGCCGGCGGCGGGAAGTGATGGTGGAGAAGGGGGCGGCCCGATCATATTGATCATGATCCTGGCGGTGCTGCTGATCGTGGTCTTTAGCCTGCGGCCGGTGTGGCACCTGTTCGTCCCGCGCAAGATGAAGAACCCGATGGAGGCGAGCGCGAAGGTGCTCAAAGTGTGGGATACGGGGGTTTCGGTGAACGATAACCCCGAGGTGGGGGTCCTGCTGGAGGTGCGCCCACCTTTGGGGGCGCCGCAGGGAGGGTCCTTTGAGATGGAGGCGAAGACGTTGGTCTCTCGCCTGAATGCGGCCCTGGTCCAGCCGGGGGTGGCGGCTAAAGTGCGGTATGAAGCCGACCAACCCAAGCTGATGGAAGTGCTTTCTTTCGATCTAGAGACCTCACAAGCTGACCGGGCGGCGTGGCGGCCCTCTTCAGTCGAGCGGCTGCAAGAGCTGGCTGACCTGCGGGCGCGAGGGTTGGTGACCGAGGAAGAGTATGCCCGTAAACGGGAAGAGATAATCAATGATATTTAGGGAATGAGGGGTGTTTACAGCCCAATCGCAAGCCAGATTCATCTTTTTGTGCGATAATTATTCATCAACAAGAAGGAGGATAAGATGTCTACACTCAAAGGAATGCCCAAGAAGGCAACCACATCAACCGCTAAGCCCGCCACCGGTGCAAAGCCGGCTTCAAAGCCAGCGGCGACGGCTAAAAGGCCGGCCACCAAACCCCCAGCCGGGGGAACAGTGACCCCGGCCCAGTTCGCCTGGAAGCCCCCCACGGCGTCCGCAGCCGCCCGGCCTATGCCTGCCGCCAGCAAAGAGGCGGACAAGGATTACGTCCATTTTTCGGATAAGATGACCGGCGCCTTGATGAACATCAACAAGGTGATCGATGATAACCGCGGCACCCTCGACTCGATCCAGGATATGGCCGTGCAATTGACGCGTACCGTGTCTTCGCTGCGCGTCATCATCATGCGCTATGTGGATATGGCCGACAACATCCTTGAGACCATCGTGCCGATCATGGAGAGCCTGCCGATCTTCCCCGATTCGTTCAAGGAATTTGCCAAAGATGCCCTGGCGCTGTCGAAGAAGATCTCGGCTGCGAGCGAGATGGCCGAAAAGGTCCTGCCGGGCGTGGAACGCAGCCTGACCACGGCTGACATTGCTTCTCTGCAGAATTCGACCGGGGACGTGGCTAACCTGACCCGGGTGCTGCAGGATCTGCTGCCTGATAAGAAATAGGTGATCTTATAATGAATTTGAGCCGTGCGAAAGCACGGCTCAAATTCATTAAGGGAGCATGCAGGAGGCAAAGGTTTCTTCCATCACCTGCACTTGCCCATCTTGACTGTTCAAACTGATATCGGGCAGCAGTTCGTATTGGCTGCCAAAATAATGGTTGAAGATGAGACGGAAGGAATTGACCGGGGTGATGGCGGGGTAGAAATCCTGGTAATCTTGCCCGGGCAGGTAATAGGCGTTCAGGATCACGAAGCGTTCTTCAGGCCGGAAGCCGTGATCGCCTTGCAGGACGATGATGGGGGGCTGGGGTGAGTTGGCCAGGATCTGTTCGAGGATGGGCAGCATCGTTTGGCTGATGAATTCGACCTGGTTGGTGTAACCCTGGGCGCGGTAAATATCGTTGACCGCGCTGCCCTTTACCCCTGAGTAGAAGCCCGGATCAGACACCACCTCGCCATCGCCTTGGAACACAAACGGCTCGTGGGGGATGAGGAAGTGCACGAAGATAAAGCGCGGCCGATCGGCATCTCCGGCCAACTGCGGCAGTTGGTCAATGATGAAGCGCTGGCGTTCTACGTGATCGCTGTAGGGATAATTGGGGTTGCGGAACTCGTCCACGCGGGAGCGGTAGAGGGTGTCGGTCACCAAGAGCAGGGCGGTGGTCTTGATGTACATGGCCTCGAAGGGGTTGAGGGATTTTTGCATGCTGTAGGGGTCTTTGGCCATGCTCAGGTAGATATCGGCATCTGCCAGGCGGCTCCACTCATAGCCGGTTTCAAAGGCCACCGTCTGGTAGCCCAGGGCCTCCAACTGCTCTCGCACCAGGCTTTGTTTGAGCAGAACGAAGACGTCATTGGTGGGGGGGGTGACTTGAGAAAGCAGGCTGTTCAGGTTATCGAGGTAATTCATGTTCAACGATGCGGTGATGGAGCCCTGGGTATAGCCGTAGTTTGAGCGGCTGCAATCGGCCACGTAAAACCCCATCTCTCGCAGGCCCTGGATGAAGTAGGAATTATCGTAGCCGTAGTTCTGTTCCAGGGCATCGGAACGGGTATAGCCATCCAGGACGATAAAGTAAACATCGGGCAGGTGTTGAGGGTCAGGCGGCTGCAATGCGGGGGTCTCTTGTGCCAGCGAGCTGCGCGCCTGGCTGCTGACCAGGCCCTGGATGGTGTAGGAGCCGGCCTGGAGGAGCGGGAAAGCCACCAGGATCAGCCCAATGGCCGCCAGGGGGGCGGCTTTCAGCGGCTGTTGGGGTTTGATGCGCCCAATGAGCCACAGGCCCAGGCCCAGCAAAATGGCATAGATGACCAGCAGGTAGCGGTGACGGCCTAAGATGGCGCCCAGCCCGGGGTGGGTCTCGAAATACTGGTAGATGTAGCCGTATGAATAGAACCAGACGAACAAGAAGGATGCCAGCAGGGCGGCCTTATCCCACCTGCGAAAAACCAGGTACAGCCCGGCGTAGACCAGGATGCCAAGCCCCAGGGAGATGAGCAGAGGCCGCACCAGGACAGCGGCTTCTACCTCGTGGATATTGCGGGCGAACAAGGCGAGCACTGAAAAAATGGAGAATAAGATGGGGTAAAAGGGTATCTTTCGAGGCATAAGTCCCAATGATATCATGATCGCTGATCAAATGAATACCCTTGAATGCTTTCAGAGTAACTTCTCAATAAATAGGGGTGCGGGGTGTTTTGAGCGTGCGAAGCACGCTCAAAACACCCCGCTTCTCCCTTCTTTTTGAGAAGATACCTTTCAGAAAACCTGCGGCGGAGATGATACAATTCCAGGCATGGGTGAATACTTTGCCTATGACTACACCGGGGCGCCGTTTGAGCAGTTGGGCGCGGCCCACCTGGGGGCGCTGTTGGTCACCTTCCTGCTCATCGTGGCGGGGTGGCGCGGCCGGTTCAGCGTGGGGCAGCGCAGGCGGCTGCGTGTGGGGCTGGCGATGGTGATATTGGTGAATGAGATTTTCTGGCATGCCTGGCATGCGGCCTATGGGCTGTGGTCGGTGCGCACGCTGCTGCCGCTGAACCTGTGCAACCTGATGGTCTTGTGCAGCGTTTACACCCTGTTGAGCAAGAAGCAGCTTGCTTATGAGTTCACCTATCTGCTGGGCATCCCGGCGGCGGTGCAGGTTTTGATCACGCCGGCCCTGGGGCAGTACGGCTTCCCGCACATCCTGTTTTTCCAGATCTTCATCTCGCACGGGGGCATCATCGTGGCGGCGCTGTACCTGACCCTGGGGGAGAGCATGCGGCCGCGTTCTTGGGGTGCGGTGGGGCGCGTGGCGGGGCTGTCAATCCTGTACGCGCTGTTCATCTTTGGGCTGAACCAGGTGCTGGGGAGCAATTACCTCTTCCTGGCGTATAAGCCGCCGGCGGCGACGCTGTTGGATTACCTGGGGCCCTGGCCGTGGTATTTCCTGTCGATGGTGGCGATTGGGCTGGCTTTGGCATCGTTATTGTACCTGCCGTTTTGGATCAAGGACCGGGCGAGGTTAAAAGAGGAAACTGTTGAATTGAATGAATTGAAAGGGACAAGCGATGAATAATCTTTCAGGGATTCAAAAACTTTCTCTTTACCCATTGGCTTCTCAAGTTTCAGATGACCAGCTTGGCACTTCACTGGTAAGTACCATGTTGGCGATCAGCCACGGTCTTGAGGATACGGTCATGTCGCAGCGTTTGAAGGGCACTTTTTACGCAGGCTTTCAACGCATTTCAGCTTTTTTGCCTCAGATCAATCGTTTTGCGCGCCTGGCGGCGATGTGTGGTGAAGTGTTGGTGTTCGCGGTTCCGGATGGGCCGGTTCCCGAAATCCCGGGGGTGCAGTTTGTGTACCTGGAAGAGGGGGCTCCATTGGCGGAAGAGTGGTTCATTGTATTTGAGCAGGCGCAGTTTTGTGGGGCATTGTTTACGCGCCAGGTCAGCGCAAACCAGGCTGATCCTGGCGGACTGCTTTTTGGGCGAGGGCGCTCTTACGTGGGGGCGCTGACTTTTGACATGCAGTTGGTGGGGGCAGCGCGGCGGGCGTTGGATGCGGCCATGCAGCGCAGCACGCCGCATGGCGAGCATCATCCTTCAACCCCCAAACCTTACCTGGCATTTGCCAGCCTATTCTCCAAGCGCCTGGAGAGCCGCAATCGAGAGATCGCGGCTCTGTACAAGACCCTGCAGCGGCGCAACCAGGACCTGGAGCGCATGCAGGGGGTGCTGCAGAGCATGTTGTCGCGCACTGCCTGGGAAGAAGTGGCCGCGAGCGACAGGGTAGATCTGCAATCTGCCCCTTTGGCCAGCCGCCAGGTGCTGACCGTACTGTCGAGCGATATCGCGGGTTTTACCCAATTGGGAGATACCACGCCGCCGGAACAGCTCATCCCCGATTTGAACCGTTATATGGACCTGTTAGCAGGCTTGGTCTATCAGCATGATGGTGATGTTGACAAGTTCATCGGCGATGGCATGTTGGCCTTCTTCAAACACCCAGATGAGGCCTTGTTGGCTGGTCTGCACATCCAGCGTGCCATCCAAGAGTTCAACAAGAAACAGCTTGCCAGCCGGCGGTCGCCTTTCTCCACCCGGCTGGGCCTGGCGAGCGGCAGTTGCCTGGTGACACGCATCGGTTCGCGCGCCCGTCAAGAGATCACCGTGATGGGCGATACGGTTAACCTGGCCAGCCGCCTGCAAGGATTGTGCCAGCCGGACGAGGTTCTGGTAGATGACGCCACGTTCCAGGCCTGCCAACGGCCGCCTGCCCTGACCACGCTTATGAAGGTGCGCGGTAAGGCAGACCTGCTGACTGTGCACCAATTCTTGCCCGAGGCTTTTGTTGAAGTGGAGCAATTCATTAAGAAACATGCGCGACCTAATCAAGACGACGTAATCTGAGGAAATTGTGTCATTCACCGGATGGAGGAGAGTATGGAAGACAAAAGTATTGCGATCATCGGCGCCGGTTTTGCGGGGCTATCGGCAGGCATTTATGCCCAGATGAACGGCTACCAGAGCCAGATCTATGAGATGGGCGATCTGCCGGGCGGGTTGTGTACGGCCTGGAAGCGCAAGGGATATACCATCGATGGCTGCATCCACTGGTTGGTGGGCTCTTCGCCCAACAGCGGTATGTACCGTTTCTGGCAAGAAGTGGGGGTGGCGCAGGGCAGGCAGTTTGTGAATGCCGAGCAGTTTGTGCGCGCGGAAGGGCCGGATGGGCGGGTATTCACCGTGTACTGCGACGTGGATAAACTTGAAAAGCATATGCTGGAGCTTTCGCCGCAGGATGCTGACTTGACCCGCCAGTTCATCCAGGGGGTGCGCCTGGGGATAACCTTTGACCAGGCCCAGCCGACGACCTCGGATTCGGTGCTGCAGCGGACGCTGAAGGGCCTCAAGTTTGGACTGCTGATGGCAAGCAAGGGTAAGATGATGCAGGATCTGATGCGCACCACTACCCTGGATTTCACCAACCGCTTCAAAGATCCTCTTATCCGCCGGACTTTACAGGAGATGTGGCTGCCTGAGTTCTCGATCTTCTTTGTGCTGTTCACATTGGCTTACCTGAATAATCAGAATGCCGGTTATCCGATCGGCGGCTCACTGCCCATGTCGCTGGCGATGGAGAAGCGCTATAAAAGCCTGGGCGGGCAGGTGCATTACCGCAGCAAGGTGGAGAAGATCGTGGTGGAGAATGACCGGGCGGTGGGCATCCGGCTGGTAGATGGCAGCGAGGTGCGCGCCGGGCGGGTGATCTCGGCGGCGGATGGGCATACCACCATCTTCAAGATGCTGGACGGCAAGTATGCCGACGAAAAGGTGCGCGAGCCGTACGAGAAATGGCCGATCTTCCCGCCCTTGCTCTTTGTGGGTTTGGGCGTCAACCGCCGCTTCGATGATGTGCCGCAGACGGTATCGGGGATGAGCTATATGCTGCGCCAGCCCACCGAGATCGCCGATGCGGTGCGGGATTCGATGCCGGTGCACATTTTTAACCAGGATCCCACCCTGGCGCCTGAAGGCAAGACCAGCGTGGTGGTGATGCTGCCCAGCAAGTATGATTATTGGAAAGCGCTGGCTGAGGACAAAGCCTCTTATGAAGAGAAGAAAGACCAGGTGGCGCGCACCATTGTGACGCTCTTGGAACAGCGCTTCCCGGGGATTGGCGAGCAGGTGGAAATGGTGGATGTAGCCACCCCGCTGACCTTTGAGCGCTATACCGGCAACTGGCAGGGCACCTTCGAGGGTTGGCTGATCACCCCGCAGAATGCCCATATGGTGATGAAGCCGATGAGCCAGACCCTGCCGGGGCTGGAAAATTTCTACCAGTGCGGGCAGTGGGTTGAGCCCGGCGGCGGCTTGCCCACGGGGGTTATGTCGGGCCGGCGGCTGGTGCAGGCCCTATGCAAGGCGGATGGGGCGAAGTTCACGACAAGCGTGGGGTAAAACAAAGAAGGAAAAAGCGGGTGACCCTGGTTGGTCACCCGCTTTTTTATATTTAAGGCAGCCAGATCACCGGCTGCCAAACCAGGCTGCCGGGTTGGACGGCGTTGGTAAGCGCCTGGCTAACAGTCATCGTCTCGAGGTCGAGCAGCATGGGGTAAGCGTAGTGCGGATGGTTGAGCAGGATGGTTTTGCCATCCGGCGACCACTGGGGATCCAGGCCGATGACCCAAGAGCCGTAGCCGGTCACATCTTGTTCGACGGTGAGCTCGGAGGGCAGGTCGATCGTTTGACCGCTTTCTAGATTGTACAAAGCATAGGCTACCGAGGCGGGTTGCAGCTCGCTGTTCATCAAATACAATTCAAGCAGCAGAGAGCGCCCATCCGGCGCCCAGTAGAACTGAGGCGGCATGCCGGCAGTGACGCCGCCGGAGGGAGCAGCCCAAACCTGGCGCGGCTCTGAGGCATCCAGTCTGGCAACATAGATTGCCAGGGGGTCTTCGTATAGGCTGTAAGCCATCTGGCCTCCGGCGGGCGAGATGCGCACTTCACCCAGGCGGCTTCCCAGAGTGGGCCAGGCCAGGGTCCTGGTTTGTTCGCCGCTGACCGGCGACCACCAGTAATGGCCCATGCTGACGGCGTAGTCTTCTGTGATGCCCTCGCGCCAGTAAACGCGTTCTGGGCCGGCAGGCTGCAAGAGTTGATAGTGGGTGGGGCTGGGGGCGGTCTCGCTCAGGCGGGTGAGTCCACTGCCATCAGGTTGGATGCGGTACAGGGCAGTTTGAAGGTTCTCGTCTTCGTTAATGAAGATGACCTGCCCATCGGGCTGCCAGGCGGCGGTGCTCCAGGTGGATAGGCCGCCGCCTTGAAACCGGTCGGCTAACTGCACCAGGCTGCCATCAGCCAGGTTGAGCGTGTACAGCCCGCCGATGCGACCCACGCCGGGGATATCCGGCTGGTCATCGGGGGTGGGCCGGTGGGCCACATCGGGTTCCACTGCCAGCAGTAAATAGCGCCTGTCGGGCGAGACCGAGAGCAGGGTGATCTCCTGGTCGGGCAGGGTGAGGATGGTGGTGGCTGCGCTGCCATCGGGGTTGGCGGCGCAGGTTGCGCCCAGGGCACAGTTATAGGCCAGGCGGGCGGGGGCAGGCGCTTCAACCAGCGGGGGAACCGGGGTGGGGAGGGGCTGTGTGGTGGTAGGGCTGGCGGGTTGGATGGCGGCAGGCTGGGTGGGGTTGTTCAAGGCGGGGGGATGGGGCAGCAGGCGGATGGCAAAAATCGTGACCAGGGCCACCAGGGCCAGGCCGGCGGCTGCGCCCAGCCAGCCAAAGCTCATCTTGGTTTGATGGGACTGGCTGGCGGCGCGCTGGGCCAGGCGGGCTTGCAGGCGGTTGGTGAATTCGGGCCTGGGGAGGGGGGTGTGGGGGCGGTTGGCTTGCAGGCTGGCAGCCAGGTCCAGCTCGGCTTCGCCGGTTTGGCGGGCTTCCAGACGACTGGCCCATTCGGACAAATTATTCTGAGACATAGGATACTCCTTCTATGGCCTGGTGGTCTATTTGTTTGCGCAGGCGCTTCAGGGCGCGGTGCAGGCGCAGGTAAAGCTGGGGCAGGGAACAGCCCAGGATATTGGCAACTTCAGCGCTGCTCAACTCTTCGAAAAAACGCAGGGTCAGCAGTTGGCGGTCGGCCTGGGAGATGTGGGCAAGCGCGGCCCACAAAACACGGGTCTGTTCGTGGGCCTGGACCGCTTGCTCGACGTTCACGGGGCTGGTATCGGCCTCGTGCAGGGGGCGCAGCAGGCGCTGCTTCCAGTAGTTCTTGCGGATCTCGTTGAGGGCGATCTTGTACAGCCAGGCAGCCGGGCTGCTGCCTTGCGGGCGGTAGCTGTCGATATGGGCCAGGGCTTTTTCAAAGGTGCTGGCGGTGATATCTTCGGCTACCTCGCGGCTGCCGGTCTGGCGGTAGGCGTAGGCATAGATGCGGGGCACGTAGCGCCGGTAAAACGGGTCAAAATGCTGCGGATCTTGTTGGGCTGCGGCGATCAGGGTGTGTTCATCGGATTCGGGCATGCAGGCTCCTGGTAAAGCATATTCTATACTATATAATCTGGCAGGGGGAGAAATCTTTCAGGGTTGATGATTTCCTTTACCATTGACACTCAATACTTGGGCATGTAAGATTGAATGATGCCGGTAGATCCAGAGATCAAAATCGTCCGCTCGCGCCGCAAGACCATCGCCCTGATCGTACAGTCTGATGGGTCGCTGTTGGTGCGCGCCCCGCTGCGGGTTACCCAGCGCCAGATCATGGACGTGGTGCAGCAGCAGGCCGAGTGGGTGCGCACGCGGCAAGAGGCTGCCCGCCAGCGGGCGGCTGCCGCGCCGCCGAAGGCTTTTGTGGAAGGCGAGATCTTCAACTACCTGGGGCAGCCTTACCGCCTGGTGATCGCAAACGCGGCCCGCCCGGCGCTGGCATTGGATGCGCAAGCGGGGCAGTTCCGGTTGGTGCGGGCCGCGCAGCCCGGCGCGGCGGCCCTCTTTGACGCCTGGTACCGCCGCCAGGCGCGGCAGGTCTTCACAGAGCGGGTGGCCTTCTATGCCCGGCAGATTGGCTTGCAGCCGCAGAAGCTGCGCATCAGCAGTGCTCGTACACGCTGGGGGTCGTGCAGCAGCCGGGGGACGCTCAGCTTCACCTGGCGCCTGGTGATGGCGCCTTTGCCGGTGATCGACTACGTGGTGGTGCATGAGCTGTGTCATTTGCAGGTCAGGAATCATTCCAAAGATTTTTGGAACAAGGTCAGGGCTATTATGCCCGATTACAAGGAACGGGCGCGCTGGTTAAGGGTGAACGGCCATTTGCTGAGATTGGATTGAAATGAATTCGAGCCCGAAACGGGGTAGAATTACACTAGGATAACCGCAGTGCGCGTGATCAACGGGCGTATCCGCGGCACAAACAACCAGTTAAGTTCAATAGGGCAAGTTCATAGGAGGAGCGTAATGGCAAGTTCTATCCGGCAGCTTTGCCTGGCCCCCAGCGGGCAGGCCGAGATCTTACAGGGCAATATTGCATTTGCGGTAGGTTGTGTGCGCGGCGGCATCCATGCCGCAGATGGCTATCCGGGCACACCCAGCTCAGAAGTGATTGACCGCGGGCTCTCGCAGGTGCAAGACCTGATCAAGGTAGGCTGGTCGGTAAATGAGGCGGTGGCCTCAGGGGTTGGTCACGGGCATTCGTTGGCCGGGCGAGACTGCGTGGTGACGATGAAGATCCCGGGTCTTTTCCAGGCTGGCGATATCTTTACCAGCGGGGCTTTGTTCGTTCAGCCGCGTGGCGCGCTGATCTATTACATTGCCAGCGATTACACACCCAGCTCAACCCAACACGTGATCGATCCACATTACTTGTTCAAGAGTTGTTTCACGCCGGTTTTTGAACCGCGCACCCACCAGGAAATGTACGAGGCCCCTGCCCTGGCAGTGGAGATTGCCCGTAAATTTAAGACGCAGATTGTGATCATGCCCAACGGCAACCTGTGTCACAGCGAGGGCCTGGTGCGTTTGATGCCCGTGCAACAGCGGGAGCCGCAGCAAATGCCCGAGAGCCTGCGCGGCTTCAACGTTTTACCTGCCCTGGCACGCAAGAACTACGACCAGATGATGGCAGAGCGCATGCCGGCATTGGTGGAAATGGTGGAGAACAGCCCCCTGAACCACTGGTATAAGGGCGAGGGGAAGATGGGCGTCATCACATATGGCGTTTGCGAGCAGTATGTGCGCGAGGTGCAAGAGGCATTGGGGTTGAAGTTGGATATCCTTTCACTGGCTTTCACCAACCCTCTGCCCCTGGAGTTGATCCGCAAGTTCCACCAGTCAATCAATGGGCCTG
>Ga0209605_1002732_pt1 | contig 16465 bp, 15 predicted proteins | sample AD_UKC035_MetaG_FD_184408 | JGI IMG/M metagenome (GOLD analysis project Ga0209605, IMG submission 184408) | Active sludge microbial communities of municipal wastewater-treating anaerobic digesters from USA - AD_UKC035_MetaG (SPAdes) (version 2) | ecosystem: Engineered > Bioreactor > Anaerobic >...
TACCCGGTCTTCCACAATGTTTCGGTGCATGGCTTCGCGCAAGGCGGCTGCCTCGGTTAACTCCAGTGTATTGGTTGGCAAAAAATAAATTTTACTCAACGCACCGGGTTGGTGCCCGCTCCTGCCAGCCCGTTGTAAAAACCGCGCCACACCTTTGGGGCTTCCTACTTGTATTACCGTTTCAACCGGCCTGAAGTCAACACCTAAATCCAAACTGGAAGTGCACACCACCGCTTTTAGTTTACCAGCATGCAATTGGTCTTCCACCCAATCGCGCAATTCTTTGCTGATGGATCCATGATGCATGGCAATTAGCCCCGAAAGTTCGGGCGCAGCATCCAGCATTTTCTGGTACCAGATTTCGGCAAACGAACGCGTATTGGTAAAGATGAGTGTACTGCTGCTTTGTTTCACAATCGGAATAACCTTTTCCAGTAAGTGAATACCCAGGTGGCCCGACCACGGCATGCGTTCTACCTCTTCGGGAAATAGGGAAACAATTTCTACCTGCTTGGTGATGTTGGCTTTTACAACCTTGATCTTTCGCTCAGCAAAAAAATTACCAAGTAAAATCTGCATTGCCTGTTCCATATTGCCGATGGTGGCTGAAATACCCCAGATGCGCAGCTGTGGCGAAATAGTTTTTAATCGCGAAAGCGCAAGTTCCATCATTACACCTCGTTTGGAACCCACCAACTCGTGCCATTCATCAACCACAAGGGTGCGCAAACCGGCAAAGTAGTCGGCATATCCTTTTTGCGAAATGAGCAGGTGTAAACTTTCGGGGGTGGTAATCAGAAAATCGGGAGGTGTTTCTTTTTGTTTGGCTCGCTCGCGCGTACTGGTATCGCCACTGCGCACGCCCACCCGCCAGGTTGGTTGTAAATCTTTTATGGCCCGTGTAGCCGAAATTTCTATTTCTTTCGCCAATGCGCGAATCGGTGTTATCCAGATAGCCCGGGGGCCTTTTGTTTTTTGGGTTCCGGCTTCCTCCAGTACCAGGGGAATCAGCAAGGAATATGTTTTTCCGCTGCCGGTTGGTGCATTTACAATACCGTGGTAGTTTTCCCACACCGCTTCCCAGGCCTCTGTCTGAAACGGAAATGGTTTCCACCCTTGTTTTTTAAACCAGGCAATTCCCCGTTCAAGTTTACCTTCTTTCATTGCATCTGGTATTGATACATTTTGACCACAGCTTTATTAAATTGCCTGCCCTGAAGGTATGAGTTAGTATTGGATATTGGAACTTAAAAAAATTTACACATTGGCTGGTTGCTAAACAGGATTTAATGGAAGAGGTAATTTTAGTTGATGAACACGATTGCGAAATCGGTACCCTGGAAAAAATGGCTGCGCACCAGCAAGGCAAACTTCATCGTGCATTCTCTGTACTGATATTTAACCGGAGTGGCCAGTTGTTATTACAACAACGGGCCATCAAGAAATACCATAGTGGCGGATTATGGACCAACACGTGTTGCAGTCATCCACAACCAGGTGAAGATATTCTGGATGCCGGAAGAAGAAAACTGATTCAGGAGATGGGAATTGATTGTAACCTTACCTTTTCGCACAAATTTCTTTATAAAGTTAAATTGGATAATAATCTGATCGAACACGAATTGGATCATGTGTTGGTTGGCTATTACGATGGTCAACCAAAACTCAACCGCAGTGAAGCAATGGCCTGGAAGTTTGCTTCGCTGAACGAAATCAAACAAAATGTTCGGCTGCATCCAAGGAATTATACACCCTGGTTTAAGTTGATCTTGCAACAACCTGAGTTGGATGCTTTCTATTTGGTGTAGTGCAGAACCGAAAATGAAAAGTTTATCCCCGATAATTTATTAGACAGAAGCCGGTTCTGATTTAATCTTCTTTTCCTTCTTCCCTTTTGCTTTCTTGATTTTCTTCAGCTCCTTCTTCATCATCGTGGCTACTTCATCCGCTAATCGTTTCGCTGACTTTTCAATTATCCGGTCTGTCTTCTTGCGCGACCGCACTATGCCTAGCGCCTGAACAGTTTGATGCAAGGAGTCGATTAACAACAACCGTATTTCCTTCTTTCCCTTAAGGATCATTTTTTCCATAACTCTGATGTTTATGGTATCCAAAATATCGGGTTGCAGCTGCATTACCAAGGAAGCACAAAAACTTTATATGAGGGGCAATTAACCGCTTAATCCACGTCAAAATACCCGCTTTCTAAGTCAGCCAAGCCTACCTCTGCACCCCCTTTTCACTGGAAAAATGCAGTTTTGGTTATTTATTGTAAAAAATTACATATTTATTGTTTATCAATATATTTTTATTATTTTTGGTGAATAATTTTAAGATAAACAAATATGTCAAAAACAAACAACCTCGTATTCAAAGGCTTACATGTTGTAGCCTGGATCATTTTTGTGGGCTTGTGTATTGAAGCAGGTGGCTTGATCGTGAATTTCATTTACACGGTGTTCAACCCAGACATGGTTCAATACCTTTATCAGAAACTGGATTTAACTGAACTGTACCAAGCCAGCAGTGTGGCATTCTATAGTACCTTTAGCTTTGTACTTATTCTTTCCATCCTAAAGGCTCATCTGTTTTATTTGGTAGTCATGCTCATGCATAAGATTGATTTATCAAATCCATTCAACTCGGTTGTGGCGCGGCAACTTTCACAAATCAGTTACTTTACACTTTCAATCGGACTACTCAGTTATCTTGCACGGGAAGTTGCCAGCAACCTGATGCACCACGGTTATCCGATCGACAATGTTGGTTCATATTGGACAGACAGCCAGGCGTTCATTTTAATGGGCGCGGTCATCTACATCATTGCAACCATCTTCAGAAAAGGAGTGGAAATCCAAAACGAAAACGAGTTAACCGTTTAAGCCATGGCAATTGAAGTAAACTTAAACGTAGTGATGGCCAAGCGAAAGATCTCTTTGAATGAGCTTTCGGAAAAAGTCGGATTGACCTTATCGAATCTCTCCATCCTGAAAACCGGAAAGGCAAAGGCAATCAGGTTCAGCACCCTGGAAGCTCTTTGCAAAGTGTTGGAGTGCCAGCCGGGTGATATTTTAGAATATATCAATGACAAACAGAAGACAACACCAGGATGACGAAAGAACAAGAATTCGTATTATCGAAAAATTCAATTGAATTGAAAGGCAAACCGTGGCCGAATTGAAACAATTCATATTGAGCCTATTACGAGTTAGCTAATGAATAAGGAAATACTTGAATAAAATAGTTGTTATGGAAAAAGAAGCCCGGCATCATGACCGCATTGCCAAAATGATCTTCGCATCGGTATATCCACATTATGTTACAAAAGTGGAAAGCAAAGGCAGAACCACCGAGGAACTGCACCAGGTAATAGAATGGCTTACCGGCTACAATAAAAAGAAATTGCAAACACTCCTTGATAAGCGGGTAACCTTTGAAGAATTCTTTGCCGGAGCAAAAGTAAATCCCAATGCCCACCTGATAACCGGAATGATTTGTGGCTATCGCATAGAAGAAATTGATAACCCCCTTACACGACAAGCGCGGTATTTAGATAAATTGGTGGATGAATTAGCAAAAGGAAGGAAAATGGAAAAAATTCTAAGAAACCCAGCCGGGTAAGTAATCATCATTTTAACACCATATCTATTAAATTGATCGGGCAATAAACGCCTTCAAATGCAACTCACATGAATAAATTTTGTATCACTCTCCTTCTCTTATCGCCACTCCTCGGGCATGGACAGCAGAAATTAATACCCATACATGTTTCGCTTTTTAATGAATCAACCGCTATTCCCTTTACAAAATTTATTACAACGCCCATTCATCCGGGCCTACAGGCTGGAACCGAGTTCGAATACAAACAAAAAACTCATTCGCGGCTTTTTCAAACAGCAAATATCAATTACTTCTATCACAACCATCTGGCACAGGGCATTGGCCTGAGTTCAGAATTTGGCTATGAATACCGTCTTAAATCCGGATTGGCATTTGCGACCCTGTTTGGTTTAGGCTACCTGCATACTTTTTCAACGGCTGAAGAATTTACACATACCAACGGGAAGTATGAACAGAAATTTGACAAAGGCAATGCCCGATTGTATCCTTCTTTATCCTTCGACATTGGCTATTACTTGGCAAAAGAAAACGTAGGCAGTCCTAAAGTATTTATGCGGTACCAGTCCTGGGCAGAATACCCCTACTCTCCCGGGTTCATTCCAATAATGACTCACATAAACTTACATCTGGGTACTAAATTTTTTATCTCCAGGAAAAGGCAGCAAAAATGAACAGAATATTATACATGCTCATGGTTGGTTTACTTTTCAACTCCTGCGATCAGGGAGAAGACATTAACCCAATCTTTTTCGACTGCACTTTCAGCTTTGCTGACAGCAGCGCAACCAATCTCAACAATGCAAAATATCAAGCCCTGTTAAACGACATGACCGCAAGTGGTGTGGTGGGCGTTCTCATGTCGGTCTATCACACCCAAACCGGAATGTGGATGGGTGCCAGTGGTATGGCCGATTTGCATAACCGGGTAGCGATGAAACCATGCAACATCAGCCGCGTGGGCTCTACCGTAAAGATGTTTACCGCTACAACGGTTTTAAAACTTGCCGAAGAAGGGAAACTGGACCTGGATGATAAGATCTCCAGCTATCTAAGCGGGGACGTAATTGAGAAAATAGAAAATGCCGATCAGGCCACCATCCGGCAACTGCTGCATCATTCGAGTGGTATCTACAATTACATTCAGAATTTAAAATTTCAAACAGCCTCCTTAAATGACCTTATTAAAGTGTGGAGGCCGGAAGACCTCTTGAAATACGCCTACCATCAAAAAGCATATTTTAAACCGGATGAAGATGTCCGGTATTCCAACACCGGATATATTATGCTGGGAATGTTGATTGAAAAAGTTGAAGGGAAACCTTTCTACAACGTTTTTGAAGAGAAACTATTTACTCCACTAGGTTTAACAATGACCCGCTTTGCTGCCGAAGACCCCATACCCGATGGCATCGTAAGAGGCTACATCGACATGTACAGCAAATTGCAGGTTACCGAAAGCACCTACTATAGTGGTTGGGATTATTACACAGCCGATGGCGGTTTGATCTCCAACCCCTACGACATGAGCGTTTTCTTTCAGGCACTGATGAATGAAGAAATCATCAATTCAAATTCGTTGAATGAAATGTTAACCTGGAAGACCGAGAAAAATCCAGATCCTGAGTTTTTTCCAATCGATTACGGATTGGGAATTTTTAAAATTGAAACGGAGGATGGAATTGCCTACATGCACAGCGGAGATGCCATCGGTTATTACGCAAACATGCTCTATTTTCCCGATGATGGTACAACCATTGTTTATGCCGTGAACAGCAACTACGGAAAAATTGACCAGTTCGTCTCTACAAAAGAAGCGATGGAAAAAATAATCTCGACTGCTAAATAAATAGGAATAACCAATCTCCTGTCAAAACTTCACAGAAGCTTTCACATAAAATTCTATTCGTAGCGCAAGGAGTTTACCGGGTTAGACCGGGCCGCTTTAATAAAATGGAAGCTAACCGTAAGGACAGCGACTGCGGCCGCCAGCAAGCCCCCCAACAGAAACAACACAGGGCTTAGTTCAATCCGGTACGCGAAAGTATCCAGCCATTGGCTCATCAGGTACCAGGTTAAAACCGATGCCAGTACAAAAGCAATTCCAACCAGCCACATAAACTCTTTAGATAACAAAGCACTAACCGATGATACCGAAGCACCCATTACTTTTCGTATTCCAATTTCTTTGGTGCGTTGTTCGGCTGTGAAAGAAGCCAGGCCCATTAATCCGAGGCAGGCTATAAAAATGGCTATGCTGGTAAGCACCGTAAACAACTGACCCAACCGTTGTTCTTCCTTAAACAGGCTATCAAAATTCTGATCGAGGAAAGTATATTCAAAAGGTTCATCGGCCGCAGTCGTTTTCCAGGTACGCTCAAGCGTAGCAACTGCATCGTTCGCTTTGCCTTCATAACGTATCAATAAATTATTGGCCGTGCTGGAAAGCCGGATAATCAATGGTCGCACATTCGTTTTAAACGATTCAAAATTAAAATCCTTTACAACACCTACTACATTCAAGGAAACAGGTGCCGGGCCATTAAAGTTGATCAACTTTTCAGTTAACGGATTTTCCCAGCCTAATTCGCGTACAGCAGCTTCGTTAAGCACACAGGCAGTAGAATCGGAAAGAAAGTCTTTCGAGAAAAATCTGCCCTGTGCCAGTTCCAGTTTCAGAATATCCAGGTGATCATAGTCGGCCTCGTATGTAGCCATAATATGTTCCTGTTCAGAACCTTCTGCAAGGAATACAGAAGTTTTGTTTACCCCCGGAAATACATTGTTGGTAAAACTTGTTTTCGCAATACCGGCCTGGGTGTTAACGCTTTCGCGGAAAGCAGCACGGTTGTTTCCCAGCCTGTCGATATTCCTAATTACAATCACACCCTTTTTATCTAAACCTATGTTACGTTCCTGTAGAAAATTAAGTTGGTTATAAACAACCAGCGTACTGATGATAAGGGTTATGGAAATAGCAAACTGCACCACCACCAAAGTGCTACGAATGCCTTTACTTTTCATACCCGATCTTACTTTACCCTTCAGTACCTCCACCGGGTTAAATGCAGTAAGATAAAAAGCAGGATAACTGCCGGCCAGTAATGCCACCAGTACAAAAATAACAAGCATACTTACCCACATAGGAGTTTCCAGCATCATGCCGAAGGTTAGCTCCTTACCGGCCAACAGATTAAAAGAAGGTAGTAAAAGATACACGGCCAGTGTAGCAATTACCATAGAAACAAATACATACACCAACGACTCAGACATGAATTGAGTAACCAGTTTGGACCGCACCGAGCCCAGCATTTTGCGCAAGCCTACTTCTTTCGCCCGGCCGGCCGACCGGGCTGTAGAAAGATTCATGAAGTTAATGCAGGCAATCAATAAGATGAACAACCCAACTGCCCCAATTATATATATATACTTAATATCACTTGCCGGAGAAAGCCCATCCACCATTTGGGTTTGATAAAGGTGCTTGCTGTGCATGGGGTATGAGAAGTAAGCGTAGATTCCTCCTCGCTTCTCAAATTGTTCAAAATCTATTCCTAAGCCTTGTTGCAGTTCAGGACCAAAGTGCTTAATAGTAAGTTCGCGTAAACGGGCATCAACGGCTGCAACATCTGTATTGGGATTTTTGCGATAGAATGAATATATACCATTGTTTCCCCATGATTCACTTCTCAAATTATCATCGGAAGATGCAGAAAGAATAAAATCGTATTGAATTTGTGAGTTAGTGGGTGCCGGCCCAGCAATACCGGTTATTTTAAAGGCTCTGTTATCATTTCCAACCGTAATAATCTTTCCAAGTGCTGGTTCGTGCCCAAAATATTTTTCAGCCATTTTAGTGGTAACTACCATGGTGGCCGGATCTTTTAATGCCGTCTTTACATCGCCTTCCTTAAGTTCAAAACTGAAGAACTCAAAAAAATTAGAATCAGCCAGTAATACTCTGGATTCAGTAAAGGCCTTCTCGTTATACTTCATTACCACATTCGACCTATTATCTATCCGAATACCTTGTTCCACACCGGGTACCCGATCAACCATAGCCTGTGCCAATGGCGGACACGATGAAGCCGTATATATCTCCTGCCCTCCAATTTTTCCATGCAACCCAACACTGTAAATATTTTCATAGTCGTTATGGAACCGATCGTACGACAGTTCATCAAAAATATAAAGACCAATCAGAAAGCAGGCCGTAAGCCCAAACGCCAGGCCCGCAATATTTACTACCGAATAAAATTTGTGCTTACGAATATTTCGTATGGCTACTTTAATGTAATTTTTAAACATAGTAATGCGGTTAACAGGTTGAAGATGCAAAACACCCGTACGGGGTTGCACCGGTTTTAAGCAGGGTCAAATCTTTTTTCAGGTATGGCAGGTGGCTTTTAGACGCTTCCACATACAAAAAGGCTACACGCTTTTTCAGAAGTCCACCCATAATTTATTCCAGGTACTGCAAACTACTCATCCCGCAACGTTTTGGTAGGGTTCAGCATTGCCGTAGAAATGGTTTTGTATCCTACTGAAGCAAGTGCAATAGCCAGCAATGTAAGGGCAGATAAACCAAAACTTAATGCACCCACCGGCAGGTAATACTTCCAAATGGAACTCATCAACCCATTGGCCATTACGAACCCCCCTGCCCCGCCTAACACCATGGCAATACACAGGTTAACAATAAACTCTAAATTGATAACACCGGCTATATTCAACACCGATGCCCCCAGCACCTTTCTTACGCCAATCTCTTTCATCTTCTTCACAATATTCAACGACACCAGCGAGTACATACCGATACCCGTCATCAGGGTAGCAAATACAGCCAGAAAGCCAAACATGGTTACAATATTTTTATTAATGTCGTTGGTTTCCTGCAATTGTTCATCGACCAGGCGGCCGTAATACACGGTGTTTGGAAAAACCTCTTTCCATTTTTTTTCCATGAATTCATTTACTGAAGCCATCTTACCAGGGTCGGCTTTTACCACCAACTGTTGATATTGCGAAGGCGAAGCGTATCGAATCATAACCGGACTGAGTGGATCCCATAAAGCAGCAGGATAAACATCTCTGATTACTCCAATAACAAATAGCTGTACGGTATCCATCCAAACCAATCGCTTGCCAATTGGATTGTCCGTCCAGCCAAACTGGCGAACAAACTCTTCCGAAACCAAAACCGATTCTTTGCGATCGGTTTCAGAATCCTTCATAAACTTGCGGCCGCTGATCAACGTCATTTCCATCGCCTCAAAGTAATCATCACCCACATCAAAGATGTCCACTTCTTTTTCTACTGATTCAAACTTTACAGGATCGTTATACCAGCCATTGCCCATGTGGTGACGGGTGCCAGCAATCAACTCAATGTCTTTATTGGAAGCAAGTGCATCCCGGTAGGTGTTAAATCCACTTTCGTTATTTACCCAAACGGAAATGGCACCGCTCGTTGCGAACCCTAAATCGTAATCGCGTTGAAAAGTACCATTGCGGTAAAAGGCAATACTCATAATAATCGCAAGCAGCGAAATGGCAAACTGGCAGCATAACAAAATGCGTGTAAACCAGTTGGTACCACCAAACTTAGCCTTACCTTTTAAGATACTTACCGGTTCGAATGAGGTAACATAAAAGGATGGATACCCCCCGGCAATCAGGGCCGTTATCAATAACAGACCAAACAGGAAAAGAATAAACCAGATGTTTTCGGTATAGCTTAGTTTCAATTCTAGCCAGGGCCAAAGCGAATCGTAAGCTGGTACCAGCCACTCGGCTATTAACAATCCTGCTACCAATCCCCCAACACACAGAATCAGGTTTTCGCTCATAAATTGAAAAACCAATTGCCTTCGCAATCCACCCATCACTTTCCGGATTCCGATTTCTTTTAGCCTGCGACTTGCAATAGAAATGGAGGTGTTTGTAAAATTGAAACACGCCAGCAACATTAAGAGCCCGGCCATCACAGCAGGTAAAGTGATGGCTTCATCGGGAATACCTCCCCGCAGCCAGTCATTATCCACGCGCGGGTTAGCCCGGTTGCGTTTCATCATTCCAACAAAATTTTCCAGGTAATAACTTGCTATCTTAAAATCCTCTCGGGCCAGGTTTTGAGGTTCTATATATTGCTGAAGTTGTTGCGTAACAATTGGTACATCCAGTGCATTTGGAATTTCTAGAAACAATGTATTCCAACGCTTCCAGCTGGTATCGTTATTGTCTTTATCAAGGTTTACATCCCAGAAATTGTCATATAAGGATACAACATCAAACCTAAAACTGGAGTTTTGAGGTTGTTGCTGAAATACTCCGCCAACTTCAAATTCCTTTGGCCTCCGTACACCATCAGCACCCAGGATGATCTGGGTAATAGTTTTACCCACTACATTTTCGTCATTAAAATATTTGAGGGCTACCTCATCACTTAAAAAAACTTTACTCTTATCGTAAAAATTAGAAAATGTTCCGTATTTGAGTTTATAGGTAAACAAATCAAAGAAAGCAGAATCCACAAATACCATTCGGGTTCCAAACACTTCTTCGCCAATGCGGATGTCGGTATAAGTTGATTGATACCGAACCCGCTTTGTTACCTCCTTAATATTTTGTTTTATAAAATTACCTAGCGGGTTGGGAACCATGCCATACCGGGTGGTTTTACCTTGAAAATCGCGGTAGGATTGTACCCGGTAAATATTGGCAGCATTTGTATGCATGGAATCCCACTTAGCAGCAAAATCCCAATTCACATAGGCCACCACGCAGCACGCGATGGCAATGCCCATACCAAATACATTAATCAAAATAAAGAGTTTATTCTTTGCCAGGCTGCGCAGGGTAATAAGCAGGTAATTTTTAATCATGCAATTCGTTTTTAATGAGGCAAAGACCTTTCGGGGTAATAGAAGTTGCATGCCAAACCCAATAAATGTGCCATCCGCCATTTTCCGCTTTGATTGAAAAATTTGATGGGCACACAGCCCGGCTGTGTTCAGAATTGTACAGGCAGGTGTACAAAAACAATAAAGCCCATTCCGAGGGGAACAGGCCTTATTCTTAACCTAAACCTAAACTATAAAGAACGAATCAAGGAAGCGTGTTCCCTGAAATCTTAAATCAATTATATATGAAACTGCTCTTTGATGTTTTCAGTAACCACCTTCCCATCAAACAGGTTTACAATGCGGTGCGCATAGTTGGCATCGTATGGCGAGTGCGTTACCATGATTACGGTAGTGCCTTCTTCATTCAATTGCGACAACAACTTCATTACTTCCTCCCCATTGGCGGAGTCCAAATTACCGGTAGGTTCATCGGCTAGAATTACTTTGGGCTTGGCTACAATGGCGCGCGAGATGGCCACCCGCTGTTGCTGTCCGCCTGATAACTGCTGTGGAAAGTGATTTCTGCGGTGCATGATGTTCATGCGCTCCAGCACTTCTTCCACTCTTTTCTTACGCTCATCCGAAGGCACCTTGAGGTACAACAACGGCAATTCAACATTTTCAAATACAGTTAATTCATCAATCAAATTGAAACTTTGAAAGACAAACCCGATTGATCCTTTACGCAATTGCGCACGCTGGCGCTCCGAGTATTTGGCTACTTCGTTTTCACCAAAGTGGTATTCGCCCCCGGTAGGGTTGTCCAGCAATCCCAGGATGTTCAGCAACGTAGATTTGCCGCATCCGGACGGCCCCATGATGGCTACAAACTCACCATCTTTTATTTCGAGGTTGATATTATTGAGGGCTGTGGTTTCTACTTCTTCCGTTGTATAAACCTTCTCTAAATTTTTTAATTTGATCATGACCGTTGCGGGTTAAGTGTTAGATGTTATGTGATTGGATTTAGTTCTATAAAATACCGGCTATTTTCATAAAAGTTACAGTTCATGTAAGATTCTCCTATTAGACGCCAGCTTTGACAAATAGTTGCATCTAATTCAGAATTAATACTTCGTTATTTCCAAAATTTTCGTACGATGAGGTAATGACACGGTCGCCCGGCTGAAGTCCCTCCAGTACTTCAAAGTTCTCGGAATTTTTGCGGCCCAGTTTAATATTTCTCCGCACCGCCTTATTGTCACTTTCCAAAACAAATACCCAATTGCCGCCTGTATCTTTATAAAATCCACCCACCGGCAACAAGAGTTCTTCCGATGCCTGACCCAACTCAATGCGCATGCGCAGCGACTGCCCCCTGCGAATTCCCTGCGGGGTTTCACCTTCAAACTCCATATCCACTTCAAACCGTCCGTTCTGAATGGTGGGATAGATGTAGGTAATGGCTAACCGGTAATCTTTGTTAGCAAAACTGGTGGTGGCCGGCAATCCCACAGAAATTTTTGGCAAGTACAACTCATCAATTGGTACACGAACTTTATAACTACCAACAATATCCACTTGCCCTAAGCGCTGGCCCGTTGTAACAGCCTGTCCTATTTCCCAATGCGGGGTAGAAAGTTGTCCATCGATCGGAGCCTTTATTTCAAGATTGTCGAGAATCTTGGAAAGGTTATTCAGGCTCACCATCATTTTCTGCTCAGACTCTGCGGTAAATTTTAGCTGCCGGATGCGATCAACCGAATCGGCTTTGTAAACTTCGTGTGCAATGCGGTAGCGTTCTTTGTTAAACTTGTAGTTGGCTTCGGTTTGTTCAAACTCTTGTTTTGCAATTAATCGTTTTTCGTAAAGTTGTTTTTGCCGTTCGTACTGTGGCCCTAAAATATCCAGTTGATTCTGAATGGTTGTAAGTAACTGGCGCTGTTCCAAATCGTTTCGCATAATATTCAATTTGGTTTCGCGGGCCCGGTTAATACTTTCGTTGAAGGAAGCTTCCTGTTGCAGTACTGAAAGTTCACGATTCAGGTTGGTAAGTTCCAGAATCACATCACCCTTCTTGAGTAACTTTCCGCTTTCGCTTACAATGTTTTTGATGTTACCCCCTTCAATCGCATCCAGGTAAACGGTGCGGGCCGGCTCCACGGTACCGGTTTGCGGAATAAACTCTTTAAACTCGCCTCGTTGTACAGTTGAAACGGTTAGTTTGTCTTTATCGGTTTTAAACGTTGATCTGCGATCCGTAAAAAACAACATATAAACAACAAACCCGACAAACAGGGCAATACCTCCAAACGTTGTAATTCGCTTAACAGTCCAGGTCTTCTTGGCAATTTTCTTATCCATGCGCTAAAACAAAAGGGTAAAAAGTTTTCTATGCCTGCACCGTTGCCAACAAGTGTGCCAACCGGTTTCTGCTATCCAAATTGGCCTTTTAAGTATGATTTTAGACTTTTTCAAGTTCAAATGTGAACGGATATGTCCGATTGCGGACGGAGTATTGTACCTTTGGGGCAGCAAATTCCACAAAAACGCCATAAACAGGATGGTTCCGATTTCGGTACCAATATTGCCCACTGGCGGACATGAGAACCAATCAAATGATGTATGGCAGAATCCAAGCAAGGAAAAATTCTGATTGTAGATGACAACGAAGATCTCTTAAAGGCGGCCAAAATGTACCTGAAACGCCATGTGGCCCAGGTAGATATTGAGAAAAACCCCGAAGCAATACCTGCGTTGATGAGCAACGAGGATTACGATGTAATTCTGCTCGATATGAATTTTACAAAAGATGTAAGCAGTGGAAGCGAAGGATATTACTGGCTGGAAAAAATTCTAAGCATCGATCCATCAGCTGTGGTTGTACTAATTACGGCTTATGGCGATGTGCAAATGGCTGTGAAAGCCATAAAAGCCGGAGCTACCGATTTTGTGTTGAAACCCTGGGAGAATGAAAAATTGCTGGCTACCATTTATTCATCGATGCGGCTGCGCGAATCGCGCGACCAGGTGCAAACATTGAAAACAAAAAATCAGGAGATCAACCAATCGATAAATGAAAAGTATGCTGATATCATCGGCCAAAGCCAGGCCATGCAGCGGATTTTTCAAACCATAGAACGGGTTGCACAAACCGATGCCAATGTATTGATATTGGGTGAAAACGGCACCGGTAAAGAATTGATTGCACGCGCCATCCACCGCAATTCAGCCCGCAAAAACGAATCGTTTGTGGGAGTTGATCTTGGATCTATTACAGAAACACTTTTTGAAAGTGAACTATTCGGGCATAAGAAGGGAGCCTTTACCGATGCGAAAGAAGATCGGGCCGGGCGTTTTGAGTTAGCCAACCAGGGCACATTGTTTCTGGATGAAATTGGAAATTTATCCATGCCCTTGCAGGCCAAGTTACTTACCGCAATTCAGAATAAACGCGTAAGCCGCGTGGGTTCAAACAAAGATACTATCATTGATCTCCGTTTTATCTGCGCTACCAACATGCCATTGTACGAAATGGTAAAAGAAAACCGGTTCCGCCAAGATTTACTGTATCGTATTAACACAATTGAAATTGAAATTCCACCTTTACGGGATCGTATTGAAGATATTCCGCTGCTGGCACAACATTTTCTAAAGCATTATGCATCACGTTATGGTAAAAGTGTAAATAAAATAAGCGAGGCCGCTATGACACGCATGAGCAAGCATCCGTGGCCGGGAAACATCCGCGAGTTACAACACGCACTTGAACGCGCCATTATTCTTTGTAATGGAACCGTATTACAACCCGAAGATTTTAATTTCAATAGCCCGGCCACGCGCGATGGCGATCAACAAATTAACCTCGATCAGTTTAACCTGGATGAAGTAGAGAAATTGTTGATTCGAAAAGTGTTGAAAAAATACAATGGCAACATTACCCAGGCCGCAGCAGAATTGGGGCTTACCCGATCATCGCTATACAGAAGGTTAGAAAAACACGGACTGTAATCCGTAATTCATAAAATGGCTTTTAACGATTTCCGGTTTAGGGTAGCATACAGGGTGGTACTGGTGGGCCTAACAATGGCCATATTTGTCTATATGGTAACGCGGCCCAATATGATTTTTGCTGCCGTGCTGATGGCCCTGATCATTTTAGGCCAGTTGCTTGAGCTTTACCGGTTTTCCTCGCAAACCAATCGCAAGCTTACGCGATTTCTCGAGTCGGTCCGGTATTCAGATTTTATTTCGGGGTTTGCCTACGACAATAAATTAGGCAAAAGTTTTCGTGAATTAAACACCGCCTTTAACGAGGTACTGGAAGCTTTTCGCAAGGCACGCACCGAAAAGGAAGAACATTGGCAATACCTAAACACCATTGTGCAGCAGGTGCGAACGGGTATCATCTCATTCGATCCGGAAGGTGAAATACAATTGATAAACCCGATTGCCAGAAAATTTATCGGCATCAGCAACATCAAGAATATTAATGAACTAATCACGCGTAACCCAAAAATACACGAAGCTTTATTGGAAGTAGAATCGGGCAAGAGTATTCTTTACAAAGGCGGAGCCGATGTGTTGCTTACCCTTCAGGCTACCGAGCTACGCATACGGGGCGGCCATGTAAAACTGGTAACGCTGCAAAACATTCAAACCGAATTGCAAAAGCAGGAACTGGAAGCCTGGCAAAACCTGACGCGCGTATTACGCCATGAAATCATGAATTCGATTACGCCTATTTCATCGCTCACTTCTACTCTGCGCGAAATTCTGGAACACGATCTCACCAAAAAAGAAACACATTACGAACTAAAGCAAGAAGGTGCAGAGGATCTTGGCGAAGGTTTGGCCACCATTGAGAGCCGCAGCAAAGGGCTAATCAAATTTATTGATGCGTACCGCGAATATACCTCGGTGCCACAGCCAAAGTTAAAAACCATTTTATTAAAAGACCTGATTGAAAAAGTTACACAATTGCTGAAACCGGAAATCAAAAAAACCAACATCCACTTTGAAAGCAGTTGCGAATCAGAGTACCTCACTATACAAGCCGATGCCGAAATGATTGAACAGGTTTTGATTAACCTGGTAAAGAATGCGATGGAAGCCGTTGAAGACAAACCACAATCGCACATCCTGCTAAAAGGATGGTATTCCGACAATGCCGTACTGATTGAAGTAATTGACAACGGACCAGGCATTATTCCGGAAGCTATTGAACGGGTGTTTGTTCCATTCTTTACAACTAAAAAAACAGGATCGGGTATTGGGCTTGCCTTATCACGTCAAATTATGCAAATGCATAATGGAACACTTACGGTTCAATCTGAACCCGATGTTCAAACCACATTTACATTAAGGTTTTAATTCAAATAATCATCCCACTCGGTACGGGCATTATTTCCATCACGAAGAAACAGCGAGTAGGTTGGCTTGTACGGTTTCCGATGCAGCATCATTCCAGCCTCATCGGGTGTAAAGTCACCTTTTCGGGCATTGCATCGCTTACAGGCAGTTACCAGATTAGTCCACGTGTGTGTACCCCCACGCGAGCTGGGCATCACATGATCGAGTGTTAAGTCTTTCCGCGTGCCGCAATACTGACACTCGAAATTGTCGCGCTTAAAAACATTTTGACGCGTGAGGCTAACACCTTTATAAGGTGCGTTCACATATCGGTTTAGCCGGATAACGGAAGGCATGGGAAACGACTGGGTAATTGAGTGGAGCCGGTAGCCGTTTGCAGGCCTTACCAATTCGCTCTTATTCAGGTAAACGAGCACAAATGCACGTTCTACCGAGCAAACCATAAGAGGGCTGTCGTCTTGATTAAGCACCAGAACCCGGTTATTCATAGCATGAAAGATAATCCCAAAGTTTGGGTTTATCAAGGGGTAATATGAATCAGGCGGGGAGTATAAACCTGCGAAGATCAGTTAACGGATGCGTGATTTTATTAGTGTCCAGGCGCAAAATACCTGCTTCACTAAGCTGAT
>Ga0209605_1002734_pt1 | contig 16461 bp, 13 predicted proteins | sample AD_UKC035_MetaG_FD_184408 | JGI IMG/M metagenome (GOLD analysis project Ga0209605, IMG submission 184408) | Active sludge microbial communities of municipal wastewater-treating anaerobic digesters from USA - AD_UKC035_MetaG (SPAdes) (version 2) | ecosystem: Engineered > Bioreactor > Anaerobic >...
AACCGGGACCGCCCCGATGCAATCCAACCCTACCTCAGCAGCCAGCTCTTGTAAGCAAAGAATGTCCATTCACACAAAAAAAAGACGGGCCGAGATTCCTCCCGGCCCGTCCACAACTCACCGTCTATTCCTCGCCCGAGTCAATCATGATGAGGATGTTAGTGATATTCTTTTCCTCATCAAACGTGACCATCAGGCTTAGGGAGCGACCGTCTTTTTCCCAGTTGGTTCCGAGGAAAGACTCCTCCGACATCGTCCAACCGGCCTCTTCCAAAGCGCCATTGTAGAATTCATTGACCGTATCCACATCGTCGGCGGTGGTCATCGCAATGATCCCACCCAGGGCGTTTACTTCGTCGGCATTGGGATAGGTCGGGACATCTTCGGGGACGCCGCCCGACAAGGCCGCTTCCGGCACCTGAATACTCAAAGGCTGGTTGATGTCCGACACATTCATGCTGACCGTCATCGTGCCGTCCACTTTCTCGCCGGTCTCGCTATCCAGTTCGAGTTTTCCCACGATCGTGAAATCCATGCGCACCATCAGCCCGGCGATCTCAGGATCCGCCCCGATCCACATGTCCACCGACCCGCTTTCGATATCCTCGTCATCCAATCCCAGACCGCCCCACAAGGGAGAATATTCGGCGGCATAATGGTGGGTGTTGACGCCATTCATTTTTTCCTTGCCCTTATACTTCAGATCTTTTTCATCCTTCAGATCGTTCAAGTCTTCGGGTTTGATGAAGCTCGTGAAATCCCCAAAAGAGCTGGGGTCCACCGCGCTATCGGAACCGGCTTCAGTGCTCATCCACGTATCGGCAAAGCGCATATATTGCATATCGTCAACCAGGTAGACTTCTACCTCGAAAATCCCACTCTCATCCGCCATCTCGGACATGTCACCCGCGCCGGGGAAAGTCCCACTGACAGACATCAGCACATGATGCGCCGCCGGATCGGTCATCACTTCTTGCACCATCTTTACAGAACCGTCCGTGGAGCCATCTTTAGCCGTAAATGCCATGAGTGTCTCTGAGCGATAACTACTCAATGAGGACATGACCTCAGCATCTACATAGAATTCGCCGTTTTCCGCCTCAGGCGCCTCCGTGGGTTCAGGCACATCCGTGGGTTCAGGCGCTTTCGTGGGTTCGGGAGCTTTCGTCGCCGCCGGTTTATCCGTCTTGCTCTCCGGCGCCTTCGTTGCCGCCGGCGCCTCCGTCGGCGCCGCGGTCGCCTCGCCATTTTTATCAGAGCCGCCACAGGCCAGCGAGAAACCCAACAACAAAATCACAACTAACCATGTCAAGCGTTTCATTTCAATCCTCCATTCTGTTTTTAACTTAACACTAAGAGGCTATTTTACACTAAATACCCCAATAAGGCAAAGCCGACTCAAATAAACAAAACAACTGGACAAAGACACATTTCATGGCATAATGGATTAAGTTGTTCCCTCTGGCGGCTGAATGATGAAAATCTCACGCCCAGCCGTCAAGTTTTTATTTTTTTGCGGCATTGCGCCTTTGCGTGAGATGAATTTCATTTTCGAAGGAGAAAACCATGCTCGATATTGATCTGGTCCGCAAAAAACCCGAATTAATCCGTGAGGCGCTGCGTAAGCGTAATGACGATACGGCCATCGTGGATGCAGTGTTGGCTCTGGACGTCCAACACCGCGAGCTGTTACAACAAGTAGAGACGCTGCGCGCCGAGCGCAACCGCGTCTCCAAAGAGATCGGGCAGATGAAAGACAAAGACTCGCGGCAGGAGCGCATCAATGCTATGCGCGAAGTTGGCGAGCAGCTCGTGGCCCTGGAACAGCAATTGCGCGAGAACGAGGCCGCCTTCTACGAAAAACAACTCTGGCTGCCCAATATCCCACACGACAGCATCCCGTTAGGGCCGGATGAGAGCGCCAACGTCCCCGTGCGATATTGGGGCGAGCGCCGCGACTTTGCCGCCGAGGGTTTTGTCCCCCTGCCCCACTGGGATCTCGGCCCGGCCCTGGGTATCCTCGACTTCGAGCGCGGCGTCAAACTGGCCGGCAGTCGCTTCTACGTTCTGCAAGGCGCCGGCGCGCGCCTGCAACGCGCCGTCATCTTCTGGATGTTGGACGTGCAGACGCGCCAGAACGGCTACACCGAAGTCTATCTGCCCTTCGTCGTCAAGCGGGAGATGCTGTTGGGCGCGGGACAATTGCCCAAATTTGAGGGCAACCTGTACCACGACGTTGAAGACGACCTCTGGCTGGTACCTACCGCCGAAGTCGCCATCACCAACCTGCACCGCGACGAAATCCTGGACGCCGACCAACTACCGCTCAACTACGTGGCCTACACCCCCTGCTTCCGCCGCGAGAAGATGAGCGCCGGGCGCGATGTGCGCGGCATCAAACGCGGGCACCAGTTCGACAAAGTGGAGATGTACAAATTCACCACCCCGGAAACCAGTTTCAGCGAACTAGAAAAGATGGTCGCCAACGCCGAGGGGTTGCTGCAAGCTCTGAACATCCCCTACCGCATCGTGGAGTTATGCACCGGCGACATCAGCTTTGGCGCCGCCAAGGGCATTGACCTCGAAGTGTGGGCGCCCGGCCAGGATGCCTGGCTGGAAGTCAGCTCGTGCAGCAATGTCACCGACTTCCAGGCGCGTCGGGCCAACGTGCGCTACCGGCCCGACGCCAACGCCAAGCCGCAGTTCGTTCACACCCTTAACGGTTCCGGTCTGGCGCTGCCGCGCCTGATGATCGCCATTATGGAAAACTACCAGCAGGCCGATGGCTCCATCGTCGTGCCGGAAGCCCTGCGCCCGTGGATGGGCGGGGTGGAGGTAATCCGATAGAAGCGTGCTTTTTTGTCAGCAGATTAAGCGGATTGAGTAGATTAGGTCTATGGTGTTGTTGACAAAAAAGCCTGACATGGTATACTCTCGCCTGTGAGGAGCGGGGATCCCTTCTCCAGGATTGGAGGGATGGCCGAGTGGCTTAAGGCAACGGTCTTGAAAACCGTGGCAGCGCAAGTTGCCGTGGGTTCGAATCCCACTCCCTCCGCTGACAATTAACAAATCCATACGGGGAGGTGCCAGAGAGGCCGAATGGGGCTGCCTGCTAAGCAGTTAGGGGGTTGAATGACTCCCTCCAGGGTTCGAATCCCTGCCTCCCCGCCAGAGAGCAATCTCAAAGTATAAGCCCCCGTGGCTCAATTGGACAGAGCGTTTGGTTGCGGACCAAAAGGTTTCAGGTTCAAGTCCTGACGGGGGTACAAATAACAGGGGCGACACAATGTGTCGCCCCTGAATGGTTTTAAACAATTGATTCATCTCACCATTCGGCCAGGCGGTTTCGCGTTGTGTGAAAGCAAGTTATAATAACGTTTGCTTAGGAAATGGCGTCTATATTAACGAGAACACAGGGAGGCGCGATGAAGTATCAGATGGGGCGTTGGGCGGTGTTGGTGGTGGGAATTTTCGCGTTGATCTTGATACCCTTTGTGCTGTTCGGCGAACACATTGAGGTGTGGACAGAAAACTTTATTGCGACAAGCGCGCAGCATACGCCCCAGATTGCGTTGGGATTGGGTCTGCTCCTCGGCGGGGATATTTTGTTGCCGGTCCCTTCCAGCCTGGCCAGCACGGCGGCGGGCTTTGTGTTGGGATTCGTGCGCGGCATGTTGACTTCGTGGGCGGGGATGACCGTGAGTTGCCTGTTGGGGTATTGGCTCAGCGCCAAACTGGGGCGCCCATTGGCCGTCCGCCTGGTCGGTGAACGCGATTTGGAACGGCTGGCGGCCCTTCAGAAGCGCTTCGGCGATTGGGTGATTCTGGCGGCGCGGCCGGTGCCGATGCTGGCGGAGGCGTCCGTGATGTTCGCCGGCATCAGTCACGTAGCGTTTGGGCGATTTATGCTGCTGACGGCGTTGTCGAACCTGGGAATTTCAGCGGTGTACGCGGCGGTCGGCGCGTTTTCCTCCAACGTCAACTCCTTTCTGCTGGCCTTCTTCGGCGCGATCCTGGCGCCGGCGGCGGCGATGTGGTTGATGAACCGGACTACCTCAGCGGTCGAATGAAAAGAAAATCTCAACCTGTGCCATAGGGAGAAATTTATCAGCAGATTGAGCAGATTTTTTCTATTAATCCGCTAAATCTGCTCAATCTGCTGACAGAAAATAGGCTATTCAGCAATGCTATTGCACAGGTCGAAAAATTTTCTCAACGAATTCAACGAAATTAACCGGACATTTTCCGTTTAATCCGTTCAATCCGTTGAGCCTATTGTCAGAGGGGACAACGATGGACTTTGAACAACAACTTGACATTTACCTGCGCGCCCGCTTCACCCTGATCGTGCTGGCGACGGTGGAAGAGGAACGCGCGGTGCAGACGGTGCAGGCGCTCTGCGAGCGCGCGAAACGTCCCGCGCTGACGTGGGACGCCGGCGACGGCTTCGCGCGACTGGCCGGGCGCGGGACGCTGCCCACCGCCCGCGATCCCCTGACCGCGCTGGACGCGCTCCTGCAAAGCGGCGAGGAGAACGCCGTGTTCGTCCTCAAGGACTTCCACGACTTCTGGGGCGACCCGCGCATCAAGCGCAAGTTGCGCAACGCGGCGCAGCAGTTGAAGCAGGCGCGCAAGGCCATCATCGTCACCACGCCGCTGACCAAAGTGCCGGAAGAACTTAAAGACGAAGCGGTGGTGGTCGAACTCGCGCTGCCGACGGCGGACGCGCTGAGCACCGTTTTGGAGCGGCTGACCGAAGTGCCCGCCGTCAAAGTCCGCCTGACCCCGCTGGGCCGCGAGAAGCTGGTGCAGGCCGCGCTGGGTTTGACGACGGCGCAGGCGCAGCGGGTCTTCTCGAAGGCCGTCGTGCGCGAAGGCGTGCTGGACGACCGCGACATCGAGCTGGTGATGGAGGAAAAGAAGCAGATCATCCGCGAAAGCGAGGCATTGGAGTTCTACTCAGTCACCGAGACGCCAGACGACGTGGGCGGGCTGGGCGCGCTTAAGGCGTGGCTGCGCCTGCGGGAGCGCGCCTTCACGCAGGAAGCGCGCGATTACGGCCTGCCCGCGCCCAAAGGCATCGCCCTCATCGGCATCCCCGGCGCCGGCAAGAGCCTCACCGCCAAGATGATCGGCGGCCTGTGGCGCTTGCCGCTGCTGCGCCTGGACGTGGGAGCGCTGTTCGGCGGCCTCGTCGGCGAATCCGAGACGCGCACCCGTCGCGCCCTGCACCTGGCGGAGACGGTCGCGCCGTGCATCGTCTGGATTGACGAGATGGAGAAAGCGCTGGCGCACGGCAACACCGACAGCGGCGCCAGCACGCGCGTCTTCGGCGCGATCCTCACCTGGATGCAGGAGAAGGTCGCTTCGTGCTTCGTGGTGGCGACGGCCAACGACATTTCGGCCATGCCGCCGGAGCTGCTCCGCAAAGGCCGCTTCGACGAGGTGTTCTTCCTCGACCTGCCCAACCAGCAGGAACGCGAGGAAATCTTCACCGTTCACATCCGCAAACGCAAGCGCTTGCCGCAGGATTACGACATCCCCCGACTGGCGCAGGCCTGCGAGGGCTACGTGGGGGCAGAAATCGAGCAGGCGATCATTGACGCGATGTACATCGGCTTCAACGACGGGGGCCGCGAGTTCACCACCGACGACGTGCTGGACGCCCTGCGGCGGCTGGTGCCGCTGTCGGTCTCGCAGCGAGAAGCAGTGGCCGGGTTGCGCGCGTGGGTGGGGGAGGGTCGCGCCCAGCTCGCCGCCCTCCCGGAGACCTACCAGGAGTGGGAATGGTTGTTCCAAAAGAAGGAATAACTTTTTGAGGAATGTTTCACGCAAAGACACTAAGGCGCTAAGAAAAATTATTTAAAAGCTTTGCACCTTTGCGCCTTTGCGTGAAACTTTTTTTATCGTTGGAGGTTGATCGGAGTTTTATGGACGCTCGCACGCTGGAAAAACGCCGCCGCGAACTGTACAACGGCATCCCGCTGCTCGGACGCAGCCTCCGCCGCCGGGCCGTGGCTGCGCTGGCCGCCGACGGTTCCGCCGGGGCCGTGCGCGAGCTGGCGCAAGCTGCCGTGCAGAGCCGCGATGGAGTGATCCGCGATCTGGCGTTGGCGGCAATCTCCCAGGTGGCGAAGCCGTCCGCCATCAACGCCGTCTGCGCCGTCTGGTACGAAACGCGCCATCCCACGCTGGGCGATTTGTTGCGCGAGCAAGGCTGGGTGGCGACGACGACGCCGGAAGTGCGAGTATACAGCGCGCTTCACGTTGGCGCGCTGGCGCTCCTCAGCCACGACGCCGCCGGGCTGATGGGGCTGTTGCTGGAAGCCTGCGGCGATTCCGAGCCGCAGATCGCCGCCAACGCGCGCGCGGTGCTGCGCTCCCTGACGGAGCAGTCGGCGCGCGAGGCGCTATGCGGTTTCGTCATTGACGACGACCACCCGATCGCCCGCGAGATCGCCCTGGAGATGGGTTATCTGCCGGAGGAAGCGCCGCGCCGCGCCCTCTTTTTGTTCCTCACCGAGCAGTGGGAGCGGTATGACGCGCTGGACTTCGACCAACGGTTCCTGCGCACAGCCTACGAAGCCGCCGCCGAGGGCATCCGCCGCCGCGTCCGCGAGAAGCTGCGTCTGACGGGGCGCGCGGACTTCCTCACCATCGTCGTGGGGCACGACTATCGCGCCCGCGCCGCCGCGATGACGCCCGAAGAGCTGGAGTTCGTCCTGCGGATGTTGCAGGGGCAGCAGGCGTGGGATCGGGTGTGGGCGCTGGCGCTGGAAATTCTGCCGCTGTGGAGCGCGCGCGCGCTGGGTATCCTGCGGCGGGCCGGCTGGCAGCCACGGGATGCCGCGGATCGCGCCGTGTTTGCGCAGTGCGCGGCTCTGGCGGCGGAAGAGCTGGCGCTGGACGAGGCTGTGATGCCGCAGCACTTCCCCTGCGCTCTCTTCCAGGCGCAACTGCGCGCGCCGGGCCGCATCAACGATGTGGCCTTTTCGCCGACCGATTCCCGGCTGGCGGTGGCGACCGGTGTGCGGAAGTTGGCGTTGTGGAACTACGAGACGGCGCAAACCGAGCGGGTGTTGAGCGGTTTCGAGCACTCGGTGGGGCAGGTGATCTTTACCCGCAGCGGCCAACTGGTCTGCGCGGAACGCACCAACGTCACGACGTCCGCCACCGGCGTCTACGGGTGGAGCGGCGACGGCCTTTTCAAATTAGGGGAACATCAAGGGTCCATCACAGCGTTGGCGGCGCTGGCGGGCGACCTGGCGCTTTCCGCCGGGCGCGACGCGGCGGTGGTGGTGTGGGACGTGGCGGGGCGCAAAGAGCGCGCCCGGCGTGTCATGCCGGCGTGGCCGCGCGCGGTCTGCGCCGCGCGGGAGGGCGACGCGGCGCTGGTGCTGTTGCAACGCGAATTCTACCGGCTGACAGCGCCCGCATTGGATCCCGGCGCTTGGGGCCGGCTCGACTCGACGCCCCGCAGCGCGGCGTTCCTGCCCGGCAATGATGCCGCGCTGATCGGGCGGAGCAACGGCCAGGTGCGGCTCTACGAGATCAGAAGGAATCAGCAGTGGGAACAGTGGATTGCCAGGGCAGATTTTATGACAGAGCATGTGCAGGCGGCGGTGGGCATCGAGGTACTGCCGGAACGGAACTACATCCTGACCGCCGGACACGAGGGAGAGGTACGCTTCTTCGACCTGGCGAGCCGGGCGAGCCTGGGGCAGGCGGTCATTCCCGGCGGCGGGGTGACGGCGCTGCACGTGTCGCCCGATGGCGCGTTTATGGCGGTGGGCAGCGCGGATGCTTCCTTTTCGCTCTGGGATTTGCGAATGCCCGACGTGGCGGCGCTCTTGCGCACCCCATTGGCGCATATCACTCCCTCGGCGGTGGGCATCCTTGACGCCTGGGCGCACAACCCTAAACTCAGCGTAGAGGCGCGGCGCGCGGTGCAGTTCGTCGCCGCGCTGGCGCGTCACCGCACCCGTTTTGACATTGAGTTGGAAACCGGCGTGACCCATACGATCATGGCCGGGGAATTTGATATTGAGATTGAGTAACGCGCAGCGCCGCGAAGATGTGGTATGATAGAATAAATGTTCGAGTGGCTTGAGACTCAAAGGATGTATACGATGGAGGGGTCAGATGAAACCTTTGAATCTGGATGATGTTCGTGAATACGCCAGTACCAACATTGAGTATTTCTATCAATGTCGGATCGCCTCTTTGAAACAACTGAAACTAAACCGCTTGCTTCAAAGGAATCCCTATCTTTTCGGGTCCAAGGACATCCTGATAGCGTGGGACTTGATGGAAGATTTATTGACGAGATTTTTAACCTCATCCGAGGATAAATACTTCACAAACTTTTTGAAAGGGTTGGCGTTCTTTGTGGCAGACAAAACGTGCAACGCGCGCAAATCGGCGATGCCGGGTGTGGATTTAGAGTTTGTGAATCATGGAACGTACTACATTGTCTCTGTAAAATCCGGGCTAAATTGGGAAAATAGTTCACGGCACAGAAAATTCGTCCAGGGTTTGGGTAAAGCGGCGAGCCAGGTGAGACAAGAGCAGGTAACATTAGCGGTTCAGCCGGTGTTAGGTATTTGTTATGGCAAAATGCATACAACTAATACACCAGACGGTTATCTGAAGGTAGTTGGACGGAATTTCTGGTATCTCATCAGTGAAAGTGAGACTCTTTATACAGACATCATTGAGCCGATTGGGTATCGTATTAGAGAGTACATTGATACTTTTGATTTGAAGGACAGCGGAATTCTGAATCGGTTTACCAAAGAATTTATGGAGAAATTTTGCAATGACACCGGCACGATAGATTGGTTAAAGGTGGTCACATTCAATAGCGGCAATTATGATCTGGAAGAGCTTTCTCAATGACACCCTATCAAATTTCTGAGCTTACCAATGAAGAGCGCCGTGTCAGCATCTATGAGGGATCGGGTGAGCCGACGGTGGCTGATAGTGTTACTCCTGACACTCCTCTTGATGAACTGAATCTCAATTGGCGCGAGCGAGATTTACCGGAGCGCGAGCGGACAAAGCATGTGCATCGCCTGCATCCGTATCTGGGCAAGTTCATCCCCCAATTGGTGGAGATATTTTTGCGGAAATATTTCAGTCCTGGGCAGACAGTTCTCGATCCATTTGCCGGTTCAGGCACCACTTTGGTTCAAGCGAATGAACTAGGCATCCATGCTGTAGGGTATGACATTTCTGCTTTTAATGTATTACTGATACGCGCCAAAACTCGCCGCTATGATTTGAGCGTCGTCAGACGAGAGGTTCTGGATATTTTGGAGAAGGCAAGACAGCGGACCGACTCAGACGCTTATCAACCGACCTTGTGGAGTGCTGGTGGTAATGACGGGGGAAAAAAAGTTACCTCTCGCAGCGAGTATCTGAATCAATGGTTTGCGCCACAGGCGCTCAATGAGTTACTGACGTATCGGGATTTGATCGAAAATTACCAGGAACAGGACCTACTTAAAGTAATCCTTTCCCGATCCGCCCGTTCCGCACGTTTAACCACGCACTTTGACCTTGATTTTCCGAAGGCGCCGCAGACTGAACCTTATTGGTGCTATAAGCATAGCCGTTATTGTACGCCGACCACTGAGGCTTATCAGTTTTTGAAACGTTATAGCCTGGACACCTTGCGCCGGTTGGAAGAATTTTCATCACAAAGAACCAATGCCGCAGTGACGATCATTCATGGAGATAGTCGAGACCTGACTCTTCCGCAAGTAGATGGCGTCATCACCAGTCCTCCCTATGTTGGCTTGATTGATTACCATGAACAACATCGTTATGCCTATGAATTGCTCGATCTGGAAGATCGCCGGGGCTTTGAAATCGGCGCGGCGAAGCAGGGCGCTGGTCAAAAGGCGCAACGCGAGTACCAGGAGGCCATTGCTCAGGTTTTTCGGCGCGCGTGTGAGTCTATGTCATCGGGAGGTCGGTTGATCGTGGTGGCTGGCGACCGGCACAATCTTTATGGGCGCATTGCAGAGCTTTGTGATGTAGAAGTAGAGGCTATCCTGCACCGTCATGTGAACCGCCGCACCGGAAGAAGGTCTAGCGAATTTTACGAGTCAATTTTTATCTGGCGAAAACCCTGATAGGAGAAACTGATTATGCCGGGTGATCCACGAGAGATGAAAGCAGCCATTCAGTCCGTCATAAAGGATTTGATGGATCGAGTCATGCAGCGAGTTTTATTTGACGATAAGTTTGAAATAGAAAAAATCCATAAAACGAAACCGCTATATGCAGCTTTAGTTCCAGAGGAAATTTTAAAAGGCGCGCACTTTGAGCGCCGATTTGTTACACCTTTTGGCGGTGTGTGGGAAACTCTGGCGGTGACTGCGGCGCAATTTGGTCTGGGGTTTGGCGCTAAAGGACACAGTATCTTTGGCGCCGTTAGATCGGAACGACTTGCAAGAATTACGGAAGTTCTCAATGCTTTAGAACACCCCGAGAAAGGCAAAGAACGGCAGAAACCCGACTGGGACACCGAATTGACCTACGTTTTGGAGGGTGGTGGGGAAGATGTCCTGTTGCAAATTGTTTGCGATGTCTACGCTATGGACACAACGAGCGGCGAAAAGTATGCTTTTGAACTCAAAGCCCCTTTACCCAATAGCGATCAATCCAAAGTGAGCAAAGAAAAGCTCTTAAAACTCTACAGTATGGAGCCGCCACAAGTAACCGCTGCGTATTACGCCCTTCCCTACAATCCCTATGAAAGCAGAGAGACCTATGACTGGAGTTTCCCGGCGCGATGGTTCAACATGAAAACGGACAAAGTGGTTTTGATTGGGGATGAATTTTGGGAGAAGATAGGCGGATTAGGTACCTATCAAACGTTCATTGCGGCTGTCAATGAGATCGGCCCGGCATACAAAAAGCGGATTTATGAAGAGTATTTAGGCATCACGCCGCCGAACACTTTGGGGCAGGCTAAGCCTGAGTAGGGTATGCTCCTATGGCCGGACGCTTAGGCATTGACTTTGGCACTTCCAACACCGTCCTCGCCGTGTGGGACGCGGCGTTGCAGGACGCGACGCCGCTGCACATCCCGGATTACGGCTCGTTGCTCAAGCAGGGCGACGAGACGATTTCGCTGATCCCGTCGTTGGTGCATTATGCGGATGAGCGCCGCCGCTGGATTGGCGCGCAGGTGCTGGAGCGCAACCTGTATCAGGCGGCGCACACGTTCCGCTGGATGAAGCGTTACATCGCTAACCGCAGCCCGCTCAAAGTGCGGGTGGACGGGAAACAGATTTCCCCCTTCGACGCCGGGCGCGATTTTTTGACGAGCGTGCTGCTTTTCGCCGTTGAGGAACTGTCTATCGAAGATGAAGAGGTCGCGCTGACCGTGCCGGTCGAGTCCTTTGAGCACTACGAGGATTGGCTGACCGGCATCGCCGAATCGGTGGGATTGCGGCGCTTCCGGCTCATTGACGAGCCTTCGGCGGCGGCCCTCGGCTACGGTGCGCACATCCAACCCGGCGACATCTACCTGATTTTCGACTTCGGCGGCGGCACGCTGGACATTTCGGTGATCTTGATTGACGACGCGCCCGAATCCGCGGTGGGACGCCGCTGCCGGGTGTTGGGCAAGGCCGGCGTGGAATTGGGCGGCATGACTCTGGACCAGTGGATTTTCCAGGAGGTTTTGCAGCAGAACGGATGCAGCGATTTCGATGAGGACGTGCGCCAGATCAGCAATACCCTGTTGGTGGAATGTGAGCGCGCCAAAGAAACCCTGTCGTTCCAGCCGCAGGCCGACATCAGCGTGTTCAACCCCTACACCGGCGCGCCGCTGACCGCGACGTTGACGCGCGCGGATTTCGAGGCGCTGCTGGACGCTCACGACGCCTTCGCCATGATTGACCGGGCGGTGCGGCGCGCGCTCAACGCCGCCCGCGAGCGCGGCTACGACGCCGACGCCATCAAGGCGGTGCTGCTGGTGGGCGGCAGCAGCCAGATTCCCGCAGTCCAACAGATGTTGTATCGCATCTTTGGGCGCGAGCGGGTGATGCTGAACCGGCCGATGGATGCGGTGGCGCGCGGTGCGGCGGCCTTCGTGGCCGGCGTGGACTTCTACGACCACATCCAGCACGATTACGCCGTGCGCTTCGTCAATCGGGAGAAGGGCGGCTACGACTACCGCGCCATCGTCAGCCACGGCACGCCGTATCCCACCACCGAGCCGGTGGCGAAGCTGCGGGTCAAGGCCTCCCACGCGGCGCAGACGCACCTGGGGCTGGCGATCTTTGAGGTCAGCGAACAGCGGCGCTCCCGCGAATCCGGCGGCCCGCTGGAATTGATCTTCGACCCTTCCGGCGCGGCGCGTGTGGTGGCGACGACGCCGGCCGACGAAGACCGCCGCACGTACTTCTGGATGAATGAGCACCATCCCACCTTCCTGCTCGCCGATCCGCCCGGTCAGCCGGGCGAGGCGCGCTTTGAAGTGGCGTTCTCCATTGACGCCAACAAACGTCTGCTGATGACGGCGCGGGATTTGCAGACGGATACGCTGGTGTACCGGGATTATCCAGTGGTCAAGTTAACGTAATCGGGTTCTACGCTTTTGAATACACCCGGTTCCAATCCGCCAGCGACTTCACCATCACAGGCAGCGCGCCAAGAATTCCCTGGACCAGGGCCGGCAATGGAGTTCTCAGCACTCCAAACAACAGGCAAACGAGCATCATTCCCAAAATGGTGCTGCGGGCGCGGTGGCAGTGCAGCTTTTTGGTCAGCAACAGCCACAGGCCGATGAAGAAGAGACCCGCCGCCCAAATCTGCCACAGACCGAGCGCGATCATCATCCCAGCATACTTCGCCAGCCCAATCCCCCCGGCAAAGCGAATATAGACCGACCAGTTATGTCCGACCACAGCGCAAACACCGGCGACCATGGCGGCCCACGGATCGGGCGTCAGTAGGCGCACAGCGCTCACTGCCAGCAAACCGAGCAATGCATCCAACCCTAATGTGAGCAACCCGGCGCGCGTTCCGGAAACCCGCGCCACATTGGTCGCGCCAGTGTGCCCACTGCCGGTCGTCCGCACATCCGCGCCGCCGCACCAGCGCGCCACCCCCACCCCGGCGGGGATCGCTCCAATCAGGTAGCCCCAGAGAGCGCAGAGAAGGTATGTTCCCATAAGAAGCAAGAGGGAAGAAGCAAGAGGCAAGAAGCAAGAATCCTGCATCTTGCAGCCTGCATCCTTTAGCACCAGACGCGCAATTTTTGCGGAAAGACGTCAAATTCCATGCGATGCGCTTCGGTGCAAAGCATTTCGCCGTCTACGTGGGCGACGAGGGCATCCGGGGATGTGATAACGATATGGTGAGTGCGCGCCATCACGACAGCGTCCCGGTCAATGTGAGAGCCATCCATAAAGTGCGGCACCAGGCCCAACATCGCCAATCGGCTGATGTCGCGCACGATGCACACATCGAACGCGCCATCATCGGGCTGCGCGTCAGGTGTGGAGAAAAAGCCGCCGCCCTCACGCGCCCCATTCGCCACGCACACCATCGGCGCACGCAGCGTCATGCTCTGGTCGTCATACTCGATGGTCATTTGCGCGGGCGTGGAGAGGAAAACCGTCTTCAACACTACCGGCAAATAGAGCGCCATCCCACGCACCCACTTGATCTTGCGCGCCTCCAGCGTGACCAGGCCGCCAAAGCCCACGTTGACGGTGTTATCGAAGAAACGTGGCGTGGCATCGTCAACCTTCACCCGGCACACGTCCACCAACCGGCTGTGTCCGCGCGTTAGACGGTCGCACGCGGCCTTCAACTCGCCGGGGATGCCAACGTTGTGAGCAAAGTCGCTGCCGGAGCCAACGGGCAGCATCCCCATGGTTTCGGCGATGGCGCCGTTGACCGCCGCCCCCGACGCAACCAGCAGCCCGTTGAGCACTTCGTGCGCGGTGCCGTCGCCGCCGGCCGCCACGATCACGTCGAAACCGTCGGCATACGCCTGCTGCGCCAGTTCGACGGCATGGCCGGGGTACGCCGTGCGCACCAAGTCAAAGTCCGCTCCCGCTTCCTGCAAATGCTGACGGATAACGCTCTCAGAGCGCGCCCCATATCCCCGTCCAGCAATGGGATTCAAGATAATCTTAATAGCCATGCACTTCCTTTCAAATCATACCCGTTGGAAAATAAAAAAAAGGCGACGGGAGCAGTTTCCTGTCGCCTGTATTACCAAACACGAAATGGCGCGAAGAGTTACGCCGGAACCTTGCGATTAGAAAAGGCTAAACCAATCGGTGCCGGTCACAATGGAGCACGCGAAAATCAAGAACAAAATGAGCAAGATCACCCCGCACCCGATGCCGGAGCACGAACATCCCCGCCCAAAGCCGAAGTTGTCCTGCAACCAGTCAAAAATCGTATTCAAGAAGGCCAGTTGTAACAGCCCGACCAGACATCCCGGACGACGATCCATCTTATCACCTCCACGTATTTAAGAAGTTGCCTTACACGAAAGGCACATTCCTAATTACGCAATATGGGTCGCAGAGTTGCAAGTTACTTAATTTTATCAGCAGGTTAAGCAGATTAAGCAGATAACAGGAGGCTACCTGCACAAAATCCGCTAAACCGCTCACTCTGCTGGAGAAAAAGGCGGGGGCTAACCGGCCTGCGCCAGGTTCTTGCCATCCACCGGCAGTTTGGCCGATTTGCGCACCGGGTTCTCATGCACAGCGCCCAGGAGCAACAGCCCGACCAGTAAAAACACGCCGATGGAGAGAATGGCCATACGCTGCCCTTGCTGGCGGGCCAGCAAATCTTCCATACCCTGCTTTAACTGCCAGGTTGTCACCGAGGTCGCCACCCAACCGTAAACGGTTGGCCCCACAAACGAGGAAGCCTGCCCGGCCACCGAAAAGAAGCCGTAAAACTCCGCACTTTGGCCGGACGGCACCAACATGCCGACCACGGTTCGGCTCAAGGATTGGATGCCGGCCATCGCAAACCCGGCCAGACCGCCGATAAAGAAGAAGAAGCCCTGACTCTGCGCCAGGAACATCATCACAATCGCCACAAACATCACGGCAATGGATAGCATGAGGGCGCGCTTGCCGCCCATGCGATCCGCCATCAGCCCAAAGACATAGGCGCCGGCGACATTGGTGAGCTGCACCAGAATCACAAAGATAATCAATGCCTGCTGTTCCATCCCAAACAACACGGCCCCAATGATGGAGGCGAAATTCAAAGCCATGATGACACCGTCGTTATAGACCAGGAAGCAAATCATAAATTTGATAAACCCGCCAAAGTGACGGACTTTCTTGAAGGTACTGATCAATCGTTTGAAACCGACACTCAAATAAGTTTCACCCTTGGGCAGGGGGGTTGGCGCGCTGCCCTCCTTCAGCCACAGAAAAATCGGCAGTGAGGACAGAGCAAAGTAGGCGGCTGTGATCAAAAACGATATCCGCACCATCAACGGTCCTTTGAAAATCATGATCAGGGGCAAGATGATAAACAGACAAATCACGCCGCCCGCCGACCCAATGGCCCATCCCGCGCCGGAAACCCGTCCCATCTCCTCGTGAGAGGCAATGTCGGGCAGCAGGGCGTTGTAAAACACCTGTGCGCTGCGGTAGCCGATTTCGGCCAGGATGAAGTACAACATCCCGATGAATACGTCGCCGCGCTGCACAAAGAACAACATTGCTGTGAATATACATGAGATCAGCGTAAATCCGAATAAGAACGGTTTTTTAGCGCGGGAAAAATCGGCAATAGCGCCCAAAACAGGGGAGATGAACGCGACCATCAACATGGCAATCCCCACCGAAAGTCCCCACAAAAATGAGGCGTTCTCTGCGTTCACGACCACCTGACCGTGGAAATAGGCCGAATACACCGCCAGCAGAATCACCGCCGCATAAGCCGAATTACCAAAATCGTACAAATACCACGCCCATCGCTGTCGTCGCCGCTTTTTAGCCAGTGCCTCTTCCATCAAATTCCTCCTATTTTAGAAATTTAGGGGTCAAAGAGCGGGGATAAGGAATTAGGAAATGAGCGTCCTTCCCGACTAATTCTCAGTCCCATTCCTCGAGCACCCCAAGATACAACCCCCCAGCGCCGTCAAAGTTACTCCCAATCAGGCTTCCGGTTCATCATCAAACGGATAATAGGCCGCAGCCTCAGCCGCGCGCCGCTGTTCGGGGTCATCTGAATAGTAACCACGCTGTTCCGGCGGCAGCAACTCGGCGATGCGCTGCATGATCGCGTGACCGATCTCTTCCAAATAGGAACGCCGCGCGCGGCCGCGCCCTGGCGCAACGAAAGGGCCGAAGACTTTTCCCACCCGCGCGATCACAGACGCGCGACGCCCTTTCCTCAACCGAGGAAATACTTCGGTGAAGCCCGAAAAACCAATGGGTAAGATCGGAGCAG
>Ga0209605_1002741_pt1 | contig 16440 bp, 31 predicted proteins | sample AD_UKC035_MetaG_FD_184408 | JGI IMG/M metagenome (GOLD analysis project Ga0209605, IMG submission 184408) | Active sludge microbial communities of municipal wastewater-treating anaerobic digesters from USA - AD_UKC035_MetaG (SPAdes) (version 2) | ecosystem: Engineered > Bioreactor > Anaerobic >...
CAGATACGGATAATATGTATCGGGTTGTATATGTATTTCGTGGTGCTAATGGCAGTCAGAATCGTGAAACGATAAAACCACACATGGCTGATTTTTGGAGAGGACACATAAAATAACCGAGAGATGATACACATAATTTACACCTATAAAGGCAAGGTTTATGATGCCATGAAAGATTGGACGTTTATCCATGCCGAGGCTGTGTTAAAAAGACTTGGCGCAACCTATTGGGAAATTGGAATTTAAAACACTGAGACGAAATGAAAGAAACTGAAATCAGGCCCGGGCTATTCATCACTCCCATCACAATGGAGGAATATGAACGTAACCTCCAAACTTTAACGGGAGACGTAAAACAACAGTACATTGAGCAAGCTAATCCGTACAATAGAATCACATCGGATGGATGTGCATCAATTTTCGGGATGACAAAGGAACTGCTTACTTTAAGGCTATGGACAATTTATAAAGACTTCAATCCTAATACTGACTTTTTATATGTTCGCTATGACCCGAAACCCACTCTATTTAAAGAACCCGCCACCCGATCCGTATGAGGTACCACTTCATGAACGATCCCGTGGAGCTTGCCTGGGATGGATAATCCTGATAGTGCTTGCCGGCTGCGGCCTGATCTATCTGCTGACAAAATTCATTCTGTGGATAGGCACAAAAATAATGGGGACCCTTTAGCGGCCCCCATTTTTCTTTAACTCCTCCCAATATTGCCGGTTGAGCTTCCCAATCTTAGCTGCCACCTCCTCCGGGGTGTACTTCACTCCGATGATCATTCCAATGGTTGTAGGGAACACCTTCTTGTATTCCTCCTTCAGGGAGGCCTCCAATGCCTTCAGTTTATCCCAATCAGCTTTGGCTCTCCCTCCTGTTGCTGCCTCAATCTCCAATGAGTAGGCTATCCGGGCTTCCTCCGTACCCTGGTCCCACAAACCATGCTCTCCCGGACTTAACAGAACGATGTTCCGGGCGTAATACTTAAATAACGGGTATTTATTCTGTGCTTTTGGCAGTACATGAGCGAACAGGTTCAGAAAAAGATCCGTTCCAAAATACTCCCGGAGAAAGATCCCGGACACAAATGACTTCTTGCTGCTCAATAACCATAGCTGCTTGAAAAGCATGATCTGAGTCAGGTGCGCTCCTTCTCCCCCCTTCTCAAAGATATACGGCTCTCCCATCACTTCTTGGAATTAATGGTCAGCGAAATACTCATGTGCCGTGGGAGCTTCTTTTCTATCTCCCTGAGTAAACACCAAAAATCCTTGTCAAATGATTTCGGTGGCTCCTCATCAATCAATTCCCGGGCTTTAGCAAGAGCATCATCCAATTCCCTCTGACTTGCTTTGCCGGTCTTCCCTGCGGCAGGAGTTATTGTTATCTCCGGGGGAAGATTCCCGTCAGCGTCCATCCCCTGATAGACAGCATATGTCTTGCAAAAATCCTGAACCTTCGCAAGAATAGAGGCCTGTATTTTCACTTCGCTGATATCATCTTTAATCAGCTTTTTGTAAGTAGGATCAGTAATGTTCATTACTCTCATGATATCCGGCTTTGTCAGGATACCATTCTTTATCAAGTAGAGAGCTAACGTCCGGAATTTTAAAATGTCTTCTTTCATGTCAGTAACAGTTATTGTAAATATGCTCCTTTTCCTGTATTGTGAGGTCTGTAATCAACTCGAATTTTCCGGACGACACGAGTACCCTGAAGACATCATCGTGCATCAGGGCCGGCGTAACACGGCCATATAGCCGGAATTGCATCCTTGTCTCCCGGTCTATCCCCTCCAAGGCAAAGAATTCCCCTTCTCGGAAGGAAAACTCTCTGCCATCTTCTGCAGGGATATGGTACCAATTAGAACGGGAGATCGTCTGCATCTCCATCGCCTGATGCCATTTGAGTCCCTTCCTGCGATGGTGGAGCCATAAGGTTTGCCGGGCTTTCAGAATGAACTCCGGACTCTGATCCCTGAACTCCCTCCTTCTTCTTACCGATAGGGAATTCAACGCTGTCAACCACGATAACGGTCTTTGTTCGCTTTTCTCCCTCCTGGGTGTCCCAACTCTCCGTTGAAAGATGTCCCGTAATACTAATCGGATCTCCCTTATGAAAGTACTGATTGACAAATTCGGCCTTCTTATTATACGCCTTGAATGAAAACCAATGAGTGATCTGTTCATTTTCTTTGTTCTTGTATGACCATGCCAGGGAGAAATCACAAACTGAAAACTCATCATTCACCCTGCGGTATTGGATATTTCCAATGTATCCGGAAAATACAACTAAATTCATAATATCAGTTATTTGGAGTAATTACTTTTATCAACAGCACCCTACCACAGGTATCTGCAATCTAACAAAAAGAGGGGTCCATGCCATCTCGACACAGATCCCCTCCGTTAAATGTACTGTAAGAGTGATTCAAAGATATCACAGCTTGGCGTTCCATGCAAGTAATTCCTTTATTATGCTTGGATGAGCTTTCTTGCAAAATGCCTCCTTATCTCCGAATCTTGTCAACGCACCCGGTATGTTACCGGCTATCTCTAAGTACCGCTTATCAGTAATGGGCGGTTTGAGGGTGTTTAAAGCCCCGTAGAGCTTCGCAGCTTCAGAAAACTCCCTTTGTCCTTCTTCCGGCAGATCCGGGATCTTGATCTCAACCTGATCGTAAAAACCGGTATTCACAGGCATACCTCCTGCTCCCATATCCTGCTGAGGATCCTCATCCTGCTCTCCCGTTTCTATTGGTTCCATGGGAGGCAACCCCTGATCGTCCTGCGGTTCCTGTTCCGGGGGAGCTTCATGCTGCTGTTGCTGCTGTGTTACAGGTCCCATAGAGGCTTCGTACTTAGATACCACATCAGCCAGGGTGCCGTCCTGATAGGAAAGAATGATCTCCCGGAGCTTTTTGTTGGTGTTCTTCCCGGAAAACAGATTCATAGCCTTCCTTGTCAGTTCAATGTTCTCGCATATCTCCTGCAGTACCTCGGCCTTCATCTCCTTCATCTCCTCCTCCGTATATCCGGAGTGCAAATCTTCCCTTCCTTCCTGATTCTGTGCCGGAGGCGTTGGAGCGATATCCCTCTCGTCAACCACTCTCTGATTCGTGCCGGCCATTGGATCCCCCACTCCCGGCACTATCGTTGCCTCCTGCACTCCGGGCTTGTCTCCATTCTTTTTGTCAATAATCTGTGACGCTTTGGTGGTGAGATTCTGTGATCTCTCCTGATTAAATTGTCTGTCAGGAATGATGATCAGCTGACCACTCGGAGTATCTATTGAGGTCGTGGTATCAACCGGAATATCCCGGGCCTCCTCCTCTGTGTAACATCCGGCCATAACATCAGGAAAGAGATCTCTCGCAAGAAATCCCAACGCCCGGTACTTTATCATCCTGTCCGGAAACTTATACCATGCTGACTTCTTGTGTTTCCACCCGTCCTGGCTCTTGATCATCTCCTCCGTTACCCACAGACCGGCTTTCTTAGCCTGAGTGACAGAAAATGACCTTGCCAATTTCTCCTTGGTATCAGATCTCTGCGCTGAAATCGTTACCATATAGGTCCCGGCTTCAAGGGATCCCGTTTCCTCCTCCTTCCACGTTCCCGGCTCAACCTTCCCGGAGTTAAGGATCAAACTCTTTGCTCCATCACCCTTGATGGATAACAAGCCATTCACCGGGACTATCTGCTGAATTGCTGTCATAAATGGCATTCCTAATTGACTGCCATGGATGCCAACCATCATAAGTGCAGGAACATTACCCTTGGTATAATCCCTATCGTTTGTCCCTGGAATTTTTGCATAAAAGAAATCCGGAACAAGCCTACTGTCAAGTATAAATTGACAGAATTCTTTCATTTTTTCAAGGCTTTCCATCGCCTCGTTGACCAGAGGAAGGTTATTCCCCTTTAAGATCGAAATCTCTTGATTCATAGCTTATTTTTTTTAAGTTTAGTAAATAATTTTTTTTAGCTTCCATCGCATCAATGAAGGTATTAAAATATCCAATATGAATGTCTTTCCTATTAATCATTATCCTTGCTCTAAACATTTTCCGCTTAGGGTCAAAGTTATTATTCTTCGTGAAGTCATCTCTGCGATTAAGTCCATTCTCAGATGCGGAACATAGCCTTAAGTTATATCTCTGATTGTTTAGTCCATTACCATCAATATGATCCGTGCGCATCTGTAAATTTGAATTCATTAATTGAATGTGCATTAAGATTGGAGCTTTACGACCATTCTTATCCTTCCCGGCTCTTTGTGCATAAATAATGTTTTTGCGCTTGGCTATATTCCATTTATATTGATTAAGACTATTAAAGTCGGTATCATCAACTAATGCCTCGTAGTCATGGTTAAGTTTAATCCTTTTCATCACCTCGAATAGTTATAGCGTCCATCCGGAGTTGGATCTGACCAATTCCGTTGCCCAGGTGCAACCCATGGGATCCCAAGGAACCCAAAAAAATCAGCTTCCGTATTGAACACCGGAGGTTTAGTAGGATTCTCGGCAAACTCCGGAAGGATCTTCCACACATTTCCCTTCTTCACACACTCCTTCTTCCGTCTCAGGCCATCCTCTGTGCCACACCATCCCAAACGGTTCCAATTCGTAGCTAATTGGCAATGGCTATACCATGCCGAACCAGTCCTGATCGCAAGGATCCTGCCATAGTCCCAGGTTGAGGTAACATACAACTCAATCTGAACACCGCTTGCGGGATACTTGAATCGCTTCAGTCTCGGACCACTAAGCACCAGGCCTGGATAGTCTTTATGAAATAGGGTGCCAAGAGGATGGAGAGGGTTTTCAACACAGACAATTTCTATATCTCCTACCTCCCGGCAACCCCGTCTTATACTACCGGCCACCTCCTGTTTTGCAACATGAGGCTCTATCAGGGCCATGAATCTGTTAGCCAAATTAACCGCCCTTGCGTATGGCATTTTAGGACCTTCGCTCATATTATTTACTCCATGAAGACTCTTTAATCTGCTCCTCTAAGGAATTGCGCACCTCTTGAATTGACCGTATCCTTTCATCAAGCGACTGAAGATACTCTTCTGCGTCTTCTCGTTCCGTGGCAATATAGTAACCTGCGCTCGATGCTAAAAGACAAGGAACAAGATTTGAACAACGAATTGCATGAACTACCTTTCTCCACCTCGTGTCCGATACCTCATATCCTGCCTCTTTTAGCATTTTTATTGCTTGACTATTGGTTATAGCCTTAGATTTCCCGATTTTAGAACGCAAGCCTCGGACCATAGCAGGGAGAAGAATATCCCGTTCATATTCCGTTAACTCCTTGGTGTATTCCTCAAATCTGATAATCATAGCTCTACTGCTTTACACAGGACAGACCTTCCACGCCATTAAACCATCGGGCCTTCCCATCCTGTTGGATCTTCTTGCTTCCTCGTAGCTGAAAGGAGATATTTACCCAATCTCCCTCACGAATGTTGTTAAGGAGGCCCATGTTCTCATTCACGAAATCAAACGCCACCTCCTGACGGTATTTCTGATCTGCAAAGACTTCAATCACGCATATGCGCTTTGACATCTTCTCAGTAAAATACACCGGCATACCAACGTGCAACACTTTGCCATCAATGTTGAAATCATTTACCTGCTGCTTTCCCATCTTCTTCGATTTTTTTTGTTAATGTATTATTGAACTCTTGGATAGCGTCTTTCATCTCATTGTAGTAAAGAGTCTCCAGGAGCGTAAAAAACTGTTTGATTGTTTCAAGAGTAAGATCTTTCAATGGCATTTCGTTTGAAAGCCCAAACTCCCGAAAACCCCCAAGATCAAATGTCAGCGACCACCGGTCTACCGGACTTTTCTTTTTGATGTATCCAAGCACTTTCGTACACTTGTCCATCATTTCTTTTGCTTCCTTGGCCTTCTGATACTTTTCAAGGCCATAGTTTACCCGGGAATAAGTTTCCCCGCTTACCATGTTTTTCAGTTCATTTTCCATAGCATTATTATGTTAAGTGATTAAGTGCATAATGAGATAAAAGGACGGCATCCGCAGCATACAATGGTATATCTGCTTTCGGATACAAGTTTCGGGCAATGTTCAGCAACCTGGTCTTCCATTCTTTCTTCGGTTCTCCCTTCTTCTTGGTCATTGAGTACAACTTCTGCCACTCTTTCGGAAGGACCTCCAAAAATGGAATATCATGTGACACTAAACACCCTCGCACAAATCCGTAGTTCTGACCGAACTTGAAGGAACTCACAACTCCCTGATCCGGCATAGCGTTAACACGCTCGATGGCCGCAAGGACCCGGGACCCCATCTGCTTACGCAGCATCGCCCCGAAAATGAATTCTTTGATATCATGTTCGGTCTTGCCGTTCATGCCTAATATGCGTAGGGTGCCGTCCTGGATGATAGCAATGGCCCCGGAAGATCCTCCGGGATCCACTCCTATCACTATATATGGAGATGGATTACTCATCGTGATTCGACTCCTATTACTCGGATCTCTCCCGGGAGAAAGGTCCTGATCAGACCGGTCTGCATCTCCTGACAGATCCCAACGGTGTAATTGATCCCATATGGTTTCCCATGCTCATCCTGCAATAGGACATACTCTAAGCCCCAATGCAGCAAATAGAAATTGACAGGATCTATGGCCTGTTCCCAAACCTTCAGCTTCTTATCATACGCCTGGTTATCCTTGTCCACCGGAATCCCCTCTGCGTTGACCCGGGGTAGCTTGATTTCAACTATCGTTCTCCTTGTTCCCATTTCATTTCCTGAATTAACCGGTCTGTTTCATCAATCTGAATAATATCCAACTGTTCAAGAGGCTCTCCACTCGGAGTTGTAATCATTCCATGAGTTAACTGATATAAGTGCTGAACCTTATGCACCGATCCGCAAAATCGTGACAGAAATATTGAGGCTTCAAAATTGAATGGATAACTTGCGCTTTCAACTACATGAACAACCCACCACTTTCCTTCCCGGAATATCCTTACTAAGGTACTAAGGTGCATTGCGCCATCCTCAATCTCTGAATATATTTTGGGATAGTATCCTGAGTTAGATTTTAGCCTTTTAACCCTTTCTCTCCACCGATCATGATCATCCAGGATGTGCTTAATAACACCATCGGGATTTCGAGAGTAGTAGTTTTTTCCTTGGGCAAGTAAGTCTGGAATATTTGTTGCTTTAAAATTTAATCTTTTTTTCATTCGTCAAGGTATCTGTAATAATATGCTTCTCCTGTTGCTCTCATTCCTGCAGTACTGTTTTTCCCCAGGCAAACTCTGCTGATCATTTCGGCTGTCACTCCGTTTCTTCTTGCTGCTTCTTGTGCAGTTTCATAAGTGTCAACGACATTGCCAAATTGATCCATTTTTACCACCCTTTTCCCATGTGACCTCCGGCTGCGTCCGTTATCAAAACCTCCAACCCAGGTCATGTTTAGGAACGGGAGAAATTCTTCTTTGAGGGTAGGATTCACCAATCCATCATCAACCATCCACTTCCAAATCCCCTCCACAAACTTCTCCTGTTTCATGATCAGAAACCGTTGTAGTCCAACTTTCCAAATTCCCGATCTATATACTCCTCCGGAGGATTCTCCTTCGTCCTGTTGTTAAACGTTCTGCTCTGAGATCCCTTCTTCTCGGACCAATTCACTACCCCTAACTTGCCGAAATCAATACTCTCTGCCTGGTTCTGAGTAAGAAATTGAATGAAGATGTTTTTCAGCCTGTTTCGTTCATCGTCAATTTTCCCCTTCATCTTCTTTAGAAAGTTATCTCTCTTGGCAAGTGCGTAGAGTTGCATATTCCCTTCCACACTCGGACGGATCTTCACAAACCTCTCTGCCATGAAATCCTTATAAGCCTCACTTGAATCCGGTTCCGGCTCATACCTCTGTATAAGGGCCTCGTTCTTCTCGGTTTCAGAGACGTTACCCATGGCCTCAGCTATGTCTGCAAGTCTCTTGGCTTCTTTTGCCGGCACAACTCTTTCATACCACCATGCTTTTGATAGGGAAAGGATCCGGTTCATCAGGGCCTCATCTCTCTGAACTTTCTCCACCACGAAATCAGCCCCATCTACAAGCATGGCAATCTCGGCATAATCAGTTTCCAATAGGGCCATATAGATATGGATCTGCGCAAGGTGATAGATAGGGATCCCGTCCTCCCATATTTTGCTCATCCAATACCCCATGTTCTTACATTCAAGCACGGCCTCCTCTTTCAGAGCTTCCCCGGTAATCAGGTTGTAGCCCCCCTTGATATTGATTAGACGGTCCACCTCTCCAAAGAGCCATGGATAGTTTGGGTTCACAATATAGCCGTTTAGGTTCCTGCAGTTGCGTACCGGCCGGTTGTTCTTGAAGTTCTCAATGTAACCATCCTTGGTGCCATCGTAGTACTGCCATATGTCTGCGATAGACTCCTCCTGATGCCGGCCCCAAAACATACGCTCATTGTCGTCTCTCCGGGGTTCAATGGAGCCTATCTTCTCATGGAATAGCCTGACCGCAGTATCATACTTGTTAATGCCAAGTACAGTCCCGATCTCAGATCCTCCTATGCCGTTTCTTCGGAACGCATACCACTCATCGGTATGGTGAGGGATATTGATAACCTTGATGTGACTTTTCATTGCTTTGGAGGATTGAGTTTGAGATTCAATGGTTCCAATTCCTTGAAGATCCTGGTGAAGATCTCCTGTAGGATGTCAGCCTGACCCTGCATCATCTCTCTCTGCTGCCTCCCCTCGTAGGATACATTATTGTACCATGAAGCATACAGGTGAGCCATGAGATCCACCAAGGCCTCGTGCTGACTGATCATTTTCTTGACGGCATTATACAGCTTGGCATAGTCAATATTTCGGCTATCCAGGATCTTATACTTGCCTTCTGCCCGGGCCTTCTGTTCCTTGTCAATCCATTTTTGGTTTGGATCCTGAAGGATCTCCATTGCCCGTTTAACCTCTTTGTCCAAGGTATCCCAATGAAGCTCTTTCCACCGGTCAAGCTCCTTGGCGCACTCCCAATTATTTGTTATTGATTTTTCGTCTGCCATGACTTTTAGTATATGTAAACAATTTGATCTTCAGTAATGAAATGGTACTCTACATCGTCCATAATCATAACGCTTGCTCCTTTTCGCTTATACTGCACCCGGTTCCCCTGGGATACGTCTTCACAACCGGGACCACAGGCAACAACGTTACCTATGATCGGCTGCTCTTTTACAGTCTCCGGGATATGGATCCCTCCCTCACTTTTCTCCGGAAGGTTCTCCGGAAGTATCAGTACTGCTTTCCCTTGTAGTCTCATCATCCTCAAATATTACATCTGTGATTTCATCTTCAAATACCGGAAGGTTATTGTCCTCTCCCTTCTCCGGGCCTCCCCTCAATTCGCTTAGTGCATCATAAAGCTCCTTCGGAAGGTTGTCAAGGTTATGGAACCTGACCTGGGCTTCCTCCCTGTTGCGGATCTCTATCCAATACGGCATATAGAGGTAGGTCCCTCCTTCGGCAATTTCAAGCCTCATGGCCATTGAATAAAGAAATTCAAGTACCTCCTTGGGTATCTTCAAATCAAAATCTGCTGCGTTTACTGCTTCTTGGTCCATGGTTATATAGTTTAAAATGGTAGTGTATCATCGTCTTCTTTTTCATAGAAAGTAAATGTAGGCCCGGGAGACGGGACGCTTTTCTGTCTCTCATTCTCCTCCTTGAATTCCTCATCCTTCCGGGGATCAAATAACTTCTTTGAAGCATCAAGGACAAACCGGCCACCGGTCTTCATGATCATCCGGACACGGTCCTCAACGCCAATCTCCTCAAACCGGATCTTCTCAGTTCTGATAATGGTCGGTGCATTGGGAACCACATACCACTTCTCGTCTTCATCCATGTCAGCCAGGGCCAATCCCTGTCGTCTCGCTGCCTCAGAGGATATCTTCTTCAGTTTGTACCGGTGTATCAGGATCCCGATATCTGCCTTCTCTTTCCATGCGGAGGATCCCTTGATGTCATATAGAGACGGCATTTTGTAGTTCTCTCCTACCTGCTCGATCTTACGTGGGTGTACTATGATAATCCCGTGGAGATCCCAATAGTCGTTGAAAGCAATCAACCGGTCAAGCTGCTCACTTATGAAGGTGGTTTCCTGTTGCCACTTAGGTTGCTCATGCTCGATCTTATTCCAGGCATCAATCACATAGCCAAAAATATTCTCAGTCTTCTTTAGGTACTCCAAGTACTTCAGGATGTTGTCAAGGGTATTCACCTTGTCTGCCCGGCTCTTGTCTCCATCCCAACGCTCGAAATTCTTCCTGTCCGGAGAGATCACAAAGAAGTGCTTTTCAACCCATCTTTTTGTTGTACGGAAAGCCTCGTCTGACAGAGAGTTTTCCCCAAGACCTTTACGAATATTCATCCCTGTTGCAGCCTCTATGATCTTGGCATATTCCCTCGCCACCGGCCGGTTCTCGGGAGTAAACATAGCCCACCGCAGATCCTCCTTCTCATTGTGTTTGATCATCTCAGTCAGCCACCAACGGATCCACACCGACTTGCCGGCACCCGGAACCCCTGTGACAAACGTGATGAGCTTTGGTTTAACCGTAAACAACCGGTCCACCTCCGGCACCCCACACCCTAATCCCGGAATGAATCCATTGTTCCGGATCTTATCAAGGTCATCAAGTATCATATGCAACCGTAGTACTCCGGCCACCGGTACGCTGCTTATGTTGTTGTAGCAATCAATCACCCCTTGCTTGCCCAGGGGTGGCAGATTTTTATTCCTATTGCCGGCCAAGACTTCGTTGATGTCCTTGTACCCGGGAGGATAACGAATGATCCTGCACCGGTCCTTTCCAAGTAGCATAGCCAAATGTTTCCGGAGTAATCGGCCGGCCTCATCTTCATCTATACTCAGGTAGAACAGATCTACATCTGCAAAAACGCTCTTGACAAACTTATCTTCAAGCCAGGCAAACTCTTTCGTGAATACTTTGGCGGTGACTGATGGCGCACCCTGCGGTACGCTGATAGTATTATCGTAGCCACACTCAACCCATGTCATTGTATCCGGCTCACCCTCGGTAATGATTACAATTCTTGGCTCCTTCTTATTCTCCGGATCATCAAAGTTGAGATTCTGTAAATTCCATGGAATAATCCTGGTGCCAAGTGACTGAGGTAACTGAAATACTTTTGGAGTCTTACTTCCCGGAGTCCAATCAATGTTCTTGAATTTGACGTTTACGAGAGTGAGGTTCATGAAGTACGGAAAACAGACATAGGCATTTCCGTTGCTTGTCATCTCATAAACCCGACACTTTTTAATTGTTGCAAGACTGAATCCTCTCCCCTCTAAATATGCCCGGACCTTCATGGTCAACTGCCTCTCCTTTGATGGCATCCGGCTCTCCTTATGCACACGATCATAATGATCTTGAACGTCAAGATTCCCACTCCAACCACAATGATTGCAACGATACCACCTATTCCCAGGCTCGTCATTTACCGTCAAGCACAACGCACCCTTATGTCTTGTCCTTTTAGAGTCACATTCAGGACAAATTGTGGCGTACCTTACCTTGCCGGGCTTCGTCTTGATCCCCTTGTCCTCAAATGTCACCATCAGGCAGATATTTTTCGCTCTTTTCGTTCCTGACTATAAACTTAGGACCATCGCCTTCAAGATCCGCAAACGGATACGCATAGTCAAGGGAAGTGGTCAGCTTCCCGTCCTTGTAACTTGGCCTGGTAAGGTTCGCAATGGTGCTTAGTGCCAGTCCTGAAATATCGCTGAACTGCTGTACAGTCCAATGGTTGTACCTTAACATAGACCGTACTTTATCGGCCTTATCTTCCGGAATAGAATGCTTCTGCATCAGCTTGGCCTCCATCTCCGGATCCCTCTTGACAAGATTAACTGTCGTTTCGAGAAGTCCTATAATCTTTTCCTCCATAGCTTGTAAAATTATTTTCATCAAATGTATTTGATAATATTTGTTCAAACAAATGTTTTTGGAAATATTTTTTTCAACAAAGAAGGGGGACCTGCCGAGATCCCCCTATACACCGTCTAAACGATATCACTATAACGCAAAGCCAATGGCCAACGCTGACGCAATTCCGGATGTTATCTGCCAAAATATGCGTCTGCGATGTTCACGCTTAATCTGCCTCTCCTGCTCCCCAATGACAAGATCCTTATTCCCGATCACGGTTTTGAGATCCTGGTTGGTTTGCTTGACCATAGCAAGCACTTTGCTTGTTTCACTACAAAGAGTATCCTTTAATGCCAACTGTCGCTCATAAAGGCTGATTTGCCCCGTAAGGTTAACGTTCATCCCTTCAAGTTGCGACTTCTGCAGGAACGTAAGATGGATCCCCCTAACCTGGGGTTCATTGAATGGATACTTCATGGGACCCGTAAATGGATACGCCTCACGGATCAGGAAGCTATAACTGCTGTCGGCTGTTACATTCAGTAGGCTGTCTGCCAAGGCCTCGTATTTCCGCTTCAGAACCTCATACTTGTCCTTCATCACCCTGCCGGCACGTTGTTCTATGACCAGGCTATCCCGGATCTCTCCAATCTTCCCTTCCCTGATCAAGATCAGGCTATCCCGGATCCGGATGTCCTCGAACATAAGGTCATTTTTGGTGTTGAGTGCGGAAATGGTCTTAGATAATTCCGAAATTTCCCTCCGTTGGCTACCCAGGGACAGCATAGAGGCCACAAAAATCCCAAGCAATAGCAAGAGTCCACCCACCCGGATCAAGGTCAAATTTGCCTTAATGGATTGCAAAATCTCTCGTATTTTATCTATGAGATCCATTGTTAGAAGTTCGGTAATGGTTCGGCTACCCCTAAAATCATCTCTCCCACAAGCCAAAGGCCCGGAGTAACGACTGCAGCTACAAAGCCCCAAAAGAAGTCCATCAACTCCGGGGTTCCCCAACCAAGGAGTTTGTCAATAACGTACTCCTTGAACGCTGCCGCAAAAATACCTACCGCAGCCGCCAGGCCTAAGTCATAATTGTAGTGCATGGGATACCATAGGTGAGAGGTTATCAGCACCACAAGGCAAATCAGCGAGATTAAAATGTAGTGCCACAGTTTGTCTTTCTGAATTTTCATTGCTCGATTTTTATTGTTCCCTGATTGATCACAACCTTTCCCGTCTCTAACGGCATATTAATAGAGTCTCCCTGGATCAACTGACCACTCCGGTAGAATATCACAAGATCGCCCTCATACACCCTTGCCCCCTGCTGCCAATATGGACCATTCTGTTTAGTCAGAACCATATCGTATCCCGTAGCCCAATAATCACTTGCCGCAATCCCCATATCAAATTCCGTAGGCGTTCCCCATTGTACTCTGAATGTCGGAGTAAAGCTGATCAGGTCTTTAAAGTATGGATTTACTATTGTAGAGTGCAGATCATATCCTCTCGCCCTCCATTGTGTCAACGTTAACCTCGTGCCGGCAATCATAAACATCGGCTCTCCCTCCTCGCACCAAAATACATTGTAATCACTCTCAAATCCTTCGAGACAGGATTCGTTCATGACATTGATATTGGTGATCTTTCGTTTAGTGTAGAAGATGTTATTCTTGATCTTCGCCCCCTTAGCACCCCCCACCGGATTGTCATTCTCATACACATCTATTAGCCCTCTCCACGTTCCGATCCCCGGGCCAACATACAGGGAGTCCTCGCTATAAAATGTGTTGTTGTAGATCCTCACTCCATTCATACCCTTCACCACAACCCCAACAGCCGGTGGACTGACAATAATGTTATATGCGACAACCCCTGCCGTATCAGTAAGACCATCGGATTTGCGGACGATTCCCATAGGGACATGATCAAGATAGTTATACATGATCTTAACATCCGTGTGGTACCCGGTAAAGATCCCATGGGTAATAGTATTGGCATCCTGGTTTCCCACCCAGGATATCTTATTGCCAATAATCTCAGCCCCATGAAAATTATTGGTGTACTGAGTAGGGATCTCCTGTCCTGCTTCGAGCAAGTATCCTCCCGTATTACACCCTGTAACTGAATTATTCTTGAAGATAAATTTCACCGGTGCCGTCCGGTTAAATGTTACCCCATAAGAAACATCACACAGGGTATCAACATAAGTCTGCCCCTGATACATCAGAGTATCCTGGGCAGACATTATGGTGGGGACAAAAAGTAATATGATCAACCACCGTTTCATTTTACAATGAATGAATCATTGTTGCTCTGAAAGGTGAAGACACGACTACCATAGCCCGTTTTGGCATGGCCGGGAGAGGTAAGAATACTTAAAACCTTCGTATTGTATTGCCCTGTCGCTCGTTTATCCTCCGGGATCCCGGCTGCCTCCCAATCGAAGTTCAGATCAAAGAACTCCTCCTGCTCCGCAAGCATACGGTCTGCCGCATCATACATACTGTTTATTTTACTCCAATTATCGGTAAGTAAATCTCCTGATGGCGTAATCACGGGAGGCTTTTCATCTTTAGCCGTCACCATAAATTTAACCTCAGAGAAATTCCCAAATAAATCCGTTGCCCGGACCGTAACCTCGACCGATTGGTTGGCAGCACTGAGAATATATCCCGGCGCAGGGGTCTGAAGGGTATCCCTTATTCCGCAGTTGTCGGTAATATTGAGCATTGTGCGATAATCCGGCAATACAGCCTGGCAGTTATCGTCAACGGTCAAATATTGAGGTGGAACCTGCGAGATCGCAACCTGACAGGTGCAACCACACAGAACCACCAGTCCGAGAAAAACAAGTAAGCTCCTCATTTTACGGTGGGCGTTGCCGGTTTAAACCATCCTTCGACAGTATCAAGTAGGATCTTCACAAATGGTATATCAAAGATGCCATTCGCTACAAGTCCTGCCCCGAAACCATACAAAATAGATTTAAGGATGCTGAATTCTGCCGCAAAGCCATAGTTGAGAAGGTTTGCACCTATGATCAGTAGGATTGCCACAACCCATGCCACAAGCTGCTTCACGAATTTCTTCGTCACTTTGAGCGCACCGTTAAGCAATGCCGCAAGAAAAGTACTGAGGGCTGCGATCCCTGCGAGAGATCCAAAATACAGGTTCAGTTGAGTGAAGATGTCCATTACATCGTCAGGCACAGGGACTACGTCCTGCGCTACGAGAGCAACTGTCGTCATCATTAGGATAACGAACATCGAGAGAAAAACCACAAATTTTTTCATACGCATTAATTTTAAATGGTTACTGCTTGAACAAATTTAAGTATCATTTCGGCATATCGCCTCTGAATGTCAGGATTTTTTAACAAATTCCAATCCTGCAGGTTGTCATAGAATAAAAATTCCGGCAGGATCGCAGGACAGGCAACGTGCCTGAGAATGTAGAACTGACTCTCCTTGTCAACATCTCCATCGGCATAATCAGCCCTGACAGAGATCTCCGGGAACTCATTATGAAACTCCCGGGCAAACACAGACGCATATTCATCAGACTTGGTCCTCCCGGGGGTGGTGTAGATTTCAAACCCTCTCCCCCCTCCGGCATTAGAGTGCAGGGATATTAACACGCAATCCCGGTACTCATGGATCAGTAAATTTGCGTACTGAACCCGGAGCTTCAGGGGAAGATCCAATTCCGATGGGCAGATATCAATAGACCGGATCCCGGCCGTTGTCAGTAGGTCCATCACTTTCTTTTTGATGAGCCTGTTTATCACCCCCTCATATGCAACTTCCCCGTTTGAGAACCGGTGGTACTTGCCTATGTAGGGATCCGTCTGATAGAGTCCATCTATCATTCCTCCATGTCCGGAGTCAAATAAGAATACGGTGTTTTTCATTTGAACCACTTTATTACTTCCGATATCCATTGGTTATCCACGGCCGTATCAACAACTGCCTGAATGACGATTAATAACACAATGAAACCAAGGATGAATTTTTTGTAGTGCTTAGAAACAAAATTAAGATGCTTAACCAATTTCTGTGATGGTTCCATTCCTTCAATCCTCCGAAAGCAGGTTTTTCCTCGATGTTCCAATTCATCATTGATCACAATGATGTCCTCCTTTGCTTTACGCAACCCCCCGTTTACCTTTTTAACCTCCTCATAGGTGGTTTTCACTTCCTCTCGGACTGCTTTGATTTCACCATGAAGTCTTTCATCCATGTGTGTTAATAAGGTTGTTAGAGCTGTAAATTCGCTGTCAGTCAATATCCCTCCTGTTCTCGTTTTTTTTCTTGTCGGCTTGCTATGTGCTGTCCCCCTGTTATCCATTGTTAAAAGTTTAAAAAGTTGAACGTTTTGCCTCTTTCAACTGCTTCCATTCTTTGTCCAATTTATAAAAATCAACATCCTTCCATGCCTCTCT
>Ga0209605_1002742_pt1 | contig 16436 bp, 5 predicted proteins | sample AD_UKC035_MetaG_FD_184408 | JGI IMG/M metagenome (GOLD analysis project Ga0209605, IMG submission 184408) | Active sludge microbial communities of municipal wastewater-treating anaerobic digesters from USA - AD_UKC035_MetaG (SPAdes) (version 2) | ecosystem: Engineered > Bioreactor > Anaerobic >...
TGCGCCCACAACGCCGCCGGTTCACGGAACCGGCTTGAGCAGTGAGTGAAGACCGATTTAGGCCGACGTGACCTGGTACAAGTTGGCGTAAATATCTCTTCAGTTGAGCTGCTCCCGGCGGATCCGTGATCCGCCGGGTTTGCGCCCACAACGCCGCCGGTTCACGGAACCGGCTTGAGCAGTGAGTGAAGACCGATTTAGGCCGACGTGTACTAGAGCGCGCACAGACACGACCCGACGACCGACCAGGGCGGGGCGGCGAACGGTCACAATCCCATATTGTTGGAGGATGTATGAGATCAATGAAGGTTCTTGGACTGATTGTTCTGGTTCTCGTCGCGGCGGCGGCTGTCGTCATCGGGACCGATGAGGCGCGCGCCAGCGCAGGTGGACGGGTTGGCTTCTCCGGCAATCCACAGACCAACGGCGGCCAGAACTGCACGGCCTGCCACACCGCCGGCGCGGCCACCCCTTCGGTCAGCATCAGCGGGCCGGCGGTGGTGGACGCCGGAACCACCCACAGCTACGTGGTCACCGTCAGCGGCGGGCCGGGAATCACCGGCGGCTTCAACGTCTCCACCAGCGACTTTGCCGGGACCTTCAGCCCGGTCAACGGTGAGACGGAGCTGCTGGCGGGCGAGATCACCCACAGCGCCCCCAAGTTCTTCAGCGGCGGCCAGGTGCAGTTCACCTTCGACTGGACTGCGCCGGCCAGCAACGGGCCGGTCGCCATGTACGCCGCCGGCAACTCGACCAACGGGCTGGGCAACACCAGCGGCGACGGCATCGGCGTCGACACGCTGGCCATCACGGTGCAGAACGGCAACCCCAACCCGACCCCCACCCCCCCGCCGCCGCCGACTGCGATCACCTTGCAGCCGGTGGCCAGCGGCCTTTCCCAGCCGGTGGTCATCACCAACGCCTTCGACAAGCGTCTGTTCATCGTCGAGCGCGCCGGCCGCATCCGCATCGTGGACGCCAGCGGTTCGCTGCTGGCCACCCCCTTTCTCAACATCACCTCGCGGGTCGATTCCACCGACGGCGAGCAGGGGCTGCTGGGGCTGGCCTTCCACCCCAACTACGTCAACAACGGCTATTTCTACGTCTACTACACCTACGACCCGGCGGGGAGCAACCTCGACCGGACGCGCATCTCGCGTTTCAGCCGCAGCGCCGGCAATGCCAACCAGGCCAACGCGGCCAGCGAGCTGATCCTGATGGAGTTCGAACAGCCGTTCAGCAACCACAACGCCGGCGACCTGCACTTCGGCCCGGACGGCTACCTCTACATCGCTTCGGGCGACGGCGGCGGGTCCTACTGGGCCAGCGTCGGCCAGGTACCGCCCATGATGTTCAGCCAGGGGCCGGACGACTTGCTGGGCAAGCTGCTGCGCATCGACGTCAACACGACGCCCGGCCCCACCAACGGGCCCGACTGCAACATCGCCGGCGGGACGAACTACAGCATCCCGCCGGGCAACGCGTTCACCAACGGCGCGGGCAACGGCTGCGACGAGATCTGGACCTTTGGGCTGCGCAACCCGTGGCGCTTCAGCTTCGACCGCGCCAACGGAGATGGCTGGATCGCCGATGTGGGGCAGAGCCAGTGGGAGGAGGTGAACCGCTTTGCCGGCGGCGTGGTGGGCGGACTGAACTACGGCTGGTCCTGTTTCGAGGGGACGCACGCCGCCAGCGAGTATTACAACTTCTATGACTACGACGAGTGCCAGCCGGCCAGCGCCTACGACATGCCGGCCTACCAGTTGACGCACAGCACGGGCGACTGCTCCATCACCGGCGGGTTCGTCTACCGCGGCGCCAAGTATCTGGACCTGCCGGGGGCCTATTTCTTCAGCGACTACTGCCGACCGTCGATCCGAACGCTGACCGGCAGCCCCGACAATCTGACGGAGACCACGGTGCTGCCCACCGGCGCCATCGCCAGCCCCTCCACCTTCGGCGAGGATGTGCTGGGCGAGCTGTATGTGGCCAGCCTGAGCAGCGGCACGGTCAGCCGCATCCAGGGCGCCGAGCCGCGCCCGACCACCGCGGTCGTCGCCCGGACGACCACGGCGCCGCTGATCGACGGCGTGGTGGACGCGGCCTGGGCCGATGCCCACCAGTACAGCATGATGAACAACCTGGTGGTCGGCACAGGCACGCTGTTCCACCAGGACCTGTGGGTCAACTGGCGCATGCTCTACGACGACACCTGGCTCTACCTGCTGGCCGAGGCGCGCGATGACGTGCTGATCAAGGATGGCCCCAACTGGTACGACGACGACATCATCGAGCTGATGATCGACGGCGACCACAGCCGCGGCAGCAGCTACGACGGCGTCAACGACTTCGAGCTGGGCTTCCGCTGGAACGACCCGGCGATCATCGCCGGCGTGAACTCGGCGCCTGCGCCGCCGGGCGCGCAGTTCAGCATGGTGGGCGTCGCCGGCGGCTATGTGCTGGAGGTGCGCCTGCCGCTGGCGGAGATCGACGTGCAGCCGCTGGACGGCTACACCTTCGGCCTGGACATCCACGTCAACGACGACGACGACGGCGGGCCGCGCGATGCCAAGTTCACCTGGTTCGGCGCGCAGGACAACGCCTGGCAGGCCCCGGCCAACTTCAGCGACGCCACGCTGGACGACGGCTCGCCGCCGCCCGCGCCGGTGGCCGCCGCCTGCTACACCCAGTCGCTGCTCTTCGTGGCCGACAGCCTGGAGCCGTCGCTGAACATCCACGACCGGGCCGTGGTTACCCACCTGCGCGGCCTGGGCTACACGGTGACGGTGCAGGATGACAACCTGGTGCAGACCGGCGACGCGACCGGCCGGCAGTTGGTGATCATCTCCAACTCGGTGACCTCGGGCAACGTCGGCTACAAGTTCACCAGCGCGGCTGTGCCGGTTATCACCTGGGAGGATGCGCTCTTCGACGAGCTGGGCATGACCCTCAACGGCGCGGCCGATCACGGCATTCTCGCCGCGCAACAGGTGGTCGATGTGGCCGCCAGCCAGCATCCACTGACCGCGGGGCTGGCCGGTCCCATCACCGCCAGCAATCCGGCCGCCACCTTCTCCTGGGGCGCGCCCACGGCCAGCGCCGTCCGGGCGGCCACGGCCGCGGGCGACAGCGCCAAGGCGACCATCTTCGGCTATGAAACCGGCGCGGCCATGACCACCCTCAACGCGCCGGCGCGCCGGGTTGGCTTCCCGCTGGGAACGGCGAACTTCACCGGCAACGGCTGGTCGCTCCTGGACGCGGCCGTCAACTGGGCGCTGGAGTGCGGCGCGGTCAACGGCTTCCTGCTGGTGGACGGGGATACCAACACGGTCATCGGCCCGCTGAACGAGGGGGACCAGTTGGAGCTGACCGCGCTGCCCCCCAGCCTGAAGATCCGCGCCCTGGTGGCCCCGGCCATCACCGGCAGCGTGCTCTTCACCCTGGACGGCAGCCCCATCGCGGACAACACTCCCCCCTACGAGTTCGCCGGCGGGCCGCCGGAATGGCTGCCGACGGTCGGCGCGCACACCTTGCAGGCGCGGGCGTTCTCCCAGGCCGACGGCGCCGGCCTCGGCACGCCGGCGCTGACGGTCAACTTCACGGTGACCAACAATCCGCTGGCCGTCACCCTGGCCAGCTTCGACGCCGCACAGCAGGGAGAGGCCGTGCTGGTGACGTGGGAGACGGTCTCCGAGATCGACAACGCCGGCTTCAACCTCTATCGGGCGCTGGCCGCCGACGGCCAACGCACCCTGCTGGCCGCCATACCCTCGGCAGCGCCGGGCAGCAACGCGGGCGCGGCCTACAGCCAGCGCGACGCCGCGGTGGTCGCCGGCCAGAGCTACTGGTACTGGCTGGAGGCGGTGGATGTTCAGGGCGCCGCCAGCCTGCACGGCCCCGTCAGCCTCACTTTTCAGACCCCCACGGCCGTTGCCCTGACCGGCTTCGACGCCGGGGCCGGCCCGGCGCAGCCGGCGCCGCTGCTGGCCTGTGCCATGGCTGCCGGCGTGTGGCTGGGCTGGCAGCTTCGCACGCGCCGCCGCAGACGCCAGGCCTGATCGATCGGCAGCTATTCAGGCGCCGGGCGCTGCCACTCGGCCATAGGTTGGGCGTGACCATGCAAAGGTCGCCGCTCAGGCAGAGGCAAGCGCCCGGCGCCGATAGCTGTGCAGCAGCGAACATGCTTAAAAAAGCGGAAGATTCTGGACACAAACGGAGAAAATACTTGACATGATTGTAATCAAAGTGTAATCTTCGGGGGATTGACGGCAGACCACAGCGGCTGCTATAATTTCTCTACCAAGATCGTGCTGCAAGTCCCCTGGGACATGACGCCTTGAGAAACTGGGTGAAGATGCTTCAGGTTTCAACACACAGACTTGAAGATAGCTGCTCGGGCCGGTCTCCTGACCGAGCCCGCCGCTTTCATTGACGGTTGTCTCACTGGGAAATCAGCAGCGCCTGATGTGTCCGTCCGGATTCATTGCCGCCTGTTGCCCGGCTTGGCCGGAAAGGAGGAAAACAACAGAATATCCTATGCTTTGTGAATCGGGTGACACCCACCCATCGTCGATGGGTGATCACTGAATCTCGTCCGTTTTGGGTCACTCTTGATCCCCTGATACATCCTGAAGAGGAGCAAACTCAATGCAACGCAAGAAGACATTTGGCAATCTGGCCCGAATGCTGGCGGCCTGGATGGTGATCATCGCCACCGTGCTGCCCAGCGTCGCCGCCGCCGCGCCCTTGGCCGCGCCGGCCGCCGCACCGCTGGCGCAGCCGGAGTCCGGCACCGTCACCGGCACCGTGTTCCGTGACTACAACGCCAACGGAACGCGCGACAACACCACGGCTTTCAAGGAACCCACCCTGGCCGGCGTCATCGTGACGGCGTATGACAGCGCGGGCGTCGCGCGCGGCACGACCACCACCACCAGCGCGGACCCCGGCCCCAACTACAGCCTGAGCATGACAGGCACCGGCCCCTACCGCATCGAGTTCACGCTGCCGAGCAATGGCAGCATGGATTATCTGAGCCCTGGCGAAGCGGGCAATACGACGGTGCAGTTCGTGCCCAACGGCAACTCCAGCAATATCAACGTCGGCTTCAACAACCCCGATGATTTCAGCCAGGCCACGCCGCCGCTGATCACACCCATCACCTTCGTCGGCTCGCGGTCGACCTACCCAACGGGACGGAACGAATCGATCGTCGGCATCGGCTACAACCAGAGCGGCGACCTGTCGGCGCCGGCCAATCATACGACCTACGCGCGGAGGAGCGATACCGGCACGCTGTACGGCATGATCTTCCAGCGCAAGTCGAAGCTGATCCTGGCCGGTACCTTCATGAAATCCTACGCCGACATCGGGCCGGTGCAGACCGCGGCCGGCTGGCTGCAAAACGTCGATCCCACCGGCGCGATCTACGCCACGCGCACCAATGCGGCGCTGCCCAACTCGGCGGTCTACGCCAACCTGAACAAGATCAAGGACCCCAGCACCGGTCTGGTGATCCCCGGCAACCCGGCCGGCGTCAACCCGCGCCAGAACGGCGGCAACGACTACGCCAGCAACCTGTGCCCCACGACGCCCACCGCCGCCGGCGACTGCTGGAACCACGACCCGGCCGCCTGGGACAAGGTGGGCGCCATCGGCCTGGGCGACCTGGACGAGGACGACGAGGAACAATTCGTCTTCGTGGTCAACCTGGCCGACAAGAAGCTCTATCAACTGCCCATCGACCCCAACCCCGCCAACTGGCCGATCCAGACGCTGGCCGCGCCGCCGGTGGCGATCCCTGACGACTGCGCCGTCTCCAGCGACGCGGTGCCGGGCGGCCTGGGCTTCCAGGACGGCAAGCTCTACGTCGGCGTGACCTGCACCGCCAAGTCGACGCAGAACCTGGGCCAGCTCAAGGCCGAGGTGTGGCAGTTCGACCCCGCGGCCCAGACCTTCAGCGCCGCGCCGGTGCTGACCGTGCCGTTGAACTACACGCGCGGCTGCATCTGGACCGGCGTCACCACCACCACCCCGGCCGGCGGGTGGTTCGGCAGCAACGACCCCAAGTCCACGGCCAACAACCCCAACACCAATTGCCAGACCTATATCGACGGGTCCGACAACGATTTCCACAACGTCAAGTGGAACCCCTGGCCGCAGACCTGGCAGGCTCACTACACCGGCAACAAGGGCGTCAACGCCCCCGGCAAGCCAGGCTGGAACGACGGCAACCCTCAAACCTTCTTGCAGTTGGAATACCCGCACCCCTGGCTGAGCGACATCGAGTTCGACGGCAGCGACATCCTGCTGGGCTTCCGCGACATCAACGGCGACCGCACCGGCAACGAGGTTCGCTCGCCCAACATCACAGCCGCCGCGCCGCCCACCAGCGGCCCGACGGTCCCCAACGACATTCTCACCTACTCCTACGTCATAAACGGCGCCGGCTTCGGCGATCTGCTGCGCGCCTGCGGCGCCATCGGCGCCTGGACCCTGGAGTCCAACGGCGCCTGCGGCAGCCGAACTGCCATCAACGGCCAGAACCTCGGCCAGGGGCCTGGAACCCTCACCGGAATGCCCACCAACGGCAGCACCGGCGCGGGCGAGTTCTACTGGGACGACTCCGGGCCGGGCAGCCGCAATCCGGACGCCGCCATGATCTCCACGTGGGCCTTCGAGGACTGGGCAGGCCGCAACAACGCCGCCAACAACGACGGCTACAGCGGCCACGAGGAGACGCTGATGGGCGGCCTCTTCCAGCGCGCCGGCGCGCCCGACGTCGCCATCACCCAGGCCGATCAGTTGAACTCCGGCGACGGCGGCATCGCCCGCTTCAGCAGCGTGGAGGACCACCCCGACGTCAACGACCCGTATCCTGGCCTGCGCAACCCCAACCGGGTGGGCGCCGCCTGGGGCAACAACGAGGTCGGCATCGCCCTGCGCCACACCGCGCTCTACGGCGACGCCGCCGGCTTCTTCGGCAAGGCCAACGGCCTGGGCGACATCGAGGCGCTGTTGGACCCCGCGCCCATCGAGATCGGCAACCGGCTCTGGATCGACAGCAACACCAACGGGCGCCAGGATCCCGGCGAGGCGGTTCTTCCGGGCGTGACCGTGGAGCTCTGGGTGGACAACAACGGCGACGGCGTGGCCGAGACCCAGGTGGGCAGCGCCGTGACCGACGCCAACGGCCTCTACTACTTCGGCGGCGCCGGCAACGTCAACATGACCGGCGGCAACACCGTCCAGTTCAACAAGGTCTACGAGATCCGCATCAACCGCGGCCAGGCTGCGCTGTCGGGCAACAGCTTCCCGACGGTGGCCAATGCGGACCCGGCGCCCTCGGCGGCGTACCCCGACCTGCGCGACTCCGACGGCGTCACCATCCCCGACACGGGCGGCAGCAGCCGCACCATCGCCGGCGTGCGCTTCACCACCGGCGGTCCGGGCGAGAACAACCACGCCTACGACTTCGGCTTCGTGCCCAATCTCTCTCTGGTCAACCTGGGCAACCAGGTGTGGTACGACCTCAACAACGATGGCCTGCTCAACAACAGCGAGCAGGGGATCAACGGCGTCGTGGTCGACCTGTACGCCGACACCAACGGCGACGGCCGCTTCACGCCCGGCGTCGATACCTTCATCGCCACCACCACCACGGCCGGCGGCGGCCTCTACAACTTCACCAGCCTGCTGCCGGGCGACTACATCGTCCACCTGCCGCAGTCGAACTTCACCGGTACTGCGCCGTTGGCCGGCATGGCCAGCAGCACCGGCAACAACCCGACCCCCGACCCGGACACCAACATCGACAACGACGACAACGGCTATCACATCCCGGGCAACGGCGTGGCGTCGCTGGCGGTGACGCTGGCGGCGACCACGGAGCCAGGTCCGCCGGACACTAACACCAATCCCACCGTGGACTTCGGCTTCTTCGGCCTGGGTGCGATCGGCAACTACGTCTGGGTGGACGAGAACTCCGACGGCTACCAGGACGAGGGCGAGCCGGGCATTCCCAACGTCCAGGTCAAGCTGTACGATGCGGCTGGCAACCTGGTGGCCACCACGGTCACCGACAGCCACGGCGGCTACCTGTTCGACAACCTGCGGCCAGGCAACTACTACGTGGACGTGCTGGATGGCACGGGCAACCAGCCCAACACCCTCCCCGCGGGCATGACGCAGACCCCGCCCAGCACGCTGCCCGGCGATGACTTCGGCAACCAGAATCACGGCGCTACGTCGATCCCCGGCGGCGGCGGCCTCACCGGCTATCCGGTAACGATTGGCAACGGCCAGCCGATGGAGAACCTGACGGCCGACTTCGGCTACAACTACAACCCGGCCGGCGACGTCAACAACCCGCCCAGCAACGGCGGCGGCAATCCCAGCAACGCGGCAGTCGCGGCCCTGGGCGACCGGATCTGGATCGACAGCGACGGCGACGGCGCGCAGGATCCCAACGAGGTCGGCGTCTCCGGCGCAACGGTGACCCTGTACCACGACCCGGATGGCGACGGCGTGTTCGACACACCGTACACCGTCGGCGGCTACACGCCCACCCGGACGACCGACGCCAACGGCAACTACATGTTCGACGGCCTGCCGCCCGGCGCCTACGTGGTGCAGGTGACCAGCGACACTGGCGCCAGCCACGCGATCCTGACCGGTGGGCAGTACAACCAGACCGGCGACCCCGATCACTTCGGCCTGCCCAATCCGAACCCCAGCAATCCGGCCAACGCCGACAACCGCACCACCACCCCGGTCCTGCTGGGCCCTGGCGATGTCTTCCTCAACGCTGACTTCGGCTACCAGCCCAGCGGCGCGCAGCTCGGCAGCATCGGCGACACCATCTGGTTCGACGCCGACGCGGACGGCACTGGCCCCTCCATGGCGCCGGTGACCGGCGGCTCGCCGGTGACGCAGGGCAACTCGGGCAACCCGGCCGATGCCAACGAGTATGGCATCGAAGGGGTGACGGTGGCCCTGATCCGTGACAGCAACGGCAACGGCCAGTGGGACTTGGGTGAGCCGATCATCGCGACCGACACCACCGACGCCAATGGCCAGTACTACTTCGCCGGCCTGCCCGTCACCGATGGAAACGGCACGGACGACTACCTGGTCTGGGTCAACGACTCCAACAACGTCCTGGGCGAGATGGTGCCGACCTACGACCGGGATGGCGCCGCGGCGCCCGCGGCCGGCCTCGAGACTGGCCTGGGCATCAGCGCCGTGCCCAACCTGACCACCACGCCGGTGCTGGACCAGGACTTCGGCTACACCAACACCTATCAGCAGCCGCCCCAGAGCCTGACGCAGGCCATCGGACTGATCGGCGACTACGTCTGGTTCGATTCGGACCGCGACAACGTCCAGGACAGCGACGAGTCGGGCGTCGAAGGGGTGCTGGTGCAACTGCTGAACAGCACCGGTACGCAGGTGATCGCTACCACCTACACCGACGAGAACGGCTACTACAGCTTCGGCGGGCTGCCGCTCAACGAAAGCTACATCGTCAACATCCCGTCGTCGAACTTCAATCCGGGTGCGCCGTTGGAAGGCATGACCAACACCGGCGGTCCGACCGGCGGCAGCGGCAACACCGGCCCGGTGGTCAACCTGACCCCCGCCAACCCGGTCAACCTGGTGCAGGACTTCGGCTACGCCGCGCCGAGCAATGCGGCCGGCAGCATCGGCAACCAGATCTGGGAAGATCTGAACGCCGACGGCATCCGCCAGGCGGGCGAGCCGGCCATCGCCGGCGTCACGGTGGACCTCTACCGCGACCTGAACGGCAACGGCAACGTCGATCCGGGCGAGCCGCTGATGGGCACCCGCACCACCGACGCCAACGGCCAGTACCTGTTCAGCGCCCTGCCCATCATCGGCGGCGGCGACGCAGATCCTGAGGCCGAGTACGTGGTGGACGTGACCGACGTCGACGGCAAGCTGGCCGGCTACTGGCACTCGCAGAGCCCGAACCAGAACGCCAACACCGGCGTCAGCGGCAACACCGCCAATGATCCCCAGGACAACAGCAAGATCGATCCCTTCGCCGTCGAGATCGGCAGCGGAGCGAGCGGTCAGCCGGTGTCCAACAACCTGAACGTCGACTTCGGCTACTACGTCAAGCCGGCGGCGGTGGGCAACTTCGTCTGGCTGGACAATGGCGCCGGCGGCGGTACCGCCGGTAACGGCATCCAGGAAGCGGGCGAACCGGGCATCGACGGCCTCAAAGTGACGCTGACCATCTTCTACCCCGATGGCACGACCCACACCGTGTTCACCATCACCGGCGACGACCCCAACACGCCTGGAGTTCAGCACGGCTGGTACAGCTTCGGCAACCTGCTGTTGGATGAGGACTACGCCACCAGCACCACCGGAACGCCAACGCCCAATCACCCGGTCTACCGCATCTCGGTTCCCACCGGCGGCGGCTACAATCCGACGCTGGTCAACCAGGGCAGCAACGACATGCTCGATTCTGACCCTCACAGCGGCGTCGATGCGTCGGCCACCCAGGGCAGCACTAACGTCAATCAGATCACCGGCGCCCCCGGCACTGAAACCAACCCCATCGCCGGCTACGACTTCGGCTACCTGAGTACGCCGCTGGCGATCATGCTGGCCGGCTTCGACGCCGCCGCCCAGACTGACCACGTGTTGGTGAGCTGGGAGACGGTGAGCGAGGCCAACAACGCCGGCTTCAACCTCTATCGCAGCCTGTCGGCTGACGGCGAGTACACGCTGCTGGGCTACACCCCCTCGGCTTCGCCCGGCGGCACGGCCGGCGCGGCCTACAGCCACCAGGACTTCGACGTCCAGGCTGGCCAGACCTACTGGTACAAGCTGGAGGACATCGACCTGAGCGGCGCGGCCACCATGCACGGGCCGGTCAGCGTCTCCTTCCAGGCGCCGACAGCCGTGACCCTGAGCGGCCTGGAGGCTGACGGCAGCCAGGGCGGCGCAGCGGCCCTCTGGCTGGCGGCTGGCCTGCTGGTCCTGGGCGGCGCATTCGCGCTCTACCGACGACGCGGCATGGCTGTCTAGCCCTCCCGCCTCTCTCTGAAAAGAAGGGCCTCAGCTTGCGCTGAGGCCCTTTTTTCTGACCACTGACAGTGCGCCCAAGAAGAACCGCCGTAACTGTTCAGCCGCCGTGTGCGAACACGTTGATTGAGTAGGCCGCCGTGTGCGAACACGTTGATTGAGTAGGCCGGCGGGTGCGAACACGTTGATTGAGTAGGCCGGCGGGTGCGAACACGTTGATTGAGTAGGCCGCCGTATCGAAATCAACGTGTTCGCACCCGCCGGGACACAGCCAGCAGAACAGGTCCGGCCAGAAGCAGCGCCAGCCACAGCAGCCCGGCCCGCGCCGGTGTGGGCGCCGGGGAACTGGCGGCGGCCGCGGCCTGGCCACGCGTCTGTTCGGCGGGCCAGCCCGCGATGGCGGCCGCAATGGCGTCCAACTGCCGGTCATCCAGCCTTCCGCCGTAGCGTTGCCCCCATGCGGGCATGGCCGTGCCGGGGACGCCCTGCTCCACAGCCGCACGCACGTATTGCCAGGGATCGACGCTCTCGAACACCGGGGCCAGGCTGCCGGCCCATGCCCCTTCGCCGCGTGGGCCATGACAGGGGGCGCACTCCTGCTCATAGAGCCTCTCGCCCAGCTCGCGGTCGCCGCCTGGGGGACGCAGGGTGGACGCGGGGGTTGCCGCGGCGACCGCCGCGGCGGCTGGGGTGGCCGGTCCCCCTTCCTCCAACGTCAGCAGATAGGCAATCAGCGCGTCCAGATCCGCCTGGCTCAGGCGGGCGCCGTAATCGCGCGGCATCAGGTCGGGACAGACGGCCGAGCGGCAGCCGGCGGCAATCGACGCGCCCGGAGCCAGAAGCGACTGGCGAATCGCCTGCTCTGCGGTGAGGCCGGGCGCCTGTTGCGCCGCGCGCCGGGCGATGCCGGCCATGTCTGGCCCGCTGACCCCGCCGCTGCCCGGCTCGCCATGACAGCCCAGGCAGCCGGCCGGACCGTAGTAAACCGCCTTGCCGCGCTGGATGGCCGCCGGCGGCGCGGCGGCGCTGGCGGCCGGCGCGGCCGCCAGCGCCGCCTCCCAGTGCAAAATGAAGCTGGCCAGGTCCTGGATCTCGTCGGGACGCAGCGCGCCGCCGTAGGCCTCGCTCCAGGCCGGCATAAGCGCGCTGTACTGGCCCTGGTTGACAGGCCGGCCGGCCGCGATGGCGGCCTCGATGTAGCTGCGCGGGGCGCCCGGATAGCCCACCTCGTCCAGGCGGCGCTGGAAAGAGTCGGGGTGGTTCAGCGCCGGGGCCAGGCCAGGAATGCCGCGGCCGGCCACGCCGTGACAGCCGGCGCAGTGGCTGCGGTAGAGGCTGGCGCCGTTTTCGAGCGAGGCCGCGGCCAGCGCGGCCTCGCTGCTGGCCATGCGCGCCGGCTCGCGCCAGGCCAACGCCGCCAGCAACGCAGCCAACGCCAGCAGGGCCAACAAAGTCAGGACGCTTTGGCGCAGCACGGCCTAGCTCCCGCCCGCGGCGGCCTCGGCCACAAAGCTGACCCGCTCGAATGTCTGCCAGACGCCGGCCTGATCCTGCCAGAAAACGCGCAGCGTCACCTTGCGCAGGCCCGGCTGCCATTGCTCGATGGCCAGCTTGGCATAGCCTCCCGGCAGCCCCGGTTCGCCGGCCGCCTGCGCGCGGGCATGTTCCTGCACCAGCGCCTGCTGGATCTGGCCCAGCGTCTGGCGCAAGGCGGGCGGTGCGCTGCTGACGGCGTAGGTGCGGGTATCCCAATCGCCCGGCGGCAGATCCTGCCAGGACAGCGCGCCGACCAGGCCAGCCCCTTCCTCGGGCAGGGTCAGTTGCGCCACCTGCTCGGCCGGCGCCAGCCGCACGCCATACTGCGCGCTGCCCATCCAGGTCAGCGTCACCAGCGCGGCCGAGAGGATCATGGCGATGTAGATGGCGCCGCGCCGGTCGGCCGCGCGCCGGCTGGGGTTGCGGTCGAGATAGGGCAGGAGCAAGAGCGCCAGCACCAGCGCCAAGGGAAGCAACACCCCCATCAACGTCGCATCGCCCAGCTTGAGCAGCCCCTGCACCCAGAGAAAATACCAGGGCGCCTCGGTGTGGGTGGGAGTCTTGAGGGGGTTGGCGTGGTGTTCCAGCGGCGCGCCAGGGTAGATGTTCAACAGAATCAGCGCCAGCAGGGCCGCGGTGGCCGCGGCCAGCAGGGCCGCCTCGCCCGTCGCCAGCTCAGGCAGGTAGTAGCGCCGCCGCGCCGCAGGTACCCGCCGCGCCGTGTCCTGGCCCACGTCCTCCTCGGAGGCCGGCAGCGAGATGCCCACATGAACCACCTTGTAGTAGTGGACGAAGAAGACCAGGAGCAAGAGCAGCGGCAGCAGGAGCACATGGAGCAGATAGAAGCGCAGCAGGGTGGCCGGGCCGACGCTGGGCGCGCCCAACAGCAGCAGCTTGACGGCATGGCCCAGCGCGGCCGGCGGGATCTTGTCGGCCATGCTGGACCCAATGGTCACCGCCCAGTAGGCCAGTTGATCGTAGGGCAGCAGGTAGCCGCTGAAGCTCAGCAGCAAGGTCAGCAGCAGCAAGACCACGCCGCTGACCCAGGTGAACTGGCGCGGGGGCTTGTAGGAGCCGGTGAGAAAGGTGCGCAGCATGTGCAACACCACCGCGATGATCATGGCCTCGGCCGCCAGGCGGTGCAGATCGCGCAGCAACTGGCCAAAGGGGACGCGGCTGGCCAACTGCAGCACGTCGCCATAGGCCCGCTGCGGCGTCGGGGCATAGAAAATCATCAGCAGCAGGCCGGTGATGATTTCGACCGCGAAGAGATAGGTGCTAAGCAGCCCCAGGCGGAAGGTGTGGCTGAAGCGCGTGGCCGCCTCGTGGTAATAGACCGGCCTGATGTGCAGCCAGAAAGACTCGTCGTGGACGCGCAGACGGGGGTTGGGCTGGCGGGGCGGGTCCCCCCGGGCCAGATCGCGCAGATCCGCTGGGGTCAGCCCGGCGCAGAGGCGCGTGATCAGGCGGTCCCAGCCGGCGGCGAGGGCCGGGCCGATGCGGCGGTGAGTGGCGGGCTCCGGGCGGTGGTGCATAGAATATCTGCCGCGGCCGTGCAGGGATGACCGACAGAGGCCGTCCCCCAGTTTACCGCACCCCAGGAGATTGTGCAACAACGCGCACCCTCCTGGCCGGTCTTCTGGCCCAACGCCGCCCCCCCACGTTTTTGTATCGACCGCAAGCTGCATATAATGAAGCGACTCAGTTGCCCAGCCCATGACTTGCGCAGTCTCAGGCCGCAAACCCTTACCCTGGAGAGATGCACCCTATGCCCCGTCAACTGTTCTGGCTGCTGGCCGCGCTGGCGCTGCTCAGCGGCTGCACGTCCACCCCGACGCCGGCGCCAACGCCCATCCCCTCGCCAACTGCCGCCCGCCCACAGCCGCCGGCCACCGCGGAGCCGGGCGCGCTGGCCGCACCCATGAATCGAGAGGAGCTGTGGGCGCGTGTGCCGGCGCTGAGCGAGCGGGAGGCGCGCTTCCAGGCCGCGCTGGCCAGCGATCAGCCGATCCTGCTCTTCCCGGCGGCCGATCAGCGCCAGCAAGAGGCGCAGGAGATCGCCGTGGCCAGCCCGGAGGTGCAATATTTCGCCCGCGATCAGGAAACGGGCCAGCCGCTGCGCAGCGAGATCCTGGTGGTGCGGCCGACGCTGCCCAGCGACCTGAACGAGACCACCCAGGCCTGCCAGAACAAGGTGTGCTACCGGGTGGAGCTGTACAACTACGCGGCCAATGCCACGGCCGTGGCCATCGTCGATCTGGCCGGTGGAACCGTGTTGGAAACAACCTTCCACCCCAACACGCAGCCCGAAGTGCCCGCGCACCTGGGCGACCTGGCGTTGCAGATCGCGCTCAACTCGCCGGAGGTGGCTGAGGCGCTGGGCTATGAGCCTGGCCGCGACGCCGCGGGCATGATCAACGTCAAGACAGCTCTCAACGATTCGCTGTGCGAACGCTCACGCCATCTCTGCGTCGGCCCCTCCTTCGTGGTGGGCGACCGGGCGCTGTGGGCCATCGTGGACCTGACCGACGCGCGGCTGGTAGGCACCCGCTGGACCACCGTGGGCGGCGGCGGGCCGGTAGTGACCGAGAAGAGCCTGCAGGATGCCGTGATCATGGCGCGCTACTGCGAAAAACCCAACCCGCTGGCCCGCGATGGCTGGGAGCTGGACTTCATGCTCACCTCCTCCGACGGCCTGCAGGTCAGCGATGTGCGCTTCCAGGGGGCGCCGGTGCTGGACAGCGCCAAGCTGGTGGACTGGCACGTCAGTTACTCCGGCGTCGACGGCTTCGGCTACAGCGACGCCACCGGCTGCCCCATGTTCAGCACCGCCTCCGTCGTGGCTTTCGATGCGCCTTATGTCGAGGAGATCGTCGAGGATGGGCAGGTGACCGGCTTTGCGCTGGCGCAGGATTTTCGCAACGAGCTGTGGCCACAGCCGTGCAACTACCGCTATGTGCAGCGCTACGAGTTCTACCGCGATGGACGTTTCCGCGTGGGCGGCTCGGTCTTGGGCCAGGGCTGCGGCAACAACGGCGTCTATCGGCCGGTGGTGCGCATCGCGCTGGCCACGCAGGCCGCCGGCGGCCAGCCGGCCCAGTTCGCCGACTGGGATGGCCAGCAGTGGCGCCCCTGGACCGTGGAACAGTGGGTGTTGCAGGACGAGACCACGCCGGTCACGCCTGAGGGCTTCCAGTTTCGCATCGACGCGTCCAACGGCGAAAGCTACTACGTGGAGCCCAACCGCGGCCAACTGCCCGATGGCCGGCGGGGCGACCACGCCTACACCTACGTGACCGTGGCCCGGCCCGGCGAAGGGGACGCGGACCTGCTGACCATCGGCCCCTGCTGCAACGACGGCTATCAACAGGGCCCGGAGCAGTACATGGAGCCGGCCGAGCCGCTGGCCGGCCAGGATCTGGTGCTGTGGTACGTGCCGCAGATCGAGAACGACGACACCACCGGCGACGAGTACTGCTGGGTAACCACGGAAGTGGTGAACGGCGAGCAGGTCAACAAGATTCATCCCTGCGCGTTCAGCGCGCTCTTCGTGCCGGCGCAGTAGCCCCGACGTCCGGCGCGCTCTTCGCGCCGGCGCAGCAGTCCCAGCATCCGGCGCGCTCTTCGTACCGGCGCCGCCCGGCAACAACCATCCTGCCCGAACAGGTTCTGACTCAACCGAGCCCGCCGTTCCCATCGCCGCTCGGGCCGGTCTCCTGACCGAGCCCGCCGTTCCCATCGCCGCTCGGGCCGGTCTCCTGACCGAGCCCGCCGTTCCCATCGCCGCTCGGACCGGTCTCCTGACCGAGCCCGCCGTTCCCATCGCCGCTCGGACCGGT
>Ga0209605_1002748_pt1 | contig 16387 bp, 8 predicted proteins | sample AD_UKC035_MetaG_FD_184408 | JGI IMG/M metagenome (GOLD analysis project Ga0209605, IMG submission 184408) | Active sludge microbial communities of municipal wastewater-treating anaerobic digesters from USA - AD_UKC035_MetaG (SPAdes) (version 2) | ecosystem: Engineered > Bioreactor > Anaerobic >...
CCGAGGCCCAGGCCCGCTACCCGATCGACCACGCCGGCCGCCAGGAAACCTCGCTGATGCTGGCCTTCTGCCCGGAGGGAGTCGACGACACCCGGCGCCGGGCGGCCAAAAAGTGGTACAGTGCCTCGGCCGGCCAGGCCGATCTCAAGTATGGCCGGGCCGCCCGTCGCCTCATCCTGGACGGGATGAGGCGGGCCCTCCAGGGCGCCGCCTGACCGCGGACCCCGGCTTCCTTAACGCCGACGCCGCCGGTTCCGGACCGGAGATCCGCCCCGGCCGCCGCCCGTTTTTTCTGGCCGGGTTTTTACGATAAAATAATACTGATGCTCCGGATACTAACCGCGCCCTTCTCCTGCCGGGAGGGAACCCGCCGCCTCTTCGAGCTCGCCCTGGCCGGCGAAAACGGCCCCGACTTCTCCGGCCTTTGGTACATCGCGCCCACCCCGGTCAAAACGCGCGAAGCCCGACGCCTCTTCAACCAATCAACCGGCCGGGCCGCCTTCATCCCGCCCCGGTTCTACACCCCCAAGCAGCTGGCCAACGACCTCTTCGAAAACTTCGGTACGGCCAACCGGTTCCCGGACGACCTGAAACCGCTGCTCCTGGCCCACCTGCGGACTCCGCTCGACCAGCCCGCCGAAAACACCAACCGCTTTGGCTTTACCCGATTCCTGGCCGGAAGCATCAAGGAAATCAAGCAGTACCTGCCCGACCAGTCGCCGGCCGCGCTAAAGGAAAGGCTCCCCACCCTGTTCGACCGGTCGCCGGACCAGTTGCAAAAAATGCTGGACAACCTCGACCTGATGGCCGAATACGACCGTTTTCTCAAGCGGCACGACTTCCTGGACAGCGAGGACATCCAGCGGGCGGCCCCGAAACTGACCGATCGCCTCGAACCCGGCCCAAAGACGCTCCTGCTGGACGGCTTCTATGACCTGACGCCGGTAGAGGCCAACCTGCTGAAAGCCCTGCTCCGCCGCTCCGAGCGGACCATCGCCCTGGCCTATCACGACCCGTCCGAACCGGAGGTCTACCACATCCCGAACCTCTTCCTCGAATTCCTGAAAGATTGCGCCCCCTTCGAAATCTGTCACCTGAAACCGGATCCGGGACCGGGCCGGGCGGCCGAATACTGCGAGTTGCCCGACCGGGAAACGGAACTGGAACTCATCGCCGGTCTGATCAAAAAGGCGGTGCTGACCGAGGGCGTGGCCCCGGAAAAGATCCTGGTCGCCTTCCCTGATCCGGCCCCCTATCAAAAGCTGGCGGAACGCACCTTCGCCCGTTTCGGAATCCCGCTGCGCCTGGAGGCTGAGATTCCCCTCGATCAACTGGCGGCCGCCGAGCCGATCCTCTCCCTGCTGGCCTGTCTGGAAAACGACTTCCCGCGCCGTTACCTGGCCGCCCTGATCGGCGCGCCGGCCCTGCCCCGCCTCGCTCCCCGGCTGCGCGACGCCTTTCCGCGTCTCTCCAGCCGGGCCGGCCTCAACCGGGGCCGCGAGGCCTGGCGCAGCCTGGCCTGGCGCCTTTCCAGGGACCCGGTGGCCGGCGACCGCTTGCAGGAAGAGGGCTGGTCGGACCAGGACCTGACCGCCTTCCAGGCTGAACTCGACCAGCTGCTCAAAGTCGCCGCCGGCCTGACCCGGCCGCGCCAGGACCAACTGGCCGGATTTCTCAGCCGGCTCCGTGCTCTCCTAACCAAATTCGGCTGGGACGAATTCCTGGCCGGGGAACCGGAAACGGTCCGCGAAAGTTTTTACTCCCTCTTCAACCGGCTGGAGGACTTCGGCCAACGCCTGCTCGAAGACCGCAAGATAGACTTCGTCTGCTTCGCCCGGATGCTCCGCCATTTGCTGGGACAAGCAGCCGCCGGCGCCGAGAGCGAGGGCGTGGCGGCGCTGAGCTTCCTGGACACCCGCGGCCTCAGCCCGGAGCGCTGCTTCGTGGCCGGCCTGGCCGAGGCCTCCCTGCCCCGGCGGCCGGCCTTCGACCCGATCCTGCCCGAATTCGTGAAGAAGGCGCTCGGCCTGCCGGAACGCTCCGGCCACCTGGAACGGGAACGCCTTCACTTCCGCCGCCTGGAACGGCTTCCGGCCGCCGGCTTCTTCTCCTTCCCCCGAACCAGCGGCGATACCCTCTTCCTCCCCTCACCCTTCCTGCTGGACCGGACCCGCCGCTTTCCGGACCGGCCGGCCGGCCTCTTCAGCCGGGCCGAAGTCCAGGCGGCCGCCGGCCGCGGTAAACCGGTCGGACGGCCGGACGAACCCGACCTCTCGGCTGACCCGGTTGCCCTGGAAATCATCAAGGCGCGTTTCGGACCGAACCAGCGGATCCGGATCACCTGGCTCGACGATTACCTGCGCTGCCCGATCAGCTTCTTCTTTGAGCGGGTCCTGAGACTGGAACGAACCTCCGAGCCAGCGTATTCGGTGGAGCCGAAGGTCTGGGGCCAGCTGGCCCACGAAGTCCTGGAGAAACTCCACCAGCCCGGGCCGGCCGAACCGACCGGCATTCCGGACCGCCTGGTCGCCGTTCTCACCGAGAGCCTGCCCCGCTATCACCTGAGTGAATTCTGGCAGGAGACGGCCCGCCGGATCTTCACCAACCTGGCCCCGGAACTGGTCGAGCGCGAAAAAGGACTTCGGGCGAGCGGCTTCCAGCCGGAAAAGTTCGAAGTCTTGATCCGCGCCGAGCTGGAGCCGGGCATCATCCTGAGCGGAAAAATCGACCGGGTAGACGCCTCGGACAACAGCCTGCTCCTGATCGACTACAAGACCGGCCAGGCGCCGAATCCGGGCCGGATCGGCGTTGATTACCTCCAGTTACCCCTTTACGCCCGCCTCTACCGGCCGGCCGACGGCCGGCCGGTGGGTGCCATCACGATCTACTCCCTGCGCGATCCAGGCGACCTCAAACCCATCACCGGCCCTGACCTGGAAGAGAAAATCCAGAGAGCGGTCAACCGAGCCCGGGAGGTCGTCAACCTCATCCGTTCCGGCAACTTCCGCGCCCCGGAAAATTTCAAAAACCAGAACTGCGGCCAGTGCGACTTCAGCGGCTGCTGCCCGCGGCGGATAAACCATGCCCTGTGAAATAACCTTCGTCTCGGCGCCGGCCGGCAGCGGCAAAACCCAGCGGCTGGCCAACGCCTACATCGCCCTGTTGAAGCGCGGAGTCGAGCCGGGCCGCATTCTGGCCATCACCTTCACCGAGAAGGCGGCCGCCGAGATGAAGGAACGCATCCTCTCCCTGCTGAAGACGAATGACCCGCCGCTCTACCGGCAACTGCTCGAACGGATCCTCGAAATGCGGGTCTCGACCATCGACTCCTTCTGCCTTTCGCTCATCCGCCGTTCAGCCCCCCTGATCGACCTGAGCGCCGACCTCGAGGTGACCACCGACGACCGCTACCTGCGTGAAGAGGCCTTCCAGGAGGCGCTCCAGGAAATCAGGCCCCGAGCCGGACGGACGGACGAAGAGACCGGCCGGCTGCTGGAGATGGTGACCGAGGGGCGCTTTCGAGGCTGGCAAGCCTTTGCCGAGCGCATCCACTACCTCTTCGAGAAGATCCACCTCACCAGCCGGGAGGTTTACTATACGCCGATCAACGAACTGCTCGATGAACTCGGTCGATACAGCCGGGAACTGGTCGATCACCCGGCCGGCCCGCGCATCTTCACCAATTACCAGGACCTCTTCCCGCCGGCCTGGACCGAAGCGGCGGCCGCCCAGGTGGCCGGATGCCTCCGGACCGAACAATTCAAGCTGCTCACTGAAAAAGGTGAATGGCGCAAACAGGCCCCGCCCGGCTCCGGCCTGAAGAAAGGGGCCTATCAAAATTGGCTCGAACAATTCAAGCCGCTGGCCCGGGCCGCCTGGCAGCTGGAGAGTTACCGGCGAGCCGGGGAACTGCTGAACATCTTCCGGTCCCGTTTCCTGGAAGCCTACCGGAAGAAGAAGTGGGCCGCCGACCTGCTGGACTTCACCGACCTGCCCCTGCTGGCCCACCAGCTGCTCACCCGGCACCCCGAAGCGCTGAACATCCTCTACGCCTTCGACGAGCAAACCGACCACATCCTGATCGACGAATTCCAGGACACCAACTTCCTCCAGTGGGGCGTCTTCGAGGCCCTGAGCGAAGAATGGTTCAGCGGCGCCTCCTGGCGGAACCCCGACCAGCCCACCTCCCTCTTCATGGTCGGTGACGAAAAGCAGGCCATCTACTACTTCCGCGACGCCAACAGCGAAGTCTTCCGTTCAATCCCGGAAGAACTGCGCCGACGCGAACCGAGTTTCCGCCAAGAAACGCTGAAGCACAACTACCGGAGCCGGGCCGCCATCATAGAGTTCACCAATCACCTTTTCAGCCAAATCATGACCGGAGACCCGGGCAGCGGCTTCCGGGTCGGCTACCTGCCGCTGGAACAGGCGCGGACGACCAAGACGCCCGGCCGGGTCGAACTGACCCTCCTGGAATCCGGACCCGACCAGGAAAACCGGGAAGAGGTCCGCGGCCGGGAGGCGGAACTGGCCAGTCGGCGGATTCTCTCCCTGGTCGGCGAATTCCAGGTTTCGGAGAAAGACGAGACGCTGCGGCCGGCCCGCTTCCGCGATTTCGCCCTCCTGTTGCGCGAGCGGACCCACCTGAAAATCTTCGAGGCCGGCTTCAAAAAACACGCCATTCCCTACACCGTGGTCAAGGGAAGCGGCTTCTACCAGGCCGAGGAAGTCTGCCTGCTGCGCAGCCTGGCCGCCTTCCTGGCCGACCCCGGCGACGGCCTGGCCCTCTACACGCTGCTCTCCAGCCGCCTCTTCCGTTTCCAACCCGGCGAATTCCTGCGCCTCTACGATCAACCCGGTTCCGGCTGGTGGCCGAAACTCTGCGCCGCCCCGGAAGAGAAGGCCCGCACCGCGGTCCGGATCCTGGAAGCGGCCCTGGCCCGCCGGGGCCGCCTGCCGGTCGGCCGCCTCTTCGAGGAATTCCTGCTCGACGCCGAGGCCTGGCGTTGCTTCCCCCTCGACCCGGAGCAGGTAAACCTGAAAAAATTCCTCGCCCAGCTGGATCAGTTCTCCGAACAGGGCCTCTCCCTCTCCGAGATCAATGAGCGGCTCGACCGGCTCAGTTCCGACCCCCGCGAGGCCCGGGCCAACGTCCTGACCGAGGACCTGGACGCGGTCCAGGTAATCACCGTCCACAGCGCCAAGGGCCTGGAATTCCCAATCGTCATCCTGCCCGGCCTCGACCAACCCTTCGGAAACAAGCGAAAAGAACCCGATCTCCTGGCCATGGAGCGCGACCCGAAAACCTTCACCCTGGCCGAAGAACCGGAATCCCGCCTGCGCCAATTTCACCCCCTCTTCCTGGAAAACCGGGAGAAGGAACTGGAGGAGGAACGCCACCTCTTTTACGTGGCCGTCACCCGGGCCCGCGACGCCCTCTTCCTCTCCGGCCTCCGCACCGAAAAGACCGGGGAAAAAGAAAAATCCCCGCTGGACTGGATCGCCGGCGCCCTTGATCTTGACAATCCACCGCCGTTGCCTGGGTTCCGGGTGGCCGGGGCCTCCATGATCCTGGCCGAACTGGAAACCGCCGGGCCGCCCTCGCCGGAGAAGGCCGGCCCGCCCCCGGCGGCCGGGCCAGACCTCTCGGCGCCGCTCCCCGCGCCTCAACCGACCAGCCGGCCAGCCACCGACTACCTGGAAGAGTTCCGCGCCGTCTCCGGACAGGCCCGGCAGCTGGGAACCGTCATCCATCAACTCCTGAACGAAATCAGCCTGGGCCGGCTGGAGGCCGTCGAGACGGCCGTGCTGGAACGATGCCGGCGGCTCGCCTACCCGCTGCCAGAACGAGAGTTAAAACCCCTCACGATTGAGGCCTGGCGCCAGGTCTCCGAACTGCTGGCCGGCCCGGCCGGGCCGATCGTCCGCCCCCGGCCCGATGGCCAATCCGAACTGCCCTTCGTGCTCAACCGTCCGGACGGAAGCATACCGGGCCGGATGGACCGGGTCATCATCACCGATGACACAGTCCGGATTTACGATTACAAAACCGGCCCGGTCCGGCCGGAGAAACTGGCCGAGGCGGCCGCCGGCTACCGGCCCCAGCTGGATATCTACCGCCAGGCAGCCCAGTCCCTGTTCCCGGGCCGACGCGTCGAAACCCACCTCGTCTTCACCGCCGCCGGCCGGATCATTCCGGTCGAAGAATAATCCTTTCCGATAATCTTTGGAAAATCCTTTAAGAGTCAAGCCGCAAAAAATCCGTCGCCCCCTTTTTAACTTACAACAACAGGCCGGCGCCAACTGTCGCCACCTTAACCAGGCCCTGACAGGACGCCTACCGGGGCCAGGGTCCTTACCTCACCCTCCGCTTCAAGTTCGACAAACGACTGCTCACCCCCTTCCGCCGCAAGTAAAAAACCGCCGCCGTTTGACAAAACTCTCCGGCCGCGTCAATAATTACTGATGCAGACAAAAGCTTTTTTCGCTCACCGGGAGGCGCGGCATGATCAGACGATTGGGATTGACGGTTCTGGCCCTGGGATTCTTCACCCTCATCTTCAGCAGCCGCCCCGCCTTCGCGGCCGACGGCTATCTGCACGTCACCAGCACCCCGGCCGGCGCCACCGTGCTGGTGGACGGCAAGGAGGCCGGCAAGACGCCCCTGCTGACGACCGCGGCCGCCGGCAAGCACGCCGTCCTGGTGACGCTCGAAAATTACAAGAACGCCACCCAGAGCGTCACGATCGTCGCCGGCCAGGTGGCCCGCCTCGACCTGACCCTGGAGAAGGAGACGACGCCCACCACCAACGGCCGGCGCTGGGGCGACATCTTCCGGGGCGGCAAGGGCAACCTTACCGTCACCTCCGACTGGAAGAACACCCAGGTCTACATCGACGGCCAGAAACACACCCAGAACGCCCCCTTCACCATCAAGGACATGGAGAGCGGCTTCCACTCGGTCATCCTGGTCAACGGCGACTACGCCATCCACGACCGGGTCCTGGTCCAGAACGGCAAGTCGGTAACCGTCGAAAAATCCTTCGAGGAGTTGAAGAAGAGCTGGACGACGGCATCCGCCACCGCGAGCGCCAAGGAGGCCCTGGCCGCGAAATACGCCGCCCTGCCGGCCCGGATCACCATCCAGCTGGTCAAGAGCACCAGCAAGACCAGCAAGTCCGACCAGCCCTTCTCCTTCCAGTACCGCAAGACCGGGACCGAGGAGTGGACCGTCAAGGAACTGGAGTGGGGAGCCAAGGAGACCGAGACCTTCGAGGTCGAAAAGGGCACCTACGAGTTCCAGATGATCGCCTACCACTACAAGGACGAGGATATCCTGGGCGGCATCCTGACCCAACGCAAGAAGGTCGGCGAGGGGCGGGTCACCCTCACCAAGGAACTGGTCCGGGACACGCTCTACACCTTCACCCTCACCTACGACGGCAAGTCCAGCCTGACCAACAAGCTCGAGGAGAAGGCTATCAACACCAAGCTCGAATAACCCGCCGGCGGGCGGGATCGGTTTGACCCGGGGCGCGGCCCTTGACGGCCGCGCCCCTTTTTTGGCGCCCCCTCTACTCGTCATTCCCGCGGATAGTTGGCGGGAATCCAGCAGTTGTCTTTATCAATTTTTTTGATTCAAAACCTTTTAAGGATTGGATACCCGTCTACGGCATACGGGTATGACAGACTTTTATGTATCCCGCCTAAAGTCTCATCTTTCGTTCGTCATCCCCTCATGCCTGTCCCCGCAAGTCGTAGGCGGAGATTCACAAAAGCATGTTCTCCCCTCCCTTCCGCCTGCTTTACGAAGCCGGACGCCGGTGATAAGATATACCCGGGGGAATAAAATAAGGAGAACACCCGGCCCTTCCCGTTCAAAGCCGGCCGCCGAACGCCCATGAGAAGCCCGCTCATCCTCTGCCTGCTCCTTTTCTGCCTGCTCGTGCCGGCTGAACTGCCGGCCCAGCAAATATCTTCATTCCCGGTCGAGAAGACCGCCGACGAACTCTTCGCCTCCGGCTCGGCCCTGGCCGGAGACGGCCGCTACGCCGAGGCCATCCCCTACCTCGAGGAGGCCGGCCGCCGCCGGCCCAACTTCCACCAGGCCCAGTACCAACTCGGCCTCTGCTACCTGAAGACCGGCCGTTACGACCAGGCCCGCCAGGTCCTGACCTCGGTCAAGGTGCTGGCCGCCGAGCCGACCCTGAAGAAGGCCGCCGCCGACCTGATCGATTCCATCCAGGCCGAGATCGAAAACGAGAAGCGGCGCGAGGAGGAGGGCCGGCGCTCCCAGGAGGCCGCCGAGTATGCCCGGGCCCAGGCCCGGCGCCGGCAGGCCGAAACGGCCGCCGGCCGGCAGCGTCTCCAGGAGGAGGCGCGCGCCGAGGAGGCGGCCCGGGAGCAGCTCCGGGCCCTCGAAACCCGGCGTCCGGCCGCGGCGGCCGCGCCGGACCGGAAGCCCCGGGAGATTTACGCCAACGCCAAGGACGCGGTGGTCTACCTCACCGTCCAGAGGAGCGGCTTCCCGCCCATCCTGGGCACCGGCTTCTTCATCAGCCCCAACCTGGTCGTCACCAACCTTCACGTCGTGTACGGGGCCGAGCCCGGGCGCATCACCGTCCTGGGCGGCAACCGGCAATTCTCGGTGCGCGATATCTACCTCGACTCCAGCGGCATCGATATCGCCGTCCTGACCACCATTGAAAACTCGAACTACTTCCTGCCCCTCGAATCGGCCGCCAACCCCGAAATCGGCGAGGAGGTCTATACCATCGGCAACCCGATCGGCTTCCCCCTCACCTTTTCCAACGGCCTGGTCAGCGGCATCCGCAACCAGGAGCAGTATATCCAGACCACGGCGCCCGTCTCCCAGGGCAGCAGCGGCGGACCGCTCATCAACCAGCAGGGGCGGGTGATCGGCATCATCACCGGCACCTTCCAGGGCACCCAGAACCTCAACTTCGCCGTCCCGGTCAAGTTCATCCCGGCCCGTTTCCGCCTGGAGGCCGTCCGGGCCGGCGAACAGCGTTCCTCCCGACCCTGAAAGCGGCCGCCCAAACCGGAAATCCGACAACCCGATGGAAAAGAGAGAAGCGCTCAAGCGGGAACTGCTCACCCAGCTCTACTCCCTGCGGACCGTTGACGGCCACTCCCACACCTACGCCCCGGACGTTTACTACGCGCGCGAAATCAACCTCTTCAATCTCCAGCACTACTTCCAGCGCGACGCCGCCGGCCTCATCGGCCCCTGGGAGATGGATGCCATCGAGGACCCCGGCGAATGCTGGCGGCGGCTGAAAACCGCCCTCGAATCGGCCGGCAACACCGCCTACTGGCGCCACCAGCTGCTGGTCTACCGGAAACTCTTCGACTTCACCGACCCGGAACTGGACGACGCCAACTGGCGGCGCCTCGATACCGACATCCGCCGGAAGACCAGCGACCCGAATTGGTACGACTACGTCACCCGGAGCGTCTGCAACCTCGAAATCCAGGTGCGCAACGTCGGCTGGGGGGAGGCGTGGGACCGGCGCTACTTCGCCGGCGTCCTGCGCATGGAGAACGCCCTGCGCCTCGACTCGGCCGAAGGACGGACCGCCCTCGAAAAACGCCTCGACCGACCGATCGACAGCCTCAAGGCCGCCCGGGCCGGCCTGGCCGACCTGGCCAGCGCGGCCCGGTCCGACGGCGCGGTCGGGCTCAAGCTGGCCCACGCCTACTTCCGCACCCTGGACAGCCGGCCGGTAACCGAAACGCGGGCCACCCGCCTCTTCGAGAAATCCCTCGGCCCCGGTCCGCTCGACCCAGCCGAAGCCAGGGAGCTCCAGGACCACTTCATCTTCTACCTGGCCGAACTCTGCGCCGAACTCAGCCTGGTCTTCCAGATCCACACCGGCGTCCAGACCACCTGGGGCGCCATCCCGGAATCGGATCCCCTGCTGCTGCTCCCGCTCCTCAACCGCTTCCGCGCCGTCCGCTTCGACCTCTTTCACGCCGGCTACCCATACGCCCGCATGCTGGGCATGCTCGGCAAGCACTACCCGAACGCCTGGCTCAACCTGGCCTGGATCTACCTGGTCAGCCCGGCCGCCAGCCGCCAGGTCCTCTCCGAATGGCTCGACCTGGTGCCCATCCACCGCCTGATCGGCTTCGGCTCCGACGTCCACTTCCCCGAGCTGATCTGGGGCCACCTGGAGATGGCCCGCGACTGCGTGGCCGAGGTCCTGACCGACAAGGTCACCCAGGACTACTGGAGCGAGGGGCTGGCTCGCGACGCGGCCCGCAAGCTCTTCCGGGAGAACGGCCTCGAACTCTACGCCCTGAAAAAATAAGAACCGCCGCCCGGGCGCTCCGCCCGCCAGGAGATAACCATGGCCGAAACCCGGAACGATGAAAAAATCTCCAGCCGCGACCGCGAAATCCTGCGCCGGCTGGCCGAAGCGCAGGCCGCCATCGCCGACCTGCCCGTCCAATCGGAAAACGCCGAACGCTGGCGCCGCGTCAACGCCCTCCAGCCAGCCCGGCCGCCGGTCCTCATCTTCGAAATTCCCTGGGGCGAATACGATATCCCGGAACTGGCCCTCCAGGCCGAGCACCCCTTCTGCCGGAACCTCGAGCTCAACTTCCGCCGCCTCCTCTACCAGTGGCGGAACTTCCCGGGCGAAATGGTGGTCGAAAACCGCCTCTACTGCCCGCTGGTCATCCGCGACAGCGGCTTCGGCCTCGCCGTCAAGGAGCGGACCATCCCCCAGGGTCCGGCCGCCCACATCAGCTCCCACCTTTACGAAGCCCAGCTCCAGGACGAGGCCGACCTCGAGAAGATCAAGCCGCCCGTGATAACCCTCGACCGCGAAACCACCGAACTCCGTTTCCAGCAGATGCGGGACCTCTTCGACGGCATCCTGCCGGTCGAGAAGCGCGGCCGGGCCGGCGGCTGGTTCGCTCCCTGGGACCTCCTGGTCCGGTGGTGGGGCGTCGAGGCCGCCCTGGCCGACCTGGTCCTGCGCCCGGCGCTGATCCACCAGGCCATGGACCGGCTGGTAAACGCCTACCTGGCCGGCCTCGACCAGCTCGAAAGCCAGAACCTGCTGGCCCTGAACAACGCCAACGACCGGGTCGGCTCCGGCGGCCTCGGCTACACCGACCAGCTGCCCGCGCCCGGCTTCGACCCTGCCCAGGTCCGGACCATAGACCTCTGGGGCGGCGCCACCGCCCAGATCTTCTCCGAGGTCTCGCCCCGGATGCACGAAGAGTTCGCCCTCGAACACGAACTCCCCTGGCTGGCACGCTTCGGCCTCAACTACTACGGCTGCTGCGAACCGCTCCACCACAAGATCGGCATCCTCAAGCGCATCCCGCGCCTGCGCAAGATCTCGATGAGCCCGCGTGCCCGGCTGGCCGAAGGGGCCGCCGCCATCGGCGGCCGCTATGTCTTCTCCCTCAAGCCCAACCCGGCCAGCCTGGCCGGCGACGACTGGAACCCGGAACGGGTCCGGGCCGAACTGCGCCAGGCCTTGGAGGCGGCCCGCGGCTGCGCCGTCGAAATCATCCTCAAGGACATCAGCACCACCCGCGGCGATCCCCGCCGCCTGGCCGACTGGGCGCGGGTCGCCGCCGAGGTCACCGCCGCCTTCGCCTGAGGCCGCTCCCTGTTTCCGCCTCATCCCCGCCCGCGCGTATATTACGCGCTTCGGCGCGATTCGTCTGAAAAACCAATCCAAAACCCTGAAGTGTACGTGAAGCGTTCTACTTCAGGGGTCATCCCCTTATGTAGTAGAAGGGGATCCAGTAGTTGTCTTTATCCGTTGTTTTTCGTTCAAAACCTCTTAAGGATTGGATGCCCGTCTACAACAAACGGGCACGACAGGCTTCTTGGATACCCGCCTGAAGCATGCGGGTATGACGGGCTTGTTGGACGCCCGTCTAAAAAATACGGAGAGGCCGAGCCTTTCGCCCCGCAGCCCCGGTGTTATAATCTACTGAAAATGCTAAAATAGGTGAAATAAACCCGGTGGCCGTTTCCGGCCCCGGAACCACTCTCGCACCGGAGGCAACCATGCTTTCAAGACGACTGGCCTTATTCTCGACGCTGCTCACCCTGCTCATTCTCGCGGCCGTCCCGGCCCGGGCCGAGGTGCGCCTGCCCTCGGTCTTTGGCGACCACATGGTCATCCAGCGCGATCTGGCCGCGCCCATCTGGGGCTGGGCCGACCCCGGCGAAACCGTCACCGTGACCATCGGAGGCAAAAAGAAGAGCGCCGCCGCCGGCCCCAACGGCCGCTGGCAGGTCAAGCTCGACCCGATGGCCGCCGGCGGCCCGCACGAAATCACCGTCGCCGGATCCAAAAACAGCATCACCATCAAGGACGTGCTTGTCGGCGAGGTCTGGGTCTGCTCCGGCCAGTCCAACATGGGCGTCCGGGTACGCTCCTCCATCAACAGCGACACCGAGATCGCCAACGCCAATTATCCCCGGATGCGCCTCTTCCAGATCAAGCAGGACTTCTCCGCCGAACCCAAGACCGACCTGCCGGCCTCCTGGCAGGTCTGCAGCCCCGAAACCGTCTCCGGCTTCTCCGGGGTCGGCTACTTCTTCGGCCGCGACCTGCACCGGGAACTCGACGTGCCGGTCGGCCTCATCTACGGCTGCTGGTCCGGCACCTGGGCCGAGGCCTGGCTGAGCCGGGACGGCTTGGCCAACCCGACCGTCAAGGGCGTCATCGAAAACTGGTGGGGCAAAATCTCCGATTCCTACCCGGGCCAGTTGAAGAAGTACAACGAAGACCTGGCCAAGTGGGAGGAGACGGTCAAGCAGGCCAGGGAAAAGGGCGAAACGCCCCCGCGCAAGCCGGCCCCGCCCTTCGACCCGGCCAACAGTTACCTCACCCCCGGCTTCCTCTACAACGCCATGATCGCCCCCGTGGCCGGCTACTCCATCCGCGGAACCATCTGGTACCAGGGCGAAGGCAACATCCGCTGGGGCTACCGCTACCGGAAGATCTTCGCCGCCCTCATCCGCGACTGGCGCCGGCAGTGGGGGCAGGGCGACTTCCCCTTCCTCTTCGTTCAGATCGCCGGCTGGCGCGACGTTCCCAAGGAGCCGGTCGAGAGCTCCTTCTCCGAACTGCGCGAGGCCCAGCTCTACACCTGGCAGACCGTCCCCAACACCGGCATGGCCGTCACCCTTGACATCGGCGGCGGCGTCGTCCACTTCCGCAACAAGCAGGAGGTGGGCCGCCGGCTGGCCCTGGCCGCCCTGGCCAACACCTACGGCCGCAAGAACCTGGCCTACTCCGGCCCGGTTTACCGCTCCGCCCGCCGCGAGGGCGACAAGCTCCGCCTCGAGTTCGACCACCTCGGCGGCGGCCTGGTTACCAGCGACGGCGGCCCGGTCCAGAGCCTGGCCATCGCCGGCGAAGACAAAAAATTCGTCTGGGCCGAATCGAAGATCGAGAAGGATACCCTGGTGGTCTGGAGCCCGAAGGTGACCGAGCCGGTAGCCGTCCGCTACGGCTGGGGCGAGAACCCGCCGATCAACCTCTTCAACAAGGCCGGCCTGCCCGCCTCTCCCTTCCGCACCGACACCTGGCCGATGAATAACCAGCGGGAAGAAGAGGCCTACGAAAAGAAGGTCGCCGAAGCGGCGGCCGCCCCGGCGGCCAAGTAAGCCCGTTCGTCTCCGGCGGCCCGGCGGCGACGAGCCGTCATAAAAAAAGGCGGCCGGGTCCCTGAACCATCAAGACCCGCCGCCGGCTGATGCCAACCGACAACGCCGCCCCGCCCTACCGGGGCGGCTTACAATCCGCACAGGGCCCGTACCCCCGCGACTTCGCCTCCTTCAAACTGATCGGGATCCGACTCTCCTGATTGCCGAAGCGCACCCGGTCAGGCGATCAAAAAAATATCCCGGCGGCCTTCCCCCAATCAAAAGCCGCCCGGTCGAGAGCCACCTGAGGGAATTGAACCCCCGACCTGAGCATTACAAGTGCCCTGCTCTACCGCTGAGCTAAGGTGGCGCGCCGTCGTTCGCACGATCATCATACCCAATCGCACCATCAATTTTAGCCCCTGCCGCGCCCCCCGGTCAATCCAGCGTCCGGCAATAATCACTCCTTTCACGTCCCCGCACGAGGGGCGACATACGCGCGTGTAGGTAGTGCCCACTACGGTAAGTTTCAATCCACGCCCCCGCACGAGGGGCGACGCGAGGGATTGACGGCGATACTGAACTCCGAGCAGTTTCAATCCACGCCCCCGCACGAGGGGCGACTCCGCGGCGAATTCACCGGGCGCGAGCTGGAGGTTTCAATCCACGCCCCCGCACGAGGGGCGACTTTGAAGGAACTTCGAGAGCAATCCTTCCTTGAAGTTTCAATCCACGCCCCCGCACGAGGGGCGACGAGAGACACCCCTATCTTATAAGCAAAAAACTAGTTTCAATCCACGCCCCCGCACGAGGGGCGACTGGGGGCGACAAGACCGGTGGAAGGGTTGACAATGTTTCAATCCACGCCCCCGCACGAGGGGCGACTCTGGCCTCCAACCCGACCGGCCCGACCTACTACGGGTTTCAATCCACGCCCCCGCACGAGGGGCGACATACCGAAGCCGGCGGGACTACCGGGGCAGGAAGCGTTTCAATCCACGCCCCCGCACGAGGGGCGACTTGTATCGGTCGTTTGTTCGTGTCCATATCCGCTGTTTCAATCCACGCCCCCGCACGAGGGGCGACCCACGCCCCATAGGTTGTCCCGGTAGTATCCGTTGTTTCAATCCACGCCCCCGCACGAGGGGCGACATCTTGCCCGGCGGGAGATCCACGTCACTGGAAAGTTTCAATCCACGCCCCCGCACGAGGGGCGACTCTCCGCCAGTACCTGGGCTGGTATTGCTACATAGTTTCAATCCACGCCCCCGCACGAGGGGCGACACTGGCAACGCGGTGGGAGGCGATCAAGGCCGAGTTTCAATCCACGCCCCCGCACGAGGGGCGACTATTGCGCAAGTTGTGATGAGGCGCATCCTACGGTTTCAATCCACGCCCCCGCACGAGGGGCGACGCCGGTCGCCCGGATGGTTTCCGGCATCTCCGCGTTTCAATCCACGCCCCCGCACGAGGGGCGACGCGCAGAAGCGAACCGGCAAGCACGGCCGCCCGAAAGTTTCAATCCACGCCCCCGCACGAGGGGCGACACATCTGCGACCGGGCCGAAGCGGTGGTGAAAGTTTCAATCCACGCCCCCGCACGAGGGGCGACTCAGGATCGAGCTGGAAAAGGCGAGGGGACGATGTTTCAATCCACGCCCCCGCACGAGGGGCGACGCCGCAATTCGCAGGCGCGGCTCGGTGCTATACGTTTCAATCCACGCCCCCGCACGAGGGGCGACGCGTGTGAGCGGCTTCCATGGCGAAAAAGAGATGTTTCAATCCACGCCCCCGCACGAGGGGCGACGTTTCAGCCGGAACATCGCGGTCTCGCGCCCTTTGTTTCAATCCACGCCCCCGCACGAGGGGCGACCAGTCCCCCTCGATTCGACGGATCCTTATCCGGCGTTTCAATCCACGCCCCCGCACGAGGGGCGACGTAGGCGATATTGACGGTGACGCCCGTTCCGATGTTTCAATCCACGCCCCCGCACGAGGGGCGACTCAGGCGGCTGGAGACGTGGCCTACTTTGACGGGTTTCAATCCACGCCCCCGCACGAGGGGCGACTTGTGTCGGTTGTCGGCACGGCCCCGGCGGGCGTGTTTCAATCCACGCCCCCGCACGAGGGGCGACGTGATCCTGGCGGTGCGGTCAGATCCTTATCCTTGTTTCAATCCACGCCCCCGCACGAGGGGCGACTCGGGGTTGAGCGGGACGCGAACTCGGGAGGTGGTTTCAATCCACGCCCCCGCACGAGGGGCGACGAGAGGTTCTTGGCCGGTCGCTTGCCACAGGGCGTTTCAATCCACGCCCCCGCACGAGGGGCGACCCAGGAACCGTAGGAATTAAAATCAAAGTCCGTCGTGTTTCAATCCACGCCCCCGCACGAGGGGCGACTCGGGAAGGTAGCGTAGTTGGCTTTTTTGACGCTGTTTCAATCCACGCCCCCGCACGAGGGGCGACTCGGGAAGGTAGCGTAGTTGGCTTTTTTGACGCTGTTTCAATCCACGCCCCCGCACGAGGGGCGACACCAGCGCCATAATCTCGGCGGCGGCTTTTTCGGGTTTCAATCCACGCCCCCGCACGAGGGGCGACTTCAGCCGCAGGTAATAATTCCGCTCGGCTTTCGTTTCAATCCACGCCCCCGCACGAGGGGCGACCTCGTCCCAGCGATCGATCCAGGCTGGAGGCAGAGTTTCAATCCACGCCCCCGCACGAGGGGCGACGGGGTATCCTGG
>Ga0209605_1002757_pt1 | contig 16338 bp, 14 predicted proteins | sample AD_UKC035_MetaG_FD_184408 | JGI IMG/M metagenome (GOLD analysis project Ga0209605, IMG submission 184408) | Active sludge microbial communities of municipal wastewater-treating anaerobic digesters from USA - AD_UKC035_MetaG (SPAdes) (version 2) | ecosystem: Engineered > Bioreactor > Anaerobic >...
CGGCGACGGTGCCGGCGGCCTCGGCAGCTGGGGTGACTCCGGCGGCGGCGGCGCCGGCCTGGGCGGCGGCCTGTTCATCCGCACCGGCGTTCTGACTATGACTGCCGTCGCATTCAACGACAATGCCGCGATCGGCGGCGCCGGCGCGACCGGCGGTCAGGGACTGGGCGGCGGGCTGTTTGTGCTGCACACCCTGTGGAACACCAACGGCAACAATCAGGGGATGCCGGCGGCCTTGCCCGTGATGGATGCCGATTCGTGCGGCGTGACCTTCAGCGGCAACAGCGCGGTGGACGCGGGGACGGGCCCCACCGATAACGTCAACGTCTTTGGCGACCTGGGCAACGCCACGGCTTTATGCCCTGGCACAAGCACCGCAAGCTGGACAACACCGGCTACAGGCATCTGGCACGACTTCACGCCGCAGGTCTGCGCGCGCCTGTGGTTCACGGATACCGGCGCCACGTTGCCCACCGCCATCACTGTGACGGTCGCTCCCGCCACCGCCGGTCATCTCGCCGGCGGCCTGTTGCGGCATTACGACATCACGGCGGAAGGAGGCAGCGGCTATCAGGCCCGGCTGGAATTGTGCTACAATGACGCGGAACTCCCGGCGGTGGGGATTGACCCGGCCGATGAAGCCAATCTCGATCTCTACCGTTGGGATGAGGGCGGGAGCCAGTGGATTGCCTACAGCACCGTCAACACCGTCACCAACCGCATCCTTGCCGACAATGTGACGGCGTTTGGCGTCTGGGGCATCGGCGTCCCCGACAACAAACCCACCGTCGTTGGCATCCGGGGGGTGCGCAACGCAACGCCCCTGTGGGGCGGCGCGGCGCTGCTGGTGGTCGGCGCGGTGGGCTGGCTGGCCGCGCGGCGGCGCACGCCTCGTGCGAGGTGAGTTCGTTGACACCAAAAGACCGGTCAGGGTTGAACGCCCTGACCGGTCTTCTTTTGACCCTTCCGGGAGGCTCATCACCGCCGGCAAAAGTTCCTCCTTTGCTCAAGCGTCGCGCCGGCTGGTCTAAGGCGCGGCGGAGCTTCCCGGAAGGGTCAACCGGGTAAGTGGCCCTTTTCGTGAAATGCCCCCGATTCCCCTGGTTTTTTGCGCCGCCCCCGTTTGCGTGCTATACTCCTCTGAAAATAGTCACAGAGATCACAGAGTTCACAGAGAAAATCCTTTGTGTCCTTCGTGTCCTTTGTGGTGAAAATTTTCATCCAACCGCTGGTGAACCACCGGTTAATGAGGAATTCCCTTGTGTTTGCCAATCACGTCCTGGGAGGAACGCCCATGTCCCTTTGCGCCGATTTGGAATTGAGCCTGCACCGCCACGATGCGGAAACCTACACCGTTGCGTTGCGCCTGAGCCTGCCCGATGAGGACACTGACCGCACCCTGGGACCGGCGGAAATCGCGCTGGATTTGGAGAGACTGCGCGCCGAATCCGACCCGGCGGCCTACGGGCGCGTGTTGACTGCGAGCCTCTTTGCCGACCCGGCGCTGCGGGCGGCCTTCGCCCAGGCGCGCGCTGCGGCCCAATCCGCCGACCTGCCGCTGCGCCTGCGGCTACTCATCGGGCCGGGCGCGGCGGAACTGCACGCGCTCCACTGGGAGACGCTGCGCGACCCGGAAGATGACGCGCTCCTCAGCACGGGCGAGCAAGTCTACTTCTCCCGCTACCTCAGCAGCGCGGACTGGCGGCCCGTGCGCCTGCGCCCGCAGGGCGATTTGCGCGCTCTCGTCGCTATCGCCAATCCCACCGACCTGGCGGACGCCGGCCTGACCCCGCTGGACGTCGCCGCCGAACTTGACCGCGCGCGGGAGGGCCTCGGCGACATCCCGCTGACCGTCCTGCCCGCCAATGGCCGCCGCGCCACTCTGACCGCGTTGATAGATGCGCTGCGCGAAGATACGCCCGACGTCCTTTACCTCGTCGCCCACGGGATGCTCCGCAAAGGCGAACCCCGGCTCTTCCTCGAAGACGAAGCGGGGCAGGCAGCGCAGGTAGCGGGCAGCGACCTGACGGCGCGCCTGCGCGAGCTGGCGCGGCGCCCCCGGCTGATCGTGCTGGCCTCGTGTGAGGGCGCAGGAACTGGCGACGGCGCGGCGTTGACGGCGCTTGGCCCGCGCCTGGCCGAAAGCGGCATCCCGGCGGTGCTGGCGATGCAGGAACGCATCAGCCTGGAAACGGTGGCGCGCTTGATGCCGCGCTTCTTCCAGGAAGTGCAGCGCGACGGGCAGATTGACCGCGCGCTGGCGGTGGCGCGTGGCGCGGTGCGCGACCGGCCCGACGCCTGGCAGCCGGCGCTCTTTATGCGCCTCAAAAGCGGGCGGCTGTGGTACGTCCCCGGCTTTGGCGACGACAAATCCGGCTTCGACCGCTGGCCCGCGTTGTTACAAAAGATCAAGTTGGGCAAGTGTACGCCCGTCCTCGGCCCCGGCCTGGGCGAGCGACTCTACGGCGCGACGCGCGATCTGGCGCAGCAGTTGGCCGTCGAACATCGCTACCCGCTTTCCCCCTACGAGCGCGAATCGCTCAGCCAGGTGACGCAATATCTGGCGGTGACGCAGGGCTACGATTATCCCGCCGGGCAGTTGGCCGCGTGGCTGCGCCAGGCGCTCCAACGCCGCCACGCCGCCGACCTGCCGGCCAACCTGCGCGCCCCGGCAGAACCGGACTTGCCCGACCTCTGGGCGGCGGCGCGGCAACTCCCCGACGACCGCGATCCCACCGCGCCGTACCGCGCGCTGGCCGCGTTGCCCTTCCCCCTCTACCTGACGACCATGCCCGACGATCTGCTGCTGGAGGAACTGCGCGCGGCCGGCAAAGACCCGCAGCCCTGGCTCTGCCCCTGGAACGAGTGGATCGTGGAAACCTACTACGCAGACGAAACGCCCTGCCGTTCCACGCCGGAAGCGCCGCTGGTCTTCTACCTCTTTGGCCGCCTGGACGACCCGGAGACGCTGGCCGTGACGGAGGATCACTACTTCGATTATCTCATCGGCGTGACGCGCAACAACGATTTGATCCCCGAAGTGGTGCGCAAGGCGCTGACGCAACATCTGCTGTTCTTCCTCGGCTTCCAACTGGATGCCTGGGACACGCGCGTTATCTTCCGCAGCTTCTTCGAGCGCGAGGGGCGCAACCGGAAACTGGAACACATCACCGCGCAGGTGGACCCGGAAGAGGAGCGCATCCTCGAACCGGCGCGCGCGCGCGACTACCTGGCGCAGTTCTTCAAGTGCAAGGAAGCGCAACTCAACGTCTACTGGGGCAGCGCCGCCGAATTTGTGCAAGAGCTGGCCCGCCGCTGGGCAAAGTAACGAGTAATGGGTAATGAGTAACGAGTGTGCGTGAAAATACGTCAATCTCTTGACTCCTCATACCTCATTACCCATACCTCATTACCCATTTCTCTCAAAGGAGATGAGTATGACACCTAACCCTCGTTCCAATCCCTACGTTGGCCCGCGCGCGTTTGAGACGGGCGAGACGCTCTATGGCCGCGAGGTGGAGACCGAGCGGCTGTTCAACCTGCTGCTGGCCGAGCGCATCGTGCTGTTCTACTCGCCTTCGGGGGCGGGGAAGACGTCGCTGTTGCAGGCCGCGCTGATCCCGCGCCTGCAAGCGGAAGGCTACCGCGTCTCGCCGGCGTTGCGCGCCAACGAACCGCTGCCGGAAGGCGTCGCGGGCAACCGTTACGTCTACAGCGTGTTGCGCTCCCTGGAAGAAGCTCGCCCGCCGGAAGCGCGGCGCGATCCGGCGGCATTGGCCGCGCTCACGCTGGACGAGTACCTGACGCAGCGCGAGGCGGAGACCGATCCCGCCGCAGAACCGGCTGGCGAGGTGCTGCTCTTCGACCAGTTCGAGGAGACGCTCACGGTCAATCCCACCGACCTGGACGACAAAACGGCGTTCTTCGCGCAGGTGGGCGCGGCGCTGCGGGCGCGGCATCGCTGGGCGCTGTTTGCGCTGCGCGAGGATTACCTGGCGGCGTTGGAACCCTACTTCCGGGTGATTCCCACGCGCGGCAAGGCTGCGTTCCGGCTGGACTTGTTGGGCGAGACGGCGGCGCGGGAAGCGTTGCAGGCGCCGGCGCGCGCGGCCGGCGTGCGCTTCGCCGACGACGCGGCGCAGCGTCTGGTGGACGATCTGCGGCGGGTGCAGGTGCAGCAATTGGACGGCAGCACGATCTCCGCGCCGGGGCCGGCGGTGGAGCCGGTGCAATTGCAGGTGGTCGCCTACCGCCTGTGGGAGTCGCTGCCGCCGGGCGCGGCCCACATCGGCGTGGACGCCTTGACGGGCCTGGGCGACGTGAACCGCGTGCTCCGCGACTACTACGCGCAGAGCGTGGCGCGCATCGCGGCGGAGACGGGCGTGGCCGAGCGCGCCATCCGCGAGTGGGTGGCGCGGCAGTTGATCACCGCGCAGGGCCGCCGGGACGTAGTGGCGCGCGGGCCGGAGTCCAGCGGCGGGCTGGCGAACGCGGCCATTGGGCGGCTGGTGGGCGTCCACCTGGTGCGAGCCGAACAGCGCGCCGGCGCCACCTGGTACGAACTGGCGCACGACCGCCTGGTGGAGCCACTGCAAGCCGACAACGCCGCCTGGTTTGCCGAACACCTGAGCCTCTTGCAGCGCCAGGCCGCGCTGTGGGACGAAGAGAAACGCGCCGCCGGGTTGCTTCTGAACGGCGACGCCTGGGCGGAGGCGGAAGCGTGGGCTGCGGGCTATGACGGTGAATTGACCGATGTTGAAACAGATTTCTTGACAGCATGTCGTAAAGAATTGGAACGACAACAACTCGAAGCCGCGATGACACAAAGACTCGCGGAATTGGAACGGCAACAAGCGATTGCAGAATTAGAGAAGCAACGCGCCGAAGAACAAGAAAAGGCTAACCGGGAATTATCTATCCGTAATCGCCGCATTGGACGATTGGCAATAGGGGCGGTAGTATTAATGGTGCTGGGAATTGCGGCGGCGGGGTTTGGCTGGCAGCAACGCAATGCGGCCTTGAAGTCACAGGCGACGGCGGAAGCGGAGGCGACGCGTGCTCTTAACGCCGAAGCAACGGCGCGGGCTGAGGCGACGCGCGCTCTGTCCGCCGAAGCAACGGCGCAGGCGGAGGCGACGCGCGCTCTATCCGCCGAAGCGACCGCCGAAGCACGCCGGCTTGAGGTCGAAGTCGCCATGGCCACGGCCGAAGCGGAAGGTAAGCGCGCCGAACAAAAAGCTCAAATAGCCTTGGCGCGTCAGTTAGGAGCGCAGGCACAATACATGCGGGACTACTTGCCGACACAATTGCCACGTGCATTATTGTTGTCCATTGAGTCTCTACGTCGCTACCCGCAAAGTGCGATGATCAACCAGACCTTAGCGAAGGGTTTCCCACTATTACCCATTCCCATCACACGGATAACCTACACGGGAGTGAAAACCGTGGTTTTCAGCTCTGATGGCCAGAACGTGATGTCTGATGGTTCAGATGGTACAACGCAAACCTGGGAAGCAGCCACTGGCTACGAAATTACGCGGGCGACGCACGCGGGAACCTGGCCGCCTATGGCCGTAAGCCCTGATGGGCAGTGGAAGATCACGGGTAGTGAGGACAATACCTGGGTGTCAGATATAGCTACGGGGCGTGAAATCACACGGTTGATGCCTACAGGGTGGGTGTATAGAGCGACGTTTAGTCCAGATGGACAGTGGGTGGCTACCGGTAGCTTGGATGGTACCGTGCGGGTATGGGAAGCTTCGACGGGACGCGAAATCGCGCAGATGGCGCACACATGGGTGGTGAGTGCTATTGCTTTCAGTCCAGATGGACAGTGGGTGGCCTCCGGTAGTTGGGATGGTACGACCTGCGTATGGGAGGCAGCTACCGGTCGCGAAGTCGCCCGGTCTACACACGCAGGGTGGGTATGGGATGTAGTCTTCAGTCCAGATGGGCAATGGATAGCCGCCGGTCATACGAATAACAGGGCGTGGGTGTGGAACATTGCGGATGCGGTTAATAACACAGGGATAGCCGCAGGACGTGAAGTTACGTTAACGCACGAGGGTGCCGTTTATGCAGTGGCTTTTAGTCCAGATGGACAGCAGGTACTCACCGGTAGTGGCGATAACACAGCGCGAGTGTGGGAAACGACCACCGGCTATGAAATCATGCAATTGCCCCATGCAGAGGTTGTATGGGAGGCAAATTTCAGCCCAGATGGCAGATGGATAGCAACCGGCAGTGGGAATGATAGAGTGTGGGTTTGGGATGTTTCGGCCATATCCAGCACAACAGCGGCCACCGGACAAGAAGTTATACAATTATGGCGCGGCGAAGGGATGAAAGTTGTCGCCTTTAGTCCAGATGGGAAGTGGGTAGGAGCATCCATCTGTGAAGAAGCAAGTGGTTATTTTTGTTTCAGTCCTTCAGTGCGAGTATGGGCAATAGAGACCGGTCTCGAAATTATGAGGGTATACGGGAGTGATGTAAATTCTATGGCCTTTAGCCCAGATAACCGGTGGTTAGTCACTGGCAGTGAGGATGGTACAGCACAAGTATGGGATGTAATAACAGGGCGACTAATCGTGCAGATGCTACACGAGTCAGGAGTAAACACGGTGGCTTTCAGCTCAGATGGACAGCGAGTGGTTACTGGGGGGCTGGATGGCATAGCGCGAGTATGGGAGATAACTACGGGGCAGGAAATTGCACAAATAGCACATAAGAGTTCTGTAAACGCAATGGCTTTCAGCCCAAATGGACAATGGATAGTTTCTGGTAGTGGAGATAACACCGCGCGGGTATGGGGAACGACTACGGGGCAGAAAGCTGTGGAATTATCACTCACGGGAGAAGTAAATGCTGTGGCCTTTAGTCCAGATGGACGGCGGATTGCCACTGGCAGTTGGGATGGAATGATCTGGATATGGGATGTTTCGGCTGCACTTAATACAGGTGCGGCCCCCGGGCGTACACTGGCCTGGATGATGCACGAAGCTTCTGTCAATGCTGTGGCCTTCAGTCCAGACGGACAATGGGTAGTTTCTGGTAGTGATGATAACACAGCGCGAGTATGGGAAACCATGACCGGACACGAAATTGCACGACTGACACATAAAGGTTTCGTAAATGCTGTAGCCTTCAGCCCGGACGGGCGACAGACCCTCTCAAACAGTTCAGATGGTACCATGCAAGTTTCGTGGTGGCAGCCCGAAGACATAATCCGGTTGGCCTGTGAGCGTCTCCCTCGCAACCTCACCCGCGAGGAATGGCAGCAATACCTCGGCGACGAACCCTACCGCGCGACGTGTCCTAATTTGCCGGAAGCGCCAGCCTCGAATAACTAACGAACTCGATAGTTGTGTTTTGAATAAGGTCGGCTGCGGCTTACGGCGCTAATGACATTAGGTGTTGTTTGGAGAATAAACTCCCTTGATGTGATTTGGCTTCGATTCAACTGTCGCTGTGCTTGTGGCCGCAGCAGTGGTATTTGTTCGTGTGCTTACTTTAGCGCCGTCACAATGGCGTTGACATTATATCGCATGTAGGCCAGATAGGTGGGCGCGTCGCCGTCGGCAGCCGTGAGCGAGCCGGTATAAATGAACACCAACTGCACGCCGGTATCTTCGGCCAACCGCTGCGCCAGCGCCGGATTGACCGTGTTGCCCACCAGGATCGCGGGGACATTGTAGGCGCGGATGGCGTCTTCGAGCGCCGCTAATTCTTGCGCGGAAGGCTGCGCCAGCGTGCTGTACCCCGGCACGACCGCGCCCAACTGTTCCAATCCATAATGCGCAGCGAAGTAGCCAAACAGTTGGTGATCCGTAACCAGCACCCGGCGCGTTTCTGGGATTTGCGCGATTTGTTCCACGATCCACGCATCCAGTGTGGTCAGTTCCGACTGGTAGGCGGCGGCATTGGCCTGATACTTTTTCGCATTGGCGGCGTCCAACCGGCTCAACGTCTGCTCGATAGCGGGCACCCAGCGTTGCACATTCCGGGGCGAAATCCAGACGTGGGGATCCATGTCGTGGTGATGCTCGCCTTCATGCGTATCCTCATGCTCTCCTTCGTGGGACTCGTCCTCATGGGCCGCGTCGGCAAACTCCAACAGCGTCAATCCCTCAGAGAGGTCAACCGTTTCGACCTGTTTGCCGGCGTTTTCCAATAACTCCGTCAGGAACTCCTCCAGCCCCGCGCCGTTGATGAATACGACCTCCGCCGCGCTGATGGCCGCGACGTCGCGCGGCGCCGGCGAGAAGGCGTGTGGATCGCTGCCTACCGGCAGCAGCACCGTGAGTTCGATGGCGTCGCCGCCAATCTGCCGCACCACATCGCCCACGATGGTGGTGGTGGCGACGACCTTGAGTTTGCCTTCCGACGTTGTCGCCTGCCTGCGACAACCGGACAGGGCCGATACCATTACAACCACGGCTAAACCAAAGTAACCGATTTTCCGCAACATAAGCAACCCCTTCTCTAATTGAAAATTTTTATCAATAAGATAGTTAAAAAATGCGACACTTTCTACCGTATCGCACATCCCCCGGGAGGCCGGGCCAACTACATCTCTTGACGCGCCTGGCAGTCGGGACACAATCCGCTTAACTCCAGCAGATGCCCCACAATCGTATAGCCGGTGCGCTGCCGCACCTCTGCGATCAGGTCGTCCAGCCCGTGGCACGGAAACTCGATCACGCGGCGGCACGCCTGGCAGATCACATAATGCCGGTCGGCGCCGGCGCTGGCGTAACTATGACAATGTTGCTCGCTGTGGACGCGCCGCGCCAGCCCCAACTCGGCGAGTAAGTCCAATGTGCGGTAGACCGTCACCAGCCCCAGGGTGGGACAGAGCGTTTTGCCCTGCCGGTAAATCTCCTCTGGACTGAGGCCCGCGTCGTTCTCCTGCAATACTTGCAGCACAGCCAGCCTCGGCTGGGTGAGCCGGTATCCCGCCTCGCGCAGCGCCTGGGTCATAGCCGGGTGCTTTAGATGCGTCATTTTTTTCCTTATTGAAAAAATATTTCAATACGTTGGAATACATTGTAACATAGTGAACTTGCTTGTCAAACTGGGGTTATTGCATCAGCAACAAGCTGACTGCCATCACCGCCATGCCGCCGACCAGGCCGAAGATGCTGTCATGGCCTTTGCCGTAGGCGCGGCTGGTGGGCAGCAACTCGTCAATGCTGATGTAGACCATAATGCCGGCAATGCCGGCAAAGAGCACGCCCATCACCTGGGGCGGCATGACGCCGCCCTGCCCGCCGACCAGCAAGCGCAGCGCGCCGTAGGCGATCAGCGCGCCGATCGGTTCGGCCAGGCCGCTCAGGAACGAGTAGATGAACGCCCGGCGGCGTTCGCCGGTAGCGTAATAGATGGGCACGGCCACGCTGACGCCTTCGGGGATGTTGTGCAGCGCGATGGCGATGGCGATGACCACGCCGACGCCTGGGTCGCGTAGTGCGGCCAGGAAGGTCGCCAGCCCCTCCGGGAAGTTGTGGATGCCGATCGCCAGCGCCGTGAACAGGCCGGTGCGCAACAGCGCGTGGTGTTGGGCGCACGGCGCGGATTCTGCCGGGTGCGTCTCCAGGCAATCAGGGGCGGGCGGGTGAAGTTCGGCGGTCTCTTGCTCCGAGTGGACGGCGTGCGGGTTTTGCGCCGAGGGAATCAGGTTGTCAATCAGCCCAATGAAGAGCATCCCGCCGAAAAAGGCGGCGACGTTGATCCAACTGCCCCACGGCGCGCCGTAGGCTATCAGGAGTTCCTCGGCGCCTTTGAAGAAAATCTCGACGAACGAGACATAGAGCATCACGCCGGCGGAAAAGCCGGTCGCCACCGACAGAAAGCGATAGTTGGTGCGCCGGGTCAGAAACACGAAAATGCTGCCTATGCCGGTCGCCAGTCCGGCAAAGAGCGTCAGTCCGAATGCGAGCCATACGTTAGTGGTCATGGGGATGTCTTCTCCGAAAATAGTCTGGTAGTCGTTAATCGTCAGTCGTTAGTCGTCAGTCGGCAGTCGCTTGGTCAGATAGTCAAAAACATGCCAGGGTTCTTCAGGGCTTTGAGCTACTGCCTAAAAAAGCGGTTCGCTTCGTCGTGATTATACCGACAAAGCCGGTTTGCGGAAATTGAGCGTGTAGCACCATCCGTTTCCATAACTTCCGGCGGCTTCAAGTCCGACGGCCTGCGCCCAGGCGGTAGTAGTCGCGCGGCGCGGATAGTCGGGATCGAGGAATTCTTCCGTCAGTAGCCACCAGAGGCCGTTACATTTTTTCATTGCGCTCCTCTGAAAATAAAGACTGTTTCACGCAAAGGCGCAAAGGCGCAAAGTAAAAAACAAGAACTTGGCGAGCTTGGCGTCTTCGCGTGAAATTTTCAGCCAACCGCTGGTGAACCGCCGGTTAATGAGCAATTCCTCTGAAAATAACTTTTTAGCCATTGGCTTTTAGCCTTTACCCAAGAATCACCGCTGACGCGGCGGAGGGTTGAAAGGGAGTTTTTTCGTGCGGAGATCCCCGCACGAAAAAACTCTCCCTTTTATCTCTAAAGTGATTTCACTCAAAAAGCGCGGCCACAAAGAACATCAAAGAGCCGAGAACGCTCAGAAAGAAAATGGGGACCATCCCGCTAAGAAGAATAAAGATGTTGGATACCACCATCAGCCATACTTTTTTTGCAAGCGGAGCATTGGAGTCAATTTTCCAGGAAATACTGCGAAACCCGGTGACTACGCTGATGGGATACCCCAGTTTGTTGCCAAACCATTCCCGGAAACGATCCATTCCCTTTTTCCACAGCCAGTTTTCATACCACAGCGTGAGGGCAAGGTAGGTCAAAGCTACCACGCCGCCTATGACGGCTTGAATGACATAAACGTTGCTCATATTCTCGTACTCGTCTGCCGCCGCCGGCTGTATTGCACTTTACGGCGCAGGCGCAGACCCGTCTGCGCTGGGGACTTCTTGACATGGGCCGTGGAATGCAACATTTTGGTTTTCATTGATCCACCCATCATCTGTGATGGGATTCCCCGTCATATTCACCGCGTCTTGCGCAGCGATTCTGTACCAACCATCCGCAGTTCGCTCCAGCACGCGGGCGTATTTGCCGAAGTCGAGGCGGGCAAAACTCTCCGCATAATGTTGGCTGGCGTTTCGCCATTGCAGGCAACCACCACAACCAGAAGCAGCAGAAAGAAGATAGCCGATAGAAAGGTATAAACACTGCGATCTTTCATAATTATATGAATTTATCCTTAAAAATAGTCTCTAAAGATTGAACGGATTAAACAAAAAATATCCGTTAAATTCCGTTACATTCGTTGAGAAAGTTCTTTTCATCCAACCGCTGATGAATGCCAGCTAATGAGAAATCTTTTTAGATGTGTTGGATGTATGTTAAAGGTAGGGATTTCTATCAGCAGATTTAGCAGATTAACCGCGAACACCCAATCGCCGGGATAGCGACGCGCCTGCGACGCCTGCGCGCGGGTTTGCATCTTTTGGACGCGCGCAGGAGAGTAGGCAAATTGCCCAAATCGAACAAAATGCGCGTTTGATCCGCGGTTATCAGTTGAAAGCGCGAACGACCTAACCACGTTAATTGCATAGCGTTATTTTACTCCTTCTAAAATAGTCGCATAGTCGTTAGTCTTGTAGTCGGAACCCCATTTTCGGGCTGCATAGTGGCGTTAGCACCGGCGTCTCCTTAACAAACAATCCAACCCATGCCGGTAGCCAACATATCACCACCAACCGAAATATCGCCGGATTTGGGCAGCGCGCTCGGTACGCTTTGGCATAGTTCGAGGATAGGAATTTCTCTTCACGGACGCTCCTACGGCTGGCGTTGCGCCGCCGCGCGGCCTTTAGCGGTCAAAGTCCAGCCCGTGAAGGAGGGCTGCCGCCCAATCGAACACGCCGCGCAGGACTTGTGCGCGTTGCATCCACCGCAACTCTGGCGGTTCTCGCCATCGGACGCCCCCAGAGGGGTCAGATAGCCCTTCCGGGCCAAGTCTTCCAACATTCGTCCCAACAAGTCCTCACTGATCCCCAACTGTCGCGCCAAATCCGCCAGGTTGTAGAAGTCATGGTCGCCCATTTTTTGCAGTATAGTCTTTAACATCGTTTCGCCTCTTTGTCCACAGAGGGCACAGAGAACACAGAGAAAAAAGAAATTCTCCGCGTCTCTGCGTCTCTGCGGTGAAAATTATCCCAATCCCAGCAGCACGCCGCCCTGGAAGACGACGACCGCGACCAGCCAGGCCAACGCCAGTTGCCCCACGATGCTGACCCACATCCACTTGGCGCCCAATTCCTGGCGCTCGGCGGCGACAGCAACCATGCACGGCGTGTAGAACAGCACAAAAAGCATATACGAGAGCGCGGCCAGCGCGCCGTGGCCGTTGCTGGTGGCCTCGAAGTCGTCGCGGACGGCCAGCATCAAATCGGTCAGGTCGTCTTCTTCTTCGCCCTCGAAGAGGTCAATGCCCACGATGAGCGGCAGCGACTTGAGCGTGTCCACCGTCGCGCCGACGAAGCCGGTGAGGATTTCGCCCACGTCCTCGAAGAATGTGGTCGGTTCTGCGGCCTCCTCTTCCTCTTCCACCGCGTAGACCTGCGACAGCGTGCCTACCACGACTTCTTTGGCGACGAAGCCCGTCACCAGCGCGCCGCCAGTGCGCCAGTTGCCGAAGCCCGCCGGGCGAAAGACCGGCGCGTTCGCCCCGGAGACTGCGGCGAACGCGCTGTGCTCCACATCCGTCGCCGCGAAGGTTCCGCCGCCGCTCACCGGGATCGCCGGCAGCAGCCAGATGATGATGCTGGTCGCCATAATCAGGCCCCACGCCTTGCGCACGAAGCCGCTCGTGCGTTCCCACATGTGGAACCAGATGGCCTTGAGGGTCGGCAGGCGATAGGGCGGCAGTTCCATCACGAAGGGGGCTTGCTCCTTGCCCTTGAACACCGTCTGTTTGAGGATCATGCCCAGCGCGATGGTGCCGGTGAGGTACATCCAGAAAATCGCCGCGCGACGCGCTTGACGCGCACTTCCGCGCCATTGACCAGCCCCATGTCCAACATACGCCGGCGCAACGCCTTGTCGCCTGCCACCTTGCACACGGTACCCGACTGGCCGGGCTTCAAATCGCTCAATAACCTCATCATTTTTCATCTCCATCTTATGGTGAACTAAAATAAAAAATCGTTATATTATTAGGTTAACCTAAATAATAACGCGATAGTGATGTTTGTCAAGCGAATTTATAAGGCGTGCCTTAAAATCACGCGGGAGAGAAAAGGAGAAATAGAAAGGAGATAATGACGCCTATTTACTGCAAAGCGGTGACCAGGTTAGAGCAGAATGCCACTTCCACCATAATCTCCGCCGCCTCTTCCCGGCGCAGCGAGATTTGGTAGTCCTTCACCGTAAATTCCAGGGGATCGCCTAACGGCGCCTTGTGCTTGAGCCGGATTTCCACGCCAGTGGCGACGCCCATGTCCAGCAAGCGCTGTCGCAGCGCGCCCCGGCTGTTGAGCCGCACGACGACGCCCACCTCATCCTTCTGCAACTGGCTCAGGGGGATCAGTTTGACGTAAGGAGAAGATTCCTCGTCCGCACACAGCGCGGCAATCTCAAGCAAGTCCTCGTGCGGCGTCACCAAGATCTGCGCAGCAATATCCTGGCTCACGCTGAGATGGCGAATGGAAGCGCCCTCGCTGCCCAGCGCCAACAACCGCTCGCCGGAATCCGCGATGCTCAACACCGTCGCCGGCGTTCCAACTTGCAGCCCGTGCTGGTGCAGAAAATCGCGGATGGGCGCCGCCGCCGGCAGTTCCGCCACGTGCCCCACCCGCCCGGTCGCCAGCGTCGTCAAGGGCGTCGCCGCCGGATACGCCACCCGCGTGTTGGCCGAGGGGATGAGATCGCCCAGCGGCGTCACGCGCGGGTTGCCCAGGAAATCGTCAAGAAGGTCGGTCACATCCCGGGGCGTGGCATGTTCCAGGGCATCGGCGACCTCTACCGCGCGGCCCGGCTCCAGACCGAGCTTCTGCGTCAAAAACACCGTCCAAAGCCCGCGCCGGCGCAACACCGCCTGCCCGCGCCGCTCACCTTCTTCCGTCAGCGTGACGCCTTTGTAGGGACGATAAATCACCAGACCTTGCTCTTGCAGCTTTCGGCACATCTCGTTGGCCGAGACGCTGGCAATCGAAAGCGCGTTCGCCAACACTGAAAGGGATACCGGTTCATCTTTCGCGGCGCGCAGGTGGATAATCGTAGCGAGATACATTTCCAGGCTTTCACTCATACGCAAATTATCGTTAGCCTCTGGAAAGAGTCAAGAATTGGAGTTTCAGTAGATCAAAAATTGGATTCGTAAGAACCACTGAAGTGGTTACTACGAATCCAATTTTCGATCTACTGAGACTCGATTTACCTACCTTTACTTTGCTCGACTTCCCATCCAAAATGTCTTCCAATCTCCCCGACACTTCACGAGCGCGAGCAGCACATACAACGCCGCTGTCCAATTCCCCAAGATCATCATCAGTACAACCCAGACGACGGTGACGACTGGCGACTTCTCACGGTACACAATCCACAGCGAGAAGATGATGAAGCCCACGTACAAATCTACCAGCGACACAATCCCCCACGGATGCGACGTGATCCACGCGCCTTCCGTCTCGAAGTCGCCGGCCACAAATGCATACAGAATGGCGCCGGTCATGGCGAGCAGGCCGATGATGGCGATGATTTTGGCGATGTTCATAGAATCTCCTTTTGGGGAATGGGAAATGAGAAATGCGTAATGGGAAATGAGGAATGCGTAAGACTGTCCCTCATTACTCATCCCTCATGACTCATTACTTCTTTTTGCGCGGGAACCACGGAATAAATTCGCTCGTCCGTTCCGCATATTCTTTGTAACCTGGTTTTGTCTCCTTGAGAGATTTTTCCAGCAGCGTGACGCCGGAGACGCGCAGGAGTAGGCCAGTCATCAGGATGGGGCTGAAAATCGTCCACCAGCCGCCCGCCGCCAGTGCGATAAGATAGTACGCCCACCACTGCATCGCGTCGCCGAAGTAGTTGGGGTGTCGGGTGTACCGCCAGACGCCGGTATCCAGCACTTTGCCCTTGTTGACCGGGTTTGCCTTGAACCGCGCCAACTGCCAATCGCCAACGGCCTCGAAAAAGAAGCCGACGAGCCAGAGCAGAATGGCGAGGAAATCGAGCCAGGTGAGTTGCCTTGGCCGGACGCCGATTTGCGCGGCAAGCAGCGGGGCTGCCACGATCCACATAATGACGCCTTGCAGGAAAAATACCTTGAAGAAACTTTTCCACCACCACGACGGCCCAGCCTCTTTGCGCCACTTCTGGTAGCGGAAATCCTCCGGCTTGCTCCAGTTGCGGATAAGAAGGTGCAGGGAGAGGCGCAGTCCCCACACGGTCACAATTCCACAGATCAACACCTTGCGCGCCGCCACGCCGCCGGGTGTGATCAGAAACGCTGCCCATGCCGTGATGACGAATCCCGTCCCCCAAAAAATGTCCACAATGCTGGAATTTTTAAGCGCGAGACTGACCAACCACAACACTGTCATTAAGCCGAGAATAAGCAGCCCGAGAGTTAAGTAGATTTGTAAGAAGTTCATAGAGGTATTCCTTTCAAATGGCAAATAGCGAATGGCAAATAGCGAATGGCGAATCACAAACCTTTTGCGCCTTTGCGTGAAAAAATCAAACTTGCGGCGCACTGATGACCGCAAAGCCCACCGCACCCGGCCCGAGGTGCGCGCCGATGACCGGGGTGATGTCCATGGTCAGGATATCTCCCTCCGGCAGCAGCGCGGCCGCCTTTTCGCGCAGCTCGGCGACGCGATCGGGCGCGTGGGTGTGGACGATGGCGACGCGCTCCAGCATACCGGCCTCACGCAGCATATCGATCACCCGTTGAAGGGAGCGCTCGCGCGTGCGGACGCGCTCCGAGTCGGGTTTGCCATGATGCATCGTCAAAATCGGCTTGAGTTGCAGCAGTGAGCCGAGGCCGGCCACGAAGCGGTTCATTCGCCCGCTGCGCCTTAGGAATTCCAACGTATCCAGCGCGGCGAAAACGCGCGTGCGTTGAATCTGGTCGTTGATCGCCGCCAGGATATCGGCGACGGAGCGTCCGGCTGCCGCCAGTTTCGCCGCCGTCTCGACGAGAAAGCCCGTCCCCAGACTCAACTGCTGGCCATCCAGCACTGTGACCGCCACAGACGTGGTTTCCTGCGCCGCGGTGCGCGCCATATCCACGACCGCACTCAACGCAGCCGAGATGTGGATGGAGAAGAT
>Ga0209605_1002761_pt1 | contig 16309 bp, 15 predicted proteins | sample AD_UKC035_MetaG_FD_184408 | JGI IMG/M metagenome (GOLD analysis project Ga0209605, IMG submission 184408) | Active sludge microbial communities of municipal wastewater-treating anaerobic digesters from USA - AD_UKC035_MetaG (SPAdes) (version 2) | ecosystem: Engineered > Bioreactor > Anaerobic >...
TGTGTGCTTGGAAAAGTACTGTTCTGAGGGTCAATCCTGACCCTCAGCTTAACCATAACCGAGTAGAACTGGCCTGTTATTGCTTGCGCCGAGTAGAAACGGCCTGTTACTGCGCAAAAATAAGGTGACAGTCCTCCGAAGGACTGTCAGTCCTGCGCGCAACGAAAAGGACAGACAGTCCTGCGCGCAACGAAGAAGGACTGACAGTCCTCCGAAGGACTGTCAGTCCTGCGCGCAACGAAAAGGACAGACGGTCCTTCTGCTGTCTAGATGTAGTCCAGTTGTTTGGCCTGGTGGGTCAGTTCGTCGCGGAACTTGGGGTGGGCGATGCGAATCAGCGCTTGGGCGCGCTCGCGGATGGTCTTGCCGCGCAGCGAGGCGACGCCGTACTCGGTGGCGACATAGTGTACATCGTTGCGCGTCGTCACCACGCCGGAACCTTCCGCCAACATGGGCACGATGCGCGAGGCGGTGTCGTTCTTGGCCGTGGAGAGGAAGGCGATGATCGGCATGCCCCCCTTGGAGCGGCCCGCGCCGCGCACGAAATCCACCTGGCCGCCCACGCCGCTGTACAGCCGCGGGCCGATGGAGTCGGCGCAGACCTGGCCAGTCAGATCCACGGCGATGGCTGAGTTGATGGAGATCATGTTGTCGTTCTGCATGATGTTGTAGGGATTATTGACATAATCCGTCGGATGCAGCTCGATGATCGGGTTGTTGTCCACGAAGTCGTAGAGGCGCTGGGAACCGAAGAGGAAGCCCGCGATGATCTTGCCGGGGTGGAGGGTCTTGCGCCGGCAGGTGATCACCCCACGCTGCACCATCTCCACCACGCCGTCGGAGAAGAGCTCGGTGTGGATGCCCAGGTCCTTGTGGTTGGTCAGGTTCTGCAACACCGCGTCGGGGATGCTGCCGATGCCCATCTGCAAGGTGGCGCCGTCCGGGATCATGCCGGCGATGTGCTGGCCGACCTTCATGTGCAGCTCGGAGCTGCCCCCCTGCGGCGCCAGCGGCAGGGGATAGTCCACCTCGACGATGCTGTGCAGCCGGCTGATGTGGATAAAGCTATCGCCCAGGGTGCGCGGCATCTGTTGGTTGACCTCGGCGATGATGACGCTGGCCTCCTCGGCCGCGGGCTTGGTGGTGCCCACTTCCACGCCGAAGCTGCAAAAGCCATGTTCGTCGGGCGGCGAGAGGGAGACCATGGCCGCGTCCAGCGGCAGGGTGCCGTTGGGTCGAAAGAGGTCGGGGATCTCCGACAGGAAGACTGGCGTGAAGTCGGCCCGGCTTTCGTTGACCGCCTTGCGCACGTTGTGGCCGATGAAGAGCGCATTGTGGCGGAAGGAAGCCCGCATCTCCGGCGCGGCGTAGGGCGCATCGGCGAAGGTGAGGATATGCACCACCTCCACGTTGCGCAGTTCATCGGCGCGGGCTGTCATGGCATGCATCAGCTCGATGGGCACGCCAGCGCCGCCGCCCAGGTAGATGCGGCTGCCTGATTTGATCTGAGACACGGCGTCGGCGGCGCTCATGACCTTGCTGCGGTAAAGACTTGAAAAATCCATGGGTCACTTCTTTCTCAACGGTATTGAGCGATGAGGGCGTCCAGGTCGATCTCGGTCTCGCGGCCGAGCGCCTTGGCCAGCCGCTGGCTGGCGATCTTACCCTGGAACAGCTTGACGCCGTTGTAAAGCGCTGGCATCTCGCCCAGCGCGCACTCCAGGCCGCAGTCGGCCATGCGCAGCAGGTAGGGCTGCAGGGCGTTGTTCAGGGCGTGGCTGGAGGTTCTGGCCACCGCGGCCGGCAGGTTGGGCACGCAGAAGTGCGTCACCCCTTCGGCCACGAAGGTCGGATCGCTCAGCGACGTGGGCCGGCTGGTCTCGACGCAGCCCCCCAGGTCGATGGAGAAATCCATGATGACCGAGCCTTCCCGCATTTGCTGGACCATCTGCCGGGTGATCAGGATCGGCGCGCGCTCCCCAGGCTTCAACACCGCGCCCACCAGCACATCGGCGAAGCCCACCATGCGGTTGAGGTTGTACTCGTTGGCGATCATGGTGGAGACCCGGCCGCCGAACATCTCATCGACCAGGCGCAGCCGGCGCACGTCGCTGTCCAGCACCAGCACCTGGCTGCCGATGCCCACGAAGGCCCGCGCCGCGCTGCGACCCAGCGTGCCGGCGCCCAGGATGATCACGATGCTGCGCGCCACGCCGGGCAGGCCGCCCAGCAGCACGCCGCGGCCTCCCTGGGGGCTGGTCAGCATCTGGCCGGCATAGATCGGCGCCAACTGGCCGGCCACCTCGCTCATGGGCGCCAGGATCGGCAACACGCCGTCGGCATCCTGCATCACCTCGTAGGCGATGGCGGTGATGTGGCGCTGGGCCAGCGCGGCGTGCAGGTCGGGCGATGCCACGGTCAGGTGGAAATAGGAGAGGATGGCCTGGCCATGCTTGAACAGCCTGTGTTCCTGCTGCGTCGGCCGCGCCACCTTGATCACCACGTCGGCCCGACCGAAGGCCTCAGCCGCCGAGTAGACGATCTTGCCGCCGACGTGCTCATAGTTTTCATCGCGGAAGCCCGCGCCGGCGCCGGCGTTGTGTTCTACGTAGACCGTGTGACCGGCGCTGCTCAGGGCCGCGACGCCGGCGGGCGTCAGCCCAACGCGCTTCTCCAGCACGCGAACTTCTCGGGGCACTCCAAATTCCATAGCGGTATTGCTCCTGTTCTTGAATTCTGATGAACGATTGCGATGCGTTTGGATCCGTCACGCATCATCCAGCGCTTCTTGTTCGGCCAGCTCTGCCATCAGGCGGGGCAGCGCCTGGCTGTCGTCGTCGAAGGCGGCCTCGATGGCCGCGTGGGCCAGCGGGCTCAGCCCTTCGCCGTGGCCCAGGTCCACGCCGGGGGTCGTGGCCAGCCAGGCGGGCGGCGCCGGCCGGCCATCCAACAGCAGCGCGGCATAGGCCAGAAGCACCGCCGGCCCCAGGTGGTGGCCCAGGCTGGGGCTGGCGCTCTCCGGCGCGGCCAGCGGCGTCACCAACACCGTCGACGCGGCGTGCTGACGCCCGGCCGCAGCGCCTGCCACGGCCCGCGTATCGACGAAAACCACCGCGCGCACGTCAGGCTCGGCGATTTCGGCCGCCAGCTCCGGCGTCAACTGCTGCACCGCCAGATGGCGCAGCCGCGTTCCGGCCGCCTGCCATCGATCGGCCATCCGTTCAGCCAGCCGCAGCCCGGCGCCATCATCACGCCGCAGTGGGTTGCCGTAGGCGATGAGCAGGATCATGGGGGGGACTCGTAACTCGTAACTCGTAACTCGGAACTTGTGATGTATGATCGTGATGCGTAATGCGTAATGCGTAATGCGTAATGCGTAATGCGTGATGCGTGATGCGTAATGCGTAATGCGTAATGCGTAATGCGTAATCGTGTTGCGTAAAGCATTATACGCAATCCAGGAAGATTTCACTCGATCAGACTTCCGGTTACGTGTTACGAGTTACGAGTTACGCAACCCAGAAAGATTTCGCTCGATCAGACTTCCGGTTACGAGTTACGAGTTACGAGTTACGCAACCCAGAAAGATTTCACTCGATCAGACTTCCGGTTACGTGTTACGAGTTACGAGTTACGCAACCCAGAAAGATTTCGCTCGATCAGACTTCCGGTTACGAGTTACGAGTTACGAGTTACGAGCTAGTCGCGTATCTTCTCGTCTACCACGGCCCCGTCCGGCGCGATCAGTTGCACGTGCAGCGGCATCTGGCCGGCGGCGTGGGTCGAGCAGCTCAGGCAGGGATCGTAGAGGCGAATGCCGTGTTCGATGCGGTTCAACACCCCTTCCTCGATGGTCTCGCCGTCGATGTAGGCGCGCGCGATCTGCTGAACCGTCCTGTTCATGGCCAGGTTGTTCTGACCGGTGGCGATGATCATGTTGACCGACTGCAGGATGCCCTGGCGGTCCACCTTGTACTCGTGGAAGAGGGTGCCGCGCGGCGCCTCGCTGACGCCGATGCCGGTGCGCTCGTTGACTTCGGCGTAGCTGCGGATGTGCGAGCCGGTCAGGCTTTCGTCTTCGATGGTCTCCTCGATCTTCTCCAGACAGAAGAGAATCTCGATCAGGCGGGCGTAGTGGTAGTGGAAGCTGCCGGTGACCGGCTTGCCGCGCTGGCCGTGACGCCGGAACTGGCGCAGCTCACGGTCGGCGCGCGGCGTGCCGGCATAGTCGCAGATGTTCAGGCGCGCCAGCGGGCCCACCCGGTACATGCCGCCTGGATAGCCGTGCGGCTTGTAGTAGGGCGCCTTGAGATAGCTCCACGGCTCCACCGCCTCGTCGATGAAGTCACGGTAGGTGATGGTCTCGGCGTTTTGCAAGATGCGCCCCTCGGCATCCACCACCCGCAACATGCCATCGTAGTGCTCCAGCCCGCCGTCGGCCGTGACCAGGCCCATGAACAGGCTGGGGAAGTCGCCATAGTTCTCGATCTCGTCGTCGAACTGGTCATAGCTGTCCTTGAGCAGGTCCAGCGCCAGTTCGGCGATGTCGAAGGCCTCCGGCAGCATGCGTTTGATCTGACTGCGAGCCTCGGCCGTCAACGGATCGCGCACGCCGCCCGGCACAGCCCAGGCCGGGTGAACGCTGCGCCCGCCCAGCAGACGGATCACCTTCTGGCCGAACTCGCGCAGGCGGATGCCGCTGCGGGCGATGTTGGGCCGCGCCTGGATCAGCCCCATGATGTTGCGTTTGGCCGGGTCGCTGTCCATGCCCAGCAGCAGGTCGGGCGCGCTGAGGTGGAAGAAGCTCAGCGCGTGGCTCTGCACCAACTGGCCCCAGTTCATCAGCCGGCGCAGCTTTTCGGCGCGCGGCGGAATGCGGATGCCCAACACGTCATCGCCTGCCTTGGCCGAGGCCAGAATGTGGCTGACCGGGCAGATGCCGCAGACGCGGGCGGTGATGCCGGGCATCTCCCAGAAGGTGCGACCGACGCAGAACTTCTCGAAGCCGCGAAATTCCACCACGTGGAAGCGGGCGTCCTCCACCTTGCCATCGTCGCCCAGGTAGAGGCTGATCTTGGCGTGCCCTTCGATGCGGGTCACGGGGTCAATGACTACTGTCCTGGTCATCGTGATTTCTCCATGTGCGCTGGTCGGCTACCCGAACATCCGCATCTTCTCAGTCAACACCACCGGCTCGCCGGCCAGCAGGGCGCTGACCGCCGCCCAGATGCGCTCCGGGTCGGGCGGACAGCCGGGGATGAACGCGTCCACCTCGATCACCTGATGCAGGGGCAGCACGCGCGGGATCAACGCCGGCACGATCTTGTCGGTCTCGCCGCCGCGCGGCACGGCGCCCGGCCCTTCGTGGTAGACCCTGGTCAGCAGATCCTCCACCGGGAACTTGTTGCGCAGACTGGTCACATTGCCGGTCACTGCACAGTCGCCGAAGCTGACCACCAGTTTGCTGCGCTGGCGGATCTTCTCGGCCAGCTCCAGGTGGTCCACATTGGCCACGGCCCCTTCGACCAGCGTCACGTCCACGTTGTGGGGGAACTCCTTGACGTCGGCGATGGGGCTGTAGACCAGCTCCACCGTCTCGGCCAGGTCGATCAGCTTCTCATCCAGATCCAGGAAGCTCATGTGACAGCCGGAGCAGCCGCCCAGCCACGCGGTGGCCAGCCGGATCTTGCCCACGGCCGCCTCAGCCTTCTCTGCCTTGCGAGCGGTCTTCTTTGTCGCCAGCGTTGTCATCGTCGGCCCTCCGATCCACCGTTTTGCATCACCCATTGTTTCTTCTCGCGGCCATCCAGGATCCACTGCAAGAAGTCGTGGCGCTTGACCATCTCGGCCACGGTGGAACCCTTGTTGGCCAGCGCGCCGGTGGGGCAAACCTGCACGCATTTGCCGCAGCTGGTGCAGCTTCGGCTGACGCCCCACGGCTGGTTGAGGTCGGTGATCACCCGGCTGTTGACGCCGCGGCCCATCACGTCCCAGGTGTGTGCGCCCTCCACGCTGTCGCAGACGCTGACGCAGCGGGTGCAGAGAATGCACCGGTTGTGGTCGATGATGAATTTGTCATGGGAGGCGTCCAGCGGCAGCTCGGGCACCAGATAGTCGTAGCGCACGTGGTCCATGCCGATCTTGGCCGCCTCGTCTTGCAGCTCGCAGCGGCCATTCATCACGCACACCGCGCAGACGTGGTTGCGCTCGGCGAAGAGCAGCTCCAAAATCATGCGGCGATACCGCACCAGCCGCTCGCTGTGGGTCTGGATCGCCATGCCCTCCTGGGCGGTGGTGGTGCAGGCTGGCAGCAGGCGATGGGTGGACTGCACCTCCACCAGGCAGAGCCGGCAGCCGCCGCGCGCCTCCAGCCCTTCCAGATGGCAGAGCGTGGGCAGCTCGATCCCCTGCTCACGGATCAATGTCAGCAGGCTCTGGCCTTCGACGCCGCTGACCAGCTCATCGTTGATGGTCATGGTTATGACAGCCATTGCTCGTCTCCTTGCCTCAGGCCAGACTCATGGGGATGGTTCCCAGCTCGCGGATGCGGCGCGGCAGCGCCTCCATCAGCGCCAGCGTCGGCGCCTCGGTCATCTTGCAGACGCCGGCCGGGCACTCGCGCCGCTGGATGTGGGCCTCGTACTCTTCCCGATAGAAGCGCAGCGTGCTCAGCACCGGGTTGGGGGCCGACTGGCCCAGGCCGCACAGGCTCGTTTCCTGCACCATGGTGCAGAGCTCCTCCAGGATCTGCAAATCGGCCGCTGTGGCGCTGCCGTTGGTGATGCGCTCCAGAATGCGGTGCATCTGGACGGTGCCAACCCGGCAGGGCACGCACTTGCCGCAGCTTTCGTCGGTGCAGAACTCCATGAAGAACTTGGCCACGTCAGGCATGCAACTGGCGTTGTCCATGACGATCAGGCCGCCTGAGCCCATGATGGCCCCCAGAGCGCGCAGGCTTTCGTAGTCCATGGGGGTGTCCAGGTGTTCGGCGGGGATGCAGCCGCCGCTGGGGCCGCCGGTCTGTGCAGCCTTGAAGGTGTGGCCCTCGCCCACGCCGCCGCCGATGTCGTAGATCACCTCCCGCAGGGTGATCCCCATGGGCACCTCGATCAGGCCAGTGGTGTCTACCTTGCCGGCCAGCGCGAAGATCTTGCTGCCCTTGCTCTTGGCTGTGCCGACCGAGGCGAACCAATCGGCGCCGTGGGCGATGATGGGCACGATGTTGCCGAAGGTCTCCACGTTGTTGATCAGCGTGGGGCACTCCCACAGGCCGCTCTGCGCCGGGTAGGGAGGGCGCGGGGTCGGCTGGCCGCGCCGGCCCATGATCGAGGCCATCAGCGCGGTCTCCTCGCCGCAGACAAACGCGCCCGCGCCGATGCGGATATCGATGCGGAAGCTGAAACTGCTTTCCAACACGCGGCTGCCCAGCAGGCCGCGGCGCTCGGCGGTGCGGATCGCCTTCTCCAGCCGCTTGGCCGCGATGGGATATTCGCCGCGCACGTAGAGAAAGCCCTGGTCCGCGCCCACGGCGTAGCCCGCGATGGCCATCCCCTCCAGCAGCCGGTGCGGGTCAGATTCCATCAGGGTGCGATCCATGTAGGCGCCCGGGTCGCCCTCGTCGCCGTTGGCGATGACATATTTCTTCTCACCCGGGGCCTTGCGCACCAGGTCCCATTTCAGGCCGGTGGGGTAGCCTGCGCCGCCGCGGCCGCGCAGGCCGCTCTTGCTGATCTCGGCGCAGACCTCTTCCGGCGTCATCTCCCGCAGCGCATGGGCCAGGGCCGAGTAGCCATCGCGCGCCACGTAGTCCTCCAGGCGCTCCGGGTCGATGAGGCCGCTGTTGGCCAGCACGATCTTGTGCTGCTTGGCGAAGAAGGGCAGATCGCTGGGCATGATCTTTTCAGCCACCGGCTGGTTGGCCATGACATGCTCGACCACGATCCGCTGGGCGCTTTCCGGGGTCACATTCTCGTAGTAGATATCCTCCTGGCCGGCCACCTGCACGGTGACCATGGGGCCGCGGCTGCAAGGCCCCATGCAGCCGGTGGAGACCACCGCCACCTCGGCGTCCAGTTTGTTGTCGGTCACCGCCTGCTCCAGCGCCTGTTGCACGGTGGCCGCGCCCGAGGAAAGGCAGGGGGTGCTGGCGCAGCAGAGCAGTCGGCAGCGCACAGCCTGCTGGCGCTCCAGCTCGCGGCGGGCCATGGCCTGAAGATCTGAACGTTTCATAGGTCGCCCTCCTCGTCGTAGCTGTCGTCAAGCTGGCTTGAGCGGCCATTGCCTGCTGCGGCGCTGGCCTCAATGGCCAGTTGCACCGCGGCAATGGCCGTTTCCGGCGTCTCGCGCGCCAGCACCTGGCCATCCACGATCAACACGGGGGCCAGGCCGCAACTGCCCAGGCAGCGGGCCGCGGTGATGCTCAGCATGCCGTCCGGGGTGGTCTGTCCCGCCTCGATGCCGTAGGCCGTCTGAAGCGCGGCCACGATCTCGGCCGCTCGTTTGACATAACAGGCAGTCCCCATGCAGACAATGCAGTTGTGCTCGCCCTGGGGCTGAAGCGAGAAGAAGTGGTAGAAGGTGGCGACGCCGTAGACCCAGCTCAATGGCAGCTTGAGCTGGCGCGCCACGTAGATGAGAAGGTCTTCTTCCAGGAAACCGAAGGCCTCTTGTGCGGTGTGCAGCACCTCGATCAGGGCATCCTGCTGGAAGCGAAAGCGCTTCAGCGTGCGGTCGATCAGGGCAAATCGGGGATCGCCGCTGGGATGGGGAAGATCGGGCGACGCTGCACTTCTGGTTCTGCTTTCCACCATGGCAGTCTCCTTGCTAGGCTCGTTCGCGCCAAGTGCCGCGTTTCACAGGACAGCATATCATGGATTGCACCTCCCAACCATGATTTGCGTCATATTTTGTCATTGCTCCGTCTCCGGCGTTGGGCGCTTGCTGCTGCTGTGGGTGAGAGTACCCGGCGCCGGCGTGGCAATCAATTCCTACCTGCTCGTGGCCGTCAGCCCTTTGCGGATGTAGACGAACCAGTAGACCAACCCCACCATCACCGCTCCGCCGATGATGTTGCCGATGGTCACCGGCAGCAGGTTGGCGATGAAAAAGTTGGCCCACGTCAGATGGCTGTAGTCGGCCGCAGTCTTGCCGATGGCGGCCCAGAACTCCGGCGCGGCCGTGGACTTGATCAGCAGGCCGATGGGGATGAAATACATGTTGGCCACGCTGTGTTCGAAGCTGGCCGCCACGAAGGCGCTGATGGGAAAGATGATCGCCAGAATCTTGTCGGTGGTGGTGCGGGCGCTGTAGCAGAGCCAGACCGCCAGACAGACCAGCGCGTTGCACATCATCCCCAGGGCGATGGCCTGCACGAAGCCCAAGCTGCACTTGGCCTCGGCGATGTTGAGCGCGGTCAGCCCCACCGCGCCGTTGCCAAAGGTGTATTGCAAGGTCAGGAGCATCACCGCCGCGGTGGCCAGCGCGCCGATGAAGTTGCCGCCGTAGACCAGGCCCCAGTTGCGCAGCACCTTGCCCAGGGTGAGCCGATGGTCGGCCCAGGCCATGATGATCAGGTTGTTGCCGGTGAAGAGCTCGGCCCCAGCCACGACCACCAGGATCAGGCCCAGGCAGAAGGCCAGGCCAGCCAGCAGGCGCGTCACGCCGAAGGTGAGCTGACCGGCCGCGCCGACCGTCACCGTGGTGGAGAAGACCGCGCCCAGGGCGATGAACGCGCCGGCCAGCACGGCCAGCGCCAGGGTGTTGCGCCAGCCCATCAGCGCCTTCTTGACGCCCACAGTTTCAGCCTTGAGCGCCATCTCCGGCGGCATGAAGGCGTCGACGCTGAAGGGGGCGGGGCCAGGCGTCGCTGCGGCGCCGTTGTCGGGAGGGGTGGGATTGGAGTTCATAGCCGCGCCTTTGCCGGCAAGCCAATGCCGGTGGGGAGTTGAACGGGTCGTTGTTGTTCAGAATATCACAGCTTGCGCCGCGCGGGTATGATTGCCGTCATATCTGGCAGCGATTCCGGTCGCATTGTTCGACAGCAATTCCAAATATGGCGACTGCCAAACTGGAGTCGAGGCTTCAGCCGGGTTTGCACGCTCAACTCGCATCGACCGGACCCGGCTGAAGCCTCGACTCCGACCATATTTGGAATTGCTGATTGTTCGAGCTGCGGATTGACAGCAAGCACGGCCTTCGGTACAATGGGCCACAGCCTATGTCTCCATCACCTGTCCCCACCGGCTATGTGCGCGGCCCCGTTTTCTACGACGGCGGCGCAGATCATAGCGTCTACAACGAATACGCCCGCAACGCCTTTTGGAATCTGGCCGGCGGCTACGGCGCCCGCATCGTCGTGCTCACCACCTACGCCGATGTGTCGCAGGCCGACTATGGCTACGCGGCCGCCTTCCAGGCGCTGGAGGCCGCGCGGGTGCGCCTCATGGTGCTGCGGGATCGCGCCAGCGGCAGCGATCCGGCTGTCTTGCAGGCCATCGAGCAGAGCACGGCCGTCTTTCTCTCCGGCGGCCACCCGTTGCAGTGGTCCATGCGCATCGGCGGCACCCCGGTGGCCACTGCCATCCGCCGGGCCAACGCCTGCGGCAAGGCGGTGGGCGCGGTGGGCGGCTCGGCCGCCTTTCTGGGCAACCACATGCTGGTCTATCGCGATGATTCCGACTTTCCCTGCATGGCGCCTGGGCTGGGCCTGAGCAACCGCATGTTGGTCGCGGCGCATTTCAACGCCAGCCGGCGCGGCGAGCTGTTGCGCATGGCCATCGCCGCCAACCCCTACATGCTGGGCATCGGCCTGCCCGATCAGGCCGCCTTCATCCGCCGCGCCGATAACCTGCTGGAGGTGGTCGGCCTGGCCAGCGTGCAGATCGTCGATGGCAGCCAGATGACCAGCGCCAACCTGCTGGGGTGGCAGCCAGGCTCCCCCTTCGAGGCTGAGGGTCTCCAGACCGTCGATCTGCCCCCCGATTACCGCTATAACCCTGACACCCGCCTGGTGCTGCCGCCGGAACTGGCCTTGCCGCGGCCGGTGCGCAGCTCGTTCTGAACCGGAGGCCCAGGAAGCGAAGGCCAGGGCGCGCCGGCCACGCTGAGCCGGCGGCAATTGCGAACATGGCGCTGAGTCGAGGCTTTGGCCAGCTCTGGCCATGGCGCGAAGCCCGGCAACCGGCCGTTTTGTGAGGAGATCCCGCATGTTGGAAACCATTGCAAACATCGCCACCATCTTCCTGGTCCTTGAGGGGCTGGTCGTCCTGGCGGTGGTCACGGTGCTCTGTTTTGGCCTGGCCAAGGCGATGATCATCGTGCGCCACAAGACCGTGGAGATCATGCCGCAGGTCCAGGGGCAGGCGCGTCGCCTGGCCGTGACCACCGATGATATCAGCCAGAAGGTCGCCTCCCCCTTCATCGGCCTGAATGCCCGCCAGACGCGTTTCCAGGCCATGGCTGGGCGCGTGTTCACCGGCGCAACCCGCACTGCCGGCCGCCAGCCGGAAGGATCCAAGGAGCAATAGCCATGCTTGCCAAGACCAAGCCAGAGCACATTTCCATCCCCGGCGTCGCCACGGGCGCGTTGGTGGGTGCGCTGTTGGGCGCCATCTTCAGTCTGATCCTGATGTCGCTGCGTGCGTCGGATTCACAGGAGCGCGCAGCCCCCAGCATCAGCAACTATCTCCGCCTGGGCGTGGCTATGTTCATGCTGGCCAGACAGACCAGCGAGTTGATCGCGCGTCCCACCAAGAAAGAGACCGTCTGAGCGACCGCCCGACAGGCGGTGCATGATAGCTTGCTGTGGCCCATCGCAACCAGCGCGTTGCGGTGGGCCATTTGTTTGCGCAAAGGGGACCTGCGCCTCCCTGCTGGCGGGTCTACCCTTAGCGTCATGCCGCGGGCTGGTCTGAACTTGTGCAATCCATGGCCTGTCGCTATAATGAAGTTTGTCACGAATTCTGTAAGCCGCAGACCGTAGCTGCCCGTGCCGTGGCTTGGCAAGTCGTCGCCGCCGGCGCTGACTCGGTTCATGACGCGAAGGCGGTTGTTGTGCCTGCTGCGGCGACTTGAGAAGTCCGTTCACCGGAGGATCACAGTGAGCATAAGCAATGGAGCGAAGCATCTGGTCGCCGTGGTGGGCGCTGGCCCAGCCGGCATTTACGCCGCCCAAACCCTGGCCAACGCCGGCACCGAGGTGCTGCTGTTCAACCAGGACATCAAGCCGGGCGGGCTGGCAGAGTATGGCATCTACCACGACAAACACAAGATGAAGGAGGGGCTGCGCCGGCAATTTCGCGAGATTCTGGCCGCGCCCAACATCCACTATTTCGGCAACATCGTCGTTGGCCAGCAGGGCGATCTGACCCTGGACGACCTGCGCACGCTGGGCTGCCAGGCCATTCTGGTCACTGTGGGCGCCCAGGGCACCAAGTGGCTGGGGCTGGAAGGGGAACACCTGCGCGGCGTCTATCACGCCAAAGATATCGTCTATCACTACAACAAGCTGCCCCCCTTCAGCGAGCGCGACTACTACATCGGCCAGCATGTGGCCATCGTCGGCGTGGGCAACGTGATGATGGACATCGCCCACTGGCTGATCCGCGATGTCAAGGTGGCGGAGGTGGTGGCCGTCGCCCGCCGCGGGCCGGCCGAGGTGAAGTTCACCAAGAAGGAAATCCTGCCGGTGATCTGCCACATCAACCACCACGTGCTGGACGCCGAGATCCAGCGGGTCAGCCCGGCGATGCTGGCGGTGGGTCAGGACCCGGCCGCGGCGCGGCAGTTCATCCTGTCAGCCGCGGACAAGGGCATCCGCCCCACCTCGAGCACCCATTTTCGCTTCGAGTTTCTGGCCTCTCCCAGCCGCATCTTGGGCGACAGCACCGGCACGGTCTGCGGTCTGGAGGTGGAGGACACCAAGCTGGTGCCGGCCAACGGCGACACCAAGGCGCGCGGGCTGGGCAGCAAGCGGGTCATCGAGGCCGACACGGTGATCTTCTGCATCGGCGACAAGGTGGACGACAGCTTCGGGCTGCCCACCGAATGGGGCGAGTTCGCCAAAAACCCCGCGCCGCGCTTCCCCATGGAGGGCAACTCCTACGAGGCCTTCGACCCGGCGGCCGGCAAGCCCATCGAGGATGTCTTCGTGGCCGGTTGGTCGCGCAAGGCCAGCGATGGCCTGGTGGGCGTGGCGCGCAAGGATGGCACGCTGGGCGCGCAGGCGCTGTTGGGCTATCTGGCCGCCCAGCCCGCGCTGGATGTGGCTGACCTGGACGGCCGGCTGGCGCAGGTGCAGATGCGGCTGAACGGGCTGGGCAAGCCGGTGATCGGCAAACCTGCCTGGCAGCGACTGGAGTCGGCTGAACAGGCTGAGGCCCGCCAGCTTGGCCTGGAGGAGTTCAAGTTCCCCTCCAACCAGGAGATGCTGGCCGCGATCGGCGCGGCCTGAGCGACTGAGCGATTCTTTGCCGCCGGACCTGTTCCGGCGGTATTTTTAGACGCCAGGAACCGGCCCGTTCCCGACCATCCGGTTGCTGGCCCACCATCTCAGAGGTAACATCATGCAGCATGACGAGATAGTCGTTCTTGGAGGGGCGCGAACCCCCTTCGGCAAGTTCGGCGGATCGTTCAAGGACACATCCGCCACCGATCTGGGCGTGGCCGCGGCCAAGGGCGCGCTGGCGGCCAGCGGCGTCCAGCCGGACCAGGTGCAACACGTGGTCTTCGGCAATGTGATCCAGTCCAGCAAAGACGCAGCCTATTTGGCGCGCCACGTGGCCCTGCACGCCGGCATGCCCATCGAGGTTCCCGGCCTGACGCTCAACCGGCTGTGCGGCTCCGGCTTCGAGGCCATCATCCAGGCCGCGCGCATGATCCGCTGCGGCGAGGCCGATATCGTGCTGGCCGGCGGCACGGAGAACATGAGCATGGCCCCGCTGGTGACGCGCACGGCGCGCTGGGGCGCGGGCCTGGGCGAGGGGCTGACCCTGGAGGACTCGCTCTGGCAGGGGCTGACCGACAGCTACTGCAATCTGCCCATGGCCATCACGGCCGAGAACGTGGCCCAGCAGTACAGCATCAGCCGCGAGGAGCAGGACGCGCTGGCGCTGGCCAGCCAGCGCCGCGCCACGGCCGGCTGGCAGGAGGGCCGCCTGCCTGAGGAGGTGGTCCCCACCCAGGGCAAGGATGGCCGCGGCCGGCCGCTGACAGTCACCCAGGATGAGCATGTCCGGCCGGAGACCACGGCCGAGGGGCTGGCCAAGCTGCCGGCGCGCTTCATTCCCAAGGGGGGCACCGTGACCGCGGGCAACGCCAGCGGCATCGTCGATGGCGCGGCTGCGTTGGTCATCGCCTCCGGCCAGCGGGCGGCCGAGCTGGGCCTCAAGCCGTGGGCCCGCCTGGCCGGCTATGGCATCGCCGGCGTGCCGCCGGAGATCATGGGCATGGGCCCGGCGCCGGCCAACCGCATCGCCCTGGCCAAGGCCGGGCTGACGGTGCCGGAGATCGGCCTGTGGGAGATCAACGAGGCCTTTGCGGCTCAGTGCCTGGCCTGCGTCAAGGAGCTGGACTTCGACCCTGAGCTGCTCAACGTCAACGGCGGCGCGATCGCCATCGGTCACCCGCTGGGCGCCACCGGCGCGCGCGTCTCCCTCACCCTGATCAAGGAGATGCAGCGGCGCGGCGTGCGCTACGGCAGCGCCTCCATGTGCATCGGCGGCGGCATGGGCGCGGCGGGGATCTTCGAGTTGATGGGTTGATTCGTAACTCGTAACTCGTAACTCGTAACCCGGAGGCCGTAATCCGTAACTCGTAACCCGGAGCCCGGAGGCCGGAGGCCGTAATCCGTAACCTGGAGCCTGGAACTCGTATCCCGTAACCCGGAGCCGATTCCGCATGACAACAACCTCCGGTTACGAGTTACGAGTTACGAGTTACGAGTCATAGCTTCCCAGTTGCCCGAAACACCTGCCCAGGCGCAACCATGCGCCGCGGCGGGTGTTTTGTTTACTGAATTTTCCGAAAGCAAGGAGCTTGGAATGACCCACGAATCTGATCTGACCGGCCGCTGGGCGCTGGTCTTGGGCGCATCGAGCGGCTTTGGCCGGGCCGCTTCTCTGGAGCTGGCCAGCCGCGGCATGAACGTCTTCGGCGTACACCTGGACATGAAGTCCACGCTGCCCATCGCGCGCCAGGTGGTGGCCGACATCGAAGCCATGGGCCGGCAGGCGGTTTTCTTCAACACCAACGCCGCGGACAGCGGCAAGCGGGGCAAAGTCCTGGATCAGATCCAGGAGAAGCTGGCGGCTGACGGCGGCCATCAGCACATCCACGTGATGATGCACTCGCTGGCGTTCGGCACCCTGCTGCCCTTCATCGCCGACACGCCGGAGCAGGCCATCTCCGAGGCGCAGATGGACATGACTCTCAACGTCATGGCCCACAGCCTGGTCTACTGGGTGCAGGACCTGTTGCGCCGCGGCCTCTTCACGCGCGGCAGCCGCGTCTTTTCCATGACCAGCTCCGGCTCGCACCGCGTCTTCAAGAGCTACGGCGCGGTCTCGGCGGCCAAGGCTGCGCTGGAGTCGCACACCCGCCAGTTGGCGCTGGAGCTGGGACCGTTCGGCGTGATGATCAACTGCATCGAGGCGGGCGTCACCGACACCCCGGCGCTGCGCAAGATCCCCGGCCACGAGGCCTTCATCGAGATGGCGACCCGCTTCAACCCCACCGGGCGGATGACCACCGAGCAAGATGTGGCCGTCACCATCGGCGCGCTGGCCGACCCGCGCATTCAGTTCATCAGCGGTTCAGTGATCTACGTCGACGGCGGCGAGGATGTGGTGGGCGCGTAGCCAGCCACCGATAGCGCGAGTTCCACCGCTTGTCACCCCGAAGCCGCCGGTCAAACCGGCGGCTTTTTGTAATTTCCCCGGCCTTCCGCTCCCACCCCCCGTTGGTTGAGTAGCCTTCCGAGGCGTATCGAAACCACCGCCCCCCCCGTTGGTTGAGTAGCCTTCCGAGGCGTATCGAAACCGCCGGCCACGTGCAGGCCCCCAGGGGTATGCGACCAAAAGCGCGGGAGAGTTGCATTGCTATCCAGGCACGACGCCGGCATGGCCGTTGAGCAACAGCGTCTTGCGAAGTCAGGGAGGACCGCCAGGGGTGGAAGAAGCCGGGTAGGTCAGCTTCGTACTGGCCAGCCGGTTCAAACTGACGCCTGCCTCGGCTGCTTCCAGGGCAAGACGCCGGTGCAGCTCAGGCGGCACCCGCACCATGAAGCGACCGCTGTAGTGTTTGGTCGCCAGCG
>Ga0209605_1002769_pt1 | contig 16283 bp, 8 predicted proteins | sample AD_UKC035_MetaG_FD_184408 | JGI IMG/M metagenome (GOLD analysis project Ga0209605, IMG submission 184408) | Active sludge microbial communities of municipal wastewater-treating anaerobic digesters from USA - AD_UKC035_MetaG (SPAdes) (version 2) | ecosystem: Engineered > Bioreactor > Anaerobic >...
CGGTGGCGGCGCTGTTGGGGCATAGCGATTTGAGCACCACGCAGATCTATACCACACCGGGTGAACGTGACCTGGAAGAAGCAGTCGAAAAGTTGGAGTGACAACATGATGTTGAAGCAGTTTGCCTTTAACCAGAGATGCTTGCTTTCCGTTGAGAATTGGCGTAATATATGTAATATACACAAATTCCGACAGGAGGTAGGCATGGAAACTTTACATCGTATCAGCAAAACTGACCTGGCGCGCAAGACGCACCAGATCATTCGAAACGTCCAGCGCGGCCAGATGACCATTGTTGAGAGTCACGGCCAGCCTGAAGCCGCGATCATAGATATCGTGGATTACCACCTCTTGCGAGCAGTGGCAGCTTATTCGTTGGATGCATCTGCTTCCACTTCCACGGCGATCCCAAATGAACAAGTGATAGAGGCGCTTACGGGTGAGCAAGAACGCTACGATCGAGTATTTGGCGCCTACCTGGCTGGGGCAATCAGCCTGTCGCGGGCGGCCGAGCTATTGAATCTGCCGGTTATTGATCTGCGCTTTCGCTTTGCCCGCCTGGAGCTGCCATTGCGCCTGGGCGCCGAGACTGAAGATGAGCTGGCCCAAGAAGTTGCCCAGGCCATGAAATGGGCGCAGAAAGGAAGCTGATGGGCGATCCGATCATCCTCAATGCAACCCCACTGACCAACTTTGCTTTGGCCGGTCGAGCCGACCTGCTGTTGAGCTTGTGGCCGGGAGACGTGTGCACCACGCCCGAAGTGTTGGATGAGTACCAGGCCGGCGTGGCAAATGGAAAGCTGCCCGCAGGAGCGTGGAAGAAGCTGCCATTGATCCATTTGACCGCCGCTGAGGAAGCGCTGATGCTAACGATGTCGGTGCGCCTGGGGCGAGGCGAGCGTTCTTGTATTGCGGCAGCCCATCAACGGCGTGGGCTGTTGGTCACCGATGATCTGGATGCCCGGCGAGCTGCCCGCGGGCTAGGCGTTGCAGTTACAGGCAGCGTTGGGACTTTGGCAGCCTGCATTCAAGCGGGCTTGCTGACCCTGCAAGAAGCTAACCTGCTGCTGGCCTGTATGATTGCGGCTGGCTTTCGCTCACCGGTCAACCGCCTGGATGATTTGCTCAAGGATTCAAAATGATGTCAAAACTTTCTGACGAACGATTGCAGAGGCTGGCCAGCGCGCTCGAAAACGCAGTGGCCCGGCGCGAATCTGGCGAGGGCGGTGGCCATGCAGCGCTGATCCGGGAATTACATACCTTGGGCCGCACGGCTATGTCCAGCCAGGAAGCAGAAGCGATGGCGCGGCAGTTGTTAGAAGATTCAAGTCCACCTGAAATCCACTTCCCGGTTGTACAGGATGAAAAGGCGATGTATCCTTTAGGAGACGTCTGCCTGGTATGCGGCGTCAATCCGATTGGCGGAGAAGGTCACCCCATGGTTATCGTGAATGCCGGCGCGCTGGTCAAGGTCGGCGATGAACGCTATGCGATCTCTGAAGACGCCATCGCTTTCTTCACCCTGGCCTGGCATGCGCAGGGCATTCCATCCAGCGGACGATCGGCCAGCGTGGATGTAGCTGATATGGTACAGGGCGGGCAGTTCGATCTGTATTTCTGCTCGACGCAGTGTTTGCGGGCTTTCTTCAACCGCTGCGTGGATGCACTGGAACAGAAGATCGCACAGTTATCAATATGACTTCTTTCATAATCAGTCTCTTGGCTCTAAGTTGGCTCCTTTTTTTGATTGACTCTGAATAAGGGGTGTGCGAGATCATGCATCCCCTGGCACAAAGCGACCTTCTAATAAATGAAATAAGGGTTCCCATTCGAGAATCCGATCTTGATCATCTAGGAGACTCGCTAAAGGCTGTATTACTTTTTTTAATAAAGTTTCGTAATCCTTGTCTCTTTGTAAAATTGCCTGCGGGTATTCAGTGATGAAGCGGGAGAATGCCACGGCATTTTCTCGATCCCAGGTTACTTCACTCAGGATACGGATGCAATCTTGACGATTTGCCTTGATCGAATTCAGAAAAACCTGCTTGTCAATCTGACCAAATGTTTTTAGACGGAACATCTTGCGTAATTCTTCCGGAGTTAATGATGTTTTCGCAGGGTGGTCGGGGTTGCTATCCCTTGTTACCGAGGGAGGTTTCTGAGGAATGGGAATTCTTTCCCTTACTGCCCACGCAAGCACCGCTGGATGTTCCACCAGCATGGCAAACACTTCCTCGCAATACTTACGAACATCCCCGTCATCCGGATAATCTCGAAAGGCGGCCACACGTTTGGCGACCAAAAGCGGCTCTTTTCTGCCCCAGGCTTTGAGAACATCAACTGAGGCCTCCATGACATAATATTCATCTCGCAACGCCAGAATTAATGCAACAACGCCCAAATCAAATACTGGGCATAGGCCCAATAATTTGACACGGAGAACTTGCATATTGCTTGCATCATGATTGTAAAAATCATGATCGCTTCCCAGCTCCTTCGCCAAACGATAAGAAAGCATAGCCCATTCTTTTCTCAAGGATTTTGGGAAATGCTCTCGGAGAATCTTCAATCCATTGAATGCCTCTTCACTGACTGTTTCATCAGGTTTATGCAGGGTGATATCCACCAACGCCTGCCAGACGGGCGATTTGGCCAGCTCTAAGGCACTGAGTAAGGATGCCGCAAGATACTGATCAGGCCAGGCGCGTCCAAAATCTACATCTGTCAGCAGCCGGAGCATCTCCTTTGGTTGCCGTTGCGCCATTTCACGGAAAATCTCAAAGATTGAGTAAGGCTTATTTTTAAGTTGCCGTAGAACCCGGTATTGATTGATCGGCACATCACCGAATCGTTTTAGGATACTCCTTGCTATATATTCTTTGCTCTCTTGAAGCAATCTCAAGGCTGCCGCGGCACAATACATATCGCTATTGTTTCTATGAGCCTCATTATCATTGTTTAGTGGCACAGCAGTGTATGCCAGGAAATCTACGATTTGATCAGGGGGTTTCGACAACAATCCCATCAATGCAATAGCAATTTGCTTTTCAATAAAACCATCTTGGCACTGACCCGATTCGAGTAGCACATCGGCATAAAGAGCCGGGTCAAGCTTTTCTAGCAATGGGATCTGCTCTATTAGCTCATGGATCTCATAGGCTCTATAAATCATACTCGCCACGCGTTTTCGTCTACGAGTATCTTGGCTAACGAATTCTTTTACCAATACTTGCAGCAACCCTGGGATAGGCCGTGCCTTGAACTCATCCATTAACCATATACACTCATGATCAGCGACATCATCCAACACGGCAACACTATAGATCACAGCTTCAAGATCCGTTGCTGCCAGCTTTGCCAATGATTTGCGTGTCTCGAAGATCACGGCCCCATCTGGGTCGGCCAGGCACGCCGCCAGGGTATTCAAACTATCTGGCGGCAGATTTGCAAAATCACCCAGCGCATGGGCAGCCTCTGCTCGCACCAACCAGGACAGATCACTTACCATCGGCAATATTATAGCCAGACGGTCGCTTTCGGGGAACACGCATGTTTTTCTGAGCGTGACGATACCTGTCCGGCGAGCATGCCAGTCTGAATCGTGCAGCAGCATATCAATCGCCGAACGGGCAGCCTGGTGATCTAAACCTTGGAAGATGGTTATTAATTCGGAGTCGGCGTTTTCTTGGATACTGATACGCCGAACAACCTGAAGGATCTGCAATGGCATATAATGTTCTGGCACACTGGAGGAGGTTAATCGGCATTCCAAAATCGCCCTGATCCATAAACTATCGTCACTGGATCGCATTTCATTCAAGCGGTTGCGTATAGGGGCGCTTTGGTACGGGATAAGTGAGGTAAGTGCAACGGCAGCTCGACGTACGTTGGCCTGTTGAGCAGAGAGAACATGTAACAAGGCTAATTCTATCTTGTTCGGAGAGATAAACTGTGGGTCCAACAACGCAACAATCACGCGATCTAACCCGATGTCGCCCTCCTGTGAGGCGCTGAAAAGAACACGCATGTTCTCTTCTGAAATCTGTGGGGTCAACTTTAGGATATTCTCCCAAGCTTTATTACGTATACTGCTTTCCGGATCACGCATGGCGTTTACAAACAATTGCAGGATTACCGGGGATTTCCAGCCAATCTCGCCCAGGATCCCAAGTCCTGTGAAACGGATCGCCCAGCTATCTTCGCCTGGGGATGTGATGACCTTTTCCGCAACCGCATCTACAATCAGCTGTGGCTCCTGAATGCCGATCTTTACAATGGCATTTTCTACACTGGGGTTTTGCAGGCGGCTGATCAAGGTGTTGATCACCGTTGGGGTATATCGTTTCAACGCTACCAGGCAATTTAGAATCGTTGCTTCCCCTTCGTCTGGGAAAGCATGGCGAAAATGCTGATTTTGGGGATCGTTGATGAATTCGATGATCGTATCGTTGATTAATTCGGGTGCGTGATCTCCCAACCGCATTAACATGGCAGCCAGCATATTTTGGTGGGCATTGAAAATATGAAATGCCTTCTCCATTAAGCGCTGTGTGATGCCCAACACTGAAACATCAGGGTTATCCAAGGGAATGGACCAAAAAACCTGACGTATTTTCTCAAGGGAGGGCTCAGAATGATCTAGTGCTGCAAACACCCATTCAACATCCTTTTGGATATCATCGGCAGATGGCTGAACTGGGAAGAGCTTTTCCAGAGTAGGGAGGATTCGTTTATAGGCATCCAAGGATAACTGGTAACCTTGGATATCTGGGTCAGGGGGAAAGCCTGTGGATTGGTTGAAACCGTATCCAGCTACGACAAAATTGTCTCTTTTGAGTCCGGAGAGTTGAATGACCTTTTCTTGTTGAGATGAAGTAGCATAAGGCCATAATTCCCCGATTGCGATCCACGCATTCCATTGCGTATTGCATTTTTGCCACCATTTGTCAAAGAATTCATCCATTTCTTCTTTACCAGTATATGTGTATTCTAATTTCTCCAGTTTCAGGTTGGCAATCAAATGCGACAATAGTTGTGTAGTGACCCCGCCCAATCTCCCAAGGGCGATAGATGTTTCTTTTATAGCAAGCCAGCTTCTGCCAGGGACGCGGAATGGATGCTCAATCACTTCACGCAAAGAGTTTTGGACAGGTCGGCTCTTCATCCCCAAATTGGCCAGTGCTTGTGCAGCAGCAATGCAGAGAGCGCCATCATCGCGCTCCATACTCAATGCGCGTTGGTAGATTGGCAGCACATCACCAGGCGGATAACCAATGATATCCAGTGCTACGATACAGACTTCTAGGTAGATCTGGCGCTCAAATAACTCGCGCGCTATTTTGCCTATGCCTGTTTTTGCAGGGGTGGCCGTGGAGATTAAAACCCCACAACGATCCAGTAAAGCCGCAGGATGAATATCCAGATCATGTAATTGTTGTGCAGCGATTTGCCAGACGGGCGTCTCTGGCCCGTGCTTTAGGGCCAGTTCGAAGTAGCGTCGAAAGAGCGCATCCAAACGTTGGGCTACTTCACCAATCAGCTGACCAGGGATAACATTCTTAGACATCTCGCGCAGGTACATGGCAGCCTGAAGCTCTTGCCTGCCTAGCGCGCGCTCGATTTTTATGGCCAGTTGAGTATTATGGGGTTGGTTCAAAACAGCTTTTACCAGGCTGTAGGCTTGTTCGCCGGCTTTCCGGGCATCTTGTTTGCATAACCACAAAAGATCGTGGGCAGGGGTTCCAGGCGCTGAGCCTAGCAGCCCCAACAACATGGCATGTGTATCCTGCCAGTTCGGGGCATACACATCCTTCTTCACCAACTCAACAAAATCCATCTCAGAGGCAAGGCCACAAGCCGCAAAAAAATCCTGGAAAGTAGCGTGCAGGTATTCAAAGAACCCATCCTCTGACTGGGTCAATAATCCGCTGCGTAGCCCGGCTGTGGCGAGGACATCTTCGGCGGCGGTTTTATGCTCTCGGAACCTTTCGTCTTGATCCAGAATTTTTTGTATGGGACCCAATAAGCTGTCGCGGCCGAAAGAGCTTTTGTCATTTTCTTGAAAGTACAACGCTAGGCGACCCAAGAAGATGGCTTTGAGATGGAGTGGCCACATAGACAGCTTATTGGCATCTGGCATTGTGCGATCGTTTTGCCAATGGTCAAGGCAGCGTAAACTTAGCTTCGCGTACACATCGACACGCCGTTCAGGAAGCTGTCCATCCTTACGGTGTAGCAAAAACAATAAAGTGGCCATCAACGGGACGCGCGCCAGGTCAAAGCAGCGCGGAATATTTTGCAGTTGTCCAATTAAATTGCTAGCTTTCTCCTCAGCTTCGGCCTTGCTCAATCCCGAATCCAGTTCATAATGCTTCCGAAAGAAAAGCTCAACATCCTGGGGCGAAAACCTTTCGATGGTCAAGATTGGCATCGTTTGAGCATGAGACCTGCTATCCGAAGTAGGGCGAGACCGTTCAACCCCGTCAAAAAAATTGCCAATCTCGTAGGAAACAGCCGGGCGAGAAGTAACGATCAATTGATTGCCAGTGAGGCTCATGCCAGCCGCAAACTTTTCAAGCGCCTGCACGAAACGACCACGTAATGGTTCTGCAACCTCATCCAATCCGTCCAGCAGCCACAGGCAGCGGCCCTCCTTGTGGACACTCTCGATCATCGGGTAGACATCCACGATGGAAGAAAGACTTACATCCATGCATTGGGATAATATTTGTTGCAAGGGTTTTTGGGAAAGTTCATCTTCCGAAAATGTGTGTGGCAAGCGAGACAATCTAACCACCACGGGCAAAAGCGGCCGGTTATACTGCGGCCCCAAGCGATCTATCTGGCCTTGTACTCCAGCAGCAAATGTGACTGCAAGCCAGGCAACAAGGGTGCTTTTGCCATAGCCAGGATTGCCCAAGATCGCCAAGCAAGGATAGCGAGTTAACGTTTCAGGTAAGGCAACCTCAACTTCCGACCGGATAGTTTTTGGTGTGTCTGCGTTTTCTTTTGTCTTACCCTGATCCGGTTGATTAACATGCTGGGTTTGTGTAAAAGTCAAGCGTGTAAATATTTTATCTATCGGCAAGCTATCCAAGAACCGGTCTGGATCTAAGGACTTCCCCAAACGCGGACGGTTATAATGCCGCACAACTTGTTGACGGTAAGATTGCTCAGCTTGGGATAAATCCAATGGCCGTATATCGGGAGCCGGGGTTACGGCCGGCATCAATTGCTGTAAAACTTCCTCGGGCAGTATGATTGTGTTGTTGTTGCCGACAATGGTAATAATAACATTGTGACTCGCATCACCGCCAATGGCTACTCCCCCCTGTGTAGCAAAGGTTGCGCTTACGCGCCCATCTCTCAAGGCCTGGCGTAAGAGTTGGAGGTCATTTGAACTGGCATGGCCTATGATCAGGCGTTCAAAAGCAGATAATAGTTCATTCGTAATCATAGGACAATACACGCATTGTAATCAAAGAAGCTCATAACATTTCTGCAATTTCGTATCTCTTAGCCCACGGCATCTCGTTTTCCGGCCTTGGCCGAGTAAGGCGCTGAACAAAGCGCACCAGATATTTTCTGTTGATCACAGAAACACCCTTTATCGGCCTTTCCGCTGGTCCAGCATGGCGTCCAGCTTTTCGGCGGTTTCGACCCAATCGTCTTCGATGGTGTCGGGCAGGGCGTCGAAGATGTTGAACTTGTCTTTCAGTCGTTGGGAGAGCACGGCGTAAATCTTTTCGTCCTGGGTGTCGTGGTACACCAGATTGAGCATGTCCACGCTGCGGCGGGTCTGGCCGAAGCGCTTGATGCGCCCCAGGCGCTGCTCCAGGCGGGAAATATCATGCACATCTTTCAGGATGCCGCGTACCCTAGCGCGCAGGTTGGGGTCCTTGTTCTCATGTATTTGGAAGGTTTGCAGATTATCTAAGTCCATGAGTTTCGTCCATCCTTACAATAGCGCTTTCGTTTCTTACTCGCCCGTCTCCACCCTGTCATCCAGCCCCAACTCCTTCAGGGCCGAGCGGGTTTCGTCCACCTTCTGCTCTGAGATGCCCTGCTCGTTGGCGACCTCGACATGCAGCGAGAGTTTGAGGTTGTGGCCCAGGGCAAAGCGGGAGAGCACTTTGGTGTAGAAGTTCATCCACTTCTGGGATGGAACCTCGCCCATCCAGGAGAGACGTTTGGTTTTGGCCATGGGCGGCTGGTGGGGCGGTTGGACGGGAGGCGTTTCTCGTTCGGATGGCCGCGGCGCGGCCTCTGTTTGCGGCGCTTCGTATTCTGGCGGGGTGGTTTCCGTGACAGCCCAGCCCTGTTCCCGCTCCTGGAGCGTCTTCAGGTATTGCTCGGCGGTCTGCCCGGCGATGATGTACACATCATCTGCGATCTCCACATCGGCCACGCTCAGGCTTTCTTGGTAGATGAATGGCTGGTAGCGGCCGTCGGGCGCTTTGCCCACGTAGGCCAAGACCCCGGCGCTCACGCCGCGGGCGATGGTGTCTTTGATGGCATCAGCTTTCGAGAGGCGCGGGAACTGCGGGGAAGCAAAGAAGGCATCCCGCACCGATTTGGTGCTCCATTCTGCAAAGGCAGGCCAGTTACGCACCAGGAAGTTCGGGCTGATGCTGTCTTCGATCTCGCCATCCTGGCGCAGGCGGTTCAGCACCAGGGAGACGAGCGAATCTGCAATGCTGGAATGCACCAGGCCCAGGTTGATGGTGCGCAATTGGTTATCCTTGCCGAGCAGGAGCAGGTTGTTATAGGAGCGCCAGACGCTTTCCTTGAGATCGCGCTTAGCTTTGGCCAGGTTCTCGCGTAACTGGCGGGCCTGCACCTCATCCAGCCGCAACTGCCCCTGCTGGTACTCGTCGTCGATCAGCTCCCAGGCCAATAACTGGCGCGCTTCGTCCCGCAGGGAGGCGTTGCTCTCGGCGACCATCCAGAGCAGCGCGCTCTTGAAGGTCCTGCCAGAGGTGCCGGCCTCGCGGGTCATGCGTTCCACCATCCGCAAGGTGTTCTCGTCCTGCAGGGTTTGCTCAGGCGGCAAGACAGCCAGGGTCAGCACGGCCCGATCGGAGATCTGGCTACTTTGCTCAGGGAAATAGACCCGCTCCACGCCGCTGCCGGCGGCAAAAACCTTCTGCACTTCGGTGCGCACCTGGTCGTCAATTTTGGCGTCTTGTACGTTGGCGCGCCGGTCAGCCAGCAGCTTGTTGAGGTTGGGCGTGGTGCTGAAGCGGTAGCGGTTGCCCTCGACGGTCAGGTAGTAACAGGAGGCGCGCAGTGCTTCGAGCACGGTCTCGGCGTTGCCTATATCCAGGTCGGGCTCGCCCACGCCCAGGCGGATCTCGGCGGCGGTGGCTTCGCCGCGTGCCTGGCCGCCATTCGACTCGAAGAAGATGGCGTTGGCCGCTTTGCGGTGCAGGCGCGCCTTGCGGATGGTTTCCACTGCCTCGTCATCCAGGCGCACAGCGTGCGAGTCCTTCTTGCCGCAGATGTCGGTGGTGACGGCCCCTTCCAGACGGCTTTCGCCGAGCTGCTCAAACACGGCAGCGCGGAAGTTGGGGTCATCCAGCGGAGCGGCGCCCAGGCCGATCAGCGGGTCGCGGTGGGCGCCCTGGTAGCCATCCCGGTAGGCGCGCGAGACCCACAAGGCCAACAGGCGCAAGATGCCGCGCGTGCGCTGGAAGCGCGGCAGTACCTGCCATTTGCGCTCAAAGACCGAGAGCACGGTGGGGTGGAAGGGATAGGCGGCCTGGAAAGCCTCGTAGCCGGTATCCATGTTGAACCAGTCGGGGAGCTGCAAGCGGTGATCCAGCACCCAATCGGCGTACTCGCGGCAGGCCTGGTGGGCATCTTGCGGCAGCATCACGCGCCCATCCTGGTTCAAGGCGCGCATGTCCCACTCGAACAGGCGGCGGCGGATGATCTCGGCGGTTTCGTACTCGGCAGAGATCATGATCGCCTTGCCCAGGCGGTCGAGCATCTTCTTGAAGCGCTGCTCATCGGCCTCGTCAGCGCTGGTGTACTCCAGCTCTGAGGCGGGGATGGAGACGACCAGCACCACGTTATCCTGGCCGCGGGCCGTCTCGGAGAGGGACTGGATGAAGTTGTACAGGCGATTGTGATATCCCAACGAGCGGTAGGTGCTGACGTAGTTGATGATCTCATCCATCAGGATCAGCACCGGGCGGTCTTTGGGCAGGAAGTCGCGGATGACATCGCCCTTGGGCTCGATGAACTGGGCTTCGTGCTCAGCCAGCACAGCCAGGGCCTCGGCGCCGCCCAGTTGGTAGGCGATCTCGCCCCAGGGGGTGCGGCGCAGGGGCGTGCCATCCTTGCCGCCGCGGCCGGTGAGCGAGTCGAACTCGGTGCCGACGAAGACCGCCACGGCGGCCTGGGGCAGCGTTTTCAGGCCGGCCTTATCCAGCAGGCGCGAGACGCCGGTCCAGTATTGGGCTGCCTGGCTGCCCTGGGCGGACGATCTGCCCTGGGCGGGCGAGCCGCCCTGGGCCAGGTGGTAGAGCAGGGTGAGGGCGTGGGTCTTGCCGCCGCCGAACTGGGTGGCCAGGTTGAAGACGGCCGAGGTTTCGCTGCGCCGTCCAGACAGGCGGCGCAGCACCTGGGCGGCCAGGTCGGTGAGATTGGCCGTCAGGTAAGTACGGTCGAAGAAGCGCGCCGGGTTCTGATAATCTTCTGGGGCGCGGCCATCGCGTACCTGGTCGAGGTGCACGGCGAACTCGGCCGCGTCCAGTGGCTGGCCTTCGCGCAGGTCTTCACGCGGGGTGACAATTTTGTACCAGGGTTTGAGCATAACTGCCTCCCAATCCTTACAAACTCGTAGTTGAGTTGAAGAAACGACTCGTCTACAATCCCTTCAGTCCAGACAATATGGTCTGAGCTTTTCAATCAAAGCTTTTGTTTCATGAGCTTTTGGCGTCGATCCCTGCCCTTGTTGCTCGAAAAGAAACAGCGCTTCTTTTGCATGTGCAAGCGCGGTGGGGTATCGTTTGGTTTCATAGTACAAAAGTGCAAGTTGATATAAGTCTCTGGCAACAAATCGCGTTTCATGATATTCGGCGTTGATGTCTAGCGCCTTACGAAGATACATCTCTCCAACTGAATAGTTGCCGCTCATCCTTCCGTGAATACCTCTTCGGTAATATATCTCAACCTGCCGCCGTGAAGCTTGAATATCTGATGCAATTTGTTCAGCCAAATCCAACCATTTGTCTGCATTGCTGAAATCACCCTTGGCAGCGAAAAAGGATGATAGTTTTTGTGCTGCATCACATTGTGAAATTAGGCTTCCAGATTCCAGACTCTTTTCCCAAAATAGTTCGGCACATTTACCTGCTTCATCAACCATTCCCAATTCCCTGAGCAATAAGGCTTTGAGGCTTAATACCTCATTCCATCCAATGTTATTCGCCAGGGCAATAGGCTCTGCTTTTTGTGTGAGGTTTTCGTATGCCAGTTGAATTTCACCTGTAGTCCATAAAAGCCAGCTTTGTTCTACTTCAACCAATAATTCTAGTTCGGGGGAGTTTACATGTAACAATCCTGCTCTGGCATACTTTATAATCTGATCTTGATCATTGTTCAGACACATAAAAAAGCAGTAATCCCAAGTCACTTGCGCCAGTGTTAATAATTTTTCCCACTCAGAGTGCTCATAGCAGTAACGAATAACGGCAAGAACATTTGGATACTCGATTCCAAACTCTCTGATTGCTCCCAAACGCGTTTCGATAGATGTTCGAAAAGGCATCACAAATTTCATTAGCCATTCAACCCATCTATTAATCAAGGTGTTGGTTGAATCGGATACGAGTTGGACGCTAGCATACCGTTGTACAATCGGCAGTACCCAAAACCGCTCAGGTACCGTCTGGTTTATTAAAAATAACCGTTGCAGATGCATTAATCCCTGGTCGCGATCTGCCAACGACAAGTCCGCTACATAGCCCAACGCGTCGCGGGATGCGCCCGCTGTCCGGTCAAAGAGTGAACATGCCAGCAGTAACTTCCAGGCGTTCGGGTCGCGTCGTTTCACCAGTTCGGCCTGTCCGGCAATGCAGTACTCGGGCAAGTCTCCAGTCGCATCGCCCAGCCAGCGCTCAACTGCGGGGAAACTCTCACCGCCAGAGAGACGGGCAACAGCCAACTTGATGGGCAGTGGCAGCCCAGAGGTGAGGTCATAGATGCGCTGGCGTTGGGCGGCATCCAGGCTCACCTGGCGCTCGGCGGCTTCCTGGCTGATCAGTTGGTCGGCATCATCGGCTGACAGGCCCTTAAGCATCCAAACCTTGGCTACATCCAGCCACTCGCGTGAGGTGATGAGCGCTTTGGTGGGTGCGGGCAGGTTTTGCAAGAATGCCTTGACGCGCTCATCCTGCACGCTTTCCAGGTTGTCCATGATCAGCAGGGTGCGCTGCTCTTTTAGCGCCCGAGCCACCACGTAGCTTTGATCTTCAGGCAAGGCGCGGGTGATATCTTCGCGTTGAAGGGTGCGAGCAATGGCAGTGTATACATCCTCCAGCGTGCGCAGCACGTTCTCCGGCAGATCAGCCAATTCTCGGCCCTGTGCGGTCAGCACCTCTTCCTTCGCCGAGATCCAGATGATGGCATCGAAGCGCTCTTCCGGCGGCAGTTCTTCGTACTTTTGGCGGTATTCATGCGCAATGGCCAATGCCAGAGCCGATTTGCCCACGCCGCCGATGCCGGTGATGGTGACCAACCAGGCGCGGTCGGCGGGATGCAGGACCTGGCGCAGCCAAGCCAGCTCGGTTTCGCGGCCCACGAAACGATCATAATCGGGGCGCGGCAGGTTTTGATAAGGCTTTGGCGTGGGGGCGGGCAGGGCAGGAAGAGGGGGCGCGGACAGCAGTTTCTGCTCCATGGCAGCGGTCAACTGGCTGAGCGCCTGGCGCAGGTCGGCGCTGATCTGTACCGTGGCTTCAAGCTGTTTGCGGGCCAGGGCGGCTTGCTCTTTGGCAGCTTCGGCGCTGATCTTTTGGAACTGCAGGGCATATACTTCGCGCACTTCTTTGGCGCCGGGCAGGGTCCACAGCTCTTCAACAATGCAACGCAGGAAGTAGGTCACGGCTTTGTCGACGCGGGCGCGGTTGCGCCGCTCGGGCAGTACATCTTCAAAGTGGGCCGCGATCTCAGCGTATTCACTCAGATTCCAGGCGCCTGGGCGCTTGATCAATTCGGTCAGCGCCTTTTGAGCACTCTTGGATTTCCAGAAATCCGGGTCCGCGCTGATGGCGGCGGCCAGGTCTTCGTCTTCGTCGGCATATTCAACGGCAAAACGCTGGGCGCCCTTGACGATGGCTTTCTCAATGGCTTCGGAAAACTCGCCTTTGGAGGAGAATCTGCGGATCTTGCCGGCGATCTGCTCACCAGCCACCTTCTCGGCCTGGTTAACAAGGAAATCTACCAGCGTGTCAGCGATCTGCTGTTTGATGGGGTCGGGGATGGCGGAAAGGATAGGGAGCATAGGGGTTCTCTGGGCGACTTTCTGTAAAGAGGCGATCTGGGGTTATGGCAAGCGTATTGTACTTATCGAGAATTTTCCAATTGTTCTATAAATGCCCGCGATCTGGCGAAATCAACAGCCAATCCTAAGCGCTCAACTAATTCACCAGCTTCTCGGGCGTATTGAATTGCTGATTCCGTTCGACCAGTTTGCGAGAGTATCTGCGCCAGGAAATCTTTATCATAAGCTACCCGACGATAGTCTTTACGTGATACATCCATTTCTAACACTCGCAAAAGGCAAGATTCGGCTTCATCCAAGTTACCCTCTGCATAATAAACCGCAGCTTGTCGATACAATACGGCAGCCGAATTTCTGGGCCCTTCTAGTTGATTTGCCATACTCTCGGCTATTGTGAGCCATTCCTTGGCTTCAGCGGGATTCCATTTGGCATCTCTTTTCCACATCTTGATTTCAGCCATTCGATACGCGGCGGTATACTTAAGTTGACGATCATTTGTCTCGCATCCAACGCGATATATATCCAAAGCCAATTCTTCCGCTTCTTCGAATTTCTCCAAGTACATGCACGTCGTCAGCAATTTTGCCCACATTTCTGGCTGACGCGAATCGCGATACTTTCTAAAGATATTTCCGGCTATTTCAAAATGAGCGTCATCCTCGCGTTGAATTCTCGTCGTCCACCATCCCATGCGGCCCATCTGAAGCTCGAGTTCACCTAATACGATTTCGTCGTCGATGTAAGGTAATGCTTCGCTAGCAGCTCCCAATATTTCTTTGAAATCAATAAAAGAGCTTGTGAAAACGGTATAAGATATCGTATTCTTAACTAGCTCGGCAAGTTCCTTCCATCTTTTTCGCTCATAACAGAATTTGATTGCTTGCAATATATTGGGGTATTCTTCTTCAAATTCCTGACATGGCTCAATCTCAAGATCTTGATCAGAATGATATGTCTCTGAAAACTGAAATAACCAGGTAATCCAACGGTCTGTAAAAGTGTCGCTCAAGCGCGTGTGCTCCCCCAGTTGCATACTGGTGTAGCGTTGTACAATCGGCAATGCCCAAAAACGATCTTTCTCTGTACGATTTATTAGGAAAAGTTTTTGGAGTTGAGCTATTCCCCTATCGCGTTCAAGGATTGAAATATCTACAATATACCCTAGAGCTTCACGAGACGCACCTGCTCTTCGGTCAAAGAGGGAGCAAGCTAGCAATAACTGCCAGGCATGAGGGTTATGTTGGTGAATTAACTCGGCCTGACCTTGAATACAATATTCTGGCAAATCACCGGTAGCATCACCCAGCCAGCGCGTCACTGCGTCGAAGGTTTCCCCGCCTGCCATACGGGCTATCGTAAGCTTAATAGGCAATGGTAACCCGGAAGTCAATTCGTAAATGTAACAGCGCTGGGCTTCTTGCAAGCTAACCTGGCGAGACTTGGCTTCTCTTGTAATTAACTCGTTGGCTTCTTCCGGCAACATCCCCTTGAGGTGCAACACCTCAGCCACATCTACCCATTCGCGAGAAGTGATCATTGCTTTGGTGGGGCTTGGCAAATTTCGCAAGAAGGGTTTGATACGATCGTCTTTTACGCTTTCCAGATTGTCCAACACCAACAACGTACGTTGTTGCTTGAGCGCTTTCTTGACTAAGGCTCCTTGTTCATCGGTTGTTGCCCGGGTGATATCCTGGCGTTCCAGGGTAGTTGCGATTGCGGTATAAATGTCCTCTAAAGTACGCAATACCAATTCCGGCAAATCTGCTTTCTCGCGCCCTTGTGCCGTCAACACCTCTTCCTTGGCCGAGATCCAGATGATGGCGTCAAAGCGCTCTTCGGACGGCAGCTCGTCGTACTTCTCACGGTACTCGTGGGCGATGGCCAACGCCAGGGCACTCTTGCCCACGCCTCCAATACCCGCAATAACGATTTGCCAGGCGCGATCGGTGGGATGCAGGGCCTGGCGCAGCCAGGCCAGCTCGGCCTCGCGGCCCACAAAATGATCGTAATCGGGGCGCGGCAGGTTGTGGTAGGGCTTGGGTGTGGGGGCGGGCAATGCCGGTGCAGTGAGCAGCTTCTGTTCCATGGCATCAGTCAGTTTCAGCAGGGCATCTTTGATGCCGGCATTCATTTCTGTGAGGGCCTGTAATTGAGCCCTTTGCAGGGCCACCTGCTCGCGGGTGGCTTCGGCGGTCATGCGCTGGAACTGCAGGCTGTAGATGGGCTGCAGCTCGGGCAGGGACCAGACTTCTTGCGCCAGGCATTTGAGCAGGTAGCTGACGGCGCGATCTACGCGCGGGCGGTTCAGGCGCTCGGGCAGCACGCTGGCAAAGGATTGCAGCACGACCTCTTCTTCCTGATCCAGGTACGCGCCAGGGTTCTTGATCAGCTTCAGCAGGGCGGCCTGGATCTCCTCGTTCTGGAAGAATTCTTTGTTGACGGCAATGGCTGCCACCAGGTCTTCATCTTCAAGCCGGTATTCGGCAAAAAAGCGTTCGACTGCCCGCTGCAAACCCTGCTCGAACTTCTGGTTGAAGGAGGCATCGGAGCGCAGCTTCTTGAGCTTGTTGGCAATGTCATCGCCCAGGTGCTTCTTGGCCTGGTCGGCCACGAATTTCACCAGCTCGTCGCGCACCTGTGTTTTGATGCTGTCGGGGATCAATTTGAGCAGATCGAAAGGGTCCATCGTGAACTCCGTTATCTTCAAAAAGCTTCGAACACGCCGGTGTCCTGCTCCAACCGCCACCACTTGAAGAAGCCATAGGGGAAGGT
>Ga0209605_1002774_pt1 | contig 16258 bp, 11 predicted proteins | sample AD_UKC035_MetaG_FD_184408 | JGI IMG/M metagenome (GOLD analysis project Ga0209605, IMG submission 184408) | Active sludge microbial communities of municipal wastewater-treating anaerobic digesters from USA - AD_UKC035_MetaG (SPAdes) (version 2) | ecosystem: Engineered > Bioreactor > Anaerobic >...
GCCGCTGCCACCGCCGGCGCCGGCGCCATGGCCACGCCGATGATCGCCAGCGCGCAGGCCGTATCGCTGCGCTTCCAGAGCACCTGGCCGGCCAAGGACATCTTCCACGAGTACGCGACCGACTTCGCGAAGAAGGTCAACGACATGGCCGGCGGCAAGCTCAAGATCGAGGTCCTGCCCGCCGGCGCCGTCGTCCCGGCCTTCCAGCTGCTGGAGGCGGTGAACAAGGGCACGCTGGACGGCGGCCATGGCGTCGTCGCCTACCACTACGGCAAGAACTCGGCGCTGGCGCTGTGGGGCTCGGGCCCGGCCTTCGGCATGGACCCGAACATGGTTCTCGCCTGGCACTACTACGGCGGCGGCAAGGCACTGCTCGACGAGATCTACAAGAGCCTGAACATGGACGTGGTCTCGTACCTGTACGGGCCGATGCCCACCCAGCCCTTCGGCTGGTTCAAGAAGCCGGTGGCCAAGCTCGCGGACATCAAGGGCACGAAGTTCCGCACCGTGGGTCTGGCCGTGGACATGTACAACGACATGGGCGCAGCGGTGAACCCGCTGCCCGGCGGCGAGATCGTGCCGGCGCTGGACCGCGGACTGATCGACGGGGCGGAGTTCAACAACTCCTCGTCGGACCGGGTTCTCGGCTTCCCCGATGTCGCCAAGGTCTGCATGCTGCAGAGCTTCCACCAGAGCGGCGAGCAGTTCGAGATCCTGTTCAACAAGGCCAAGTTCGACGGCCTGGCGCCGGAACTCAAGGCGATCATCGACTACGCCGTCCAGGCCGCCAGCGCCGACATGAGCTGGAAGGCGATCCAGCGCAACAGCGAGGACTACATCGAACTGAAGAAGGCCGGCGTCAAGTTCTACAAGACGCCGGACGCGATCCTGCGTGCGCAGCTTGGCATCTGGGACAAGATCACCGCCAAGAAGGGCGCGGAGAACCCCTCGTTCAAGAAGGTGCTGGACAGCCAGAAGGTCTTCGCCGAGCGCGCCGGCGCCTGGCAGAACGACTACACCGTCGACTACAAGATGGCCTGGAACCACTACTTCCGTCCGGGCGCGAAGAAGGGCTGAGGAGCCCGCCCGGCCGCATTCGAAAACCAGGGGCGCCTGCGGGCGCCCTTTTCATTCCAGGCCGCGGGCCAGGGAGACCCGATGCAAAGACTGCTGCTGCAGGTGGACCGCTTCTCCACCTTCGTGGGCAAGCTGTGTGCGTGGCTGATCGTCGTGCTCACGCTGATGATCACCTGGGAGGTGTTCTCGCGCTACGTCCTCAACGAGCCGCACGCCTGGGTTCTGGACGCGCAGATCATGCTCTACGGCACCCTCTTCATGACCGCCGGCGCCTACACGCTGAGCAAGAACGGCCATGTGCGCGGAGACGTGCTCTACGGCTTCTTCCGGCCGCGTACGCAGGCGACGATCGACCTCGCTCTCTACATCGTCTTCTTCCTCCCTGGCCTGATCGCGATGACCTGGGCCGGATGGACCTTCGCGCAGGAGTCGCTGGCCATCCGCGAGCAGACCTTCAACGCCGACCCGCTTCCGCTCTACCCGTTCAAGTTCGTCATTCCGCTGGCCGGGGCGGTGCTGCTGCTGCAGGGCCTGGTCGAGATCGTGCGCTGCGTGATCTGCCTGCGTGACGGCGAGTGGCCGGCGCGCGAGGAGGACGTCGAGGAAGTCGACGTCGACAAGCTCAAGGAGATGGTGCACGTGAAGGACGCCGACATCGACGCCGTCGACCGCCTCATGACCGCGCGCGAGCAGGAGGGCCGGGCATGAAGATGCGCAAGGAGCTCTGGTTCGGCTTCACGCTGATGGCGATCATCATCGCCGGCGCGCTCGCGATCATCGCCAGCGCCGAGACGATGACCAACGGCCACTACGGCCTGCTGATGCTCTCGCTGGTCGTCGTCGCGATCATGCTCGGCTTCCCGACGGCGTTCACGCTGATGGGCATGGGCATCATCTTCGCGTTCTTCGCCTACCACTCGGGCGGGCAGACCGTTGGCGGCGCCGCGAAGCAGACGCTGGACCTGATGGTGCAGCGCACCTTCTCGGTGATGGGCAACGACGTGCTGATCGCGATCCCGCTCTTCGTCTTCATGGGCTACCTGGTCGAGCGGGCGAACCTGATCGAGAAGCTGTTCAGGAGCATGCATCTGGCGCTGGCCCGCGTGCCGGGCTCGCTTGCCGTGGCCACGCTCGCGACCTGCGCCCTCTTCGCCACCGCCACGGGCATCGTCGGCGCCGTGGTCACGCTGATGGGCCTGCTCGCGTTCCCGCAGATGCTGCGCGCGGGCTACGACGTGCGCGTCTCCGCAGGGGCCATTACGGCCGGCGGCTGCCTGGGCATCCTGATCCCACCCAGCGGGATGCTGATCGTCTATGGGGCCACGGCCGGCGTCTCGGTGGTGCAGCTCTACGCCGGGGCCTTCTTCCCGGGCCTGATGCTGGCCGGCCTCTACATCCTCTACGTCATCCTGATTGCCAAGCTCTGGCCGGCCAAGGCGCCTTCGCTCTCGGCCGAGCAGCGCGCCGTTCCGCTGCCCCAGCCCTTGCTGTCGCTGGGCCTGAGCGGCGCGCGCAACGCGCTGACGGGACTGATCGGTGCGCTCAAGGGACCGAAGAACCAGCAGGTTCCGGCCGGCTACCTGCTCAAGCAACTGCTGATCGCGCTGCTGCCGGCGATCGTCTTCGCGCTGGCCGTGGGCCTGAGCTACCGTGCGGCCACGGCTCCGGCCGCGGTCGACGAGTTCATCGAGGAGCTCGAGGAGATCGGCAGCCGCAGCGACGCTTCGGTCAGCGGCTCGGGTCTGGCCGAGCCGTCGGCCGAGGAATCCAGCGAGGAAGCCGGCGGCGGCGGGCTGGCCGAACCGCCGGACGCAAGCGCCGAAGCTTCCGAGGCTGATCGCGGTGTTGCCGAACCGTCTGGCGCCGAGCCGGCCCCTGCGGGCGAGGATGTGCAGCCGGCCAAAGCGGACGCTAGCACGCAGGCCGGCACACCCGAGGCGGGCGAGTCGCCGGCGCTGTCCGGCGGCTGGTGGATCGGCGTGGGCGCTGGCGCGCTGGCGATGGTGATCCTGTACGCAATCCTCAGCTTCACGCGGCTGGAAGTCTTCAAGATGCTGCTCTCCAGCTTCTTCCCGCTGCTGATCCTGATCCTCGCGGTGCTGGGTTCGATCGTCTTTGGCCTCGCGACACCGACCGAGGCGGCCGCGGTCGGCGCCTTCGGCGGCTTCCTGCTCGCGGCGGCGTACCGCCAGCTCACGCTCGACGTGGTGCGGGAATCGGTCTACCTCACCGCCAAGACGAGCGCGATGGTCTGCTGGCTCTTCGTCGGCTCGGCGATCTTCTCCGCGGCCTTTGCGCTGCTGGGCGGGCAGGAACTGGTCGAGCAATGGGTGCTCGGCATGAACCTGAGCAAGATCGAGTTCATGGTCCTCAGCCAGATCATCATCTTCATCCTCGGCTGGCCGCTCGAGTGGACGGAGATCATCGTCATCTTCATGCCGATCTTCATCCCGCTGCTCGACCACTTCGGCGTCGACCCGCTGTTCTTCGGGCTGCTCGTCGCGCTGAACCTGCAGACCGCGTTCCTCAGCCCGCCGGTGGCGATGAGCGCCTTCTACCTGAAGGGCGTGGCGCCCCGGCACGTGACGCTGAACCAGATCTTCGCCGGCATGATGCCCTTCATGGGCATCCAGGTCCTGGCGATCGTGATCCTCTACCTCTGGCCGAGCATCGGCCTGTGGCTGCCGTCGGTGCTCTATCGCTGAGTCGCACGCGGTCCGCGGCGGGACGACCCTGCCGCGGGCCCTGCGTCCGCGCATCGCGCCGGGCTGCAGGGCATCCCGCCCGGGCGCCGCTTCGTCGCAGGCACAGGGTGCACAGGCGCTGCGCTGCGTAGAGTGCGCCGCAGCCGATGACGATGCCGCGATGAACGCCGCCCCTGCCGCCACGACCTGGTCCGAACGCCGCCAGCGCCTTTCCGCCGCGCTGCTGCGCGGCTTCCACCGCTACGCCGCCTGGCTGGTCGGCATCAGCTGGACGCGCTTCATCCTGCTCTCGATCGGCCTCATGATCATCGCCAGCATCGCCGAGCAACTGCCGCCCTTCAGCTGGCGGGTGACGGAGACCATCGAGCGCAGCGCGCCCGGCGCGTCCAAGACCCCGGTGCCGCCTGCGCCGCCCACGCCGCCGAAGACGCCGACCGGCAGCGCCGACGCGCCAGAGCCGGCGAACCGCACCGAGCCCCCGGCCAGCGAGGCGAGCCCGACCGAAGGCCTGGACATTTCCATCGACGAGCGCGGCCTGCGCATCAAGTTGCGCGGCAAGGCGAAGTCCGTGCCGGCCGTACCCGCCGCAGCCTCCGCCGCGGGGTCGGGCGCGTCCGCGGCACCGGCGGCGCCCGCTGCAAGCCCTGCGTCGGCAGGGCCGCCCACCGCCGCCGCCTCCGAGCCGGCCGGAATCGTGATCCGGCTGCCGGCCGGCGTCGACGGCGCCGCCGTGCGCGAGGCGGTCGACGAGGCGCGCCGCGCCATCGAGGAAGCGGTGGCCGAGCAGCGCGAAGCCGAGCGCGAGGCACGCCGCGCCGAGCGCCAGGCGCGGACGGCCGAACGCGAGGCGCGCGAAGCCGGCGTCGAGGGCGACGAGGCCGGCGGCCGCATCAAGCGCATCCGCCGCGTGCAGTGGGGCGACTTCCTCGACGACCTGGCGCTGCTGTGGATCATCGCCTCGGCGATCATCAAGGCCACCTACAAGGGCCGCCTGCAGGCCGAGGTGCAGGCCGCGCAGGCCACCGAGACGGCCGAGGCCGAGTCGCTCAAGCGCCAGCTCGCCGAGGCGCGCATGGCGGCGATGCAGGCGCAGATCGAGCCGCACTTCCTCTTCAACACGCTGGCCTCGATCGACCACCTGATCGAGACCGACCCCCAGCGCGCCAGCCGCATGCAGAGGAACCTGATCGCGCTGCTGCGCGCGAGCATGCCGGACCTGCGCGACAACGGTGCTGGCGGACGCGGCAGCGCGCGCCCGCTGGGTCGCGAGCTGCAGGTCATCCGCCCCTACCTCGAGATCCTCAAGGTGCGCATGGAGGAGCGCCTGCAGACGCAGATCGACGTCCCCGCGGGCCTGCACTCCGCCGAGTTCCCGCCGATGATGCTGCAGACGCTGGTCGAGAACGCGATCAAGCACGGCCTCGAACCCAAGCCCGAGGGCGGCACGCTGACGGTGCACGCGGAGATCGTCGACGGCCGGCTGCAGGTCAGCGTCGCCGACACGGGCCTGGGCTTCGGCCAGGCGGCGACCGCCGGCACGGGTGTCGGCCTGGCCAACATCCGCGAGCGCCTGCGCCTGCTGCACGGCGCGCAGGCCGCGCTGACGCTGCAGGAGAACCCCGGCGGCGGTACGCTTGCCACCATCGCCGTGCCCTACCGCAGCGTCATCGCGGAGCCCAGCGCGGCCGAAGCCGCCACCGCGGACACGGCGGCGGCCCCCGCCTCCGACCCGCCCACCCAGGCCTGAGCCCGTGAACCAAGCCCTGCCGCCGCCCGCACATCCGCTCCCGCATCCCCGCGCCGTGCTCGCCGACGACGAACGCCTGATGCGCGAGCAGTTGCGCGCGCGCCTGGCCGAGGCCTGGCCGGAGCTCGACATCGTCGCCGAGGCGAAGAACGGCCTGGAGGCGGTGGCGCTCGTCGAGCAACACCGGCCCGAGGTCGTCTTCCTCGACATCCGCATGCCCGGGGCCAGCGGCGTCGAGGCCGCGCGCCGGATCGTGCAACTGCCGCCGTGCCGGCGGGGGGACGAAGGCGAGGACGACGAGCTGCTGCCGGAGATCGTCTTCATCACCGCCTACGACCAGCACGCGGTCGAGGCCTTCGAGCAGGGCGCGGCCGACTACGTCCTCAAGCCCGCGGAGCGCGAGCGCCTGGCCGTCACGGTGGCCAGGCTGCAGCGCCGGCTGGCCGCACGCGCCCGCGGCGAGGTGACCGCCGACGCGCCCGGCGCGTCGCTGCAGCAGCTCCTGCACCAGCTCGGCGCGCACCTGCAGCCGGGCGCGCCGCCGCAGTACCTTCAGTGGATCCAGGCCAGCGTGGGCAGCGGCGTGCAGATGATCCCGGTCGACGAGGTGCTTTTCTTCATCAGCGACGAGAAGTACACGCGCGTGCAGACGGCGCAGCAGGAGGCGCTGATCCGCAAGCCGATCAAGGAACTCGTCGACGAGCTCGACCCGAAGCAGTTCTGGCAGATCCACCGCAGCACGCTGGTCAACACGCGCGCCATCGCCGCCGTCACGCGCGACTTCCGCGGCCGCCAGATCGTCAGCATCAAGGGCCACCCCGAGAAGCTCGAGGTCAGCCGCAGCTACTCGGGCTTGTTCAAGGGGATGTGAGCCTCGCGCAGGTCACTGTCCCCGCCTCACACCTTGGTCGAGACGTAGACCCCCTGCTGGCGCAGCAGCTGCAGCGTCAGCAGCTCGCCGTGCAGCAGCCAGCCCTCGGCCTGGCGCTGGCAGCCGACGACCACGGCCACGCCGTCGAAGCCGGCGGTCATCACGCGCATCGCGCTGCGCGGCGCGGCGGGCAGCGGCGAGAGCAGGCTCAGGCCACCCAGCGAGAGGTCGCGCAGGCGCACCGCGTGGTCGCCGGCGACGCCGGGCAGGCGCAGCGTGGCGCCGATCGGCCGCGCGTTGCGCGGACTGCGGCGGCGGCCGAAGAGCTCGCCGCGGTCGGCGGCGGGCCGACGGAACAAGGGGCTTCCGCAGTTGCTGCAGCGCGTGTCGGCGTGTACAGCCGATGGCAGCGACCGGCGGCAATAGGGGCAGCAGCGATCGGCCAGCCAGGTGGCCGGATCGTGTGCGGCGAGTGCCTCTTCCGCGCTGGCGCCCGCCGCGGCTTGCGCGGCCGGGCGCGTTCGCCCCGCCTGTCCTGCCTCCAGCGCCCGGTCGTAGGCGCGCCTGCGCTCCGGGTCGGCGAGCACCGCATAGGCGGCGTTGATGCGGGCAGCCGCCTCGGGGTCGCCGCCGAGGTCGGGGTGCGAGCGCAGCGTGCTCATCAGCGTGCGGTAGCTGGCGCGGATGACTTCCAGCGGCGCTTCGGGTTGCACATGCAGGATGCGATAGAGATTGCGACGTTCCTCCGGCATCGGTCCGATCCTCCAGGCGGCCTTCTCGTTCGTACCGGACTTATCGGCCATGCTCCGCCGTACTTGAGCCCGCGGAGCGCGCCGACGCGAGCCACGACGCGATGCACGCCTGCGCCAGCCAGTAGGTCGACAGCACCCACACGCCGGCCAGCGGCAGCGGCATCGAGAAGCGGTTGACCGCGAGCAGCGTGTCGCTGGCCAGGAAGAGCAGCCCGCCCAGCGCGAGTCGCCGCGCCGCGGCATCGTGCAGCGCACTGCGCCAGAGCACCGCCGCCTGCGCCGCCATCGACGCGAGCGCGGCCACGTAGAGCGCCACCGGCAGGCGCAGCACCTTCGGCACGTCGGGCCAGAGCAGGGAGAAGACGAGAGCGGCGACGATCGCGTAGACCACGAAGGGCCCGCGACGCGCGGCCAGCGGCTGCACGCGGGCGAACGCCGCCAGGTAGGCCAGGTGCGCGAGCAGGAAGCTCACGAGCCCGGGGACGAAGCCCTGCCGCCACAGCAGCGCGACGTCGCCGACGAGCGAGAGGACGAGCCCGATGAGCACGGCGCGCCGCTGCGCGGGCGTCCCGCGGCCGCGCGGCCAGGCCATCGCGATGATGAGCATCGTCGTCAAGGGTTTGAAGACGAAGTACAGCCGCACCTCGCCCAGCAGACCCTCGTTCGACGCCATCGCCAGCAGCGCCGAGACGATGCTTGCAAGCAGCCAGGGCAGGCGATCGAAGGCAGGCACGGGGACCCTGCGTCAGGCCGAAGGCGAAGGCACCGGCTCGGACGAGGACGAGGCCCTGGCCGCGAGCTCGGCGCGCAGGCGCCTGAGGCGCTCGCGCGCGTCCTCCTTGGGTGCGGCCGCGTCGAGCTTCATCTCGGCGATGAAGCGGCTCGGGACGCCGGCGACCATCTCGCGCCCGCGCTTGCGCCGGCGCAGCGTGCTGACCACCAGCGTGCGCCGGGCACGCGTGATGCCCACGTACATCAGCCGCCGCTCCTCCTGCAGCCGCTCGGGCGTGATCGGCTCGTCCCCCGAGCCGAAGGGCAGCAGGCCCTCGTTGACCCCGGCAAGCATCACGTGCGGCCATTCCAGGCCCTTGGCCGCGTGCAGGGTCGACAGCGTCACGACGTCCTGCTCGTCACCGCGCTCGGCCAGGCTGATGATGACGCTGATCGTCTGCGCCACCTGCAGCAGCGTCTGCGGCTCGCTTACGAAGGTCCCGCCCTCCTGCGTGATCTCGCCGCCGCAGCGCCGCGCGATCCAGTCGACGAAGTCGAGCACGTTGCTCCATCGCGCCGCGGCGAGCTTCTCGCGGTCCTCGCCGTCGTAGAGGTGCTGCTCGTAGCCGATGCCGGCCAGCCACTGCATCAGCAGCGCGCGCACGTCCTCGCCGCCGCGGACATGGCCGGCGCGGTGCTGCAGCTCGTTGACCTCGCGCCCGAACTCGTGCAGCGCCTCGATCGCGCGCCCGCGCAACAGCGCCGGCAGGCTCGGGGAAAAGAGCGCCTCGAAGAGGCTCGTCCGGCTTCTCGCCGCGAACTCGCCGAGCGTGGCCAGCGTCTGGTGGCCGATGCCGCGCCGCGGCGTCGTCGCCGCGCGCAGGAAAGCCGGGTCGTCGTCCTCGTTGACGAGCAGGCGCAGCCAGGCGCAGAGATCCCGGATCTCGGTGCGGTCGAAGAAGCTGGTGCCGCCCGAGACCTTGTAGGGAATCTGGGCGGCGCGCAGCTTCTGCTCGAAGGCGCGCGCCTGGTGATTGGCGCGATAGAGGATCGCGAAATCGGCGAGCTTGACGCCAGCTTGCGCGCGCAGCGCCTGGATGCGCGCGACGGCGCGCTCGGCCTCGTGCTCCTCGCTGTCGCACTCGATCACGCGCACCGGTTCGCCGTCGCCGAACTCGCTCCACAGCTTCTTCTCGTAGAGCTTGGGGTTCTGCGCGATCACCGCGTTGGCCGCGCGCAGGATGTGTCCGGTGCTGCGGTAGTTCTGCTCGAGCGGGATCAGCTCGAGCGCCGGGTAGTCCTGCGGCAGGCGCCGGAGGTTGTCGATCGTCGCGCCGCGCCAGCCGTAGATGCTCTGGTCGTCGTCGCCGACCGCGGTGAAGGGTGTTGCATCCGGTCCGCTGCCGACGAGCGCGCGCAGCAGCTCGTACTGCACCGCGTTGGTGTCCTGCACCTCGTCGATCAGCACATGGGCAAAACGCTGCTGCCAGCGCACCCGCGCCTCGTCGTCGCGCTGCAGCAGCGCAAGCGGCAATCCGATCAGGTCGTCGAAGTCGACCGCCTGGTACGCGGCCAGCCGCTCCTGCACGCGGCGCATCACGCGGGCAGCGACGCGCTCGTCGTCACTCGAGGCCGCGCGCTCGGCGGCATCGACGTCCAGCCCCTGGTTCTTCCAGAGGCTGATCGTCCACTGCCAGCGGCGCGCGAGCGCGTTGTCGGCACAGCCACCGGCGTCGCGGATCACGCCCAGCAGGTCGTCGGCGTCGAGGATGCTGAAGTTGGGCTTGAGCCCGATGCGCTGCCCGTCCTCGCGCAGCATGCGCACGCCCAGCGCGTGGAAAGTGCTCACGACGAGCTCGCGCGCCGCGCGCGGGCCGACCAGCGCCTTCGCGCGCTCGCGCATCTCGGCCGCAGCCTTGTTCGTGAACGTGATCGCCGCGATGCGCGAAGGCTCGGTGCCGGCCTGCAGCAGCCGCGCGATCTTGTGCACAATCACCCGCGTCTTGCCCGACCCGGCCCCAGCAAGCACCAGACAGGGGCCGCGCAGGTGATGCACGGCCTTCATCTGGGCGGGGTTCAGGTGGGCGGCGCGATCGTTGGCAGTCATCCCGGGCAAGGCGGACAAGCGGAAATCATAGCCAGCTTGCAGCCGCGCCCGATCGATGCTTGCGGCAATCGGGGAGAATGCCCGGTTCAACCATGGTCGCCCAGGACTTGTCTCGCCCCTCGCTGATCAGCGTCATCGTCCGCAGCATGGATCGCCCAAGCCTTGGGCAGGCGCTGGCGTCGATCGCCGCACAGGAAGCGGGTTCCGTCGAAGTGGTGCTGGTCAATGCCCTCGGGGAAACGCATCGCCAACCTCCGACGTCGGCCGGTTCGCATGCCATCCGCTGGACCCAGACGGGACGCCCTTTGCCGCGCTCGATCGCCGCGAACGTGGGGCTCGACGCCGCCCAGGGTGCGCGGATCATCTTCCTCGATGACGACGACATCTTCCTGCCCGGACATCTTGCGCGGCTGGCATCCGCCCTCGATGGATCACCCGACGCGGTGGCGGCCTACGCCGACGTGGAATTCGGCAGCGAAACGGAGGACGGCTGGGTGTCGGAGCATGTCTTTGCCGCCGAATTCGACACGACGCGCCTGCGCTTCGAGAACTATCTGCCACTCCATGCGGTGATGGTCGATCGTAGCCGCGGCGACGCCCGCCACTGCCGCTTCGACGAGAGTCTCGAACTCTTCGAGGATTGGGACTGGTGGCTGCAGCTGATGCGGCAGGGTCGATTCGTTCACGTTCCGGGGGTCTCCGCGCGCTACCGTCGTTCGGTAACCGGTGACGCGGGCGGGACCGACGGCTCTGGCGTGTTCGATCAAGGGATACGAACAGCGCAAGTGCGGGAACACCTGCTCCTGAAATGGCTGCAGCGCGATACGCCGCAGGAGCGACTCGGTCTGCTCCTGGCTTTGCAGACGGAATACCGATCAGCCCGCCATGCGGACGCGCAACTCGGCGTGGCGCAGCAGACGGGGCAGGAGCTGCACGCGAGGCTGGCGCATCGCGAACGAGAGTTGGCGGACGCCGGCGCGCAGCTGGACGACGTGCGCAGGGTGTTGGCTGCGCGCGAACGCGAACTTGCCGACGCGATGGCGCAGATCGATTCGCTGCGCACCATCCTGGCTGCGCGCGAGCGCGAGATCGGCGATTTTCACGAACTTGTGGGTGAGCTGCGACGGATCCTGTCGGCGCGCGACGAGGAAATCGCGAACCTGAGAGCAGCACTCACCCCCCCACAGCAATCATGACTCCACAGGCTACGCGTGGCGCGACGGTCTTCACGATCGTCTCGCGCAACTACCTTCATTTCGCCCTCAATCTGATGGCCAGCGTCGGTGTTCACATGCCGACTGCGCGTCGATTGATCGTGCTGTGCGACGCCACCGACAGCCTGCCTCCCCCACCCAGCGGCGTGGAATACATCGGCGTCGTCGACCTCGGCATCCCTCACCTGGACCGCATGGCAGTCCAGTACACGATCCTCGAATTGAACACGGCGATCAAGCCCTTCGTGTTCACCCACTTGCTCGCCGAGGAATCGGCCGATCGGATCATCTACTTCGACCCTGACATCCAGCTCTACGGCAGCGGCGAGCCGCTCCTGAAGCGGCTCGAGACCGCCGAGGTCGTGCTCACGCCGCACCTCACGGCCCCGCTGGCGGACGACAAGCATCCCTCCGACCTGGCGATCCTTCAAAGCGGGACGTACAACCTGGGCTTCCTGGCCTTGCGGCGCAGTGCGCAGACCCGGGGGCTGGTGCAGTGGTGGGCCTCGAAGCTCGAGCGCGACTGCGTCGTCGACATCGCGCGCGGACTGTTCACCGATCAGAAATGGATGGACCTGGTTCCCGGCTTCTGCGCGCACACGCATGTCGAGCGCCACGCCGGCTGGAACGTCGCCTACTGGAATCTTGCCCACCGCAATGTGGCGGGCGACACCGAGGCGGGATATACCGTCAACGGCCAGCCGCTCTTCTTCTTTCACTTCTCGGGCTACAGCGCGGGCAGCCGGTCGATCAGCAAGCACCAGGACCGATTCACGCTCGATGCCTGCACGCCCGCGGTCCAGGCCTTGTTCGCGGACTATGACCGCGACGTCGCCGCTCGAGGGCGCGAAACGTACGCGAGGATTCCGTACGCCTTCGCGACCCTGGCCGACGGCACGCCCTTGCCGGACTGCGCCCGCCGGCTCATCCGCCAGGAGCTCGACTGGAACCAGGCCGTACCGGACCTTCGCAGCGCCGACGGCGCGCGCTTCCTCATCGCCTACCTCACGGCCCCCATCGACAACCGTGAGCCGCCGCTGTCGCGACTGGCGCTGCAACTCCACCGCGAACGCGAAGACTTGCGCCTGGTCTTCCCGGACGTGCTCGGCGCGCATCGCCAGGCCTTCGTCGACTGGTTTCGCGGTCGCGCGGGCGAGGAGGCCAAGGTGCCTGCCGTCCTGATGGGGGCGGCGCCCTCCGCCGCTGGATCCCCTCCGCCTGCCGGGGCCCACCCGCCGTCACCGCCGCATCCGGAGCCCGGTCCAGCGGCAAAACGCGCGCCGTGGTCGGCGCTTCCCTACCGCATGGCCTACCGCCTGGCCTGGAACGCGCGTGGCCTGCTGCGACCACTGACCACGCCGCAAGTACGCGCGCGCGTGCGCAGCCACCTGGTGCGCCGTGCCTATCCGGCGCAGCCCGCGGCGATTGCGCCGTTCGCGCCGTCCGCATCGAAAGCGCTGCCGTTCGGCGTCACCGTCATCGGCTACGTTCACGCCGAGAGCGGCGTCGGAGAGTCGGCACGCTGCACGCTACGCGCGCTGGCCCAGTCCTCGGTGCCGCATGCCGTGCACGACTTCCGCGATGGCAACGTCTCGCGCATGGGCGAGACCCTCGACGCCGCCGTGCAGGTCGGCACTCGCCACGCGATCAGCCTCTTTCACATCAACGCCGACCAGATGCCCCACGCGCGGGCCGCCCTCGGCGACCGATGGTTCGGTGTGCCGTATCGCATCGGATTCTGGGCCTGGGAGCTGGAGCAGTTCCCCGACGAATGGCTGGGCGCCTTCGATCTCGTCGATGAAGTCTGGGTGCCCTCCACCTTCTGCCAGCAGGCGCTTGCAGCGCGGTCGCCCGTGCCCGTACTGGTGATGCCGCACGCGGTCGCCGTTCCCGATGCCGGGCACGGCGAGCGATCGCGTTTCGGCCTGCGCCCCGACAGCGTCGTCTTCCTCGCGATGGCCGACGTGATGAGCAGCACGGAGCGCAAGAACCCCTTCGGGGCCATCGAAGCCTACCTGCGTGCGTTCCAGGCGCGAAGCGACAAGGTCGAACTGGTCGTCAAGGTCAGCAACGGCGAGCGTGATCCCGCATCCATGCAGCGATTGCGCGCGCGGGTCCAGGGGCAGCACGGCATTCGCTTGATCGAGGAGCCGCTCGATCGCCCGACGCTCAATGCGCTCATCGAAAGCGTCGACTGCTTCGTCTCGCTGCACCGCGCCGAGGGCTTCGGGCTGGTCAACGCCGAGGCGATGGCCCGCGGCAAAGTGGTCGTTGCGACCGCCTGGTCGGGCAACATGGACTTCATGAACGCCACGAACTCGCTGCCCGTCGACTACCGATTGCGGGCGATCGACCGGGACATCGGACCCTACCGGGCGGGGCAACGTTGGGCCGAACCCGACCTGGACGACGCCGCAGGCAAGCTCGTCGCCGTGGCAACCGACGAGACCTTGCGGCATCGCCTAGGCCAGCGCGCGCGCGCGGACGTGCAGGCACGGATCGCACCGCCGGTCGTCGCCGCACGGATCGAAGCACGCCTTCGGACCCTCCGGCAACGGCGCGGCCTCGGCTGAGGGGCGGACGCTCCGGAACAGGCCATTGACATCAGCCTGCATCAACGCCTGGCGCTTGCGCTGCACGTCGCGGATCACCGCTTGACGGTACGCCCCAGCCTCTTGAACTGGCTTAGCGTGGGCCAGCTAGGAGTCTGCGCGGCAGAAGTTCAGCGCACGAGGGATCTGCAGTAGTGGAGCGGCATCGGAGGTCTCGCTGGCCGTGATCAGCGCCTTGGGGACGCTGAAGTTGCCCCCGTTTCGCGGACACCGATCCTGTTGAGACAAGGAGTCCCGAAATGCCTGTATCCAAGCCCCCGTACCCGGCGGAGTTTCGTCAGCAGATGGTCGAACTGGTCGAAGCCGGTCGCACGCCTGCGCAGTTGTCGCGCGAGTTCAAGTGCAGTGCGCAGGCGATCTCGAACTGGGTGGCGCGCTCGCGCGCCGATGCTCGCAAGCCGGCCCGCGGCCGGGAGGTTCTGAGTAACCGTGTTCGCCGTCAAGTCCTCCAGGGCTGCGGAACATCTCTTGGATGCCGTGAATACGAGTTGCCCACCGGGTGCTTCGCAGTTGTGGGCAACCCGCTTTGCGGCTTTGGAGGGAGCCAGCGGGTTGCCCACAACCAAGCCCGGTGGACAACCCTGCGCCCAGGTGCTCGGTGAGGGGTTGGCATCACGACTGGGTGCCCGGCTTGTAGTCGGGCTGCCATGCAGTGCGGGTGCGGACCATGGCGTTGAGCGTGCTCAGCAGCTTGCGCATGCAGGGGACCAGGGCGACCTTGGGCAGCTTGCCTGCGGCGACCAGGCGTTCGTAGAAGGCCTTGATGGCGGGGTTTCGTCGGCTGGCGGTGAGCGCAGCCATGTACAGCACACGGCGAACGTCGAAGCGGCCGCCCTGGATGCGTCGTCGTCCCTTGCTGGAGCCGGAGTCGTTGGCCATCGGCGCGATGCCCACCAGAGCGGCGATCTCGCGCCGGTTGAGGCGGCCGAGTTCGGGCAGCTCGGCGATCAACGTGGCGCTGGCCACCGGGCCGATCCCGCTGGCCGACTGCAGCAGCCGATCGAGCTCGCCGAAGTGCTCACGCACATGGCCGACCATCTGATCCTCGATCTCGTCGAGCTGGGCCTTGATGGCCGCCACGATGGCCTCGATGCTCGGATGCAGCCCCTTGGGCGTGATCTGCAGCCGCTGCCGTTCGCTCAGCATCATGGCCAGCAGCTGCCGCCGGCGCGTGACCAGGGCAGCCAGCCACTGCTGCTGCGTGTCGACCAGCGGGCGCAGGAACCGGGCGAGGTCTTCGCGGCGCAACAGCACCGCGGCGAACTCCGCCAGCATCCGTGCGTCCACCGCATCGGTCTTGGCAAGTCGACCCATCGACTTGGCGAAGTCGCAGGCTGGACGGGGGTTGACCACCGCCACCGGCAGCCCAGCAGCCTGCAGCGCGCAGGCCAGCTCCGTCTCATAGCCGCCGGTGGCCTCCATCACCACCAGCGCCACGTCCAGCGGCTTCAAGGCCGCCGCCAACGCCGAGTGAGCCTCGGCCTGGTTGTCGAACCGCTGGGCATCGAGCTTGGCGCCCAGCACCGAGACATCGACATGTGCCTTCGCCACGTCGATGCCCACCACCACTGAGGAAGCAGACATGGTCTTCGGATCCCTTGCTTGTGCATGCGCACTCGGCCAGGCCGGCGCGCGTAACCGTTCGGGCTTCAGGAAGACCAGCACGGCGGCCGTGCGCTCTCTACTCAGTCACGGGCTCGATCACCCCAGCCGGTACCAAGCTGCACGGGCCGGTCTGGCCGCCTCAACGGCGGTTGGACTCTACCGTGATGGTCTGGCTTGAACATACAAGCACGGCCGAGCGCGAGGAGCTGTCGCGGCTGCGCCGAGAGTGTCGCCAGCTCAAGATCGAGCGAGACATCCTGGCAAAGGCTTGCGCCCATGGTTCGCCGCCAAGGGCGACAAGACGTCCATCGAGTCTACGAACTCGTGAGCGCGAACCAGGCCGACTCCGCCAACGCCATGCCGGTGCACACGATGTGCCGGGTCTTGAACGTCTCGAGCAGCGGCTACTACGCCTGGCTCGGTCGTGCGCCCTCGGCGCGCACGTTGGCCAACGCCGCGTTGCTCGAGCGCATCCGCGCCGTGCATGCCGAGTCCGACGGCACCTACGGCCGTGCGCGGGTATGTGCCGAGCTGCGCGCGCACGGCTTGCTCGTCAACGCCAAGCGCGTGGCCGCGCTGATGCGCCAGGACGGGCTGCAAGGCGTCAGCCGACGCCGCGGCTTCGTGGTCACGACGCAGCGCGACAGGGCGGTGTCGGCCAAGACCGCTGACCTCGTCAACCGAGCGTTCCACGCCGAAGGGCCGAATCGGCTGTGGCTGGCCGACATCACCTACGTGCCGACCTGGGCGGGCTTCATCTACCTGGCCATCGTGCTGGACGTGTGGAGCCGACGCATCGTGGGCTGGGCCATCGGCGAGGACTTGCGCGTGCAGCTGGTGCTCGCGGCGTTGAACAT
>Ga0209605_1002790_pt1 | contig 16186 bp, 17 predicted proteins | sample AD_UKC035_MetaG_FD_184408 | JGI IMG/M metagenome (GOLD analysis project Ga0209605, IMG submission 184408) | Active sludge microbial communities of municipal wastewater-treating anaerobic digesters from USA - AD_UKC035_MetaG (SPAdes) (version 2) | ecosystem: Engineered > Bioreactor > Anaerobic >...
ATCCTGCGACTCCGCGCAGGATGACGGTTGTGGCTTTGTGCGAGAATCGATTACGATTACGATTACGAGAACGACTAAAGAGGGAAATTGGCCTGCAGGAAGGCGCGACAATCATGATCGTCGGGCGGGTTCATCAACATCGACTGCACGATGCCGCGCACCTGAACGCGGTTGAGCTGCGGAATCAGCGCCATGATGTTTTTGAGGGCGGCCGGGCGCATGCTGAATTCATCGACGCCGAGGCCAAGCAGCGTTATGAAACCGAGCGGGTCAGAGGCCATTTCGCCGCAGATGCCGACTCTGATGCCGTGTTTCTGTGCTTCGGCGACACACTGGCCCATCAGACGCAGAAACGGCAGGCTCATCATATCGGCGAGACCGGCGAGCTTTTCGTTGGTGCGGTCGACGGCGAAGAAAAACTGCAACAGGTCGTTGGTGCCGAGGCTGATATAGCGAGTGTAACGCGCGATGTCGGCGAGCATGAAGACGGCCGAGGGCACTTCGAGCATGATGCCCCATTCAGGCACCTTAGCGGGTTTTACTTCATCGACGATGCGGCGGTAGAGCTCATCGAGAGCGGCGAGTTCGGCCGGCACCGAAACCATCGGGAAGATGATGCGGCAGTTGCCATGCTGGGCGGCCCGGATCATGGCGCGCAGCTGCGGTTCGAAGATATCGGGGCGGGCCAGCGAGAAGCGCACCGAGCGGAAGCCCATCGCCGGGTTTTCTTCGTGCGCCAGCGGAACATATCTTAACGGCTTGTCAGAACCGATATCGATCGTGCGCAGAACCGCCATTTCGGGGGCTGCTTCGACTACACGCGTATAGACTTCGGTTTGAAACTTTTCTGAGGGCAAATCGACGCTTTCCATGAAAATGAATTCGCTGCGAAACAGCCCGATGCGCTTTATTTTAAGCGGCTCGAGCAGTGGCAGTTCTTCGCTGCGCACGATGTTGGCGGCAATATGCAGCCGCCAGCCGTCAGCGGTGGTATCTGATAAAACTTTTTCGGAACCGGTATTTTCGACGCTGGCATTGAAACGCGCGATTTCGTCGGCGTCAGGGTTATGCACCAGCCGGCATTCACGGCGGGTATCGAGCAGAATCTGGTCTCCGGTGCGGGCGACCAGCGAAAAATTGCTGAGCCCGAAAACCGAGGGAATTCCCAGTGCGCCGGCCAGAATCGCAACATGCGAAGTGGCGCCGCCGGTGTCGAGACAGATGCCTTGCAGCCCGCCTTTGGCGAAATCGAGCATTTCGCTTGGAGTGACTTCCTGGGCGACCAGCACGTAAGGCTCGTCACCGATTTCGGCGGCCGGGCCCTGCAGGCCCATGAGATGCCGCAGCAGACGGCCGCCGACATCCTTGATGTCGATGGCGCGCTCGCGCAGATAGGGGTCTTCGATGGCAGAAAAGGCTTTGTGCAGCTGATCTACGGTGTCGCGCACGATGCTTTCGACGTTGACCAGCTCTTTTTTCAGGCGAGCAACGAGTTTCGGCCCGAACTGCGGGTCTTCGAGCATCAGCAGATGCGAGTCGAAGATGGCGGCGTATTTTTCTCCATGCCGCTCTTCGGCCTTGCGCCGCAGGTTCTGAATATCAGTCGCGGTCATGCGCACCGCCGCGTTGTAACGCTCGAGCTCGGCATCGACCTGATCGGGCGCGATTTCAACGCGTTTGACTTCGATGCGTTTGCGAAACACATAGGCCCGTGCCAGGCAGGCGCCGGGCGAGCCGATAATGCCTTTGAGAATGACCGACTGCTTTTCTGCCGTTTCCGTCATGTCACGCCATTTCCTCGCCGAAGCCGCTTTCAATCAGCGACGCCAGCGCGTCAACGGCTTCGAGTTCGTCGCTGCCGTCAGCCGTGATGGTGACACGCTGTCCCGGGCCGGCGGCGAGCATCATTACGCCGAGAATGCTCTTGGCATTGATCTCGGTGTCTTCCTTGATCAGCTGAATTTCCGACTCGAACTTGCCGGCCAGCTTGACCACCAGTGAAGCCGGGCGCGCGTGCAGCCCGAGCTTGTTGCGAATTTCGACTTCTTTACGCTTCATGCTAGTTCCTCAGATCAGAATACCCCAGTGGTAAAGCACCAGGGCGCAAACCATCAACAAAAAAGAAATCAGCAGCACATCGATGCGGGCCCGATAGGCAACCGTGCCAAGCGAGACCAGCACCAGCGCGCCGATTCCCTGAACGACTTTTTCCCCGAAATAAAAATATTCAATCGGCAGATTGGTGAGAAGGAAGGGCGTATGGAGGTTGACGTGATTCGGCACCAGGTAGGCCAGCAGTACCAGCGTGCCATAGCGCAGACTCTGCCGAATCTGCGGGAACTGGAACTGACGCAGCGACCTGATGATGTGCGTGCCTTCGCGATAGCCCCAGAAGATGCCGAAGAACCTGAAATACAGGTGCGGCAGGTTGTAGAGCGCGAGAAATATCAGCGGCGTCAGCAGGTAGTTGCCGAAAGCGAACGCCAGCGCCGCCGCCGCCACGAATGGGCGCCAGCTGTCCCAGAAGAGGCCGTCACCGATCGCCGCACAGGCAGTCATCAGGCCTTCTTTGGTGTCGTGAATGATGTCTTCCGTGATTTCGCCGCGGCTGAGGCGTTCTTCGAGCGCCAGCGTCACGCCCATGACGATCGAGGCGAAATACGGGTTGGTATTGAAATACTCAAGATGCCGCAGATAAGCGGCTTCTCGTGCCGGCCCGGGTGCATGCAGACGATCGAGCGCCGGGCTGATCGCGTAAAGAAAGCCCATGTTCATCATACCCCGGTAGTTCCAGGATGACTGTAGAAAGAAGCTGCGAAAGGCGATTTTGGCGAGCATGAAGCGTGGCAGATTTCTCATTTGGCAGCGCTCCTCCAGCCGTAGCGGTAGATCACCAGCAGCGCCGCGCCAATTCCCAGCCAGATTTTAGCCGGCAGCAGCGTAAAAACGATGATAGCGCCGATGAACAGACGCATTTCACGACGGTCTTTGATGCACATGCTGGCCAGCACCGAAAAGCCAACCGCCGGCAGCAGGCCCTGCACCACGATAAAGCCGCTGGCGTGTTTGAAGCTCAGCGTGCTGGTGAAGTAGCGCAGCGGCTCGACCCCGAGCCAGACCACGAGAAAGCAGAAAATGAAGGCCTTGGTAAAGGTGAACATACCGCCGAGAGTGTGCCCGAAAGCGATGGCCCAGAGCTGGTTGTTTTCGACCTTCTGACTGACCCATGCATCGATGCCAGTGTTGAGGCGGCGCACGAACATGTCGAGACTGCGCCCGAGCAGGCCGAGCGCAACGGCGAGCAGCAGCGCGATGGTGTAGCAGACTTCACGCTCTGAGTAGCTTTCGTAACCGTGCCCGGCGATGAAGCCGAGGGCAACCGAAAGCACCGAAGCCAGCGCCGCATCAGGCGGCACGTTCATGCCGAGCGGCAGCTGTTCGATCCAGATCAGCTGCAGAATGGTGCCGACCATCAGACCAAGCTTGAGGCCGGCTGCCGCCTCGCCGAACATGTTGCCGAGAAAAAGCCCGGTCAGCGGCGCGGCGACGATCGGCTGCGAAATCATGAACTGCCAGGTCGCCGTCGAATCGAGATCGACGACGCCGCCGATAAGGGCTATCAGCAACGAGGCAGTGAGATGTTCAGGCATCGGCGTCTCCAGTTCAGCGGCGGTTGTTCCATTCGGTGACAAAGTCGTTGAGAGCGTATTCTGGCGTGATATCGCCGTTCAGCACAGCTTTGAGCTTGTTGCCGAGCGGCGCATAAATTTCGCCGCGACGCGGGCTGCTGATGATCTTACGGCTCATCTGCAGCTGCCTGATAAAGGTCTGCAGATAAGGATCACGTTTGAGTTCGGGCAGAGCAAACACGGCGCGGCGCGCCGGCAGGCCAAAGTTCACCATCGACAGCTGTTTCTGCACTTCGACACTGTACATGTATTTGATAAAACGCAGCGCTGCTTCTGATGAACGGCTGTTCTTATTAATAACCAGAGTTTGACAACCGGTCGGCGAATAAGAACCCTGTGGCCCCTCGGGCAGCTCTGAAATACCGAGATTGCTGGTATCGTCTTTGAACGCCGAGCCGGCCAGCACGCTTCTGATCGCCCAGGGGCCTGAAAACATCATGCTGACCTGGCCGCTGCCGAAACTGTGCATCATGGTCTGATAGGCGTTGGCGCGTAGACTTACCGGCGGCACTGCTTTGAGGCCATCTTTGAGATGCTGCAGAAACTGCATGGCCTTGCGGGTTTCGTCTGAATTTATCGCCAGACTGCCGTCGGGTGCGAAATACTGGCCGCCAAAACCGAAAAGAAACGGCTCGAAATACCAGCCGTTCGGGTAGATGAAAAAGCCGTAACGGCCAAGGTTCGAATCGGTGAGCTTCTCAGCGGCGGCGGCAAATTCATCGAAATTCTTCGGAACGCTGACACCCTTTTCGGCCAGGTGCTTTTTGTTATAGAACAGGCCGAGACAGTCTACCGAGATTGGTATCGCCCAGTATTTTTCATTGTGAGTGATAACACCGCGCGCAATCGGCACCATATCGGCGAGTTCGTCTTTGATCTGTGCCTCACCCAGTTCGCGCACCAGCTGTTTTGCCACGAACTCGGTCAGCCAGAAACGGTCAGCACGCATGACATCGGGCCCGGCGCCTTCACTGACGCCCTGAATAAACTTTTCACGCGCCTTGTAAAAATCGACGCTGACTTCGTTGACTTCGATATCAGGGTTGGCAACCATGAAATCGCGCAGCAGATCGGGCATTATCCGGGCTTCCGCCCCTTCCATGGTGTTCCAGAATTCGAGGTGAATACGCCCGCCACTGCCGCCGCCAGCCTGACCGCCACTGCCGCAGCAGCCGGCAATCAGGCATAGAGACAGCAGCAGCCCGCTGATAGCGAGCGGCCACGCACTTCTTATTCCCTTATTCTGGCCTGTCTTCATAAAATCGGAAAAGGAGGGCGAGAGCTCCCTCCTTCATTCAGTCGATAGCTATGCGGCATGCCGCGCGGGTGTCAGTCGTTCTTGCGCTTGATTCTCGTGGTGTCTGACTGCTTGAAGAGGTGGAAGCATTTCACCGGAACGTGCGCGGTGACCTGCTGACCGACTTCGACCTTGACCGACGGTTCGACGCGGGCGTTGATGCTGTGCCCGTTGCCGACGAGATAGAGGTAGGTTTCGGCGCCCATCGGCTCGATCAGATCGACGCGGCAGGGCAGCTGCAGAGTCGGCAGGTTTTCGGGGTTTTCGAGAGTGATGTGCTCGGGCCGGATGCCGAGATACATGTTGTCTTCGAAATCGCTGACGAAATGCTCGTCGAGCTTGATCTGCCAGGGGTGGGCGTTACCCTTGTCGTCTTTGAACGGCAGTTCGAGGCCTTTGTCGGTGCGTTTGACCTTGAGAATGTTCATCGGCGGCGAACCGATGAAAGTCGCGACGAACACGTTGGCCGGGCGGTCGTAGATAACGCCGGGCACGTCGTATTGCTGAATGATGCCTTCGTGCAGCAGAACGATGCGGTCGGCCATAGTCATGGCTTCGACCTGATCGTGGGTTACGTAGACGAAGGTGGTTTTGAGGCGCTGATGCAGCTTCTTGATCTCGGCGCGCATCTGCACGCGCAGCTTGGCATCGAGGTTGGAGAGCGGTTCGTCCATGAGAAAGACTTTGGGTTCGCGCACGATGGCGCGGCCGAGGGCGACGCGCTGGCGCTGACCACCGGAAAGCTGTTTGGGCAGACGATCGAGGTATTCGCGCAGACCGAGAATACTGGCGGCTTCTTCGACGCGGCGGTTGATTTCTTCAACCGGAAACTTGCGCAGTTTGAGGCCGAACGACAGGTTATCACGCACGTTCATGTGCGGATAAAGAGCGTAGTTCTGAAAAACCATGGCGATATCGCGGTCTTTTGGCGGCAGATTGTTGACTACAACGTCGCCAATTCTGATTTCGCCGTCAGTGATGTCTTCGAGGCCGGCGACCATGCGCAGACTCGTGCTTTTGCCGCAACCAGACGGACCAACCAGCACGACGAACTCGCGATCTTCGATCTTGAGGTCGATTCCCTTAACAGTCGCCTCTTTGGCGCCTTCGTAAGTCTTAACTACCTTGGAAAACAGAATGGAAGCCATGTTTTATCCTCGCTTTACAGTATATCACCTAACGGCAGTGGTTCGTTCTGGGGTGTCGGCTGGAACACCGGCGCTACGCCCATGTCCAGGATCATGTTGAAATAACGGCGATCTTCGTTATCGACGTGCAGAGCTTCGAAGATCTCCTCTTTGTCGTCGCGTGAATGCATGCCGCCGACGTTGAAGCGATGCGGCGTGATGCCTTTCTGCAGGCATGCCCAGGCGTCGCGCGGCGAAGCCACTAGAATGAAAGATTGTTCAGAAACCTCTTCGGCGGCGATTTCGCCGGTCGAAAAGAATTTGAGCTCGATTTCAGGTGGAACGCTCAGCGCCATGAGTTCCTGGCGCATGATGTCTTCGCTGATCTTGTCGTTGATCACCAGCAGGCGATCGGGCCTGACTTCAGGCAGCCAGCCTACAATGACCTGGCCGTGAATCAGACGGTCGTCGATGCGTAAAAATGCGGCGGGTTTCGTCATGCTTTTTTTGCTGCTCTTTTTTCGAAAAATTCTTTGAGATTGATAATGCTTTTGCAGCCGCTTTCCTGAACCTTGCGGGCAAGTTCTTTGATCTCGGCGACTTCACGCCGACCGATGGCGTCGAGCAGCATCGGCAGATTGGCGCCGGTGATGACCTCGACCTTTTCGTTCTTCATGAACTCGACACAGATATTGGTAGCGCTGCCGCCCATTATATCGGTGAGCACGAGGCAGCCTTCTTCGAGATAAGGCTCGATCGCCTTGCCCGCGTTTTTGCGCAGGTCATCGAGGGAATCGCGTGAGGTGAAGGTAATTGCGTGCACGTTTTCGGGAGCGCCCATGATCAGCGATGCCGTCGCCAGCAGCTGCTCAGAAAGCGCCCCATGTGTAATAACAACAATTCCGATCATTGGCTAATCCTCGAGGCAGTGGTAGAGAATGCGGCTGGCCGAAATTTCGTAGTCGATGTCAAGGCCGGGCAGGCCGAGGTTGCCGAAGATGCCCATGGCGATGTCGCTGTCGCGCACGACCAGGCCGATTTTGAGGCCACCGCCGGCTACATCCATGAGTGGGCTGTCGAACGAAGAGAGAATGCCATCGACGAGATGCATGATGACATGGCGGTTCTTCATGTTGATGGCGATCAGCCCGCTGTTTTCGGCGGCGCCGAAAGTATTGCGCAGGATCTTGCTTTTGAGGTTGTCGCCACTGCCGCCGGCGCGCGTAATCACAGCGCGCACGCCGTGTCCGGCCAGCATCTTGACGAGGTCTTCGTCAAAATCGTTATCGATCATACTGCACAACATCGCCGCCTTGGAAAGCGAAACGCTGCCGTCCTGGAAGAGAACGTTTTCAATTTCGATCGGGTTCATGTACACCTTTTTTTCAAGAATCAACTGCTTATCAGCAAGACATTATAGGTTTGCTCTCAGTCAATGTCAAGAAAAGCCGAAACCGCTAAGAAAAAGCCGAAACCGCCGATTTCGCAAATTTTCGCCGATTTCGCTTTCAGGCTGGCAACGTTTCCAGGCTCGTCATAACTCAAAGCTCCCTCGTTTCGCTCAAGCCCTCTCGTAGCACGGCCTGTTTACCCTGCGTAGCTCGTCAGAGCGAAGCAGGGCAACCCTCTCAAAAAAAATCGGCGGCCATCTGCGTAATCTGCGGATCCTCTTCGTCTTCGTCTTCGTCTTCGTGTCTCTGCGCCTTTGTGCGAAAATCTTCTTCTCTTCTTCTTTGTCTTCGGCCTGCTCAGCTCTCTCAAAAAATCTGCGGCCATCTGCGTAATCACCCGGGCGCTTCCATCCTGATGCGCCCAAGTATCACCCACATCCTGTGGGCGACTGCGGATATTCTTCTTCTCCGGCCTGCGTCTCTGCGGCTCGGCGTGAGCTCTTTTCGATTACGATTACGAGCACGAGCACGAGCACGAAAATGAGAACGACAATCAAATGACGGGATGACAGAACAATCGATATTTTTGTTGTTAAAAGAAGTTAAAGCTGTGCCGATACTGGCAGCATGATAAGTCGCAAACCTTTAATCTGTACCGCCACCGCAATCTTGCTGTCAGTTGCCAGCAGCGGTTTTGCTCTCGATCTTGGCAGATTTCAGGCATTCATGTCGAACCCGCGCCGGCAGGAGGTCAAACCGGCCCCGAAGGTTCAGGATATACAGGTGCCTGCTTATTCAAGCCCTTACGAGAGCTCCGAAGCTGATGCATACTACGTTCACAGCCAGCCCGGGCAGTTCGTTCCGCTCGGTTCGGCGCAATCGCAACGCGATGGAGAACACTACCTGCTGCCTCCGCAGACCCGGGTTCCGGGTGAGCTGCGGCCGCTGTTGACCGAAAGGCTGACACCACGGCAGGGACTCGCGATGGCCGGCGGAACAGGCGCGACACTGATTCCCTCTCCCGGCGTACTGGAGCCCGGTAAAATGGCTGTCGGGGTACACGTGCAGCCGTTCAAGCTTTATAATATCAATGGTACAAGGTATCGCGACGAAGATTATTTCGACACCAACGTCAGTCTGGCCTGGGGCGTCGAAGACGGCATCGAGGTTTCGGTCGACAAGCCTTTTGCCAATCAGGACCGGTTCGATATCGCCGAACCGCTGTATTTCAACTTCAAGTATCAGGTGCCGGGCAACGTTACGCTCGGCGGCAGTTTTACCGGCAACGAAGGCTACCAGTCGGTCTGGGTTGCGGCCGGGGTGCCGGTGGCCTGGGTCGGAGTCGGCATGAATTTTGGTGAAGACGATTACAAATTTTACTACAACGGCTGGGAAAAGCTGCGCCGATCACGTTTTGGCGGTTATAACTACACCTACGACAAGGGTGAGGGTTATGCCGACATGTTTTTCTTCATGATTGGCGGCGCCGTGCCGGTCAACGATCATCTGCGCTTCGTCTACGACTTCAACGGTGACAAGTTCAGTCTCGGATTCAGGTTCAATTACCAGAATTCGTTCTATCTGAACGCCGCCTACGTTTCTGACGGCGACTACGAAAACCTGCCGTCACCAATCGCGCCCAAACAGAGCGAAAACTTCATCTTCGGCGCCACCATCGCCTTCTAGAAGGCAAAGCACATCCGCAGATTTCACCGATTACACAGATGAAAACGCAGGTTTAAGCAGACTCGGCCTGCTCACCCGGCGAAGCCGGCCAGTCCTAATAAATCTGCGCAAATCTGCGGACGCTCTTCTCTTCTTTCTTTGCGGCTCTGCATCTTTGTGCGAGAATTCTTCTCCTGCAGCCTTGTATCAGCTCCAGACTGCTTATTCTCTCAGACTATCCTAACTCGGCCTGCTCACCCGGCGAAGCCGGCCAGTCCTAAAAAATCTGCGCAAATCTGCGGACGCTCTTCTCTTCTTTCTTTGCGGCTCTGCGTCTTTGTGCGAGGAATTCGTCTTCTTCAGCCGAAACGCTGGCGACGGCAGCGCAGGGTGCGCAGGTAAGCCTGTTTGAGCTGCTGGTAATCACGACTGCTGGGGCTGATCGAACCAAAATTGTAGCATACTTCCCGGTCAGGGCAGTTTGAGCATTGCATATCTTTCTCCTGTCTTTGCGACTTCTTCATGCAATATCTATCGGCACTCTCGCTTCGTAATCGTAATCGTTATCGTTGTCGTAATCGTTATCGCGTGCCGCGGCGTAGCCTTAGCGAAGCCGGGTTATCGGTATCGAAAAAAATCGTGCAGAAACCGCCGATTGCGCCGATTACTCAGATAAACAGAAGGCTTAAGCAGACCCTGCCAAACCAATTACTGCAGCTGAAATCCCGCCTAAAAAAATCTGTGGCGTCTACAGACAAATTCTTCTCTTGCAGCCTGGCCTCAGCTCCAGACCGCTCATTCTCTCAGACAATCTTAAAGCTAGGCCAGCCCTCAAAAAATCGGCGACAATCTGCGTCATCGGCGGATAATATTCTTCACTTTCCTGACGGGATCGTCGAAAAGGCGGTTTCCAGCTCGTTGAGCAGCACTCTGGCGCGCGCGACCAGCATTGGCATGGTCGATAGCAGCTCGGGCGAGTTCTGCGACAGCCACATGCCGGTATTGTATTGCAGGCCTTTGATCTGATCGAAGAAAGTGCCGGCCTTGCCAAGCCAGGCTTTGCCGGCATCGCTGCTCATTGCGGCAGGCAGGCGAAAGTCGATGATCAGCTGGTTGTTGGTCAGATACAGCGGCCCGATCGCGGGAAACTGCAACCCGTTATCGCGGGCAGCGATATAGATGCGCTCAAAGTTGAGATGAATCTGCCGCAGCTGCTGCATACTCAGCGTCGCGCTGGCGAGACCAGTATCGATTTCGATTTCCTCGGGTGGTGGGGCGACACTGAACTGACGGTCGGCATCGCGCCCGTCAGAGCGCTCGATAACGACGCTTTCCGGCACAGTTTCTATTACTGCCGACGACTTTTTTGGCTTCGGGTCACTGCGAAACGAAGGAATAAAGCCCTTTTTGGCACTGTCTCGATACTTTTCCGGCACGCGTTCGAGACTGTCGACCACTATCGTCTGACCAAGGTCGTCCTGATACGAATACAGCGTCAGACCGGTCGCAGCAAGTTCCCCGGCCAACAGAACCATTACCAGACACAACATCAAACACAAATCTCTCATTAACAGCCCTTTGTCACATTTGAATGTGTGCTTAAAAATTGTCATTGCGAGGAGTGTAGCGACGAAGCAATCTCTATGACGATGGGATTAGCCTCAGAGCTGGGCTTATGCCTTCGGCAGACCGCTTCGTCGGGCTGACGCCATCCTCGCAATGACAGTAAACCCTACAACTCTTATGTGACAAGGATGTGCCTCTTGTCAAGATGCTTTGCGGGATTCGAGCAGGGCGGTTTTGATGGCGGCGAGTTCGCTCAGAAGGCCCTTCAGATCGTCGAGCGGTAGAATGTTGTCGGCGTCGGACGGCGATTTTTCGGGCTCGGGGTGAACTTCGACGAACAGGCCATCGACATCGCCGGTGGCCATGGCCGCGCGTGCCAGCGTCGCGATGAACTCGCGCTGCCCGCCGGTTTTCGCGCCGCCGGAGCTTGGCAGCTGCAGCGAATGGGTGGCGTCATAGACAACGCCGTCACAGTATTCCCGCATGATCGGAAACGAGCGCATATCGACGACGAGGCTGCCATAGCCGAACGAAGCGCCACGTTCGGTCAGCAGCACTTCCCCGCTGCCGGCAACACTGCGCACCTTGTCGGCCAGATGCTTTGTCGCCCAGGGCGACAAGAACTGCCCCTTCTTGATGTTGACGACGCGCCCGGTCGCTGCGGCGGCCTCGGTCAGGTCGGTCTGGCGACAGAGAAACGCCGGAATCTGCAGAATCTCACAGACTCTGGCGACTTCGGCACACTGCTGCGGCTCGTGCACGTCGGTCAGCGCCGGCATGCCGGTTTTGGCCTTAACCGAAGCGAGAATTTCGAGGCCCTTCGCGAGCCCGGGCCCTCGAAACGAGCTTCCGGCAGTGCGATTAGCCTTGTCGAAACTCGCCTTGAAAATCGCCGGAATCTTGAGTTCTTCGGCGATCGCCTTGACGTTCTGCGCGATGTAAAGACAGATATCTTCAGATTCGATGACGCAGGGCCCGGCAATAAGAAAGAACGGCGCCCCGGCCGCAAAGTTTTTGACCGAAAAAGCCATCGACTGCCTCCTGTTTTTACGCTATTATATCATAACTGATTGTGAGATTGTTGCCGGAAGATGAAGGATTTGTGATGAAAAAGATTCTGATTGTGGGAATGGGTGGGCAGCTTGGCTTTGAGCTGAAACGCAGCTGCCCGGGCGACTGCTGTCTGGTTGCGCCGACCGAAGCCGAACTCGACATTACCGACCGCGCCGCGGTCATCAAATGCATCGCCGCCGAAAAGCCGGCGGCAGTAATTAACTGCGCAGCCTACACGGCAGTCGACAAGGCTGAAAGTGACAGAGACAAAGCGTTTGCCGTCAACCAGACCGGCCCGCAATACCTGGCTGAAGCAGCCAAAGCAGTCGATGCACTGCTTGTGCATATTTCGACTGATTTCGTTTTTTCGGGCAATCAGAGCCGACCATACCGTCCAGATGACCGGCCTGAACCGCTGAGCGTCTACGGCAAAAGCAAACTGGCCGGCGAAAAGGCTGTACTTGCCAGCGACGCGCGCGCAGCGATCATAAGAACCTCCTGGCTTTACAGTGTGCACGGCAATAATTTTGTTAAAACGATGCTGCGCCTGATGAACGAACGTGACAGTCTCGGCGTCGTTGCCGATCAGACCGGTACGCCAACCTGGGCCGCATCGCTGGCCGAGCTGATCTGGCGCCTCATCGATAAAAATATTACCGGCATCTTTCACTGGTCAGACGCCGGCACCGCCAGCTGGTACGATTTTGCCGTGGCGATCTACGAAGAAGCAACAACCCTCGGCCTGCTCAGCCGTCAGGTTCAGATCAAACCGATCGCCACCACCGACTACCCCACCCCGGCCACGCGCCCGGCTTTCAGCGTTCTCGATAAAAGCGCCTCTTACTCAGCATCCGGTATGTCGCCGGTGCACTGGCGCGCTAACCTGCGCAAAATGCTGACCGAGCTCAAACCCGCCTGATCTTAAGCATAATATATTGATAATCCGCCGGGGTTCAACATATTGAACCCCTACGCATGATTGCCACATATCCGTCCACTTCGCTTATCGGTATCGGGATCGTTCTCGGCACCAATCAGGCTTACCTCGGCTGCTCAAACTGAAACAATCGGCGCCATCTGCGTAATCCGCGAATATCCTCTTTCTCCGGCCCTCTCCGCGCCTCTGCGTGAGTCTCTTCCTCTTCCTCTTCCTCTTCTTCTTCTTCTTCTTCTTCTTCTTCTTCTTCTTCTTCTTCTTCGTGTCTTAGCGGCTTTGTGCGAGGCTCTTCTTCAGGCAAACAGTTCGGCTGCGTTGAACGCCTTGCCATTGCGGTCTTTTGCCGACAGGATCAGCTGCGACGGGTCGTTGACCGGCCAGTCGATCGCGAGATCGGGGTCGTTGAAAGCGATGCAGCGCTCGGCAGCGGGGTTGTAGTAATCGGTGCATTTATATTGAAACTCGGCGACATCGCTGAGAACAAGAAAGCCATGCGCAAAACCCGGCGGAACCCAGAACAGCTTTTTATTCTCAGCCGAAACGATCTCGCCGACCCACTTGCCAAAGGTTGGTGAGCTGCGCCTGATATCGACGGCAACATCAAAAACAGTGCCAAGGTTCACACGCACCAGCTTTCCCTGAACATTCTGCAGCTGGTAATGCAAGCCGCGCAGAGTGTTTTTCACTGAACAGCTGTGGTTATCCTGGACAAAATCAACATCAAGCCCGGCTTCCGCGAATTTTCGACGGTTCCAGGTTTCTAAAAAGAAACCGCGCGCATCGGAAAACACGACCGGCTCGATTACCAGAACGTCAGGAATCGCAGTCGGCGTAATTTTCATGGCTTTTCTCCGGCAATACGCAGCAGATATCTGCCGTAATCGTTTTTCGCGAGCGGTTTTGCAAGTTCGAGCAGGCAGTCTTTGTCGATAAAGCCCATGCGCCAGGCAATTTCTTCGATGCAGGCGATTTTGAGACCCTGACGATCTTCGACAACGCGCACGAACTGCGAGGCATCGACCAGCGAGGCAAAAGTGCCGGTATCGAGCCAGGCAGTTCCGCGACTGAGCATTTCGACAGCGAGTTCGCCGCGTTCGAGGTAAACCCGGTTCAGGTCGGTAATTTCAAGTTCACCGCGCGCAGAAGGCTTCAGGGCTTTTGCAAATTCAACGACTTTCTCATCGTAAAAATACAGCCCGGTAACCGCAAAATTCGATTTTGGCTGTTTCGGTTTTTCTTCAATACTGACAGCACGGCCATCGCCATTGAATTCAACCACACCATAACGCTCAGGGTCGTTGACATAATAACCGAAAACCGTAGCTCCAGTCTCGCGCTGCGCCACCGCCTGCAGCTTGCGCGCCAGACCTTCCGCATAAAAGATATTGTCGCCAAGAATGAGGCAACTGGGAGCGCCATCGATGAACTTTTCACCGATGATAAAAGCCTGAGCGAGGCCATCCGGGCTGGGCTGCACGGCATACTGCAGGTTGATTCCCCACTGACCGCCATCGCCAAGCAGGCGCTGAAATGCTGCCTGGTCTTCGGGTGTAGTGATGATGAGAACATCCCTTATTCCGGCCAGCATCAGCGTCGACAGCGGGTAATAAATCATCGGCTTGTCATAAACCGGCACCAGCTGTTTGCTGACGCCTTTAGTGATCGGATAAAGTCTGGTTCCGGAACCCCCGGCAAGAATGATGCCACGACACCTCATCGTCAATCTCCCGATAAAACGGATTTACCACATCATAATCAACTGTCATCGAAATGACAACAAAAAAACCTGTCGGCTCAACTCTAATTAAAATCTGCGCCTCCGCGGCTCTGCGTGAGAATCGGCGATCGACAACGATTAAGTCAGAATCCGGGCACAGATAAATCACACACGATCATGGTAAAAAAGCCAAATTATCAGATAATTCAACCAAATTCCCATTTTTTTACTACGATCATTGTATTTTTTCGCAAAATCAACTATCATATGGTTATAGCAGGATATTTTTAGAACGAGCGTGGTAAAAAACATGAAAATTGATTCGAGTGTTTTTAATCAGCAAACTATGCGCGCACTAGGCGCAGCGCTACGAAGTCGCAGAAAAAATCTGAGGTTGTCTCAGGGCGAAATTGCTGACCTTGCCGGAGTGAGTGTTAATCTTCTCAGCCAGGTCGAAAAAGGTAAAACAACCACCCAGATTTGCAAACTGCTCGACATTATAACCACGTTGGGCTTACAGTTTGTGCTCGACGATGGCAAAGACCGGATTCTCATCAAGAATGAGCCGGTGAAGCGCTGATGCAGGCTAAAGACATAGAAAAGCTGGTTATTTACCGCGACGACCTCAAAGCAGGAATTTTGCAACGCACTTCCACTGGCTGCATTTTTCAATTTGATCCGCAGTTTCTGTCATCGCAACGATTCCAATGGCTGACATTACGCATAAAAAAGTCCCACCAGCCCATCAGCATAACCGGAAGCAATCTTCACCCTTTTTTCGCCGGACTGCTCCCGGAAGGCAGGCGACTCAATACCCTGAAAAAAATCCTCAAGACATCGGCGGATGACATGTTCAGCCTGTTTGCCGCAGCAGGCAACAACGTGATCGGTGATGTTCATTGCCAGACCGGTAATAAAACGGCAAATGCATACAGGGTTCCACCTTTGAAGAAAATTGATTTCTATGAATATTTCAGCGATCTTCTCAGCTTCAACAGCTATCAATCCGGCGAAGACAGCATCGCGGGGGTTCAGGAGAAAATTTCCGCGTCGATGATAAGTTTTCCGCTGAACATAGCCCGGGCCAGAAATTCTTATATCTTGAAACTCAATCCCGAAGACAAGCCAGATCTCGTGCAAAACGAGCTCTATTGCATGGAACTGGCAGAAAAATGCGGGCTGAATGTCGCAAAGGTAAAACTGGTGCGCGATCGATCCAGCAATTTGGGGCTTCTGGTGCAACGCTTCGACCGTGATTACGATGAAACGCTAAACCAGCCAGTCATGCACCACCAGGAAGACGCCTGCCAGTTTCTCGACAAATTCCCCTCAGAAAAATATCGTATTTCGCTGAACGACATCGCTGCGGGAATATGCGATTTGAGCTCAGCTTCCAGTGTCATGCTGCTGAAACTGCTGCAGCTTTACTGTTTTTCATACCTGCTGGGCAATGGCGATCTGCACGCAAAAAATATAAGTCTTATGGTAAAGCATGGCAGTAGCCTGGTCGAATTGACCCCGGCTTACGACCTTATCTGCACGTTCATCCACGGAGATCGCCAGATGGCCTTAAAAATCGATGGTCGCAACGACAACATCAGGCGTGCAACCATTCTGGATTTTGCCGAACGCTTTAACCTTTCTGGCCCGGCAGTGCAAAACATGCTCGACAAGCTCATAAAAAGCTTCAGCAGTCACTGCACTATCCTTGAAAAGATACCAACCTGCATTCCCGGATTTTATA
>Ga0209605_1002794_pt1 | contig 16172 bp, 9 predicted proteins | sample AD_UKC035_MetaG_FD_184408 | JGI IMG/M metagenome (GOLD analysis project Ga0209605, IMG submission 184408) | Active sludge microbial communities of municipal wastewater-treating anaerobic digesters from USA - AD_UKC035_MetaG (SPAdes) (version 2) | ecosystem: Engineered > Bioreactor > Anaerobic >...
TTTACTGCTGTATATTACCAGACTCTTCCACCGGCATTTTTAAATGATATGAGTACCTTCTCATCTCCTGAAATCAATTCATTCATGACAATGTATGCCAATGCGGATAAGAGCCCTGTGAAAGTAGCTGCAGATACATTGTTGAACATACCGACAGGAATTCATAATGTTATCAGCGAATCATTAAAAATTACACCTAACCCTACAAGTGACGGAAGAATCATTATTTCTGATTTGAAATCTCCACTCGTAACTGTTGAACTATGGGATCAGAGAGGAAAGCGCATTCAGAATTTCAGTGAAAATGCTTTGGACAGAAATACGGTAGAAATTCAGTTACCCAAAGTGAAAGGAATTTATTATATTCGTGTTACCATAAATGGTCAGTCCCAGACAAAGAAAATACTTTACATCTGACATAAATTATAATTATTTACTAAACTCTTAACAAATCATAAAATGAAAATCAGAAATTATCACTCTCTCATGTTGAGTGTATTTACGCTTGTGGGTGTAAGTGCAAGTGCACAATTATCATTCACAAATGCCAACAGCCGTTTACCTTCACCGGCATTCCACAGTGGTTGTCCGATTGCAGTTGTTGACTGGAATAATGACGGACTTGATGATATCATCAGACTTGACCAGGGACGATTCTGCAATGTAGATGTTCAAATGCCCAATCAGCAATTTCAGAGAGTTTATCTCGGCAATGTTGGTGTAGGTTGCTGGGGAATGGCAGTAGCTGATATTGATAAAAACGGATATAAGGATATTATTGCCGGTGGCAGCAGTTCAAATGGAATTGGCATTATAAAAACCAACAATAATGGAACAGGAGGTAATATCACCGTGCTACCCAATTCAAATTATTTTTTACAAAACCTCACCTTTGGTGATTTTAACAATGATGGTTGGATTGACATCATGTGTTGTGATGATAATGCAGCAAGCCATATTTATCTGAATGATGGCGCAGGAAATTATCCAAGTCAGTCAAATATTATTAACTTCAATCTGCCCAACGGTTCCGATAATTCAGGAAATTACGGAAGTGTCTGGACGGACTTTGACAATGACGGTGACCTTGATTTATACATTGCAAAATGTCGTCAGAGTGTAAGTAACCCTTCTGACCCAAGAAGAATAAATGTGATGTTTGTAAACAACGGAAACGGTACATTTACTGAAAACGCTGCTGCTTACAACATCAATATAGGTTGGCAATCATGGACAGCATCTTTTGGTGATATTGATAATGATGGCGATCTTGATCTTATGGTAACAAATCACGATCATGCAAGTCAGATAATGCAAAATGACGGAACAGGAGTTTATACAGATATAACCTCTTCAACCGGATTTACCGTATCAGACATTACACCGATTGAAAGTGTGATGGAAGATTTTGATAACGATGGTTTTGTTGACATATTCGTTACAGGAAGTGATGCCCGTTTCTGGCATAACAACGGCAACGGAACATTTACACGTATTAATGGCTTGTTCGATAACAATGATATGGAATCATTTGCCATTGGCGATGCAAATCATGACGGATGGATTGATATTATGGCAAGCTATGCAAACATTTATACCAATCCGACTTCAGTAGATGATGTGTTATGGTTAAACAACGGAAGCATTGAAAATATCATCACCAATGCACTTGGCAACAATGTGCCTGTCAACAATTTCTTCAATGTAGTACTGGAAGGTACTCAAACAAATAAAGATGCTATTGGTGCAAGAGCAAAAATTTATGGAGCCTGGGGTGTTCAATTGCGAGAAGTAAGAGCAGGTGAAAGTTATGGAACAAACAACAGTTCAACATTACACTTTGGATTAGGCACAGCCACTGCTATTGATTCAATGGTCATCAACTGGCCAAGTGGTGTCAGTCAGACAATTTACAATCCATCTGTCAATCAGTTTTTGACAGTGAAAGAAAATGATTGTATTTCACCGGAAGCAATAGTTACTGCATCAGGCCCACTCGTATTATGCACAAACGGACAAAGTCTGACATTAACAGCACCTGCAGGATATACTTACTTATGGAACGACAGCAGTACTGCACAAACATTAACTGTTACTCAAACCGGTGAATACTTCGTGCGTATTACCGAAGCTGGCAATAATTGCAGTGCAACCTCAGCCACACTCACTGTCATTCCTTCACCAAATGAAACTCCAGCAATTACAGCTCTTGGCGAAACATCATTTTGTAATGGTGGCAGTGTACAGATTGAAGGCCCTCCCGGATACAGTTCTTATCTGTGGTCGAATGGTGATACAACACAAACAGCAACTATAACAACAGATGGTCCGGTTACGCTGACGATTCAGGGAATTTGTCAGACATTTACTTCTTCACCTCTTAATGTTACAGTATTCACAGTAGCTGACCCAACAGCCAACGATGTGAGTATGCCTGTGGCAGGAAGTGCCACCCTCATTGCAACCAGTGGTTCCAACATTTCCTGGTACACAACCAATCAGGGTGGAACACCCATTGCTACAGGTGACACTTTAGTTACTCCTGTTCTTTCGGCTAATACTACCTATTATATGCAGGCTACACAAACCTACGGTGGTGGAATTTACCCGGTAGGACTTAACAACTGGTTTGGAAACAGCAGCTACTCCGGAAGCACAACCAATGCCACTACTTCATTTGATGTGACTAACAACTGCACTTTAAAGTCAGTAAAAGTTTATACCAATACAGCCGGAACAAGAAGATTTGAGTTGCGTGATGCATCCAACACTCTTCTTAGTTATGCCGATGTGATGGTTCAGCCTGACTCACAGGTAGTAACTCTGAATTTCCAACTTACTCCGGGCAACAACTATACATTAGGTACTAGTACTGCCACCAATTTATTGAATTTAGGTCAGGTTAGTCCTGCTTTCAAACGTAATAATACAGGCGTAAATTATCCTTACACTTTGGCTGATGCACTTTCTATAACAAATTCAAGTAATGGTGGTCAGTACTACTATTATTTTTATGACTGGCAGGTTGAGAAAGAAGGATATGAATGTGTCAGCAATTTCGTGCCTGTGAATGTATATATCACCACCGGGTTGAATGATTTTGCTGCAGGTAATGTTGCTGTATATCCAAACCCGGTTCATGACAGAGTAGTGATTCAGAACAACTCTACAGATGTTGTAAATGCACAGTTATATGATGCTACTGCCCGACTGGTGCAAACAGTACAGCTTAACTCAGGTGAAAACATACTCAGTGTCGGACAACTGGCAACAGGTGTATATCATCTTCAGTTAAATATGAATGGTGAAATACATAACGTACGGTTGATTAAGAATTAAATTACGTATAACCCCTAAACAAAAGGCTGTCCTTATGGGCAGCCTTTTTTAATTCCTGTAATCGTAAATGAACTTTAACGACTGAAAAATATCAAATTGGAAATTTCTTCGTCATGTTTAAGTTTATGACATACCTAATTCTCTTAATGAAAGATAAGTCATCAGCCCTACTCCGGTTTTCAATGCATTTTCGTCAATATCGAATGTGGGTGTGTGTACCGTAGAAGTAATTCCTTTCTTTTCGTTACGTGTGCCAAGACGGTAAAAACATGCATCGGCCTGTTGCGAATAAAATGAAAAATCTTCAGCAGCCATCCAAATATCCAAATCTACAACATTCTCTTTTCCTAAAAATTCTTCAGCATGTTTTCTGGTGCGCGAAGTAAGTTCGGGATTGTTGTACAAAACAGGATAACCTTTGACGATATTAATTTCACAACTGCCACCCATGCCCGCAGCAACAGACTCCGCAAGATGAATCATTTTCTTATGGGCATCCATTCTCCATTTCTCATCAAGCGTGCGGAAAGTACCCTCCATATACACGCTATCAGGAATAACATTGGTGGCTCCGTTGGCAATCACTTTCCCAAATGACAATACACTTGGCATGATTGGATTTGCATTGCGACTAATAATTTGTTGCAGCGCAACAATAAGATGCGAAGCAATCAGCACAGGATCTACATTGAGATGAGGAGTTGCTCCATGACCACCTTTACCTTTTACGGTTACATAAATTTCATCCGTACTTGCCATATAAATTCCACTTCTGAAACCTACCTTACCGGTTTCTATCAGTGGCATTACATGTTGCCCGATCACTCCCTGTGGTTCCGGATTTTTCAAAACACCTTCTTTAATCATCAGTGATGCCCCTCCTGGAAGTTTCTCTTCACCGGGTTGAAAAATCAGCTTCACTGTTCCATTAAAATCATTTCTCATGTTTTGCAGCAATGTTGCCACACCAAGTAATGATGAAGTATGTACATCATGACCGCAGGCATGCATTACTCCCGGATTCTGTGAGCAATAATCTGTCTGATTGGCTTCCTGAATTGGCAATGCATCCATATCGGCACGTAGTGCTATTGTTTTGGCAGAAGGATTTTTTCCTTCAATCAAAGCTACTATCCCTGTGGTTGCAATTTTCTGTTTTTTGGAAATACCTATTTCATCCAGCCGTTGCCACACGTATTTCTGAGTCTCAAACTCCTTGAATGAAAGTTCGGGATGCCGGTGAAGATGTTTTCTGTCCTGCAGTGTACGTTGGAAAATATCTTCAGAATGTTTATGAATCTTATCTGTTAGCATAATCCGGTCAAAGTTAAACCCAAAAAACTGAGCAGCCAAATTTCTGTAATACATGGAAGGCTAACCTCTTATAACATTTTGTGAAAAATAAGAGTATCTGCTACTACAAATTAAGTATTGTAAACACTCACTCTTTAACCCATTTTTGTGTTTATGTCACGCAAAAATATGTTTAGCTGGGTGACTTCTTAAAATTAACTCTTCTTAATTAAGGCAGTGCAATGGCATTTTAACAGAAAAGAAATTCGCTAGTCTAAAATTAAGTCAGAAATCCCGGGGACAACTTCCGGGATTTTTATTTTATGCATTGGAGTTATAACTGGTGTAACAGGATTTTTACCCTAAAAATGCCTGAACAATTACTCTACTATGATTACTCTTGATACGTAAGATTTAATACTAACATTACATATAAATGATTAAGTATTACCTAATTTGAATACGTAAGAATTTAAAAAATTAACTTATAGGTATAGCGATTGCATTTCTACATTTGGATAAAAATCATTCATCATGAAACATATCAACTTTATTCGCAAAGGGAGTATATTCCTTACCATACTGACCGCTTTAATGTTGTCAGGGTTAAAAAACACTTCAGCGCAAAGCTGCAATGCTATGTTCGGTTATATAGCTAACCCCAGTGGTGTGGTTACTTTTTATGATTCCAGTTCAGCATCTGGATCTATCACCAGTAACCTATGGATTTTTGGAGATGGCACTTCAGGCACAGGGTCTGTGGTAACACATCAGTATAACGGAGTGGGACCCTATACAGTTTGTTTGTATATCAGCACCGCTAATGGCTGCAGCGATTCAACATGCAATGTGGTTTACCTGAATCCCTGCAATCTAACTGCAACAATTACTTATGATTCTCTGGCAGGCACATTAAGTGCAAATGCATCGGGTGGAGTAGCCCCATTTACCTATTTATGGAACAATGGCAGCACATCATCTGTTATCAACAACGTAGCATTAAACACCACATATTGTTGTACTGTTACAGATGCCAATGGATGTACTGATTCAGATTGCTTTAATACAAGTGCAGGCGCCACATGCAATGCGAATTTCAGTTATATAACTAACCCCAATGGGGGGGTTACTTTTTATGATTCCAGCTCAGCATCAGGATTTATCACAAGTTACCTATGGATTTTTGGAGATGGCACTTCAGGCACAGGGTCTATGGTAACACATCAGTATAACGGAGTGGGACCCTATACAGTTTGTTTGTATATCAGCACCGCTAATGGTTGCAATGATTCAACATGCAATGTGGTTTACCTGAATCCCTGCAATCTAACTGCAACAATTACTTATGATTCTTTGGCAAGCACTTTAAGTGCAAATGCATCGGGTGGAGTGGCTCCATTTACCTATTTATGGAGCAATGGAAGCACATCATCTGTTATCAACAACGTAGCATTAAACACTATATATTGTTGTACTGTTACAGATGCCAATGGATGTATTGATTCAGTTTGCTTTAATACAAGTGCAGGCGCCACATGTACTGCTTTCTTTAATTATAATGTAACAGGAAGTGGTGTTCAGTTTGGAAATGCATCAACAGGTCTTTATTCATCAGTGTTATGGGATTTTGGTGATGGTACAACATCAACGTCTTATAACCCTTATCATATTTATCCACAAAACGGAAGCTATAATGTTTGTCTTACTCTTTATGATTTAGGCTCTGTTTGCTCGCAGTATTGTGATACCATAAGTATCACTATGAGTAATTCATCATTTCTTTGTGGTAATATTTTTAATGACCTTAATGCTAACGGATTTAATAATAGTGAACCTCCATATACTTCAGGTTATATAATTCTGTGGGGAAACGGAAATTCACAAACTGCTTTGCCTGATTCAAATGGTAATTATAGCTTTAATGTAATGCCCGGATCTTATACCATCAATTACTGTGCGCAGCAACCATATACGCTTACAGTTCCAGTTGATTCATTCGGTTGTGGGCAGTATTTCATCACCATTGGTGCTAATGACACAATTTGTGGGTTTGAATTTGGAGTAACACTTACTACAGCAATAATTGAAGGTTATGTGTTTGCAGATTATAACGGGAATGGAATTATGGATGCCAATGAATCCGGAATTCCTAATCAACAGGTGCAAATAGGCAACACCGCGGTAACTACGGATTATTCAGGTCAATATTCCTTATTAGTTCCATTAGGTAATTTTAATGTTAGTTATACTCCGGGAGGTAATTACGCAGGTTTCCCGCTGACTACACCATCTTCATATACGGTGAATGTTACCAATTTGGGAACAACCTATAATGCCGGTAATTTTGGATTGAACATTCCTCCGGGGTCAACTGATATTTCAGCAAACATTTTGCCCAGTACCACGATAACTCCTGGCTTCCCTGCCTGGTATAACTTACAGATATGCAATAATGGTTTTGCTCTTACAGGAGCTACTGTTACAATGATTTATGATCCGGGGCTATTGTATTCTTATTCTTCTCCATCTGCGGCATCACACAATGCTTCCACACATACCCTCACATGGAACATTGCATCTCTTAACCCCGGCAATTGTTTATATATCTACGTTCATTTTAATTCCTCCTCAAGTTACCAGATTGGAGACACAACGCTGGAATATTGCAGCGCTTTCCCAACTAACGGCACTGACATCAATCTTTCCAACAATGTAGATACCATCCATCAGATAGTTACAGGGTCATGGGATCCGAATAATAAATTATCAATAAAAACCAATAACATCAATCCAAATCAACAAATCATTTCATCCATTAATGCTGATCAGAAAATTAAGTACACCATCAACTTCCAGAATCTGGGAACTGCACCTGCAGTGAATGTGGTTGTAAAAGATCATTTGTCTCCTGATGTTGATGCCAACTCCTTCCAGTTTGTTGGTTCAAGTGCTCCTGCAACTGTTACCCGCATTGGCAATGAGGTAATGTATCGGTTCACAAATATTATGTTGCCTGATGCTACTACTGACGAACCGGGAAGTCATGGGTTTGTTTCTTACAGCGTAAATGCCGTCAACGGTCTTGCTGCAGGTACTCAAATTTCTGATTTTGCTGATATCTATTTTGACTATAACAGTCCGGTAACCACCAACAATGCTGTGATAACAATGGTTGGGCCAACAGGTTTGAATGAAATTGACAACACTGCTCAGTTAAGTACATATCCAAATCCTCTTAATGGTTTATCTACCGTTCAGTTTATATTGAGCAATAAAGCAAAAGTCAGTCTGGCACTGATGGATGCAACCGGCCGAACCATTATACAACATCCCGAAGCTATGATGCAGGCAGGCTTGCAGAAAACAACTATTAATGCTTCAACTCTGGCTGATGGTATTTATCTGCTTCAGTTGACTGTAGATGGTAAAAATTCTTTTATGAAAGTTGCCGTGAGTCATTAACTCAGTCAGTTCAATACAAATAAAAGGAGGGGTAGTCGCCCCTCCTTTTTATTTTAGTAAGTTATATGCTTTTTATAGTTATCAACTATAAACTTTTACAATGGAATATTGCCATGTTTTTTCTTTGGCAACTTAGTAGCTTTATTCTCCAGCATCTTAAATGCTTTAATCAATTTTGAACGTGTATGTGATGGTTCAATCACTTCATCCACATATCCGCGTTCTGCAGCTTTATAAGGATTGGCAAAAAGTTCATTGTATTCCTGTTCTTTTTCTTTCCATTTTTCTGCAGGGTTTTCTGCCTTGCCGATTTCCTTCTTGAAAATTATTTCTGCAGCACCCTTTGCTCCCATCACTGCAATTTCTGCTGACGGCCATGCATAGTTCATATCAGCGCCTATATGTTTTGAGTTCATCACATCATAAGCACCACCATACGCTTTGCGTGTAATAACTGTAATGCGTGGTACTGTAGCTTCGCTGAATGCAAATAAAAGTTTGGCCCCATTGGTGATAATGCCATTCCATTCCTGATCGGTACCCGGAAGAAATCCCGGAACATCTTCAAACACCAGAAGCGGAATATTGAAACAATCACAAAAACGTACAAATCGAGCAGCCTTGGTAGATGAATCAATATCCAGTACTCCAGCAAGAATCATAGGTTGATTGGCAACAATTCCAATGCTGCGGCCTGCTAAGCGTGCAAAACCTACTACAATGTTCTCTGCAAAGTTTTTATGTACTTCAAAAAATGTATCTGAATCGGCAACGTGCTCAATCACCTCACGTATATCATAAGGCTGATTGGGATTATCAGGGACGATAGTATTCAAACTTTCTCTGATTTCATTTTCTGCAGTATAAGCTACCGATGGAGGTAACTCCTCACAGTTGGAAGGAATGTAACTCAATAATGTTTTAAGATACTGAATACATTCCATTTCATTGGCGCATGAAAAATGTGTGACTCCCGATTTTGTTGAATGCGTAGATGCTCCACCCAATTCTTCAGAACTAACTTCCTCATGTGTTACTGTTTTCACAACATTGGGGCCGGTAACAAACATATAGGAAGTATTCTGCACCATCATAATAAAATCAGTAATTGCAGGAGAGTAAACTGCACCTCCTGCACAGGGCCCCATAATTGCACTTAACTGTGGAATGACACCCGAAGCAAGTGTGTTACGGTAAAAAATATCTGCATAACCACCTAATGAAACAACTCCTTCCTGAATACGTGCACCTCCGCTATCGTTTAGCCCAATAACAGGAGCACCGTTTTCCATGGCAAGATCCATAATACGACAGATTTTTTCTGCATGTGTTTCGCTTAGTGAACCACCAAAAACCGTAAAGTCCTGCGAAAAAACATACACCAATCTCCCATCAATAGTACCATAACCTGTTACAACTCCATCACCGGGATACTTTTCTTTAGCCAGACCAAAATCAGTAGCACGGTGTGTCACCAACATTCCGATTTCTTCAAAACTTCCTTCGTCAAGCAGAAAGTGTATTCTCTCACGGGCAGTAAGTTTTCCTTTCTTATGTTGGTCGTCAATTCGTTTGGCACCGCCTCCAAGCTGAGCTTCTTTTATCTTCTTGTCGAGTATTGATAATTTATCTTTCACCTGAAAATTTCATTTAGTAAGGTGCAAACTTAAAAAACTATGTGAAGAACTTGTATAAAAGCGTAAGTAATACTCAAAAGAGTATCAACTTTTTTACGTAATTCGCGTTGCATAATGAACTACTGCATTATCTCTTTGTGAATACATTTTTCATCAGACCACTTCTTACTGTTTTGTTTGTTCTGTTTTGCTTTTTTGGAGAAGCACAGGTAACCCGTATTTCCGGAAAAGTAACAGATGCCCTCACAGGTGAGCCCGTTCCATTTGCCAGTGTAGTTTTCAAAAATTCAACTATTGGAGCAAGTGCAAATTTCGATGGTATTTATTCGCTCGAAACCGATACTCCGGGCGACAGCCTTACGGCTCAGTTTTTAGGTTACCTCCCCGTTTCATTACCGGTGCGCAAAGGACAAACTCAAACCATTAACTTTCTGCTCAAAGCCAGCAAGGTTGAACTGAAAGAAGCAGTAATTTTTGCAGGAGAAAATCCCGCCAACATCATCATTAAAAAAGTAGTAGCCAATCGCGATCACAATAATTACGATAAACTAAGCAGTTATTCTTTTGAAACGTATAACAAAGTAGAGTTTGATCTTACCAACATAACCGAAAAATTCAAAAACAAAAAAATCTTTAAACCATTTGCCTTTATTTTTGATAACATTGACAGCACTACTACCAATGAAAAACCGTTTCTTCCGGTATTTATCACAGAGTCGCTGAGCGATGTGTATCATTCCACTAATCCAAAGGACAAACGCGAAATTATCAAAGCAAGCAAAATTTCAGGAGTAGAAAATGAAACGGTAACTCAGTTTCTGGGTGACATGTATCAGAACATCAACATCTATGATAACTTCATGGATATTTTCGGTAAAAAATTTGTAAGCCCGATTTCCAGTATAGGAATGTTGTATTACAAATATTACCTGCTGGATAGTTTATACATAGGTGATAAATATTGTTATAAATTAAAGTTTAAACCTCGCAGACCGGAAGACCTCACTTTTACAGGTGAGATTTTTATTCATGACAGCACATGGGCCGTGAAAAAAGTGAATATGCGTATTTCCAACAAAGCCAACATCAACTTTGTAGAAGACTGTGCCGTAGTGAAAGAGTATGATTATATAGATAATACTATGTGGATGCTCTCAAAAGATTTACTGGTTATTGAATTTACAGCGAGAGATAAAGGTCTGGGGTTGATAGGGCGAAAATCTACATCTTACAAGAACTTTAGTTTAAATCAACCTATACCTCAACAGTTTTTGAAAGGTGCTCAGGATATTGTAGTAGAAGAAGGCGCACTTGATAAAGATGCAGAATTCTGGAATAAAGCAAGGCATGATTCGCTCAACGACAGAGAAAAGAAAATTTATGCCATGGTTGACACCATCAAAACTTTGCCTGCCTACAAAACTTATGTGGATATCATCACGCTTTTTGTTACAGGTTATAAGACCATTGGCGATTTTGATTTTGGACCTTATTTCACTTTGTTTAGTTTTAATGATATTGAAGGGTATCGTTTCAGGCTTGGAGGAAAAACCAATTATAATTTCAGCAAACATCTGAAACTGGAAGGCTTTGTTGCCTACGGCACCAAGGACGAACAATTTAAATACAGCATTGGAGCCAGATATTTATTCACCAACAAACCACGCATGGGTTTTGGTTTCAAGTACAGGCACGATGTGATGCAATTAGGCCAAAGTGATAATGCTTTTCAGGATGATAATATTCTGGCTTCGCTTTTCAGGCGATCGGCATCCAATAAACTTACCAATGCAGAAAGTGAGAGGGTTTATTTTGAAAAAGAATGGCTTTCGGGTGTGAGTACGCGCATTTCTTTCGAACACAATGCATTTTCTCCTCTGGGAAAATTAGATTATTCCTATTACACTACCGATGCTAAAGATGTTATACGCGACAGGATAAACACATCCGACATTTCAGCATATTTCAGATTTGCTTATCGCGAAAAATTTATTGAGAGTAAACATGGACGTGTAAGTCTCGGTAGCCAGTACCCTGTTTTGCAGGCAATTTATACACAGGGATTGAAAGGTGTTTTAAAAAGTGATTTCGACTATCAGAAATTTGTTCTGAAAGTTGATGATTATATCTATACGGCTCCACTGGGTTATTTTTATTATGTGATTGAAGCAGGAAAAGTTTGGGGTAAGTTACCTTATCCATTGCTGGAAGTTCACCGTGGCAACGAATCTTATTTTTATGACTATCTTGCATTCAACCTTATGAACTATTATGAGTTTGTGAGCGATCAGTATTTCTCTTTTTATTTCACCCATCATTTCGAAGGTTTTTTCCTTGATAAAATTCCATTGATGAAAAAACTTAAATGGCGTGAAGTTGCTGGTATCAGAGGAGTATATGGCAGTATGTCGCAAAAAAATCTTGATCTGATGGTGAATCCTGAATTTAACACACTATCAAAGAAACCATATCTTGAAGCACAGTTTGGTATTGAGAACATTCTGAAAATTATTCGTGTGGATTTCATCTACCGTTTGAGTTATCTTCAGGACAAAGATGCTCCCAGATTCGGTATTCGCGGTAGTTTACAGCTTACATTCTGATTCCTCTTATCTTCGCACAACAAAACATTTTTAGTGACCATGCTTTTAAGAGCTGAGAATTTAGTAAAGATTTACAAAAAACGAACTGTTGTAAACCATGTTTCCATACAGGTGGCACAGGGTGAAATTGTAGGTTTACTTGGGCCAAACGGTGCAGGAAAAACTACCACTTTTTACATGACTGTCGGACTGATAAAGCCCAATGAAGGAACAATTTTTCTTGACGATAAAGACATCACAGGTTTACCAATGTACAAGCGTGCTCAGGCAGGCATTGGTTATCTGGCTCAGGAAGCCTCAGTATTCAGAAAACTAAGTGTGGAAGATAATTTGAAAGCAGTTCTTGAAATGACTTCTTTGTCTGCTAAAGAGCAGCACGATAAAGTGGAGGAGTTGTTGGATGAATTCGGATTGCAACGAATTCGTAAAAGCAGAGGCGATTTGCTTTCGGGAGGTGAACGCAGACGAACAGAGATTGCAAGAGCGCTTGCCGTTAGTCCTAAATTTATTTTGTTAGATGAACCTTTTGCAGGTGTTGACCCTATTGCTGTGGAAGATATTCAGTCAATAGTGGCCAAACTGAAAAAGAAAAATATCGGAATATTGATAACTGACCACAACGTACACGAAACGCTGACTATCACTGACCGCGCATATCTTTTATATGAAGGGAAAATACTGAAAGCAGGAACAGCAGAGGAATTGGCCAATGACGAGCAGGTTAGGAAATTATATCTCGGTCAGAATTTTGAACTTCGTACTATTACCAATAATTAAAATATTCAGAAAGGTAACAGTGTGCGTTTGCCGGGTCGTGCATATCGTTTTTTTCTGAGTTTCGAAATGTTTTTCTTTTCTTCTTTTAATTTTTGCTTTTTTCGCTCCTCTTCAGATATTTGCTTCATGGCAATATCCATAAAAATCACATTATTACCTCTGAGTTTCTGAAAACGGATTGTCCGCTTTTCAAAATCATTTCGTGTAACCCGGAAACTTACATTATCAATCACCTGAAACATTCTTGAATCGTAATGTCCTGATACATCGGTGTAAATAATTTTATAAATAAGTTTTCCCTCGTAAATCTCTATTCTTACAGAATCAAGTGGTTGTTTGCTTCCTGAATCCGTCACCATACCTTTTATCTGGCAGTGCTGCGCCATCACATCTGTTGATATGCATAAAAGTAATATGAATATGAACCTCAGCATTTTTTGTCTGAACGATTATTAAATTATTTTATACGCATACAACATGCTGTTTGGTTATAAACAAAAACATATTCAGCCGCTAAAATTACTGTTTTCCTTACTTGAAACATGAAATTAAGCCTATCTGTTGTTTAATTTCAATATGAATACACGCTGCCATTCATCAAAGCAGCATCTTTCGGAAATTTACTTTACTTTGTCGCATCAACATGAAGCGATGACCATTCTTGAAAATTCTACTCTGAAAATTGCCGTAAAAAATAACGGAGCTGAATTATGCAGCCTTTACAATAAGCAATCACAAATTGAATATCTCTGGCAGGCCGGAAAAGAGTGGCCCAAACATTCGCCTGTGCTGTTCCCAATAGTCGGGCAGCTAAAAAACAATACTTACCGTTATCAGGATAAAACTTATACCCTGGAAAGGCATGGTTTTGCACGAAACCTTGCATTTAATGTTACAGAATTAAAATCAGATAGTATTCGTTTGACTTTAAAAGAACAAGATGCTACATTGGCTGTTTACCCTTTTCATTTCATCCTGAACATCAGCTATCAACTCCATGAAAATACACTCAAGGTTATTTATGAAATCGTAAACACAGGAAAAGATTCAATGCCTTTTTCTATTGGTGCGCATCCGGCTTTTAATGTGCCTTTGAATAAAGGAGAAAATTACAATGATTACTTTCTGATCTTTAATAAAACTGAAAACGCAGGACGATGGTTGTTGCAAAACGGATTGCTTGATTCAGAGGTTGAATTTTTCAAATCATCAAATCAGTTACCTCTCACAAAAGAATTATTCAGCAAAGATGCTTTGGTGTTTAAACATCTGAAATCAGGCAGAATAGATTTGCGCTGTAAAAATCATAACCACGGTGTGGCTGTCAATTTTCCGGGATTCCCTTACATGGGAATATGGGCAGCATCAGGTGCTGATTTTGTCTGCATTGAACCGTGGCTGGGTATTGCAGATTCCATCCAATCAAATGGAAATATTCAGGAAAAAGAAGGAATTATCCTTCTTCAACCGGATGTAAAATTCAAAGCAGCTTATACTATTGAAGTTTTCTGATTTGCACATATTAAGTGCTCATTGTTTTAACAGCAGAACCTTTATGAACTTTTCTGTTTTTGATGGTAGTTCCTAAGGAAATATAAAATAAGGTGCTTTTATCTACCTTGTATTCCACGCTCATCGTTTTCCCCGGTATTGAGAATGCCTCATAATCATTAGCTAAAAAATCATTCAGGTAATATTTTGCACGGAGATAAAATCCTCCTTTAAAATTTAACTGCGCAAATACAGAAGGGTTAAACAAATTTACATCATCGCTGAACCACTCTGATTTTTTTGACTTTTCACCATCGTAAAAGACTTTACGTTTATAAGCAAACATCAGTTCCGGTTCTACCCCCAGGTTGAAATAATAATTCTGCATATTTCCAACTTTCAGTGCCAAAGGAATGCCCAAAGCATAAGAACGTTGCTTCAGTTTCATCTGTTCACCTTCTATTTTGAAGTGATTTATAAAACCAACATTTCGAACCGCGATTCCGATATAAAATCCTAAAGCGTTTGAAAAGTTGTAATGAAACTCCTGCGATGTATGAAAGAATCCGGAAAACCTGACCACATTCTGTGGACTTGAAAATGTAGAAACAGAGCTAAGTGTATATACATTTCTGTCCGATATCTTTAATTCACCTGCAGAAAAAATCAATTCACCGGAGTTCATCATATACCACTTCTTCACAGGGGTTGTTTTTACTTCAGGAACTATACTTTGTCCCATGATACTTCCTGAAAACATCAGGGATATAAATAATACAGGTAAATGTTTCATAATAATTAATTTAAATATGCCTCAAAAATAGATTTAAATTTTAATTTATTGTAATGGACTATAATTTGAAAGTTTACTGCTGCATTTCAGTTGAGTTGTAACTAACGATTTGTCGTTAGCCAAAAAAATAAGGCAGTTCGCCAAATTTTGCTTTACATACCCAATTTTCGGTAATACTTTGCAGCACCATAATTTATTTGTCACCAAAATTAACCCGCAACCAAAAGCAAACAACACCGAAACCAAATCAAAAGAAGTCATCTCCAAAGGATGGCTTTCTTTTTTTGGTTAAATATCTTTTGTTTCCATGGCAATAACTGAACATCAAATGGTTATTCTCATGAATGCAACCTCACATTCACTCCCTCACCACCACCAACTTTTTATTTACCCGTTGGTTGTTGCTTGTGATGGTGCACTGATACACTCCATCTGCAATTTTGGGTAATGAAATATATTTCGCTGTACTCCATGGCGGCAAGTTTTGGTGGTATATTTCTTTACCTGTTATATCAAATATCTGCAACGTACCGCTTTTGTTTTGCGGCAACAGATACATGATTCTAAAATTACCGTTGTTGGGGTTGGGTGAAATGGAAAAGCGAAAATCATGCGCTGCCAAATCATGTATGCCTGTAAGCGTATCGCACGGGCTGCCCACCAAACGACCTAAGTAGTAGTTGGGGTGGTTGACATGGGAAGCGTAAATATAACATGGTGTTTGTATAGCATGTTGCAGCACATTGCATGACATGCCTGCACTATCCGGCTGGTCTA
>Ga0209605_1002796_pt1 | contig 16161 bp, 12 predicted proteins | sample AD_UKC035_MetaG_FD_184408 | JGI IMG/M metagenome (GOLD analysis project Ga0209605, IMG submission 184408) | Active sludge microbial communities of municipal wastewater-treating anaerobic digesters from USA - AD_UKC035_MetaG (SPAdes) (version 2) | ecosystem: Engineered > Bioreactor > Anaerobic >...
AAAGCCTCGACTCCGCGCTGCCGGCTGAAGCCTCGACTCCGCGCTGCCGGCTGAAGCCTCGACTCCGTGCTGCCGGCTAAAGCCTCGACTCCGCGCTGCCGGCTAAAGCCTCGACTCCGCGCTGCCGGCTAAAGCCTCGACTCCGCGCTGCCGGCTAAAGCCTCGACTCCGTGCTGCCGGCTGAAGCCTCGACTCCGCGCTGCCGGCTAAAGCCTCGACTCCGCGCTGCCGGCTGAAGCCTCGACTCCGTGCTGCCGGCTGAAGCCTCGACTCCGTGCTGGATTGGGAATTGCCGGCTGCGACTTTTGCACCTTTGCCGGTCTCATGCTACACTAACGCCTGCGATCCCCAGTCGGGGATCGTTTTGCGACCCAAAACCATGTTTGGTGATGCCAATGATGCGCCCGGCCGCTGCTGGTCGGGCCTTTTGTTGCAACAGGAGACTCCTGCTGAGGGATGAGTCGGCTGTTGCATGGCAACAGGACCGCCGCCCGCAAGGGCGGCGCTGCACAGTGGACTCATCACACCCATCGCAGGGGCGGGGTCTGCCCGCCCGCAAGGAGCTTTCCGTGACAACAGATTGGACATCGTTGGACCTGCGCCCTCAGTTGGTGCAGGCCGTGACCGAGCTCGGCTATGTCGAGCCAACAGCCATCCAAAGCGCAGTCATCCCGCTGCTGCTGGCCGGGCAGGATGTGATCGCCCAGGCCCAGACTGGCACCGGCAAGACCGCCGCCTTCGCCCTGCCCATCATCCAGAGCCTTCAGGGGGGCCGCAAAGAGGTGCAGAGCCTGATTCTGGCGCCGACGCGCGAGCTGGCCATTCAAGTCGCCAGCGCGTTTCACAGCTACGGCCACCACAGCGCGGTCAGCGTGCTGGCTGTCTACGGCGGCCAGCCCTACGAACGGCAGATCCGTCGCCTGCAGCGCGGGGTCGATGTGGTGGTCGGCACCCCCGGCCGCCTGCTGGACCTCATGCGCCAAAACGCCCTGGACCTGAGCACGGTGCGCACGGTGGTGCTGGACGAGGCCGACGAGATGCTGAGCATGGGCTTCATCGAGGACATCGAGACGATCCTGGGCGAGACCCCGCAGGAGCGCCAGACCGCGCTCTTCTCCGCCACCCTGCCGGCTGAGATTCGCCGCCTGGCCGAGCGCTATCTGCGCGATCCCCAGTCGGTGCGCATCGGCTCCAGCCACGTGACGGTGGATGCCCTGGCCCAGCGCTACTACCTGGTACACGAGGCGGACAAGCTGGCCGCGCTGAGCCGCCTGCTGGAGGTGGAGGAGATCCACAGCGCGCTGGTCTTTGCCCGCACCCGCGCGGCCACCGGCGAGCTGGCCAGCGATCTGACCGCGCGCGGCTATCCGGCCGAGGCGCTGAACGGCGACCTGAGCCAGGAGGCGCGCGAGCAGGTCTTGCAGCGTTTCCGCCGCGGCCAGAGCAGCGTGCTGGTGGCCACCGACGTGGCCGCGCGCGGGCTGGACATCGACGACCTGTCCCACGTGATCAACTACGACCTGCCCATGGACGCGGAGGTCTACGTGCATCGGGTGGGACGCACCGGCCGGGCCGGCAAGAGCGGCGTCGCGCTGTCGCTGGTGACGCCGCAGGAGCAGTGGCGCATTCGCCGCATCGAGACCTTCACCCGCCAGCCCATCGAGCGGGCCACCTTGCCCACCGTCGATGAGATCAAGCAGCGCCGCGAGGCGCGCCTGATGGCCCAACTGGAGGTCTGGCTGCGCCGCGGCCGCGGCCGCCGGGAGCGTGAGCTGGCCGCGGCGCTGGTGGAGGCGGGCCACGACCCGCTGGATGTGGCCGCGGCTGCGCTGAAGATCGCCCGCGCCGAGGAGAAGGAGCGTCCCATCGACCCCATCGCCGAGGTGGAGGAATACCGGCCGGCCGAGAACCGCCCCTGGGCGCGACGTGAGCTGGCCCGCCGGCCGGGGCCGCCCCGTCAGGGCCGCGGCAAGGAATCGCACGAGCCAGGCATGGTGCGCCTGACCATGAGCGCGGGCCGGGCGCACGGCATCCGTCCCAACGATGTGGTGGGCGCAATCGCCTTTCACGCCAACATCCCCGGCCACACCATCGGCGCCATCCGCATCCAGGAGGAACACACCCTGGTGGACGTGCCGCAGCAGTACGTGGCCCAGGTGCTGGAAAAGCGCGATGGCTACCGCATCCGCAAGCATGTGGTGCGGGTGGAGCGGATGTAGGTCAACGCCGCCGCTGGATAAGGGCTGAGCGCCCGGTCAAGCGCCGATGACGAGCAATAAAAACGCCTGCCAGGGCAAGCCTGGCAGGCGTTTTCGTTGTTCTTGGGAAAGTTCTAGCCCCCAAAGACCGCTGTCACCGCCTGGCTGATCCACTGCGTCCAGGGCGCGGGCCAGAGGCCGACGGCCACGGTGCCCAGCGCGGCGATGAAGACGGCCACGGAGAGGGAGCGGGTGGAGAGGGCCAGGGCCGTCTCGGCCGGCTGGGCCGCGGCCGCAGGCGCGGCGGCGCCCTTCTTGCCCTTTCCTTCGGCCCGCCGCAGGCCAGGCTTGCTCTTGCCGGCGGCCTCAGCCACAGCCGGCGTCTCGTCAGCCTTGCGGAAGTACATCTGCACGGTGACGGAGAGGTAGTAGAAGGCGGACAACACGCTGTTCAGCACGCCGACCAGCACCAGCCAGCCCCAACCCTCGGCCATGGCGGCGCTGAAGACGAAGAACTTGGCGAAGAAGCCGACGAAGGGGGGGATGCCGGCCAGGGAAAACATGAAGATGGCCATGGCGGCGGCCAGCGCCGGGCGGCGGTCGGCCAGGCCGGCGAAGTTGCCGTTGAGCACGTCGTTCTCCCCCAGCCGCTCCAGCGCGGTCACCACCGCGAACGCGCCCAGGTTCATGAAGACATAGCTGAACAGGTAGAAGAGCACGGCGCTGACCCCCTGGCTGGTGCCGGGCACCAGCCCGACCAGCGCATAGCCGGCATGGGCGATGCTGGAATAGGCCAACATGCGCTTGAGGCTGCTCTGGCGCAGCGCGGCCAGGTTGCCCAGGGTCATGGTCAGCGTGGCCAGAATGGCCAGGGCCCAGCTCCACTGCGGCTGAGCGGCGGGCAGGGCGATGACGAAGACGCGCATGAAGGCCCCAAAGGCCGCGGCCTTGGTGGCCACCGACATGAAGCCGGTCACCGGCGTGGGCGCGCCCTGATAGGCGTCGGGCGTCCACATGTGGAAGGGGGCCATGGCGATCTTGAAGCCGAAGCCGATCAGCAGCATGGCGACGCCGGCGTAGAGGTAGAGCGACTGCGACGCCGACGCGCCCGTCCCCTGCGCCAACGCCGCGCCGATGGCCTCGAGGTTGGTGCTGGCCGTGGCGCCGTAGACCAGGGCGATGCCGTAGAGGAAGAAGCCGGAGGAGAAGGCGCCCAGCAGAAAATACTTGAGGCTGGCCTCGGCGCTGCGCGCCTCGGCCCGGTTGAAACCGACCAGGACGTAGAGCGCCAGCGAGAGGATCTCCAGCGCCAGGAAGACCACCAGGAGGTCCAACGCCGCGCCCATGAACATCATGCCGGCCGCGCTGAGCAGCAGCAAGCCGTAATACGCGCCCGCCTGGTGGCTGATGTGGGGAACCGTCGCCTGCGCCAGCAGCACGCCCAGCCCGGCCGTCAGCAAAATCACCAGCATCACGGTGAGGGAGTAGCCGTCGGCCACGGCCATCTCCTGGAAATAGTGCGGCTGGCCGGAGAGGCTGAGCCAGACCGCGGCCGCGGCCGCGGCCGCCAGGCCCAGCAGGCTCAGCCAGGGCAGCACCTGGCGGTCGATGCGCGCCTGACCCGCGGCCGCATCGACCAGCAGCACCAGCAGCGCCGTGACGATCACGATGGTTTGCGGCAGGATTGCCAGCATGTCGATTGCAGGTATGGTCATATCGAAACTCTTGCGAAAAGACGTTGAGAAGAACCCAAACGTTGGCCTGTCAGGTGCTGCGCCCTAGCGTTCCACCAGCTCCACCGCGCTCACCATCTGCGCCTGGTAGTGCTGCGTGATGGCCGACGGGTTGCTGAGCTGGTCCACGACCAACTGCGTCGATGGGTTGATCTTGGACAGGAAGAGGTTGGGGTAGAGCCCGATGACGATGAAGAGGATCACCAGCGGGACCATGATCACCACCTCACGCAGGTTCAGATCCTTCAGGCTGGCATTGGCGCTGTTGGCGTTGGGGCCCTGGAAGATCTTGGCGAAGGCCCACAGCAGATACCAGGCGGCCAGGATGATGCCCAGGGTGCCCAACACGGCAAAGAGGATGTTGCTCTTCATGGCGCCCACCAGAATGGTGAACTCGCCGACGAAGCCGTTCAGGCCGGGCAGGCCGGCGCTGGACATGAAAGTGATCAGGGCAAAGCCGGCGTAGATCGGCATCAGCTTCCAAAGCCCGCCGAAATCGTCCAACTGGCGGGTGTGACGCCGCTCGTAGAGGAAGCCGACCAGAAGGAAGAGCGCGCCGGTGCTCAGGCCATGGTTGACCATCTGCAAGACCGCGCCCGACAGGCTTTCCTGCTGCAAGGCGAAGATGCCCAGGGTGACGAAACCCAGGTGCGCCACCGAGGAGTAGGCCACCAGCTTCTTGACATCCTTCTGGGCCAGGGCCACCAGCGCGCCGTAGAGGATGCCGACGATGGCCAAGATCGCCAGCAGCGGCGCGAAGCGTTGGCTGGGCTCCGGGAAGAGGGGCAGCGAAAAGCGCACAAAGCCATAGGTGCCCATCTTCAGCAGGATGCCGGCCAGGATCACCGAGCCGCCGGTGGGGGCCTCGACGTGCGCATCGGGCAGCCAGGTGTGGAAGGGGAAAAGGGGCACCTTGATGGCAAAGGCCAGCAGGAAGGCGAAGAAGAGCACCGTCTGCACGTTGGCCGGCAGGCCCAGCCCAACCATGTCCAGCACGTTGAAGGACCACACGCCGGTCTGCTGCTGGTACAGATAGCCCAGCGCCAGGATGCCGGCCAACAGAAACGCGCTGCCGAAAGCGGTGAAGATGAAGAACTTGAGCGCGGCGTAGACCCGGCGCGGCCCGCCCCAGCGGCCGATCAGGAAATACATGGGGATCAGGCTGGCCTCGAAGAAGACGAAGAAGAGCACCAGGTCCAACGCCACGAAGACGCCGATCATGGCCGTCTCCAAAAGCAGCATCAGCGCCAGATAGGTCTTCTGCTTGTCGCGCACCGTGTCCCAGGAGAAGAGCAGCACCAGCGGCAGCAGCAGGGTGGTCAGCAGCACCAACGGCATGCTGATGCCGTCCACCCCCACGGTGTAGTGAATGCCCAACTCCGGCGCCCAGGGCATGGACTCCATGAACTGCATGCCGGCCTCGCCGGTCTGCCAGCCGAACCACAGGGCCAGCGAGACGACGAAGGTCAGCAACGACGCCAGCAGCGCCGCGCTTTTCATCGCCTTTTCGCCGCGCAGCAGCAGCACCAGCGCCATGCCCAGCAGCGGCAAGAGGGTGATGACCGAAAGGATGGGTAGGGACGTGAGATTGATCATAGTGAATCGCGTCTAGAAAACCTGAGACCGCACCAAGAGTCAGCGAAGCATCTCCGGTTATGGGCCGTGTTGAGCCAGTGCCTTTAGTTGAGCACGCTTGACACCAGGAAGTACGCCAAAAGAATGACCAGGCCGACAAACATGGTCAGCGCATAGGAGCCCACCAGGCCGGTCTGCACGCGGCGGGTGCGTTCACCCAGCCAGCCCGCGCCGCGCGCCACGCCGTTGACGGCCGCGTCGATGCCGCCCTGATCGACGACGTCGGCGAAAAAGCGGGCGGTGGCCCACAGGCCGCGGCGGATGGCGTCATAGGTCGCGTCGAAGTAGTAGCCGTTGGCGGCCACCCGGTGCAGCAGGGCCATCCGCTCCCGCAGACGGTCGGTGACGCCGGGGTTCTTGACGTAGAAGTAGTAGGCCAGGTAGATGCCGACCAGCGCCGTCAGCGCCGACAGGGTCAACAGGATGATCTCCAGCGCGACGGAGGGGTGCGGGGCCGCGCCCACAGGCCCCATGTGGTAGATCGGCTCGATCCAGTGCTCCAGCGACGAGACGAAGGGCAGGTTGAGCAGGCCGCCGAAGATGGCGAGGAAGGCCAGGATCCACAGCGGCCAGGTCATCAGCCGCGGCTGCTCATGGGCGTGCTCGAAGAGCTTGCGGTCGCGCGGCTGGCCCCAGAAGACCACGAAGACCATCTTGAAGGCGTAGATCGCCGTCAGCAGGGCGGTGAAGAGCCCGACGGCGTAGAGCAGGTATTGCCCGGCCTCGAAGTCGGCCACCAGCACCGCGTCCTTGCTGAAAAAGCCGGCCGTCAACGGGAAGCCGGCCAGCGCGGCCGCGGCGATCAGAAAGGTCCAATAGGTGCTGCGCATCTTCTCCTTCAGGCCGCCCATTTTGTTGATGTCCAGCTCGCCGTGCAGGGCATGCATCACCGCGCCGGCGCCCAGGAAGAGGCAGGCCTTGAAGAAGGCATGGGTGGTCAGGTGGAACATGCCTGCCACGTAGCTGCCCACGCCCACGGCCAGGAACATGAAGCCCAACTGTGAGACGGTGGAATAGGCCAGGATGCGCTTCAGATCGGTCTTGGTCAGGGCAATGGTGGCGCCCATCAGCGCGGTCAGGCCGCCGACCCAGGCAACCACCAGCATGACGTTGGAGCCGGCCACGGTGGCCAGCTCGAACAGGGGGCTCATGCGCACCACCATGTAGACGCCGGCCGTGACCATGGTGGCCGCGTGGATCAGGGCGCTGACCGGGGTGGGGCCTTCCATGGCGTCGGGCAGCCAGACCCAGAGGGGGATCTGGGCGGATTTGCCGGTGGCGGCCAGCAACAGCAGCAACGAGGCGGCCACGGCAATGCCCATCAAGGCGGCCGGGTTGCTCTCGATCACGTCGAAGATGGCGTAGAAGGCCAGGCTGCCCGCCTGCTCGCCAGCGCCGGCCAGCATCAACTGGCGGAAGATCAGCATGATGGCCAGCGCCAGGCCGAAGTCGCCGATGCGGTTGACGATGAAGGCCTTGTTGCCGGCATCGCGCGCCGCGGGCCGGTGGAACCAGAAGCCGATCAGCAGATAGCTGGCCAGACCGACCCCCTCCCAGCCCACGTAGAGCATGACCAGGTTGTTGCCCAGCACCAGGATCAGCATGGCGATGATGAAGAAGTTGACGTAGACGAAGAAGCGCACGTAGCGCCGCACGTCCAGAGCATGGTGCTCGTCGTCCTGCTTCATGTACTCCACTGCGTAGACGTGGATCAGGAAGCCGACGCCGGTCACCACCAGCGCCATCAACACCGAGAGTGGGTCGATCAAGAGGGCGAAGTCAGGCCGGAACTGGCCGATGTGGATCCAGTCCCAGAGCAGGACTTCCACGCTGCGTTCTTCCATGGGCAGGGCGCGCAGGCCAAAGAAGATGGCCACAGCCACCAGAAAGGAGAGCCCAACGGCCGCCGCGCCCAGAAAACTGGCCACACGCGGGCCATAGCGACGCCCAAAGAAGAGATTGAGCAACAGCGCCGCCAGCGGTGGGATGAAGATGAGCCATGAATAGTTCAGCATGGGAGCTCCGGGAGGAATGCGTAACTCGTAACTCGTAACTCGTAACTCGTAACCGGAATGGCGGGAGGTGGCTTTGAGTTACGGGAGGTGGTTGTGTAATGCGTAATGCGTAATGCGTAACTCGTAACCGGAATGGCGGGAGGTGGCTTTGAGTTACGGAAGGTGGTTGTGTAATGCGTAACTCGTAACCGGAATGGCGGGAGGTGGCTTTGAGTTACGGGAGGTGGTTGTGTAATGCGTAATGCGTAATGCGTAACCGGAATGGCGGGAGGTGGCTTTGAGTTACGGGAGGTGGTTGTGTAATGCGTAATGCGTAATGCGTAACTCGTAACCGGAATGGCGGGAGGTGGCTTTGAGTTACGGGAGGTGGTTGTGTAATGCGTAATGCGTAATGCGTAACTCGTAACCGGAATGGCGGGAGGTGGCTTTGAGTTACTGTTACGGTTTACGGAATACGGGTGCGTTCACCATTCACCGTTCACCGCTCACCGTTCACCGCTCACCGTTTACCGTTTACCGTTCACCGTTCACCGTTCACGGGTTACGGAATACGAAAAACGAATGCAATCACAGACTCCGGGTTACGTGTTACGAGTTACGAGTTACGGATTACGGGCACAGATCACACACTCACACATTACGCATCACGCATTACGCATTACGCATTACGCATCACGCATCACGCATCATCCTCGCAACAGGTTGATCTCGTCAATGTCGATGGTGTCGCGGTGGCGCACGTAGGCGATGAGGATGGCCAGGCCGACGGCGACTTCGGCCGCGGCTACGGCCATGACGAAGAAGACCACGATCTGGCCGGTGAGCTGGCCAAACTCCCTGGCCAAGGCAATCAGCGACAGGTTGACCGCGTTGAGCATCATCTCCACGCACATGAAGATGATCAGCGCGTTGCGCCGCATCAGCACCCCCAGCGCGCCGATGACGAAGATGATGGCTGACAGGATCAGGTAGTATTCGGTGGGTACTTGTGACATGGGACGGATGGGTGGGAGTTGTCTCTGAGTTGCTTGGAGTTGGGACTGACTCGTAATGCGTAACTCGGAGTGTGGCGGTGGGAGTTGTCTCTGAGTTGCTTGGATTTGGGACTGACTCGTAATGCGTAACTCGGAGTGTGGCGGTGGGAGTTGTCTCTGAGTTGCTTGGATTTGGGACTGACTCGTAATGCGTAACTCGGAGTGTGGCGATGGGAGTTGTCTTTGGGTTGCTTGGATTTGGGACTGACTCGTAATGCGTAACTCGTAACTCGGAGTGTGGCGGTGGGAGTTGTCTCTGAGTTGCTTGGAATTGGACTGAACTCGCAACCACAGCCACCTCTGCCCGGGAGACTCTTCTCCGGTTACGCATTACGCATCACGCATCACGCATTACGTGCTATCCTTGCGCGCCAGCGCCACCGCGCCGATCATGGCGACCAACAGCAGCACCGACGCCAGCTCGAAGGGCAAGAGATAGGTGGTGAAAAGCGCCTCGCCGATGGCCTGCACGCTGCCGTTGCCCGGCACAGCGCCGCTCGTCGCTGCCGGGCTGCCGGCCACCAGGGCATAGCCCAGGCCGGCCAGCGCCAGCACGCCGGCCACCAGGGCCGCCACGGCTGCCACAGCCCGGGCGCGCGGCCGCACCGCCACGCCGGGCAGGTCGCCGCCGATCAGCATGATCACGAACAGGAAAAGCACCACGATCGCGCCGGCGTAGACGATGATCTGCACCACAGCCACGAACTGAGCTTGCAGGGTGATGAAGAGCACCGCGGCCACCGCGAAGTTGACCAGCAACGACAGCGCGCTGTAGACCGGCTTCTTGCTCACGACGACGCCCAGAGCGCCGGCGATGGCGGCCGCGGCCAGGATCAGAAAGAAAAGTAGTTGCATAGGTTTGCTCTTGCCGGTCTATCCACTGCGACGGCAGGCTGGCCGCCGCAGCGCGCCAGGGTCAGCGTCCTAATGGGCGGGGCGGATCGCGATGTTCGCGTCGGGCGGCTCCAACAACTGCTCTTTGACGAAGATCATGCTGCGGCGTTCCTGCTCAGGCAGCGGAAAGGCCTGGGTCAGAACGACCGCCTCCACGGGGCAGGCCTCTTCGCAGTCGCCGCAGAAGACGCAGCGCATAAAATTAACCTCGTAGGTCTTGGCGTAGCGTTCGCCGGGCGAAACAGGGTTCTCCGGGTCGTTCTCGGCCGCGTCCACGTAGATCGCGCCGGTGGGACAGGCCGCCTCGCACAGGGCACAGCCGATGCAGCGCTCCAGGCCGTTATCGTACCGGCGCAGCATGTGGCGTCCGCGATAGCGCGGAAAGACCGCGATCGGTTCGTCGGGATACTCAACCGTCACCGGCTTGGTCGCCAGGGCCTTGAGCGTCACGCCCATGGCCTCGGCAATCTGCACCGTTCCTCTTACAACATCGCCTAGTCCAGCCATTATTGCTCCGTGAAACGTGATGCGCAACCCGTCATGCGTAATCCGGAAGCATCCATGCACATCCGGTTACGAGCTACGAGTTACGGTTACACACAAGTTCCTCTGAGTTCCTCTCCGCCTCACACCAACGCCACGGCCACCGCGGTGATGGCCAGATAGAGCAGCGACGTGGGCAGGAGGAACTTCCAGTTGAAGGCCATCAACTGATCATAGCGCACGCGTGGCACGCTGGCGCGCACCCAGAGGAAGAGGAAAAGCACCAAGATCACCTTCAGCACGAAGTAGAGCACACCCAGGATCGGGACCTGATCGACAAAAGGCCCGCGGTAGCCGCCGAAGAAGACGGTCACCATGATGCCGCTGGCCACGATCATGTTGATGTACTCGGCCATGAAGAAGAGCGCAAACTTGATGCCGCCATACTCCGTCTGGAAGCCGGCCACCAGCTCGTTCTCGGTTTCCGGCAGATCGAAGGGGCTGCGGTTGGTCTCGGCCAACATGCAGATGAAGAAGATGGGGAAGCCGATCCAGAGCCAAAGCCACACCCACCAGGGGCGGGGCGACTGCACCAGCTCCACCAGGCTGAGCGATCCCGTGCCGGTGGCCAGGGTGGTAGTCAGCACGATGCTCACCAGCATGATGCCCAGCGGCAGCTCGTAGCTGACCATCTGGGCTGAGGTGCGCAGCGCGCCCAGCGTCGAATAGTTGTTGTTGCTGCTCCAGCCGGCCAGGATCACGCCATAGGCGCCCAGCCCTGCCACGGCCAGGATGTAGAGAAAGCCCACGTTGACGTCGGCTATGTACAGGTTGACCTGCTGGCCGAAAAGGCTGATGGTGGGGCCGATGGGGATCACCGCATAGGCCACCAGGGCCGGGATCAGCGCCAACACCGGCGCCGCCAGGTAGATCAGCTTGTCGGCGCGCAGCGGGATGATCTCCTCCTTGAAAATCGCCTTGAACGCGTCGGCAATCGGCTGCAACAGCCCCAGCGGGCCGGCCCGGTTGGGGCCATAGCGCACATGGAAGCGCGCCAGCATCTTGCGCTCGTAGTAGGTCAGATAGGCAAAGGAGGTGAGCAAGACGATGATGAGCACCAGGCTCTTGATCGCCGGGACGACGATGAGCGATATCCAGTCCATGTCAGCCGACCTTCTCGGAGGAACTCAGCGCGCCAGGCGCGATGCGCACGCGCGCGCCCGACCCTGCGCTGACGCTGCCCAGCAGGGTTTCAGCCGGCGCACCCGGCAAGGAATAGGGGATCCACAGCGTGCCCGGCTGCACGGTTTCGTCCAGCCGAACGGGCAGCACGACCTGGCCCACGGCCGAGCTGATGCTGACCGGCTGGCCGGCGGCCAGCTTTTCGCGCGCCGCGTCGGCCGGGTTGATGCTCACGGCCACCGGTGCGGCCACCCGTTCGGTCACCTCGGTCTGGCGCATCAGCGTGCCGTAGTCGAACAGCACCTGGCCGGCCACCAGCGCGTAGGGATATTCATCGCGGCCAGGCGCGACGCTGCGGCGTTCGGGGGGCGTCAAGCGGCGCGAGGCCACGGCCGAGAGCGGGCTGCCAGCCGCGTCGGCTAGCGGCCACTGCGTGCCCTCGTCGCCCAGAGCGTCCCAGCTCAGCTTGTCGTACATGGGCGCGGCGCGGGTGATCTCGTCCAGCACCTCGGCGGCGCTGCCGTAGCCCCACTGGCGGGCCGCGCCGCTGCTCTTGCGCTTGCTCTTCTTGCCTTCGGCCTTGGCCTCGCCCGCCACGGCCGGCCACAGCTTGGCCATCTCGGTGAAGATCAGCCAGTCAGGCGCGGCCTGGCTGTGCGGGTTGGCGATGGCTTGGGCGGCGCGCTGCACCCGGCGCTCCAGGTTGGTGAAGGTGCCATCAGTCTCGGCCCAGCTCACGGCCGGCAGCACCACATCGGCCAGCTTGGCCGACTCGGTCAGGAACAGCTCCTGCACCACCAGGAAATCGACCTTCTGCAAGGCGGCCTGGCCGGCCGGGCCCTGCGAGGCCGGGTCGCTGCCCACCAGGTAGAGGGCGCGCAGCCGGCCGGCCGCAGCAGCTTCCAGCATCTCATCGTAGCCCAGGCCCGGCTGGGTCGGCAGCTTGACGCCCCAAAGTCGCTCCAGCCGCTCGCGGCCGGGTGCGTCGCCGATGGCTGCGTGACCGGGCAAGCTGGCCGGCAGCAGCCCCATGTCGCGCGCGCCGACGCTGTTGGCCTCCGGCGCCAGGTAGAAGGTGCGCTCGACGCAGCCGGCCAGCAGGGCAAAATTCATCAGGCTGGCCCGGTTGGCCGCGGCCGCCCGACCGCTGACCAGCGCCGGGCCGTAGAGGATCATGGGCCGCTGGGCGCTCAGCATCAGCCGCACCGCCTCGGCCCCCGCGGCGTCCACCGCGGCGTTGCCCAGCCCGTCGACCAGATCGGCGAAGCCGGCCAGCCGGGCCGCGCGCTCCTTGACCCGGGCCTCTTGCAGCAGGCCGCGGCTGAGCCCCTCGAAAAGCGCCGCCTCCTGGCCAGGCTTGTAGGGCAGATAGGCGCCGGGGTAGCGGGTGTCCTCGATCTGGCGCGGGTGCAGGATCAGCAGCTTTGCGCCGCGGCGGCGCACCGCGCGGCGGATGAAGGTGGCCAGCACCGGCTGTTCCTCGGCCGGATCGACGCCGGCCAACACGATCAGATCGGCCTGCTCCACGTCGCGGATCGCGCTCAGGCCGCGGGGGTCGGCCAGCACGGCCGCGCCGCCGCGGTGATCGACGTTGTTGCTGCCCACCAGCCCGCGCATCAGCTTCTGCAACAGGTAGGCGGCCTCGTTGCTCAGCTTGGCCGAGCCCAGCGCGCCCACCGCGGCCGGCCCCTGCACATCGGCTGTGAAGGCCAGTCGCTGCGCCACCAGGGCCAGCGCCTCCTCCCAGCCGGCCTCGCGCAGCTCACCCCCCTTGTGATCGCGGATCAGCGGGGTGGTCAGGCGCTCCGGCGCATCGGCAAAGGCGTGGATGAAGCGGCCTTTGTCGCAGATCCACTCGTCGTTGACGGCCATGTTCTCGCGCGCCACGACCCGGCGCAACTGATGGATGCGGCCATCCAGGCGCACGTTGCAGCCCTGCGAGCAGTGGACGCAGATGGAATCGATGTTCTTGGTGTCCCAGGGGCGATAGCGGAAGCGGCTGACACGGTTGGTCAACGCGCCTACCGGGCAGAGTTCGATGATGTTGCCGCTGGTCTTGGCGTCCACCGGCTGACCGGGGAAGAAATCGATCACCGACCTGTCGCCGCGGTGGAAAAGCCCCAACTGCGGCTTGTCTTCCCATTCCTCCAGATAGCGAATGCAGCGCCAGCAGATGATGCAGCGTTCCTGATCCAGCATGATCAGATCGCTGATGGGGTAGCGCTTGGCCTTGTGGTTCTTGATCTCCTGGAACTGGGAAACGCCAGGGCCATGTTTGAGCGTTTGGTCCTGCAAGGGACACTCGCCCCCTTTGTCGCAGATGGGGCAGTCCAGCGGATGGTTGATCAGCAGGAACTCCAGGGTGTCCTCGCGCGCCTGGGTCGCGGCCGGGCTGGCGTAGCGGAACTTCATCCCCTCGGCCACGCGGATGGTGCAGGCGGTGACGATCATCCAACGGCCGCGCACATCCTGCTCCACCAGGCACATACGACACGCGCCCAGCGGGTCCAGCTTGGGATGCGAGCAGAAGACGGGGATGTCGATGTTGATCAGCTTGGCCGCATCGGTCAGGAGCATCCCGTTGGGAACTTTGTATTCGACATCGTCGATGGTGATGGTTATGAGATCAGGCATAATTTCCAACGATCTTGTGGGGATTGGAAGATCGGTCCGCACAAATACTATTCGACATTCACCAGTTTTCGCTCGCCGGTGTTGAACGTCACCAGCAGATTGAAATGCGCTTTCGCCTCGACGTGAATAACCCGGACCATCCGAGCCTCACGCCGGCGTCATTTCCAGGTGACGCAGCATTTGACTCTGAATCGAGTCCATGATCGAATCGCGCAAGAATCTGCTGGCGTTCAGGATTTCAATACCAAGGATCTGCCCTTCTGCATCCATCTCGACAGTAACATCCGGACTCAACTCGACGCTTTGGACTTCAGGACCAGGCGCCACCATCAAATGCAGGATGTCTTCCTTCTCAAAGTAGGCCATTCTCAGATCATTCATTGATAAACCTGCCCGTTCTCACGCGGAAATTGACTTGCTGTCGCGTCGTCGCATGAACGGTCACCGGCGTCACCCGGTCCTCATCCTGCTCATACGGTATCATGACCAATTCATCACGGTAGCGACCGATAATCACATGACGCTGAGTAGCAGTATCGAAGTATCGCTCTGTCGAGTAGGTCAGAATATGCTCGATTCTGGCGAGATCATATCCTCTCGACCTCGCCCGGAACAGCATATAGTCTGTCCACTCGACGTTCATGCGTCTACACCCTCACCTGCGGCGCCGGCTCACCGGTGTCCGGCCGGTAGATCGGCCGCACCGGCAGCACCGGGGCCTGGCCGCTGGGGTTGGTCTGCTGGATGTAGGTCTCGAAGTCGACGCGGAAGAGCTTGAGCAGGCTGCGCACGCCCCAGACTGAGGCGGGGCCAAAGGGGCAGAAGCTCTGCCGCTCGATGGGCCAGGTCAGCCGCTCGATGGTGTCCAGGTCGCCGAGCTGGCCTTCGCCGCGCTCGATGCGCTCCAGGATCTTCTTGAGCCAGCCGGTGCCCTCGCGGCAGGGCGTGCACTTGCCGCAGCTCTCCTCGCGGTAGAAGCTGATGGTGCGCAGCGCCAGCTCCACCATGTTGGCGCCCTCGCAGATCACCATGATGCCGCAGGAGCCCAGCGAGGAGCCGGCTGCCACAATGCTCTCGAAATCCATGGATACATCCAGCTTGTCCGCGGCCAGATGGGGCATGGAGAGCCCGCCGGGAATGATCGACTTGATGGGCCGATCGTCGATGACGCCGCCGCCGTAGTCGAAGATCAACTGGCGCAGCGTGGTGTTGTAGGGCAGCTCGTAGACGCCCGGCTTCTTCACCTGGCCGCTCAGCGCATAGAGCGCGAAGCCGGGGCTGCGCTCGGTGCCCCACTGGCGATACCAGGCCGCGCCATGTCGCACGATATGCACCACCTGGGCGATGGTTTCCACGTTGTTGACGATGGTGGGCTTGCTGTACAGACCTTCCACGGCTGGGAAGGGAGGCTTGAGCCGCGGGTGGCCGCGGTAGCCCTCCAGCGAGCTGAGCAGCGCGGTCTCCTCGCCGCAGATGTAGGCGCCCGCGCCGCGGTGGACGGTGATCTCCAGGTCCTTCTTGCTGCCGAAAATATCCTTGCCGACGTAGCCCTTGGCCCGCGCCTCGGCCACAGCCTGCTCCAGCCGCTGTGCGCCGAAGAAATATTCGCCGCGGATGTAGATGAAGGCGTGGCTGGCCTCGGTGGCATAGCTGGCCAGAATGATGCCCTCGATCAACTGGTGCGGATCATACTCGATGATCAGGCGATCCTTGAAGGTGCCCGGCTCGCTTTCGTCGGCGTTGACCACCAGATAGCGCGGGTAGACGCCAGCCGGCAGAAAGCTCCATTTCATGCCAGCGGGGAAGCCCGCGCCGCCGCGGCCGCGCAGCCCGGCAGCCTTGACCGTCTCCAGCACATCGGCGGGCGTCTTGCCCTGCAACGTTTCCCTGGCCAAGGCATAACCGCCGTCAGCCTCATAGCTGGCGATGGTGTGGCTCTCTGGCTGATCGATGCGCGCCAGCATGTTGTTGGTCTCTGGATGGTGGCCGTGGTGGTAGGGACCGGTCGATCGGTCGGCGGCGCCCGGCGCCACGCGCTCCGGCGCTGGCAACTGCGCGGCCGGCACGTCGGCCAGTTGGCGCAGCTCGTCCAACATGGCGTCGATATGCTCCGGCGCCTCCAGTTGCTCGTAGTAGCGCATCCAGTTGGCCTGTTTCTTGGTGACGGCGACCATCGGTCCGGTGCCGCAGGAGCCCAGGCACTCCATCTCGCCCAGGGTGAACAGGCCGTCGGGCGTGGTTTCGTGATAATCGATGCCCAGCTTCTGCTTGAGCTGGTCGGCGCACTGGCCCGCGCCGCGCAGCAGGCAGGGCACGTTGGTACACACTTCCAGGTGGTAGGCGCCGGGCGGCT
>Ga0209605_1002797_pt1 | contig 16151 bp, 10 predicted proteins | sample AD_UKC035_MetaG_FD_184408 | JGI IMG/M metagenome (GOLD analysis project Ga0209605, IMG submission 184408) | Active sludge microbial communities of municipal wastewater-treating anaerobic digesters from USA - AD_UKC035_MetaG (SPAdes) (version 2) | ecosystem: Engineered > Bioreactor > Anaerobic >...
CGCGCGCGGGGTGCGCCAGCCATTGTGCGAGAGGTCCACGTCATTGGTTTGCAGCGCGCTGAACCCGGTGAACTGTGTGACCGGCACACCGCCGCCGCCGGGAGGTTCGCTCATGATGGTGACGTTCATCGTGCCGCGGTGAAATCCGCCCTGGCCATCCTGGACGACCACCGTGAACGAATCCGCCCCGAGGTAGCCACCCGTCGGAGTGAAGGTGAACGAACCATCGCCGTTGTTGACCACGGCGCCGTGGGCGGGCTGGGTCCAACTGCGGACGGAAATGGGATCGTTCTCCACATCGAAGGCGCTGACGAGGGCGCTGCGCGTGATGAAGGGACGGTTGTCAACGCCTTCGGTGCGCGTGTCCCAGAGTTTCGGGGCGTGATTCGTGCGCAGCGTGGCCACCTCGGCCGGCGTCACCAGATGATCCAGAATGGTCACCTGATCCAGACGACCGCGGAAATAATTCGCGCTGCCACCGTTCTCGATCCTCGCGAGGCTGGTGAAAGGCGACGACTTGACGCCGGTTGGTCCGGTGGCGGACTGCACCAGCGCGCCGTCCACGAACACCTGGCCCGCGCCCGTGCCCGCATCGCGCGTGAACACGACGTGATGCCACTGGTTGTCATTGATGGGGTCGGGGGAACGCACGACGAGCGTGTTGTCCACCGCCAGCCCGATGCGCCCGACGTCGTCAATCCAGCCCCATTGAACCCCGCCCGCGCCGACAGCGCCCACGATGCCCGGCGCTCTGGCAACGACAACCGCCCCCGTCTGGCTGGTGCGGATCCAGAACGAGAGCGACGCGGTGCCGCCGAGCGACGCCGCGAGGTTCGTCGCGACGAGCAAGTGCTCGTTCACGCCATCGAAGGATAGGGCGGTGAATTGCCGTCCGGAAACCCAGTTTGTGCTGCCCATGTTTTGCAGCGTGGCGTTGGCCGAACTGACGCTGTCGTAAGCGGTGGTGCCGGCGTAGGTGGATTGAAACGCGCTGTCGTGCCAGTCCGGGCCTTCGTCGAAGTTCCAGTGATGCACCAGCCCGGTCAGGGCGGCGGAGAGATTCGATACGGTCAGCAACCAGATGGCCGTCGCGGCGATCCGGGACAACGCAAAAGCGGTGCGCAGCAACGGGCAACCGTGACGGCGGAAAGTGGGGTTGTGACTCCGGGAAAGCGAACGTTGCAACATGCTCATAGGTGCAGGATGAGTGTCGCGCAAGCAGCTATCGAGTTGAATCCCACCTTTGGGGGGAAAACGACCCGACCACCCCGCCGGGGGGCAGGGATGCTCCGGTTGCCCGAAAACCAATCACCGGAAAAATTGCGTCCATCCGCTGATACCTGTTCAGGCTGCTGGCTGGAAGGGACGGAATGCGGGGCCGGTTCCGCGCGGAATCGAAAATTGGCTTCCACCACACGCCTTCTGGGCCTGATCCCTGGCGCTCGAGGCGTCGGTGTCGTCGTCAGCATCACGGGGGCGGAAACTTCACCCAGTCTGGCGCACCCGCGAACGCGGTAAAACAGGCAGAGCGGACTTCCAGGCGCCAGTCATGGAAGTTACGGGCGGGATTGCGCCCCGTGGATTTGTGAGGTGCGCCGCTTACTTTGCTCCTTTGGGGCGCGCGTTCCAGATGGACACCATGAATCCGGCGGCGATGAGGACCAGGCCCGCCAGCACATAGAAGACGAGGTTCCAGTTTCCCCGCGCCAGATCGCGCAGCCAGCCGATGCCGGCGCCGGAAAAGATCGAGCCGAGCGCGCCGAGACACATTGTGAATCCGGTGGCAATGGAGGCGGCGCGTGGATGGCTGATGTCGATGGTGGCGGCACCGCTCATCAGCATGTCCGGTCCGTAAATCATGAAGCCCGCCAATCCCAGCATGATGGTGGCGGTGATCCATGCTCCCTGCGGCACGAAGACGAACCCCACGCAAACCAGGGCCAGGGCCACCTGCATGATGGCGCAAACGGGGGCGCGGCGCTTGCCGAAAAGGGCGTCAGACATCCAGCCGGCGGTGATGGCGCCAAGCGAACCGATCAACGGAATGGCCACGGCGGTAAAGGCGCTGCCCTTGATGGAGCGGCCTTGAAAATCGGCCATGTATTGCACGCTCCAATTCATGAAGGCATAGCGCACGGCGTTCATGCAGAAAAACCCGATGCCCAGGATCCAGAGAATCCGGTTGGAAAAGGTGAGGCGCAAAATCTCGCGGAGCGGCAGTTCGGCGGACGAGGCGGCGCCCGCGCCCGGAGCAACAGCCGGGTCGGCTTCCTGGCCATCATCCCGGACTGCGGGCAACCCGGCTTCTTCCGGAGAGTTGCGCAGGAACAGGTAGAAAACCAGGGCGAACGGGAAAAGCACCATGCTGGGCACCCAAAAGGCTGTGCGCCAGCCGAACGATTCGCACAATTGCCCGGCCAGGAGCCAGGAGGCGACGTTGCCAACGGTGTAGCAAGTCGAGATCAGGCCGATCACCATGCCGCGACGTTTGGAGGTGGTCCAATTGGCGATGGTCTGCACCACCAGCGACCATCCGGCGGATTGGGCGCAGCCATTGACCGCCCACAGCACCAACATGACGCCGAAGGAGGTGGCAAAGGCAAACAGCAGGTTGGTGGCCGCAGCGAACAACAGGGCGATCGTGATCATCCGCCGCGCGCCATAGCGGGCGCACAGGGTCCCGTTCACCATCTGGCCAATGGCGTAGAAAATGGCGTAGGTGGAAGGGATCATGCCGACGTGGGCGCTGGACCAGCTGGGAAATTCCTTGAGGATCAGCGGCTGGGCGACGGCAAAATTGACCCGACACAAATAATACGCGGCGTAGGCGCCCCAAAGCAGCCAGAAGATGCGCGTCTGCCAGGCACGCAAAACCGAATCCCCCACCTGTGGGGCCGGACCGGGTGCGGGAGAAGGACTCATGTTGGAATCGGATGGGATGGCCTCAAATTTGTTCGAAGTAGCGGCGGCGCTCCCAATCCGTCACGGAGGTTTCAAATGCCTGCACCTCCAACCGCGCGGTGTGGACATAAAAATCCACCACGGCATTGCCGAAGGCCCGCCGCGCCAGCTGGCTGTGGTCCAGCAAATCCGCCGCCTCGCGCAGGGAGGTGGGCAGCGCCTTCAAGGTGGCATCCACATAGGCATTGCCCTGGTATTCGGCGCCGCAATCCAGTCCTTCGTCCACCCCCGCAAGTCCCGCGGCGATCATGGCCGCAAAGGTCAGGTACGGATTGGCATCCGCGCCCGGCATCCGGTTCTCAATGCGGAACGAGTTGCCGTGACCCACCACACGGAAGCCGACGGTGCGGTTGTCGCGCGACCAGGCCATCCGGGTGGGAGCCCAGCTGGCGGACTGGTAACGCTTGTAGGAGTTGATGGTGGGCGCAAAAAGATAGCTGAGTTCCGGCGCGTATTTCATCAATCCCCCGAGGAACTGACGGAAACACTTTGTGCCGCCGGATTTTCCGTCCCAGAAGAGATTTCTGCCACCGCGCCACAGGCTGATGTGGATGTGACAACTGCTGCCCACTTCGTCATGCCAGGGTTTGGCCATGAAGGAGACCGCCTTGCCGTGCTGGGCGGCGATTTCCTTCAAGCCTTGCTTGAAGAGCACGTGCATATCCGCCATTGCGAGCGGTTCGTCATACACGAAATTGATTTCGTGCTGGCCGCGACCCCACTCGCCCTTGCTGGATTCCACCGGGACGCGCGCGGCGGTCATGGCGTTGCGTACGGCCCGCAGCAGGGGCTCATCGCGCGCCGGTTGCATCGTGTGATAATCGATCCGATAATCACTCGAGGGCACGAGCTTCTGATAATTGCCGGCAAAGGCGTCCGCGTAGGTCTGATTGAAAAGGAAAAACTCGAGTTCGCTGGCGGCCGCCGCGCTCCACCCGCGTTGGGCCAGCGCCTCGATCTGCGCGCGCAACACGGAGCGGGGCGCCTCGACCACGCGCCGGCCCTCCGCGTGCGCCGAATCGCAGATCACCAGCGCCGTGCCGGGTTGCCACGGCAACGCGCGCAGCGTGCTCAGATCGGGCCGGATCTCGAAATCGCCGTAACCTTTGTCCCAGTTGGCCAGTTGAAACCCGTCCAGCGGATCCATTTCCAGATTCACGGTGAACAGGTAGCTGCAGCCGTGGGTCCCGTGCCGGGCGTGTTGGCGAAAGAACTCCCCGGTGCAGCGCTTCCCCACCAGCCGCCCAAACACGTCGGGAAACGCCACAATGACGGTGTCAATTTCCCCGGCCTTAATTTTCGCCAGCAGTTGATTCAAATTCATAAGCGGTTCTGCGTCCCGGGTCATTCGGCCACGTACACATTTTTCAACTCGGTATAACCTTCGAGAGCGGCCATCCCGAGATCGCGGCCGATCCCGCTTTGTTTGTAGCCGCCAAACGGCGCCTCGACGTGAACGCTGCTGTGGGAGTTGATGCTCAGCACGCCGCTCTCCACGCGGCGCGCCACCCGCAGCGCCCGGCGCAGATCGTTCGTCCAGATCGAGCCGCTGAGGCCAAACGGCGAGTCGTTCACTTCCGCCAGCATGGCGGCTTCCTCCGTAAACGGCGTCAGACAGACGACCGGACCAAAAATTTCCTCCCGCCAGCAGCGCCCGGTTTTTTCGACCTCCAACAAGATGGTCGGCTCCAGATAAAAGCCCCGGCCCGGCAATCGGCCGCCGCCGCAGGCGAATTTTGCGCCGCCCTGCCGCGCGTCGTTCAGATACGCCTCGACCGTGGCGCGTTGCTGGGCGGAGGCCAGGGGCCCCAATTGTGTTTCCGTCCGGGCCGGGTCACCGACGACCAGTTTTTGCGTTGCGGCCACGAACCGCTCGACGAAGCGCTCGTAAATCGGGCGCTCGATAAACACCCGGCTGCGGGCGCAGCAATCCTGGCCGGTGTTGGCAAATACGCTTAAAGGCGAAGTATCCGCGGCCAGTTCCCAGTCCGCATCCGCAAAGATGATGTTCGGGGATTTGCCCCCCAGTTCCAGCGAGACCCGCTTGAAATCACGCGCGGCCAGTTCCATGGCGCGGCGGCCCACTTCCGTCGAACCGGTGAGCGAAACTTTCCGCACGCGCGGATGGGTGATCAACGCTTCGCCAATCGCGCCCCCGGGGCCGGGCACGATCTGCAACACGCCGGGCGGCAAGCCAGCCGCCTGCGCCAGTTCGCCCAGTTTGAGTGCGGTCAGCGGCGAAAGGGAGGCCGGCTTGAGGACGACGCAATTCCCGGCCGCCAGTGCCGGCGCCGCCTTCCAGCACGCAATGGGGAAGGGAAAATTCCACGGCACAATGGCAGCAACCACTCCCATTGGCTGGCGCAGAGTGAAATCAAATCCCCCGCGCGCCACCGGCAGAGTTTGTCCGCCGAACTGTGCAATTGCCCCGGCGTAATACTCGAACACACGCGCGCCCAGTCCGGCCTCATCCCGCGCATCGCTGATGGGCTTGCCAATCTGCTCCATTTCGAGCCGGGCGATTTCCTCGAGATGCTCGCGGAGCTGGCGCGCCACGGCGAACAGCAGGGCCGCGCGTTTGCCGGGGGGCAGATCCCGCCAGCCATTGGTCCAGGCGCGATGGGCGGATTCGACGGCGGCGCCGGCCTCGGCGGAATCCGCCGCCGCCACCTCACAAAAAACCGCTTCCGTGGCCGGATTGACGAGCGGGATGCGCCGGCCGGCGCCAGCCTCGCGATACGCACCGTCAATAAAGAGCTGGGTGGGATACTTCATAGCACTTCGAGATACAGCTTCCGGAAATCTTCAGGCGACACCGGGACGACATTCGTTTGATGACAGGGATCAGCCACCGCCTGGGCTACGAGCGCCTCGAGGTGTTCGTGCCGGACGCCATGCGCCTCCAGCCGGGTGTTGAGGCCCATCCCGCCCAGGAAATCGGCAATGAATTGAATGGTCCTTTGATCCGCCTCCGCATCGGCACCCTGCAGCACATCCAGACCGCAGGCCACGCCAACCCGGCGGTAAATGCCCGGTTTCCGGTCGGCGCAGAACCTCATGCCGGCCACCAGGCAAAGGGCATTGGCCAGCCCATGATGCAATCCGCAAACTGTTGAGAGCGGATGCGCCAGCGAATGCACCACCCCCAGATCCTTTTGAAATGCCACCGCGCCCATCGCCGCCGCGACGAGCATGCGGCCCCGCGCCTCAAGATCACTCCCGTCGCGGTAAGCGCGCGGCAAGGCGTCAACGATCAGGTGGATTCCCTCCAGCGCGATGCCGTCGCACAAGGGATGAAATTGCGGGCAGGTGAAACTCTCAATGCAATGGGTCAGCGCATCCGCGCCGGTGGCGGCGGTCAGTTTGGGCGGCAATCCCACGGTGAGCTGCGGGTCCAGAATGACCAGCCCGGCCAGCAATTCGGGATGGAACAATACCGCCTTGCGATGAGTTGCATCCAGGGTGATCACCGAGCTCCGTCCCACCTCACTGCCCGTGCCGGCGGTGGTGGGTATGGCCACGCACGGAGCGAGATGGGACCAGTCGGATTCATCGTAAAACCGGGCAAAATCAAATCCGGGCCGCTTCACCAGCAAGCGCGCCGCCTTGCCCACGTCCAGCGGACTGCCTCCGCCCATGGCAATGACCCCGTCGCACTGGTGCGCGCGAAACGCCGCCGCCGCATCCCGCACGTCCTGCTCCACCGGATTGGGATGCACACCGGAAAAGACAAACCAATCCCGGTCCCGCCGCTCAACCCCGAGAGCCTGCGCAAGCAATTGAAACGCGGCGGTGGTCACCAACCCCGGATCCGTCACCACCAGCGGCCGGTGCATCCCCATCGGCACGATGCGCGCGCGCAACTGCGCCACACTGCCGGCACCAAAAACCGTCGGGGTGGGAAACGAGAACGTCGTGATCTTCATGTGCAGTGGTGCTTTCTAAAGCAATGCGCGCCATCTGACAAGTCTCATGCGCTCCCCTAAAAAGGCGATGGCCCACCCGCCGGTTTCCTGTTAATACCCCGGCGTTTGTTTTGCAACGGCTGACCACAACGCCCATGACCGCCAAAAACATCACGAAGAACATCACGAAGTCCTCCCGAACGGCCCGCCGTCCTGCCACCGGAGCGGCACGACCATGGGAGCGTGGTGGTCGCGCGGCGGTCTGGAAAGTGATCCAACGCGGTGCGGGCCGGCATCTGCCGGTGGTGTTTGATTTCGACAACACGATCACCCGCCACGATCTCGGGGAAGCCACGCTGGCGTACCTGGCCCGCTCGGGGCGGTTGACGCCGGAATCGCTGCCCGTCGGCATCTCCCCCGCGTTTCGCCCCGCCGGCGGCTCGCGCCGCACGCTCGAGGCGTTCCCCAGCCTGGTGGATTATTACCTGGCCCTGTTGCGGCCGACCGCGCACGGACCGGCGGACCCGCGCCCTTACGCCACCGGCTACACCTGGGCGTTGGAGGTGATGGCCGGGATGCGCGTGGCCGACGTCGTGACCGCGACGCGCCAGGTGCTGGCGCTGGGGCGCGCCGGCCAACCGACGGTGCTGCAGGTCACGCCGGAAAGCACGCCCATTCCCGTTCCACGCTTTCATCCCGAAGTGGTGGAGTTGTTGGCGGAATTAATTCGTCACGCCTACGATGTCTGGATCGTCTCTGCCAGCAACGTCTGGACGGTGCGCACCGCCGTACTGGAGGCGTTGAATCCACTGCTGCGAGCGCGCGGCGCCAGCAGGGGCATCCGCGCCGACCAGGTGATCGGCGTTTCCTGTTTGCTGACCGATGCCAAGGCTCGTCTCTACAAGGACGCACTGCTGGTGCGCGAGAATTCCGAATACGCGCAACTGCAAATCCAGGCGCTCAACCGGCTCAAGCTCACCAACCGGCTTGCGTATCCGTTGCCGACCTATTCCGGCAAGGTGGCCTGCATCCTGGATGCAATCGGACGCCGCCCGTATCTGGGCGTGGGCGACAGCCAGGGCGATCGTGCCATGCTGGCGATTTGCAACCATCAGTTGTGGGTCTCGCGAGATTCAACCGTGCCCGAGCAAGTGGCAGTGCGACTGGTCCGCTCCGAATTTGCAAACGGCTGGCCGCTGAATTATTTGCGCGAAACGGCCGTGATAACATCCGCACCGAAAGTTTCCCGGCGATCCATCAAGGCGAGTTGAATGGGGCGAGTCATTTTGAAGGAATTGAGCAGCCCGAAATTTGCTAATCGCGCAAGCAATTTGCGCTACTTCTGAAAAAATTTCGCCACCGCCTCGGCCCGGGTGTGCACCCCAAGTTTGTCAAACAGGCTTTTCATGTGCGTATGCACCGTCCAGGAACTAATCCCCAACCGGGCAGCCAGACTTTTGTCCGTGTGCCCCTGGCGCAGCCCCATCAGTACATCACATTCGCGTTTGGTCAGTCCCGGGAAATTCTGTTCGGGAGCGGTCCGCAGGCCAAACAACGTCCGCATGTGATGGCGGATTCGCGACTCGACCAGATTACGATCCGGTTTTCCGTCCGGCCACAACCCGGAAACGGGTTCGAACAACTGGGTCGGCGGGCGGCGGCGGTAATAATAACCGCCGTCCACACCGGTCACCGAGTACCAGGCGTGTTCGCTGTCCCGGTACACTCCAAACGGAAAAGCCGCCTGGTCCGGACACTCCTTGGTGAGTCGTGCCTTCAGCGCGGCGCTGTCGCTTGCGCACGGGGGATCGTGGTACAGCACCAGATCGGGCCGGTGGCGCTTGACGTCCTTCAAAAAGTCGGTTGTGGAACCGTGCGCACCGGTGCACTCGAAATCAGCCAGCAAATTGAGCCACTCCAGCATCCCCCAGCGCACTGCGGCTTCCGGCTCGTAAAAGATCAGCCGCGCGGAACATTCACCGGGCTTCCGAACCCGGGCCGGTTGCGTCCGCGCCGTAAACAGCGTGGCGTACGTGCAGGTCAGCGGGTTGAGCAGCCAGAAGATGGCCAGGGTGAATTCGCGAATGAACCGGGCATCGGCTTGCGACCAGCCCCACTGGGCCACGGTGCGGCGAATGGTTGCGGCCCTGGTGACGGCGCGGTCTCGTTGATTCGTCCCCAGCGGAAAAAACGCATAGCGCTGCTCATGCTCAATCCGCGCGGAGAATTCGCCGGCAACCGCCGGACGGAGATCCGCCAGATACTTGCGTTGCACCACTGTTGCAACGCAATCGGCATGGGGCGCCGCGGCGGCGGACTTTGAGCTTGCAGGGCGTGAGGTCTTGCGCATTGTTTAAATCCGGCTGGCCGGGTGACGGATTTGCCATTGCCAGCATCCACGACCGGCTTGGGGTGCGTCAAACCCAACTTTGTCCGCGCCACGGTCCCGCCCCCGCCTTCCGGCTCGGGTGCAATCCGGATCGGGCCGCCCACTCGGGCGGCGATCCGTCCCGCGCAGTATTTTTCCCTCCCCTAAACGGGCGATATTAAGCCGAAACTGCCCTATGATAATTTTGCTACTAGACCGAATCACAATCACAATCACAAACTCATGAAAAAGTGCATCTTCGAAATGGTGGTGGCCTTGGCGGTTGGCGCAGGTCTCCCGTCCTACGCCGCGGTTACCGCGCAATGGGACTTCAACAACAGCAACTTCGTGGCCACCGTCGGCCAGGATATGCAAGACTATGCCGCTGTTTATTACGGCGCCACCACCCCAACCACTTTCACCACCGCCACCATTGACGGGCAGACTGCCGTCGTCATGAATTTTCCGGCTTGCACCTCTACCGAGGGCTATCTGGCGACTCCCGACGTGCCAGCCACGGCGCCGTATGGTCTGGGCAACAAATACTCGCTGGTGATGGACATCATGTACCCTGCGGGCAGCTCGGGCGATTATCGCGGTCTAATCCAGATTGACACCCTGGACAACCTCAATGATGCCGACCTGTTTGTGGACGGAGGCAACGGCATCGGCATCAGCTCGGTGTACAATGGCCTGCTCACGCCCGACGTCTGGCACCGCGTGGCCTTCGTCTTTGACCTCGTCTATGACCCCACAAACGCGGTGGACCTCCAGGTGTTGCGCAAATATGTGGATGGCATCCGGGTCGGTGAACAGACATTGGGCCAGCCGGACGGCCGCTGGGCGCTGTCGCCAGGGTACCAGGTATTGTTGTTCACGGACAACGATGGCGAAACGGCACCCGGCTTCGTCAACAGCCTCCAGTTTCGCGATGACGTGTTGTCGGACACGGATGTTTTTGCGCTCGGCAAAGCCACTGCCGCCGGCATTCCCACGAATATCCCCGTTTTCACCGATCTGAGCGTCACCGTCAATTCCACCAACGTTTCCGATGTGGTGGGCATGAATGGGACCTACTTCACCAGTTACGTCGTGGGCACCGGCACCTATGCCTATCAGTGGTATCGGAACGGCTCGGCCGTGCCTGACCAAACCAACGCCAACCTGCGCATCATGAATGTGCAAGTCTCGGATTCCGGCAGCTATACCCTCGTAGTGAATAACGGTCTTCAAAACGCCACGAGCGCCCCGCCATCCGTGCTCACGGTGGGACCGGCTCCGGGTAACTCCGTCACGGGGCAATGGGATTTCAACCAGGGCAACCTGAACGCCACGATCGGTGAACCGCTGCAGTATTTCGATGCCACCGTGCAGCAGGACACGCAATTTGGCACCACCACCAGCTTCGGCATCAGCGATATCGGCGGACAGCCGGTCAATGTGATGTACTTTGCCCCCAGCGTTGCTTCCTGGGGAGGCTATGTCATGACCCATAACATCGGCGGCAACGGCGGCGGCACCAACGCCAATCAATACACCCTGATTTTCGATCTGCTCAGCCCCAACACCAGCGCCGGGTACCGGGCGTTGCTGCAGACCGGAACTGGAAACACCAACGATGCCGAAGCCTTCTTCAATGGCGCCAACGGCTTGGGAATTTCTGGAAGCTACCAGGGCAACCTCACCCCGGACGAGTGGCACCGGGTGGTGCTGGCCTTTGATCTGACCCAGCGCGAGTTTGGCAAGTACATTGATGGAGTCAGCGTCCTTACGGCACCCATCGGGGCCTCGCCAATGGGCGTGCATGATGCGCAATACCTCTCCAACAGCACCAACGTCTTGGCGGGGGGCAGCGTGGACATGCGCTGGTCGTTGGAGTCCTCCGCCCTGTTGCTGGGGGATGAAGATGGCGACCTGCAACCCATGTATATCAGCAGCATCCAAATCCGGAGCGGACGCATGACCGATGTTGAAATTGCCGCCCTGGGCGGGGCCACCCCAGGCAAGATTCCCGTTGGCGTCAGTCTGAAGGCGACGCGCTCGGGCAATTCCATCACCATTGTCTGGACCGGGAGCGCGCTGGAAAGTGCGCCCACGCCCAGTGGCCCCTGGACTGAAGTCACCGGAGCCGCCTCGCCCCACATCATTGCCAACCCCACCGGCAACCAGTTCTTCCGCGTGCGACAGTAACACCGGAAGCGCAGCATCAATTAATCCGGAGCGTGCGGGCTTTGGTTGGGTCGTCCAGCCAAAGCCCGCCGCGTTTTATCCTCCCGCCTCATGGGTGCAATCCGGGCCTTCGTCTCACGGTTGTCCCCGGGGCGGCACCGCTAATTCGCGGGCCTGGGCAAACAACGCCGGCGCGCCACCGGTGTGCCAGAACAAGACCGATTCATCGCGCTGGAATTGTCCTTTCCGGATCAAATCCAGCAACGCGCCAAATGCGCGTCCCGTGTAAACCGGATCCAAAAAGATGCCTTCCTCCCTGGCCAGCAGGCGAATGGCCTGGCGTTCCAATTCACCCAGGACGCCGTAGCCACCGCCCCGGTATCCGTATGCGACGTGAACGTCCGCGCGTGTCAGCCGTTCGGCGCTCCCGATCTGTCGGGCGCAGTCCGTCGCCATCTGGGCAACCTCGTCCTCGTACTCGAAGCCGCCCGGATCATTCCGATCAATTGATATTCCGGTCACGCGTCCGGCAAAGCCCGCGAGGCGCGCTCCCAGCACCATGCCCGCTTGCGTCCCTCCCGAACTCGAAGCCACCACCAGATGATCCACCCTTGACCCGTGGGCGCGTAATTGCGCCTGCAACTCCTGCATGGCGACCACGTACCCCAACGCCCCCAGACCGTTCGAACCGCCGACCGGAATGACGTAGGGCTTGGCGCCTTTCCTGCACAGTTCCGTTTCCAACTGCCGCAATTTCTCCGCCCGTTGCGCGCGTTCGATCCAATGCACTGTTGCCCCCAGCAATTCATCAAGCAGCAGGTTGCCGTTCGAGCATTCTGGCGGCCGGCCATTGAGCAGCAATTCACACGACAAGCCCGCCACTGCGGCCGCCGCTGCGGTTTGCCGGCAATGATTGGATTGAACGGCGCCCAGGGTCACCAGGGTATCCGCGCCCTGGGCCAGCGCGGCACCGACCAGAAACTCCAGTTTCCTGACTTTGTTGCCCCCGAGCGCCAGCCCGGTCTGGTCATCACGTTTGATCCAGAGTTGCGGTCCGCCCAGCTTCCGGGTCAATCGCCCCAACCGCATCAGCGGCGTTGGCAACTGGGCGAGCTGCAGGCGCGGCAGGGATTCAAAATTCATTGCCGAGGATGTGCGCAAAGGAAGGGGAAAAGTCAATCATCCGGCGCGGGGCGGCTTATCGCGCGGCGTGCAATGGCCCCACCAACAAATTCGGGAAACACCCGAGCGCGATGACCGCCAGCGCAATCACCAGCAGAACGCATTGCGCCATCCGGGAGGGCTGCCCCGACGCAACCGGAGCAGAGTCATCCACCGGCGGCGCAAGGTAAATCCATTTCAACACTTTCAGGTAGTAGTAAAACGACACCACGCTCATGAGCACCGCCAGGACGACCAGCCAGAGCAGTTCCCCGCTGCCGCCCCCCGTTTTCAACGCCGCCGCGAACAGGTAGAACTTTCCGAAAAAGCCGGCCAGGGGCGGAATTCCCGCCAGCGAGAACAGAAAAATCATCATGGCCAGGGCCGCCAACGGCGCGCGCCGGCTGAAGCCGACCCAGCCCTGCCGGCGATCGTTCCCCGCTTGTTTTTCAACCAAATCAACGACGCCAAACGCGCCGATGGTGGCCAGGCCATAGGTCGTGGCATAATAAACCACCGCGGCGAGGGCCGATTCGTCATGTGCCAGGACTCCCAGCAGCAAATAGCCGGCATGCGCCACCGCCGAACAGCCCAGCAACCGCTTCACACTGCTCTGCACCAACGCCGCGAGGTTGCCCAGCACCATTGAGAGCGCCGCCAGCAGCGCCAGCAGCGAAACCCAGCCGCCGCCCAAGGCGCGCGCATCCGCGCTCCCCGTAAGGCGTTCCGCGCCGAACGCCAGCAGCATGATTTTTGCAAAGATGAAGAAACACGCGAGCTTCGAGCCGGACGCAATGAACGCCGCGCTCGCTGGCGGTGCGCCCTGATACGTGTCCGGCACCCACAGATGAAACGGCACCACCGCCAGTTTGAAGCCGAACCCGACCGTCAGCATCCCCACGGCAACCATCAGCAGCGGCTCCACGCCCTGGCCCCCCAGCACCCCGCCAATCGCCGTCAACCCCGTCGCGCCCGTCACGCCGTAAACCAGGCTCATGCCGAACAGCAAAAAGGCCGCCGCGGTGGCGCCAAACAAAAAGTACTTCAAAGCGGCCTCCGCCGCCCGGCGGCTTTCTTTATCGAAGCCGGCAAGAACGTAAAGCGGTAAACTCACCAGCTCGAGCGCCACAAAAATCAGGAGCAGATCGGCGGCGCTCACCAAAACCATCATGCCCACCGAGGAAAACAACAGCAGCGCCAGAAATTCCGCGGGATGACGGGTGAACCCGGCCTCCAGTGAAACCAGGACGGCGGCCATCACCAGTCCCAGCAGGCAAACCTTGACGATTTGCGTCAGGGGATTGACGACGAACATGCCCGCAAGGGCGGGCGCCTGAACCGGCAGCACGAGCATCCAGGCGACGGCGGCCGCGCAGCCCGCAAGGGTCAACAGTCCGCCAACCAGGAAACGCATGCGCAGTCCGAGGCCGCGCATGGAAGTGAGGTCCACGGTCAAAACCACCAGCGCCGTCAGCACAATTCCGGTCTCTGGCGCAGCCAGTCGGAGCAGTTCGAGATAGCTCACAGACTCCCTCCTTGCCGCAACCAGTCAAACAAGGGCGAAGCAAAGCTCGGCACAATCACCCTGAGCAGGACCTGCGGATACAATCCCACCAGCAACGACGCGCCGATCAACAGCACCGCGCCGAGGCGCTCCGGCATGGAAACCACCTGCAGCCCCTGACCGCTTGCACTGTCGCCCGCCGCCGCCGGTTCCGCCCCGGGCGCGACCGCTGGCTCCGCAGCATCGCCAAAAAACGCCTTCTGCAGGGCCCGCCACGTGTAGGCCACGCCAATCAGAATGCCTCCCCCCGTGATCACGGCGAGCATCGGAAACGCCTGCCATGCGCCAATGATTACCTGTAATTCGGCCACAAACCCGCTGAAACCTGGCAATCCCATCGAAGCCATCCCGGCGATGACAAACGTCCCGGCGGCAAACGGCATCCTTCGGCTCAGATGCAGACGTTCCAACGCCGGCAAATCCCGGGTGTGTGTCCGGTCATAAACCATCCGCCCCACCACGGCGAACAACAATCCGGCGATGATTCCATGGGAAAACATCTGCAACACCGCGCCGCTCAAGCCGATGGTGTTCAACGTCACCAAACCCAGCAGCACGAAGCCCATGTGGCTCACGCTCGAATAACCGATGACAAATTTGAAATCCTTCTGCACCAGCGCCACCATCGCGCCGTACACAATGCCGATGACCGCCAGGGCGGCAACCCACGTCTTCCACGCCTCCAATCCTTCCGGAAACAGCGTCATCGCCACGCGCAGACAGCCGTAGGCGCCCAGTTTCATCACCACGCCGGCCAGCAACATCGAGGCGCCCGTCGGCGCGGCCACGTGGCCGGTTGGCGCCCAGGTGTGCAACGGCCACAGGCCCGCCAGGATCGCGAAGCCCACAAACACCAGCGGGAACGCCCACATCTGGAAACCGTGCGGAAACGGATGCTGCGCCAGCTCCAGCACATTCATTGTGCGCGCTCCGGCCACGACGTAGAGGGCGATCAACCCAATCAGCACCAGGGCGCTGCCGAAGAACGAATACAACACCAGTTTCATTGCCCCGTATTCGCGCCGCGTCGAACCCCAGAGCGCTATGAGAAAATACTTGGGAATGATCGCAATTTCGTAGAACACAAACAGCAGGAACAGATCAAAGCTCAGGAACACACCGTAGACCCCGCCAATCAGCGTAAAATAGAAGGCGAAGAATTCCTTGGTGCGCGCTTCGACGTTCCAGGACAACAGCACGCCGCCGAGCGCCGCCAGGCCGGTGAGCAACACCAGCGTCAGACTCACCCCGTCGGCGGCCAGATGGTATTCCAAACCCAGCGCAGGTACCCAGGAGCATCGGGTGACCGTCTGGATTTTGCCGGGTTGAAACTGGGCATAGCCGGCGCCGCCCACCAGCAAGCCCGCAACGGCCGTGATCAGCGCCACCCAACGCGCCGCCGGCGCATTGCCTCGCGGCAGGAGCATCAGCACCAGCACGCCGAGAAATGAAATGTAAACCGTCCAGGCTAACATCTTGAAACCTTCCGTTGCGCCAAACAGCGCGAAAGGCCGCGCTGAAAGCGCATAGCAGGACAGCCCAGGGCAATGCCCTGGGCTGTCCTGTTTCGGTCTTTCAGGCCGACACATCGTCGCGCCAACGGCGCAACACAGGATAGCCCAGGGCAACGTCCTGGGTTCAACCCATCAAAACGAATTGAGCCCTGAAAGGGCGGGACAGATCTCATTATTGATTTTTCCGTTTTCATCCGTGGTTAAAATCCGAATTGCCCCACCATCTGCACCGCCGTCGCGTTGACCACGTCCAGCACCAGGCGCGGATACAACCCCAGCACGAACATGAGCGCAATCGGAATCAGCAACAGCCCAATCTCGCCCGGCGTCAGGTCCGGAAACTTCGTCCATTTTTCGTTGACCGGTCCGTGAAACACCCGTTGAAAAATCGTGAGGATGAAAATGGCCGTGACCAGCAGGCCGATCACCGCACACGCCGCCGCCCACGGCGACAACGGGAACACGCCTTTGAAGATCAGAAATTCGCCGACAAAACTGTTCAGCCCCGG